>Ga0126379_10002164_pt1 | contig 12397 bp, 13 predicted proteins | sample PanSoiMetPlot_24_FD_92640 | JGI IMG/M metagenome (GOLD analysis project Ga0126379, IMG submission 92640) | Tropical forest soil microbial communities from Panama - MetaG Plot_24 | ecosystem: Environmental > Terrestrial > Soil > Tropical forest > Bulk soil | place: Panama | collected 2016-02-17
TCCGCCTCGCCTCGAAGGCGTCGCTGGAGCTGACAAAGCGCGGCGCCCGGATCCTCGTCGCCTCGACTGAGATCGGACAGGGGACCCGGACGATGCACGCCCAGATCGTCGCGGACAAGCTCGGGATCCCGTACGACGCGGTCGAGGTCTCCGAGGCCGACACCGGGCGCGTGCCCGACAGCGGGCCGACGGTGGCTTCGCGCACCTGCATGATCGTGGGAAAGATCCTCGCCGACTGCGCGGCAGAGATGAAGAAGAAGCTCGGGAAGATGACGCCGAGGCAATACCTCGCCAGGCACGGCCCGCTCGTGGTCACGAAGGAGTACCAGCGGCCCTCCGAGATGGTCTGGAGCGACGAAACCTACAAGGGCGACGCGTACGGCGCCTACGGCTGGGGGTGCGACGTCGCGGAGGTCGAGCGGGACCCCGACACTTACGAGATCCGGCCGGTCCGCTTCACCGCGGTGCAGGACATCGGGCGCGCCATCCATCCGGTCCTCGCGACGGGGCAGATCGAAGGCGGAACGGCGCAGGGGATCGGTTGGGCGCTGCTGGAGGAAGTCGTGATGCGCGACGGCCGGATGGCCAACGCGCAGCTGACCAACTACACGATGCCGACGACGTTGGACGCGCCGCCGCTCGACACGGCCATCCTCGAGTACCCGTACGAGCACGGCCCGTTCGGCGCGAAGGGAGTCGGCGAGATGCCGATCGACGGCCCGGCCCCCGCGATCGTCAATGCGATCCGGCACATCGGCATCGACGTCCGGGAAATTCCGGCCACGCCGGAGAAGATCCTGTCGGCGGAAACGCGATGAGGTTTTCGCTCAACGGGAAGACGGTGAACGTCCAGGCGCACCCGATGAAGCGCCTCCTGGATGTGCTGCGGGAGGAGTGCGGGCTCACGGGGACGAAGGAGGGGTGCGGCGAAGGGGAATGCGGGGCGTGCACGGTGCTCCTCGATGGCGAGCCGGTGAACTCGTGCCTCGTTCCCTTCGCGCAGGCGCGCGGGGCGAAGGTGAAGACGATCGAGGGGCTCAAGGGACGTCACGCGCTCCAGGAGACCTTCGTCACGGAGGGCGGCGCCCAGTGCGGAATCTGCACTCCCGGGATGATCCTCGCCGCGGCGGCTCTGCCGAAGAATGCCTCGCTCGACGAGATTCGGACAGGCCTTGCAGGGAACCTCTGCCGGTGCACCGGCTATGAAGGGATCTACCGATCCATCCGGAAGGCGCGGCGACGGCGATGAGAACCGCCATCACGCCGCTGCAGCTCCTGGAGCCGCGTTCCCTGAAGGACGCTCTGAAGATGCTCCGGGATGAGGGGCCGCTCGTTCCCCTCGCCGGCTGCACCGACGTTTACGTCAACCTCAACTTCGGGACCATGCCGCAGAAGCGGTTCCTGAATCTCTGGGGACTGGACGAGCTGCGGAAGATCCGGGTGCAGGGCGGCGTGCTCTCCATCGGCGCTCTCGCGACCTACACGGACATCATCACGTCACCCCACGTTCAGAAGCGCGTGCCCATCCTCGCGGCCGCGGCCCGGGAGATCGGTGGAGTCCAGATCCAGAATCGAGGGACGCTCGGCGGCAACATCGCCAACGGCTCCCCCGCCGGCGACTCGCTGCCGGTGCTGGCGGCCGTGGATGCGGTCCTGGTCCTCGCGAGCGTCAAGGAAACCCGCCGGGTTCCCTTCAACTGGTTCTACACGGGATACCGCAAGAGCGTGCTGCGGCAGGACGAGCTGATCGCCGCCATCGAGATCCCGGAGATCGCCGGGCGCCAGTGGTTCCGCAAGGTCGGCACACGCGCCGCCCAGGCCATCTCGAAGATCGTCATGGCCGCCGTGCGCGACGGCAAGCCGCGCATCGCCCTGGGCAGCGTCGCGCCGACGGTCGTACGGCTGCCGCGCACCGAAGGAGTTCTCGGCGGAGGCGGCTCGATCGAGGAGGCGCGGCGGGCCCTTCAGGGGGAGATCACTCCCATCGACGACATCCGTTCGACGGCGGAATACCGCCGGCGCGTCTCCGGCAACCTGCTGGAGCGATTCTGGAAGGAGACCGCATGACGACACCGACGACGCTCACCTCCAAGGACCTGGATTCCGCGACGGCGGAGCTTCCGGGCGCCAACGCCGAGTTCGTCCGGCGCTACCGCGGAGAATCCCAGCGCCGGCAGCCCGTCCATACCGTCTACGGCGGCGCGCACGTCTTCCACTCCAACACGGCTCGGCGGCTGGGCGAGCTCGCGCTGGAGGCGGTGGAGGGGTTCGCTCCCGACGCGCGGACATTCGCCGAGGCCGTCGGGCTGCCGGAAGCCCTGGCGCCAGCGATCTACACGCGGGTCCTCGAGAAGCTCCGCACCGAGCCGGTCGAGGACTACCGGATCGACTTCGAGGACGGCTACGGGAACCGCTCCGACGTGGAGGAGGACGGCCACGCCGTTTCCGCGGCCCGTGAGGTCGCCACGGGAAGGTCCGCCCACACCCTCCCCCACTTCCTCGGGATCCGGATCAAGCCGCTGTCCGAGGAGCTCCGCGCCCGGTCGCTCCGAACGCTGGACATCTTCCTCACCCGCCTGCTGTCCGATACCGACGGCTACCTGCCCGAAAACTTCGTCGTGACACTCGCCAAGGTCACCGTCGAGGAGCAGGTCGCTGCACTCGCGAAAGCGCTCGATCGCCTCGAAGCGGGGCTGCGGCTTCCTCCGGGCCGCCTCGAGTTGGAGATCATGGTCGAGACGCCGCAGGCGATCGTCAACTCCCGCGGCGAATCCAACGTCCTGCGCCTGGTCGAAGCGGCGGGCGGCCGGTGCATCGCGGCGCACTTCGGGACTTACGACTACACGGCGGCGCTGTCGATTACCGCCGCGCACCAGAACATGGGGCACCCCGCCTGCGACTTCGCGCGCCACATGATGCAGGTCTCCCTCGCCGGCACGGGCGTGTGGCTCTCCGACGGGGCGACCAACGTCCTACCCGTGCCGCGCCAGCACCCGGCCGAGCGCACGCTTCGCGGCCGCGAGATCGAGGAGGACAAGACGATCGTGCACCACGCCTGGCGGACTCACTACCGGCACATCCGCCACTCGCTCGCGTCGGGTTACTACCAGGGGTGGGACCTCCACCCCGCACAGCTGCCGACCCGGTACGCCGCCCTCTACGCCTTCTTCCTCGAAGGCCTGGACGCGGCGTCCGCGAGGCTACGCAACTTCGTGGAGAAGGCGGGCCAGGCCACGCTCGTCGGCGAGGTCTTCGACGACGCGGCAACCGGGCAGGGACTACTGAACTATTTCCTCCGCGCGGTCGCCTGCGGTGCCCTCACCGAGGACGAAGCTTCCGAGAGAACCGGGCTAACGCTGGCCGAGCTTCAGGGCCGATCCTTCGTCAGGATTCTTCGTAACCGCCGGCGCTAACGATCGGCTTCCGCGCGGAAGCCCTCGATCCTCCGGTAGAAGACGTACGACGCGCCCGCCGAGATCAAGGCCGCGGCCGCGATCACGATGCCGATGACGATCCCGCCGGCGCCCGCCAGGCCGAGGGCGAAGGTCGCGAGGCCCGCGAACACGAACAGCTTGCCGCCCAGCCGGTGCGTCTTGAACCAGACCTCCTCGGACGCCAGGGTCCATGGCGTACGGATCCCGACGAAGAAGTTGCGCGTGACCTTGCCGAGGAAGTTTCCGAGGACCACGAGGAGCACGCCGACCGCGGCGGCGGCACCACGCGGCATGTCCACGGGCTTACCCATCGCGGCAAGCAGCACGAGCGTGTTCATGAAGAAAAGCACTCCCAGGATCGCGGCCTGCAGGACTCCCCAGACCGCGCGGAAGCTTTCGAAGCGGAACCCCTTCGGCGAGATTGCGGGGAGCGCGAGGAACACGAGGAAAACGAACGCCATCAGGGCCGGCCCGAAGAAGGCGCCGATCGGCTTCGTCATGTAGCCGTTGACCTCGCCGCGCGCGTTCCAATGAGTCGGCACCCTCTCCGGAAGCCGGGAGTACAGGACGGCCGAGACGAGGAACGCCGCCACCACAAGAATCAGCGACAGAGACTCACCCCGTTGGAGCTTCATGACTCGCCTCCGTTTCCTTTGAGCCGAAGAGATCGATCAGGAGCGCCGTGGCGTCTTCGAGGACCGACGTGTTGAGCGAATACACGATCTGCTGGCCGCGCCGCTCGCTGCGGACGAGGTCGGCCGCCTTCAGCACGTTGAAGTGGTGCGACAGTGATCCCTTGGTGATATCGAAGGACTCCGCGAGCTCTCCGGCCGTTTTCGACCCGGCCTGGAGAATCTTCAGGATCCGCCGCCGGCTCGGATCGGAGAGCGCCTTGAAAACATCCTGAGCGGGCATCGTTTTGATATTTTGGCAAACATCAAAATACAAGTCAAGCCAAACAAAGCCATTGCCATGAGAATTTAGCTTTGGGAGCGGCGAATCGTGGCCTCGATCAGGCCGTATGGTTCGTCGGTGGCGATGAACACCTCGTTGGCGTTTTCCATGCCGAACCTCGAAAGGTCCACAAGGAGGTGGTGCTTGTTGGGAAGGGACAGCCGGATCGAGGCGATCTCGGGAATGGCGGCCAGGACGGCCTCTCCCATCGCGCTCAACGTGTGCTGGACCGAGGCGCTCTCGTGGACCGCGAAGGTCTCGAGCAGCGTCTGCCGGGCGCGGTCGAAGGAGCGGCCGAAGTCGAGGTCCGCCGCCGAGTAGCTCCAGCGCGCTTCGACGACGGTCGCGAAGATCCGGTCGCGGACCTCGGGAAGCGTGGTGAATCGGTCCTTGAGGAAGCCTTCGAAGCCCGAGTTGCCGGACTTCAGGATCGTCATGTCGGAGATGCCCGCCTCGACGGCCGCCGCTCCCCCGCGGCTGCGCGAGGTCTCCGCCAGCCGCCGCTCCGACCCGCCGCGGAGGAAGGCATGGGGATGCGGCGCGCCGGCGGCGGAGAGCCGCTCCCAGGCATGCTCGGCGATCTGCACGGTCACCTTCGAGCAGGCCGGCGCCGCCTCCAGGAAGTGCGCGCAGAGCGCGAGCCCGAAGGATTCGATCGAGCCTTCCAGCCGGTCCTTCGCGAGGGCGTAAACCGTGTTCTTCATGGTGTCGGTCGGGAGCACCGCGGCGTTGTCCCCCTTGACGTGCGCGTCCTCGTAGCCCCCATCGAAGCGGACGGCGACGGTCAGGTCACGCAGGTCGTGCCGGCCCTCGCGGCGGACGACCTTGACGAGCCGGATGCCCGATTTTCCGTAGTTGTTCTCGGCGAGCACTCAGGAGCCCCGGTAGGTCGAGTAGCCGAAGCGCGAGAGGAGCAGGGGCACGTGGTAGTGCTGCGAGGGGTCGCGGACCTCGAAGGCGATCTGGACCTCGGGGTAGAAGCCCTGGACGTTGTTGGCCAGGAAGTACGCCGCGGTGTCGAAGGTGATCCGGTAGACGCCGCGCGCGACGTGCTCGCCCGCGGGAAGCATCTGGGCGCGCCCGTCCGAGTCGGTCGCTCCGCGCCCGATCGGCTTCCACGTTCCGTCCTCGGCGCGAACCTCCAGGAGCACGGGCACCCCGACGGCCGGCTTGCCGAACGAGGTGTCGAGGACGTGCGTCGTCACCGCGCTCATGGAGACGCCATCCACTTCTCCAGCCGGAGTCGTGTGATCTTTCTCTGCTCGTCGGCGGCCACGGCCAGCTCCTCGCGCGCGTCATTATGCAGGCGGAGGCGGCAGAGATCGAGCATCTCCAGCGCCGACTTGCCGGTGGCGCAGACGATGAAGATGTGGCCGAAGCGCTTCTCGTAGTCGTGGTTGGCTTCCGCCAGGTCCCGGAGCGTCGCCTCCGACGCGCCTCGCGTGCCGGACTGCTCCCGCGCGGCCTGCCCCGACGCGCGCTCGCCGATCTTCGGATGCGCGGCGAAGGCTTCCAGCCAGTCCTCCGGGCACAGGCCGAGCCAGACCCGGTCCGCGGTCTCGAGGAGCTTCTCTTCGGAAGCGAAGGGGCGGGCGGCCGTCATCCGCCGGACCCACTCCCGCGAGCCGCATGCAGCGAGGAACCGACCCTCGGCCTCGGCAGTATCCATCCCGTTGAGGACCGCGAGGGCGCTCACAGCCGGGAGTAAAGGCGGAGCCGGCTGACCCCTCCGTCCGGGTAGATGTTCAGCCGCGCGTGGGTGATTTCCCCGGCCTCCTGGATCTCCTCGTCGAAGCGGTGGAGGGTGTGCGGCTGGAGCGGCAGACGCGGAAGGAGCGTTTGCCAGGCGGTTGCCGGGCCGGTGATCTCCGCGCCGCTCGCCTCCGCCGCCGAGGCCGCATCGATCGAGCAGCTTCCGGGAGCGTTTCCCTTGAAGTGGATCGTGTCCACCTCGGCGGCGAGGATCGCGCCGGGCTTTCCGAGGCGCACGATCGCCCAGTCGTGGCCCGGCCCGCGCCGCCGCCGCGTCTCCCATCCGTCGCCCATGTCGCGGCCGCGCCCCGGCAGGATCAGGTTGTGGCGAGACCCGAAGAACATGTCGCTCGCCGCGACGACGAGCCCGCCGTTCTCGATCCCGACGAGGTCCACGATTCCGCCGCGCGTCAGCCGCTCCCAGTCCGGCAGGACCAGGCCGAACGCGCGCAGACGCGCCACGCCGCCGTCGGGAAAGATGTTCAGGCGCAGGTGGGTCGAGCGCCGCTCGCCGGCGATCGGGAAAACATTCTCGCGGTCTCCCTGGAGCGGCACCGGCGGCAGGATCTCGCTCCACGCGGCCCCGGCGAGGCCGGCCGCCCCGGAATACTCGGGGATCTCGCAGGCCTCGATGGAGCAGGTCTCGGGATAGTTGCCCTTGAAATACGCCGTGTCCACCACGACGCCCCGCACGACGCCGGGGAGCGCCAGCCGCACGATCGCCCAGTCGTATCCGGGCTCCCGGCGCCGCCGGGTCTCCCAGCCGTCCATCCACTTGCCGCGGTCCGTGTATTCGCCCTCGCGGAAGACGGGCGCGGCGTCGCGCACCAGGTTTTCCTTCGGCGCGAAGAAGTCGTCGTTGGCCGCGAGCACGGACGCTCCGAGCCGCTCCGAGCCCAGGTTGACGAGATTGCGAAAGTCCTCCATCCGCCTTCGCCGCCTCCTCAGGCGGAAAGCAGGATCTCCCCTCGCGGAGTCGAGAGGAACTCGCCTCGCTGGTAGATCCTTCTCCCCTTCAGGTATGTCGTTTCGACGACTCCCTGGAGGACCCGCCCGGCCCAGGGCGTCAGTTTGTGGCGGACGTGGAGCCGCTTCGGATCCACCGTCCACTCCTCGTCGGGGTCCCAGACGACGAAGTCCGCGTTTCGCCCGGGCGCGATCGTCCCCTTCCACGGTGTCAGGCCCGCAAGCTTCGCCGGCGCCGAGCACATCCATCGCGCGATGTGATCGAGGCCGAAACCCCGCCGCCGGGCCGCCGTCCACGTCGCCGACAGGGTCAGGCCGAGCGAGGAGATCCCGCCCCACGCGGCCTGGAAGTCGCCGGTCTCCTTCTTCTTCGACTCCGGCGGCGACGGCGAGTGGTCCGAGACCACCATGTCGATGGTCCCGTCGGCCAGCCCCTGCCAAAGCTTCTCGCGGTTCTCCTCATCGCGGATCGGCGGGGCGCACTTGAACTCCGTCGCCCCGTCGGCGATCTCTTCCGAGGAGAACACCAGGTAGTGGGGACACGTCTCGGCCGTGACGCGGGTTCCCTCGGACTTCGCCCGCGCGATTATCTCGAGAGAACGGGCCGAGGAGAGGTGCAGGATGTGGACCGGCGTTCGCGACACCATCGAAAGCCGGACCATTCGCGACACGGCGTCGGTCTCGGCGGCTTCCGGGCGGGAGGCGAGGTAGCTCGAGTACTTCTCGCGCGGCCCGTGCCACGGCCGCAGGTGCCCCGGCGATTCGGCGTGGACGAGCAGCGGCACCTCGCCCAGCCTCTCCGTCGCCAGGATCAGGTCGTGGTCGGTGACCTGGGGAAACTCCGGGACCCCGGAGGGACAGAGGAAGACCTTGTACCCGAAGACGCCGGCCGCCTTGAGCGGCGTCAGCTCCCCCACGTTCTGCGGCACGAGGCCGCCCCAGAATCCCACGTCCACACGAATGCGTCCCGCGGCCGCCTCGCCCTTCTTGTCCAGCGCATGCCGGTCGGTCGTCGGCGGAATGCTGTTCAAAGGCATGTCGAGGAGCGTCGTCACGCCTCCCGCGGCGGCGGCGTGGGTCGCCGTCTCGAACCCTTCCCAGTCGGAGCGCCCGGGATCGTTGAGGTGGACGTGCGTGTCCACCACGCCCGCCATGACGGCCGAGTCGCCCGCGTCCGTGACCGGGACTCCCTCGGGCAGCGGCGAGGGATCCTCGAAGACGGCGGCGATGCGGCCCCCACGGACGTGGACTCCGGCCGGTCGAGTCCCATCGGGAAGGATGACCCGGCGGCTGCGAAGGATGTACTCGTACACGCTTACGGTCGTTCCTTATTCGACGGTCCGGCCCGGGAAACCCTCAATTGTCGGCAGTCCGCGACCGCGGATTGTATCCCGCTCACTGGAGGCGGGAGGGCGCAAGGCCCTCCCCTACAATACGCGGCCGAGGGGAGGGGCCGGATGGCCACAGCCGCGTTTCCCAACACCAAGCAGCACGGCGACGGGCGCGTCGAGCTGATCGACACGAGCCGCATCGAGGCGAGCTCCCTCTACAACAAGGACCTCGCCCCCATCCCGGTCGCCCGCCGCAACTGGACGACCTACAACTACGCCGCCCTGTGGATCTCCATGGCCCACTGCATCCCGACTTACACCCTCGCCGCGGGCCTGATCTCCGTGGGGATGAACTGGTGGCAGGCGATCCTCACGATCCTCTTGGGCAACACGATCGTCCTCGCCCCGATCCTGCTCAACTCGCATCCGGGCACCAAGTACGGCATCCCGTTCCCGGTCTTCGCTCGCGCCGCCTACGGGACGCTCGGCTCCAACCTGCCGGCGCTGATGCGGGCGCTCGTCGCATGCGGCTGGTTCGGGATCCAGTCGTGGATCGGCGGCGAGGCGTTCCAGACGCTCTTCTCCGCGCTCTTCCATGGATGGCCCGCGTTGCTCGGAACTCTCTGGGGGAGGCCGACGACGGAGTGGATCTCGTTTCTGCTCTTCTGGGGGCTGAACGTCTACATCATCTACCGGGGCATGGACCTGCTCCGGAGCGTCGAGAACTGGGCGGCGCCATTCGTCCTGATCATGACCGCGATCCTCCTGGTCTGGGCGGTCAAGAAGGCCAATGGCTTCGGCCCGCTCCTCGAGCACCCCGGCGTGTTCCACACCTTCCGGGAGTTTTTCCCGATCTTCATCCCGTCGCTGACGGCCATGATCGGCTACTGGGCGACGCTCTCGTTGAACATGCCGGACTTCACCAGGTTCGGCAGGAGCCAGAGGGAGCAGGCGATCGGCCAGATCGTGGCGCTGCCGACGACGATGTCGGTCTTCGCGGCGATGGGAGTGTTCATCACGGACGCCACGCTTCTGATCTACGGCAAAGCGATCTGGGACCCGATGCAGCTCGCCCGTCAGTTCAAGGCGCCCGTGGTCGTCGCGTTATCCATGTTCACGGCGATCGTGGCGACGCTCGCCGTCAACATCGCCGCCAACGTGGTCTCGCCCGCCAACGATTTCTCCAACGCTTTCCCTCGCTGGATCCGGTTCAAGACCGGCGGCCTCATTACCGGGTTGCTTGGGATCGCGATGCGGCCGTGGCGCCTCCTGGACGACCCGTCGCAGTACATCTTCTCCTGGCTCGTCGGCTACTCCGGCGGCCTGGGCTCGATCGCCGGCGTGCTGATCGCCGACTACTGGCTGGTCCGGAAAAAGCGCCTCAGGCTCGAGGACCTCTACCTGACGCACGGGGTCTACCGCTACGCCGGAGGCTGGAACTGGAAGGCCGTCGTCGCGACCGCGGTCGGCTGCGCTCTCGCGTGGGGAGGCCTCGTGGTGGAGGTCCTGAAGCCCCTCTACTCCTATGCGTGGTTCGTCGGGTTCTTCGCGGCGGGCCTGCTCTACTGGGGACTGAACCTGTCGGAGAGGCCCTTCGAGGCGGGCCAAGCCGTCACCGCGAGCTAGGGGGCTCGGGGGACCGCAAGGTGCCCGCTAGAACTATCTCGGAGCCTTCTCCTTCTCCGCCTGCTCTCCCTTCTCGCGAACGGCGAGCCGGTCGAGGAGCCACGCCCCGAGCTTCAACTGGTTCCCGTCCGGCAGCCGGATCTCGTAGGGCTTCCCCGACTCCGACGAGTTCGAGGCGAGGCCCACGATGAACTGCTTCGCCGTCTGGACGCGCGAGCCCGCAAAGAGGAGCTTCGTCTTCAGGTGCGAGACGGCCTTCGACGAGTCGTATTCCTGCCCGTTGCGGATGAAGGTCGCCTTGGAATTCCGGATCTCTTCCAGCAGCCAGTCGATCTTGGCCTGCTCCGCCGCGGGCCGGCTCGCCGCGAGCGCTTCCGCTGCGCCAAGGCAGAAGACGGCCAGGAGAATCAGGACTCCCGGGACCTTGGACTTTCGACCGACTTTGGACATTGGACTTTGGACCTTGGACCTCAATAGTACGGCTCCCAGATGTAGGAGAGCACCTCGCTGACCCTCTTGGCAACCCCGCGGTGCTCGAACTCGCGGAGCGTGATCTCGTCGCACCGCTGCAGGTCCTTCTGGAACATCGCCTCGACCTTCGCGGCGAAGTCCTTGTCGTAGAACGCCAGGCTGTTTTCGGCGTTGGCGTTCCTCGAACGGGTGTCGAAGTTGATCGAGCCGATCGTCGAGAACAGGCCGTCCACGACCATCGTCTTGTTGTGCATCATGGTGTCGCGGTACTCGTAGATCTTCACGCCGCCCCTCAGCATGTCGCCGTAGTGGAGCCAGGAGGCCTGCCGGACCATCGGCAGGTCGATATGCCGGCCGGGCACCATGACCTTGACGTCCACGCCTCGGGCGACCGCCGCGATCAAAGCGTTGCGGACCTGTTTGTCTGGAACGAAGTAAGCGTTCTGGATGTAGATGCTCTTGGCGGCGGACTTGATCGAGACGTAGTAGAGCATCTTCGAGAGCGACGAGGCGTCCCCGCGCGAGGCCTTGATCGCCTGCGCCATGACCGGCCCGCTGCCCTTGCCGTCGTTCTTCGGGTAGAACTTCTCGCCCGCGAGGATCTCCCCGGTCGTGTAGGTCCAGTCCTCGGCGAAGATCGCCTGCATCTGGTCCACGACGGGGCCGCTCACGCGGACCTGGGTGTCGCGCCACTCCTTGGAGTTGCGGGCGTCGCCGAGCCATTGCTCCGAGATGCCCAGGCCGCCGGTGTAGGCGATCTTCCCGTCCACCACCAGGATCTTGCGATGGGTCCTCTTTCCGACCTTGTAGATCGAGAAGAGGCGCACCGGGCGGTACTCGCGCCACTTGACGCCGGCCTCCTCGAGAGGCTTCTGGAGGTCTCCGAGCTTGCTCCCCCAGGAGTCGATCAGGAGCCTCACCTCAACGCCGTTGCCAGCCGCCTCGATCATCGCGTCGGCGAACTGCCTCCCCGCCTCGTCCGGCTGGAAGATGTAGGTCTCGAGATTGACACTGATCTTCGCCTCGCGGATCGCCTTCGTCATCGAGGGGAAGATCTCGTCGCCGTTTTCCAGCAACTCCGCCGTGTTTCCGGCGACCATCTGCGTGCCGAACGTGTCGAGCGAGCGGCGGAACGCCGGATCGGTGACGACGAAGCCCCGGTCGAGCTTGTAGACGACCCGCTTCTCGGACCCGATGATGTCGCTGATGACCGTGCAGCCGGTCGAACCGAGCCCGGAAAACAGGCTGAGACACAGCAGAAAACAGCACGCGCGACGCATACACCGGGATCTCTTTCAAGATCCGGGCCGGTTTTGCGGAGAGGCGGCCGTCGCTGCGGAGGCCGATGGATGGACCGGCAACCCCTTGGCCCGCGGGAGGATGTAGTCGTCGCGCCGCGAGTTGACCTCGCACATGGACACGGGGCCTTCGTCGGTCATCACCATGAAGGCGCAGTTGCGGATCCGCTCGGGGTCGAGGCCGTCCGCGTCCATGAAGCTGTGAATGAAGAAGGTCATCTTCCCGAAGCATCCGCCGGCGAGAAGCTCGCGCCGCACCGGCCACAACTTCTTCGCGAGGAAGGCGCCCCCGCGCAGGACCCAGCTGGGCTTCCGAAAGGCGGCGGCGATCACGCGCCGGGTTGTCCCCGTCACGTCGCGGCGATCGAAGGCGACGTGGCGAAACTCCTCGAGGAAGGCCTCGAAGAGCGGACGGTCGGTCAAGACATCGACCGCTCGGTCTCCGATCGTGGCGAGCATCGTCCCGCGATTGCAGCCGGGATGCCCGACGACCGCCGTGTCCCACGCGAGCGAGGGCAGACCGACGCCCCGACGGATCCTCTCGGCGACCGCGTCGGCGTGGACA
>Ga0126379_10002165_pt1 | contig 12394 bp, 10 predicted proteins | sample PanSoiMetPlot_24_FD_92640 | JGI IMG/M metagenome (GOLD analysis project Ga0126379, IMG submission 92640) | Tropical forest soil microbial communities from Panama - MetaG Plot_24 | ecosystem: Environmental > Terrestrial > Soil > Tropical forest > Bulk soil | place: Panama | collected 2016-02-17
CGCGGAATTGTGCGCCGTGGCCGAACAGGCACATCGTGAAATGCGGAGTGATTCGCCCGCGCCGTTGTATGTGGTCGGGACGGAGGTCCCTATTCCCGGAGGCGAGCAATTGGAGACTGCGGCGCCGGAGACAACACGGCCGCAAGACCTGGCGCGAACGCTGCAGACGGCGCGAGATGCGTTCCGGGCGAGGAACCTGGAAGAAACGTGGGAGCGCGTGGTGGCAGTGGTTGTGCAGCCGGGCGTGGAGTTTGGCGACAGCAGCGTGTTCGCCTACGACCACGCGAAAGCGGCAGGTCTGGCAGCATTTGGCGAAAAGAACTGGCAGGGTGTTTTCGAGGCGCACTCGACGGACTATCAATCAGCCGATGGGCTGCGTGAAATGGTGAAGGACCACTTCGCGATCCTGAAGGTGGGGCCCTGGTTCACGTTTGCCTTTCGCGAGGCGGTGTTTGCGCTGGCGATGATCGAAGAAGAATGGCTTGGCTGGCGGAAAGGAATCACACGTTCGGGCGTTCGAGAAGCGCTTGACCACGCGATGGTGACGCACCCTGTTCATTGGAAAAACTATTACCACGGGGATGAAGAAGCGCTGCAGTTTGCGAGGAAATATAGCTACAGCGACCGGTCGCGGTATTACTGGCCACAACCGGCAGTTCAGCAAGCGCTTCACAGGCTGCTCAGGAATCTGACGGACACGCCTCCGCCACTGTCGTTGTTAAGCCAGTATTTGCCAAAACAGTGGAAAGCGATCCGGGCGGAGAAACTGTTGAATGACCCGGTGAAACTCATTCACAGCCGGATTCTGGAAGTCATCGACAACTACGCGTACGCGTGTGGAATGAAAGCGGCTTACCCATGATAAGGTACGCGGAGCGTTTGCGTTGGCAGAGTCGCGGAAGATGAACGTTTCGATGCTGAGCGAAGAACGGCGGCGAGAGATATTGGACCTGCTGCACTCCGACGGGCGGGTGTTGGTGAAGGACCTGGCGAAGCGGTTTCGCACCTCGCTGATCACCATTCGAAAAGATCTGGAGTCGCTGCACCACGACGGCCAACTAGAAAGGACCCATGGAGGCGCGCTGCCACTGAAGACTGGAGCACTGAAGGATCGCACGCTGGGCGAGAAGGAGCGGATGCACCGGCCGGAAAAGATGCGCATCGCGGCGGCTGCGGCGCAGATGATCCGGCAGGGACAGGTGATCATCCTGGATTCCGGCACCACCACGATGGCGATCGCCAGGGCCTGTCGTGCGTTCAAGAGCCTGACGATTATCACCAATGCGACGAATATTGCGGCCGAACTGGCCGATACCCCGGCGGAGGTGATCCTGACCGGCGGGGTGCTGCGCAAGAATTCTTTTTCGTTGGTCGGGCCGCTTGCGGAAGACACTTTACGAAAAGTGAATGCCGATTTATTGTTTCTGGCGGTGGATGGATTTGATGTGCGCTACGGACTCACCACGCCGAATCTGCTGGAGGCGCGAGTGAATCGGGCGATGGCAGAATCGGCGAGACGCACGGTGGTGGTGTGCGACTCCAGCAAATTTGGCCAGCGCAGTTTGTCGCTGATTATGCCAACGTCGGCCGTGCATGAAACCATTACCGACAAGAACATTCCGAGGAACGATTGGAAGGCGCTTAAAGACGCAGATGTGGAAGTGCGGCTTGTTTAGGCTTGCGACAAGGCCGGAAGTGTTCGGGAAAGAAGATCATGACAAATAACTTCAGCTCCTATCCGCAATCTCATACCTGGAAGGAAATCCTTTCCGAGGGCGCAGTGTGGCAGCAAGTGCTCGAGGACTTGAGCGGCAGCACGGTGATTGACTCGATTTTGGCGCAGGGACACGAGCGCCGTGAGTGGATCCTCGTGGGCTGTGGCACAAGCTACTACCTGGCGGAATCGGCGGCGTACTCGTGGAGTTTGTTGACCGGGCAGCCGACACGCGCGCTGCCGGGATCGGAGGTGCTGCTATTTCCGAAGATTGTTCAGGCAGAAGGGGCGGACCTTCAAGCGGTGGTGATTTCGCGGTCGGGAAAAACGTCCGAAGCGGTGCGCGCAGCGACGGCATTGCGCAAGGATTTGAAGGTGCCGACGATCGGGATCACCTGCGCGGAAAATAGCGAACTGCAAAAAGAGTGCGACATTACCATCGTGCTGGCGAGCGCGGATGAGCAGAGTATGGTCATGACCCGTTCGTTCACCAGCATGCTGATGGCCCTGCAGTACCTGGCAGCACGGCAAGTGAAGAATGCGGCATTCATTGCCGATTTATGGAAGATGGCGGAGGAATTTGCGCCACGCATCATGTCGATCAGCCAGCAGATGCAAGAATTCGTCAGGACGCGCTCATTTGCGGACTATGTCTTCCTGGGCCAAGGAGCATGCTACGGGCTGGCGCGAGAAGCAGCCCTGAAAGTGATGGAGATGTCGAGCTCGTACAGCCAGTTCTTTCACACGCTGGAGTTTCGCCATGGCCCGAAAGCAATCGTGACCCCGGAGACTTGCCTAACATTTTTCCTGAGTGCTGCGACGCAGGATACCGAGGCGGAAGTGCTGGGCGAAATGAAAGAAATGGGTGGCGTGACGATGGCCATCTGCAATCGCGCAACGGATAAACTGCGATGGGCGAGCGACCTGCTTGTGGAATACAACTTCACGGGAAATGAGTTGGCGCTTCTGGCAGGTTTCGTGGTTCCCTGCCAACTGTTCGGATTTTTCACCGGAACACAGAAGGGCTTGAATCCGGACTGCCCGAAGAACTTGACGCGCGTAGTGATGCTGGACTAAGAGAGGAAACACAGTGGCGACGTTTGACGTCAGCGTAATTGGGGAATTGAACCTGGACCTGATCCTTTACGGCTTACCGCCGGAGCTCACTCTGGAGCGCGAGCACCTTGCCAAGGACTTGAGCATCACCCTGGGCAGCTCATCGGCGATTTTCGCGCACAATCTGGCATTACTGGGCAACAAGGTGAGCTTCAGTTCGTGCATTGGGAGCGACCCGTTTGGAGAGATCTGCCTGCAAAGGCTCGGCGAAGGCGGTGTCGACTTGTCGCGCGTGCGACGATTAAAGGGGAAAACGACGGGATTGACGGTGCTGCTGCCGCAACGCAAGCAGCGCTACATCCTGACGTACCCCGGAACGATGTACGAGATGAGCATGCGGGAATTGGATCTCGGCTATGTGTTCGACTCCAAGCACCTGCACGTGTCGTCCTATTTTCTACACAAAGGGCTGAGGGCGCAGCTGCTGGACATTTTTCGCAAGGCCAAGGAATCGGGACTGACAACCTCGCTGGATACCAACGACGATCCCGATAATCGGTGGTCGGGAGACATTCAACTGTTGTTCAAGTATGTGGACATTTTACTGCCAAACGAGAGAGAGGCTTGCAAACTGGCGCAGGTAGAAGATCTGGAGCGCGCGGCGGAGATTTTGGCGCAGAAGGTGCCGGTAGTGGTTGTGAAACGTGGCTCGCAGGGCGCCATGGTACGCACCGGAAAAGACAAGCACAGTGCATTTCCGCCGGTAGTCGACATGGTTGACCCGGTCGGAGCGGGAGATAGTTTCGATGCGGGGTTCGTCCACCAATTTATCCGCAGAGCGAAAGTGGAAGACTGCTTGAAGTTTGGCAATGTCGCCGGGGCGCTCTCTGTGACACGCGCGGGCGGCACGGAAGCGTTCCGTGATGCGAGGCACCGGGAAGAGTTCATACGCAAGAATGCGCCCTGGATTGGGGCCTCGTCCAAAACCGTGCCAACCGGTCCTCGATAAACCTGCTTACGGTTTTTGCGGAGCGGGCGTCGCTTCCAAGAGCAGGTGATCCGCGAAGTCCACCTTCAACTTGGCGACAGGTCCAGCAACGGTTCCCAGATCGTTTTGAGCCTCATAGTTGACGACGTGATAGGATGTGGCGTCCAGGCCCCGAAGCTCGATTTCGCCGCTCCACGCTTGCGGCGCGGGCTGTTTGTTCTTTGCTGTAGAAGGCGAAGCGGGAGCGTAGAAGGCGTAGTAGAGGTGGCCATCTTTTTCAATGGCGTAAGCCTCCGGTGAATCAAAACCGTACACGTACAAATTCTTGAAAGCCCCTTTGGAAAGCATTTTCTGGTTGTACAGCGAGATCCATTTCTTCCAGTGGGCTTCCTTTTCCTGATTCAGATAAACCGTTTTGAATTTTGGGCCGTAGTCGGGCCAAGTGAATTTTGTGCCAAGCACGCCACCAGTGCCGAGAGTGGAAGCAAAGTCCTCACCCTCGTCCAGTTCATTGTTGGTGAAGGTATTGCTAACGCGCGTGAGTTCGACGTGATCGCCATAGACCGCCGCGTGGGGCCCGAGCAGCGCTTTGTACATTTTGACGCGGCGACGAACCTGGATGGAGCCGACCGGATCGGCGGTGACGGCTTGATCCATGAAGCGCAGCCAGGCAAGGCTCGGAGGCGTGCCGCAGGGACAGCTCTGCGTGACGCTGTCAGGCTTGAGAGCGCGAGTTGTTTCGAAGATTATGCGGTAGACGTCACCCATCGCATAGACCGAATCGGTTGGCGATTTGTGGTGATGCATGGGGTTGTAGCAGAGCGGCGTAGCATAAACATTATCGAGCTTGTGGCCGTCGAAGCCCCAATCGCGGATGAAGCGCTCGGTCAACTGTTTGTAGTAAGCCTGCACCTCGGGGAGAGCGGGGCAGAGAGTGGCCAGGTTGCGAGCCATGCGCGCGGGCTTGCCGTGCTGATCGAGAATCAGCCAGTCAGGATGCTGCTTTACGACATCGGAGATGACATAGTTGCGGCCGCCGTAAGCGAAGTGGCCATCTTCTACGGCCAGCGGCAGCCACCACAGTTGCACCTTGATTCCCTGTTCGTGGAACTTGCGGAGCATGTCTGGGATGGCGTCACCGGCAAAAACCGGTTCGCGGGGTTTCCAATCGCCATAGTTGTTGAACCAGCCGTCATCGAGCGTAGCCCAATGAATGCCCAGCTCTTTCAGCTTGGGAATGGTGTCGAGCATTTGTTTTGCGGTGACGCCAAATTCGTAGCCCCAACCGCACCAGCTGACCGCGTAGTTCTCGTCGTTGTTGGCGGGCTTGGGCAGGCCCTCTTTGTCAATGACGCTGGACCACAGGCTGAGGGGCTCATAGTAATCACCGGAATAAACCGTGAGGAAGGTGCGCGGAGTGGAGAAAACTTCGCCCGGCTTCAAAGTGGTGTTTGCGGGGACTCGAACGCTGGCTTGAACGCGACCGTCAGGAGAAGTCTGCACCGGAAGAGAAAGGACGAGAGGCAGAGTCTCGATGTGGCCAATGGCTTCGCCAACATTCTTGCTCCAAAAAGCCACAACTGGAACTCCTCCGCCGGCGCTGCCAAGATCGTCTTTCGTTGCTACGGGAGCGCCGAAGGGATTTTCCTGAGAGAACTTCGCGGGGACCATAAAGACTTCGTCTTTGCCCCACTTCAGGCTGGAGCCTTGAAACGTCCAGAGAGGAGTCGGCGGCACGGAAGAACTTGCTGGAGTGGCAAAACTGTGGCGTTGCATGTTAACGGAATCGATTTTGACATCCGACGTGCCGGCGTTGCGGAGCCGAATCGAAAGCAGGGCCAGGTTGGGGAAAGAGTCATAGACCTCGAGAGTGGCTGTTTCTTCCAGGTCGGTTCCGGGAATCTTGCCGGAAACGTTGACTTGCTTGCCGAGAGTTCCCAACTTACCGGTGGCGTCCTTCACTTCAGCGTTTGCCAAATCCAGATTCAGGCCGGGAATCTCTTTTCCGGAGATCGAAATGGATTGCGCCGAATCCGGCGAATCGCCGTCCAGTGAGAGTTTTGCCTGACCTTGCCCAACGGATGCAGTGGTGGCCCCGTTTGGCAGGAGTTCAAAATCGGCTGCCGGGGTGTGAATAGCGACGGCAGCCGCCGAGATGCGCACAGCGATGGCGGATTTTGCGGCGGAAGTTTGAGACGAGTTTGGCTGCGCGCCCTTCTGGCAACCGGCGACATTCACAAGAAACAGCCCAGTGAAGGACACGAGTACAGCGACGAATGCCGACGGGACCAAGCGAAAAAGGCGATGGGCATGAGTCGACGACCGACGTTCACTTTGCATTTGTGGGGGCTCCCTTGAACAGGGCAAAGAGCTTAGTGGCATTTTTGTTGTAGACCTTTTCGAGAATGCTGTCCGGCAGCTCCAATCCGTAGATTTCCCAGCGGCCTTGCCCCGGATAGCCCCAGTACGGGAAATACTCGTCGGGCGTTTCGAGCCAACGGAAATAGTTCGCGTACATAGCATTTTCGGGCTCGCTATCGGTGCCGAAAAGGATGCGATCCTGATAATCGCGGAAGAATTTGAGAGTACGGCGAGGCTGACGGCCAAGTTCAGCCTGGCGCGCGCCAAATTCCACCACCATGTTGGAGTATTTGTCGAGCCAGGAGGAGACCACGTCGAGGTTTTCCGGCCAGTTGGCAACGTGCAGGGCAATGAATTTGGTTTGCGGATGCTTTTCAAATACGTGGTTGCGCTGCGCGAGCAAAGTGTCTTTGCTGGGGAACTGCGGGCCGTAAAAGCTCCAAGTGGGATTCGCATTCAGTTCCTCGTAGCGCTCGTTGTGGTTATCAATGGGAGTGAAGAACGCCTCCGGGTCCGTGGTGTGGATGGCTACAGGAATTCCGAGCTTGCCGCATTCTTCCCAGATGGGATCGAGACGCGGATCATCCACGGGGACAAACTTCCCTGACTTGTCTTTGACGGCCAGGCCGAGATCCTTCAGCACCTTCACGCCACGAGCGCCGCGACGAACGGCGTCGTCGAGCTGGGCGACAGATTCCGCGGCAAAGTTGGGATCATCGATTTTGCTATAATCGATCTGCGTGAAGACCATGAAGCGATCGGGGTAGGGTTTGACCATCTTGTCGATCACCGTCTGCAGCTTGTCCCCCCACAGCCCAGTGAGAATCACGATCTTCTTTACATTCGCGGCGTCCATGCGGCGAATGACTTCGGCGGGCGGGATTTCCGCTCCGTTGATGCCGACGGCATCATTCACGTGGTTATGAACGTCGATGACGGCGAATTTAGCGCGAGGAACGTCGTGGACCGCAGCATGGAGCATGGACTTGGGAGCGAAATCTTTGAGCAGCAAGGTCATGCGCTTGCTGGCGTTGGGGTCCGCGGTATAGGTGATGGCCTGATCCTTAGGGGCCTGATCCCTGGCGGCTTGATCGTGAGAGCCTGGCTGGCACGCAGCCAGGCTGAGGAGCAAGGCGGCCAAAGGCAGAACACACAAGACATTTGAACGGCTCACAACTTCATTGGGAAACATAAGAAGGCGGCTCCTCCCGGAGGTATCCCTGGCGAAGCGAGAACGCAAAAACGACTGCGGCTCGCGCTCACCCGGGTGAAGTATAAAGAAAATAAAAAGAAACAAAAAGAAGATATTCGAAAGTAGTGGCCCGACAGACCCGACAGGACGGAAGCGGGTCACCGCAGTTCTTTCGCATATTTTTGGATTTTGCTGAGCGCCGCGGCAATTTCCTGCATATCTTCCTCATCGCCCAGCAAGGCCGGCTGGGGGATCCAAATGGTTTCCCAAGCGGCACGGTGCGTGGCCGGGTAGTTGGCCTGGAGAAATGCATGCTGTTCAGTTGCCTGGGAGCCGCAAAGCCGCTTGCGATATTCGCCATTCTGAAAAATATCAAGGAGATGGACTGGCGGATAACTGGCCTGGTTCGGAATGCCCTCCGCAATTATGGCCTGAATCAGGCGTTCAAGGGAAACGCCGGCGAACTGTTTCGAATCGACATGAAAGATGTAGGCGTATTGTCCATTGCGTGTGCAGCGCGCGCTGAGTCTTTGGGGAGTAATGCCGGGGATTTTGGAGAGTAAATTGTCGAGCAGGCGAGAGTTCTGGTGTCGCCGAAGAGTCTGTGCATCGAGACGCGTCAACTGTGCGCTAAGGATAGCGCCCTGCCATTCGCTGAGGCGATAATTCGAGCCATTGATGTAGTGGCTGTAGAACCACTCGCCCGGCATGCGACCGCAATCGTGAACGCTGCGCGCCAGGCGCTCGAAGACATCATCATTGGTGATGATAATGCCACCTTCCCCCGCGGTCATGAGCTTGCTTGATTGAAAACTGAAGGTACCGGCGGCGCCAAACGTACCAATGCGCCGGCCATTCCATTCGGATCCATGGGCATGCGCACTGTCTTCGACTAAGCAGATGCCTTTCCGCGTTGCCAGGGCGCCCAGAGCGTCAAGATCCGAAGGATTTCCGCCCATATGAACCGCGATGATGGCTTTTGTTTGGGGAGTGACAGCGGCTTCTGCGAGCTGCGGGTCCAGGCAGTACGTTTCGGGCGAGACATCCACCATAACCGGCAGAGCGCTGGCGTAGAGGACAGCACTGGCGGTGGCGACAAAGGTATAATCAGGAACGATGACTTCGTCGCCCGGGCCGATGCCGAGCGCCGACATGGTCACCTCAAGGGCAGCCGTTCCGTTGGTGACAGCAATTCCGTGCCTGGCGTCGTGAAAACGCGCGAACTCCTTTTCGAACTCCAGCGTTTTCGTTCCGGGAGTCCGCCACCACACCCGGCTCTGTAATACTTCCTTAAGGGCTTCGCGTTCTCGATCGTCAAACTGGGGCCATAGCGGGAACGCTTTGTGCTTGGCTTTCTTGCCACCCTTCAGCGCCAATTCTGCCATGCTGATGCTCCCCTGCAGGAATCAACATCCCTTGCAGCCAAACGCGGTTTGCGGCCGGATGAAATACGAAACTCCGAGGACTTTGCTTTGACATCAGAGTTTGCATGCAATGTTGAGCCGATTCAATAGAGAGTTTGCGCGTGGCGCCGTGGAGCACGACAGCTTCTCGGCGAGTTTGCAGCTGCGGCGCAAGGTGGAGGCTCGCGGCTAAAAAGTCGCCTGAATGGAAGGCTCGGCGGGGCCTTGTAGAACCTATTCGCTTGAGAATTGCCGGCCTTCTCAAAGGAAACCGGGCCAAGCAGTCCAGAATAGGTGGTTCCGGAAGCCAGGTAATCGCGCACCATACATCACTACAAAGTGGATGAAAATGCGCGATCACCTGGGCGAACCTGATCGTGGCGACGGGCTACAACAATCTGGCCATTGGGAAGAGCGTGCAACAAGTCAGCGAGCATTTCATCGACGGCGTGAAGGGATGGTCAACCGTGTGTCGCCGGTGGTGCGGGCCTATCTATGATCCCTGTTTGAGTTGCTTCACGCATGCCAACGGTCTGCTGGCCATGAACATCCGCCTGGTGAACTGTGAGGGAAAGCTGCTGGACGAGTTGAACACCGACTAACCGGCGAGCGATCAAGAAATAACTGCGCGGTTGTCCTTTTGCATGCGGACTACCCCGAAGATGCGGCAGATTCGCGAACGACTCCCGCATCACCGCGTTCGCGAGCCAGATACTGGTCATAAATCCACCTGTAAGTGTGTTCCAGCCCGACGCGCAGTGGCGTGCTGGGCTCCCAGTGGAGGTATTTCTGGATCAGGGTGTTGTCGCTGTTGCGGCCATTCACGCCTTTCGGAGCGCTGAGGTCGTATGTCCGTTTGAGCTTGATTCCAGCAATCTCTTCGGCCATGTCCACCAGTTGATTGATGGTCACGGCCTCGCTTGAACCCAGATTGATGGGCTCCAAAATGTCCGAGTCCATGATGAGACTTGCACCCTTGATGCAATCATCGATGTACATGAAACTGCGGGTCTGCGTGCCACTCCCCCAAATGGCGACTTCGTGCTTGCCGGAGACTTTTGCTTCAATCACTTTTCGGCAGATCGCGGCGGGCGCTTTCTCGCGGCCCCCATACCAGGTGCCCCAGGGGCCGTAAACGTTGTGGAACCGCGCAACGCGTGTGGTCAGGCCGTAGTCTTCGCGGAAATGCCGGCACATGCGCTCGGAAAAGAGTTTTTCCCAGCCATAACCGTCCTCGGGCAGTGCGGGATAGGCATCTTCCTCTCTCAGCGAGGGAGCTTCAAAGGTTTTCTGCTTGTCGGCATTATAGACGCACGCGGACGAGGAATAAAAATAGCGCCGAACGCCGAATTTCTGCGCGGCCTGCAGCATGTGGGTATTGATCAGGACCGATAGCATGCAAAGGGCTTTATTGTGTTCGATGAAGCCCATGCCGCCCATATTCGCCGCGAAATTGTAGATGGCTGCAGCGCCTTTGGCGGCAAGCTCACAATTGTGCACGAGGTTGAGATCGAGGGAGTGGTTCTCAACGTCGTCGAACCGCTGATACCACTCGTCCTGCGGTTTGCTGTCGATTGCGCGAAGGCCCTTGTGACCCGTGCGGCGAAGATGCGCCACGACTGCCCCGCCAATAAATCCACCCGCCCCTGTCACCGTGATCAAGTCTGACTTATCGTGCGGCATGACCTTCCCTTCTCTATCTATAAAGCTACTGTACCATACAGTGACGCAGTGCGACACGAAACCAGGGTCATAGGGCGGGGGCACGCACTATGCTATCTCAAGGACCAAGACCAGCAAGTACGGCAGATACTTCACTATTTCAGCTCGATCAGAGCAAGGCCCTGTGGCTCCAGCGTTACAGGAAGCGTCCCGTTCCGGAGTGCGCGGCTGAAGGAAGCCGGAAGCGCGGCGGCCTTGCGAAGTTCCTGGAGTTGCGCCGGGGTGGGATATTGCGGGCGGCCCATCTTTTGGTAGGCCGGCAGCGGCGAACCGTGGTCGCGGTCGATGATCGTGATTGTCGCGACGCGCTTAACTTTGAGGTTGTTGAAATGCACCAACAAATGTTTCGCCGACCCGCTCTCTTCCGGAGGAAAAATATTCCAGAGCGCCACAATCAATGAGCCGTTCGGTTTGCGCGTCACGAGCACGGAGTCTCCCTGGGCGTCCAGGCGCGCGTCACCCAGGCGGTGAAGAAGGGCGAAGGCGTTGAACACCGGCTTGGGGATGCTTCCGGCGGCCAGCAGGCCGAATCCACCGTAGAAGGGCTGCTTCACAACACCTTGTTCCTCGAACACATCGGAGAGGGTCCAGTAACTCATGATATTCACCAGGCCGTCGCACTGGCGAATGGTGTCCGCCATCCACGCACCCATGTAGGCTGTATCGGTCACGGCAGGTTCGCTGGCGTAGCTGGCGTTAAATTCGCTCCAGATGAGCGGAAGGTCCGGCCGCCCGGAAGCTTGGATCTGGTCATGGACTTTCTTCACCGCGCGACAGACCATGCGATCGCGGGGAATACTTTCGCTGGTGCCGAATACATCTTTGGAGGAATCGTTGCCGTAGACGTGCGTGGACACGAAATCGAGCGGAACGTTTTCTGCGGTGGCATGGGCGATCATGCGATCCACCCAGGCCGCTTGCGCTGTGGAGGGTCCTCCAACGCGCAGCTTGCCGCTGACCTTTTTCAACGTGCGCACGGTGTGGTCATAAAGCTGAAAATAGGTGGCTTCTTTGGGATCTCCCGCCCAGAAGTCGATGTTGGGTTCGTTCCACACCTCGAAATACCATTTCGCGACTTCTTCTTCGCCGTAGCGGTCCACAAGATGCCGAGCGAATTGTTCCATGAGAGCGTCCCATTTGGCCCAATCCTTCGGTGGAGCGACGTTCTGTTTGTACCAGAAGGCATGAAGTGCGTTGGGATTCGAGGTGAGTTTCTTCGGCATGAAACTCAGCTCGACGAACGGTTTCACGCCATTGGCGAGCAGTCCATCGTAAATCTGGTCGACATAGGAAAAATTGTAGGTCGGGTGACCGTCGGCGTCTTCATCGTACACCCCGACTTCATCGTGGAAGATAGCGTGGAAGCGGACATACTCAAAATCGGTGATGCGCTTTGTCTCGCGGAGATCGGTGCGGTAGCTTTCCCTGAGACTCAAGATGGCGCGGCCGGAGCCAAACATCTGTTCCCAGAAATGCGGAAACGGATGGGAGGGAGCACTGGCGTCGATTTCGATGGTTTCACTCGGATGAGACACTTGAGCCCATGCGGCAGCGGCAAGCGTTCCAAACGTCGACGAGGCAGCCAATACGCAGAAGAGAATTCTTGGACGGAAACGAGACATTGGGCGGCTCCCGGTGGATTCGAACGAATTAATTTTTACTCAATCGCTATTACGCCAGCCAGTCTAGCAGAGGCGACAAGCATTCCATGGGAGAATTTCATCTTAACTCTCGGTAAATCGGATACAGGTGGTGCACTAGATCGGGAGTACAAGGCGGGCTCGGCAACCGCGGCGGTCTATTCTGTTCTCCAAGGTCAAAGAACCGCCGTGAGCTTCGGCAATCTGCCGGCTGAGCACGAGTCCAATACCTGAGCCGCCGGGTTTGGTGGTGAAAAACGGCACGAAGAGATTGGTGGTATTGGAGAGTCCCGGCCCTTCATCAAGGATTTGAAGCTC
>Ga0126379_10002166_pt1 | contig 12393 bp, 13 predicted proteins | sample PanSoiMetPlot_24_FD_92640 | JGI IMG/M metagenome (GOLD analysis project Ga0126379, IMG submission 92640) | Tropical forest soil microbial communities from Panama - MetaG Plot_24 | ecosystem: Environmental > Terrestrial > Soil > Tropical forest > Bulk soil | place: Panama | collected 2016-02-17
CGAGGAACTGGAGAAGATTACCGACGAGTGTGTGAGAGAAGGCAACGCACGCATGCAAGCAGAGGCAGACCGTATCTGGTCACCCACTATCACTCCCAACGAACCCAATGAAAGGCTGCACTGATGTTCCGCTTAGAGATATTCGTTGACGACAGGAAGCTCTCCTACGTGCTCTGGGCACTCTCAGGGCATGTCCTGGAAGTGAAGGCGCCACAGCCTGTTGCCAACGCCCAGACCAAGAACGGCGTGGTGCGCGCGAGGACTTCCGGCAATCGCACCGAGATGCTCAAGGATTATCTGCGCGAGCACAAGATCACGGCACCGACCCCCGGCACGATCAGGGAGTTCTGCGCCAGCTGCGGGCTCAGCGACAAGAGCTACTCCAATGTGCTCGACAACGCGCTGAAGGCGAAGCTTCTCACGCGGCGCAGGGTGAAGAAGGGCAACTCTGGATTCACTTACAAAGTAGCGAGAGGTGCGTGATGGCGAAACGCAACGGACACGGCTACGGCGCATACACATTCCGCGACAAAGACCCGGTCATATTCCAGTTACAACAGATGGCCGGCGACACGAAACTGTCACAGATCACGAAGGATGGCGGGCCCAGCACAGCCTGCATGCGGGCGTGGTTCCACGGCGACACTCGACGCCCGCAGAACGCGACCATCGAGGCCGCCGGCCGCGCCCTGGGCAAGGAGCGGGTCTGGCGCAACATCGTGCGGAGGTCGCATGGCTGACTGGGAATGGCAGTACTGGCACGACCGGCTGCAGGGTAAGCCCGTGGAGATGAGCCCCAGCCACCCCCAGGCGGGTTTCTATAGGGAGCCACGCAAGGAACACTATGGCGCGAGAAGGACTTTCCGGCCGGTCGCGTACTGGCCCGGCGAGAATGGTCAGCTGCACTGTCGCATCGGTGACGAGGATGTGACGCCCGAGCGCGCCCTGGACCTCTGGACGAGGGTTGGCCAGCACCCGGTGACCGAGCAGGCCTATCGCGATGTGGCCCAGAACGGCAAGCCGTGGCCGGACGAGCATGCACTGGTCGGCATGGGCGACAATCTCCCGCCCGACGACGAGAGCTATGAAGGCCTGAGAGACGCCATCGAGCCCCTGGCCGAGGAGGCCTCCAAGCGCCTCGACGGGCCGCCCATCGCGGACCAGGACGAGGCGGATCGGATCGCGAATCTGGCCGACCGGCTCGCTGAGCTATGCAAGAAGGCCGACGAGGGCCGCAAAGAAGAGCGCGCACCCTTCGACCTGGAACTCAAGCGCATCCAGATCAAGTGGGTCGCGATCATCGGCCTCGCCGAGACCTACAAGAACCTCAAGTACAAGCTGCTAACGCCTTGGCTCCTGCGCCAGCAAGAAGCGCGAAGGAAGGAAGCCGAGGAGGCGGCGGCGGGGGGTGAACCTTCTCCGAGCGACACTCCCCGTCCCCGTGCCGGTACCCGTGGCAGGGCGCAGACCCTCAAGAGCACCAAGAAGGCCAGGATCGATGATTACGCGGTCTGCCTCAAGTTCTTCGAGGAGAGCGAGGACATCAAAGCCTGCGTGCAGATGCTTGCCAACCGGGCCGTGCGGGCCGGCGTGACCGTCCCAGGAGCTACCGTAATCGAGGAGAGCAAGGCGGTATGAGCCTGAGCAAGGACCTGGAGAAGCTCTCGGACTGGGACGTCTGGGTCCTGGCGTGCGGAGCGGTGTCGGTCGCCGGCCTACGCGCCGCCAGCACCAAGCGCGACGACGTCAATCTTGTCTGCATGCGGTTCGTCAAGGAGATGGCTGAGCTGGTCGGCACGCCGAGCTTTCCAGAGCCAAAGAAGAAGGAGCAGCAATGACCACCACCCCCCGCAAGCCGCTGGTACCGGGGCCGACGCCCCAGCCCACCCCAGGCGGCATCGCCGGCCGCGCCATCGCCACCAGGGAGCAGCAGGCACTGCCTAGACCCATCAACGGCGGCCAGCAGGTCCCGGTTGCTAGCCGCGAGGGCGTGTTCTTCAGCCAGAAGGTCGGGCACATTGCCGGTGCCATCGCCGACGTCATGTCCAAGGTCGGCACCATCGCAAAGGGCGGCAAGAACGAGTACTTCGGCTATCGCTATGCCAGGATGGAAGACCTGCTCCACGCCATCACGCCGCTGATGGGCGCCGCCGGTCTGGCGGTAATCCAGAACGAGGTCAGCAAGGAGATTCTGGAGGGCAACCGGCTCGCCGTCACCTACGAGTTCAGCATCTTTCACGCCTCGGGCGAGATATGGCCCGAGAAGCCCCGTCACACCGGGGTGTGCATCTCCAGGGACCGCAAAGGGAACTGGGACGACAAGGCAGTATCGAAGTGCCACACGACGGCCAGGAAGTACTTTCTCCTGGCGCTGTTCCAGGTGCCTGCCGGCGACTTCGCCGATGCAGACGATGACGACGCGAATCAACGTCAGGAGCAGCGTCCGGTGCCGGGGCCATCTGCGCCGCCAAGCGCGACCACCGCCGCGCAGGCATCGCGCATGGAACGCGAGGGCGAGCTGAAACGGGTCGATGAGGATACGCCCCATCGCATCACGCTCGGCCCAGGGAAGGGCCCTGATGAATGGGCGTCAACCTTCATACGCTCTATCGGTAAGGCGCAGACAGTGGACGAGGTGAAGGCCTGGGACGCTGCCAACGAGCCGATCCTGCAGAACATCTCGGACAACTATCCCGGCACCTACGACATGATCCAGGTCGCGGTCACCCGCCGGCTGAACGATCTCTCGGAGGTCGGCGGCGGCGCTGCGCCGGCAGAGCCGGGCGAGTTCATGAGCTGGATGGCCGGGCAGCTGGCTGGGCTGCAGAGTATGGAAGCCATCAATGCCTTCTGGGACCAGTACGTTGTGCCGCGCAAGGAGGAGTTCGACGAGAGCGACTGGAGCATGCTGGTGGAAGAGATGCGGCGCAACGAGGAGCGGCTTAGCCCGCCAGACGATCCACCGGAGACGGCATGAAGCGGCGCGCTGCCATCTATCGCCTGCGTCAGATGCTGGCGACGGAAACGCACTTCCTTAAGCACTGCATAGAGGAGGAAGCCGAGGCTGACATCATCAAGTACCAGGATGATGGTGTGAAGGCTCTCAAGAAGGCCATCGCCTGCTTGGAGGAGCGATGATCGAGACGTTCCTGACCAAGCGCAAAGCTAAGTACCGGGGCGAGGTCGGGCTGTTCCCGAGCAGCGAGATGGCGGACGACGACCTGCGGGTCATCGCCATGGACAGCGAGGTGATGGCGGCTCTCAGGCGTGAGAAGAACATCCAGGCGCTGAGATACCTATGGGGCCTCGTGCATAAAGTTGCGGACAATACAGACCTATTCGTTGACAAGGACGATGCCATGGAAGCGTTCAAGGTGCGTGTTGGCTACTGCAAGGCGGTCTACGATCCGCACACCCGCAAGATCGAGACCAAGGCTAAGTCGCTTACGCGAATCAGCGACGAGCAGCTCCGTCTGCTGACGGAGAAGATCACCACCGTCATATGCGAAGAGGTTCTCCCAGGGATCACGCGCCAACAGCTGCGTGATGAGATCGAGGCAATGCTGCGTGAGCGTACTACTTAGCTGGCGACAGGCGGTCGTACTCAAGGCTGCGGCAGATGTCGACTACCTGCCCTTCTCATCGAGGGAGCGGATCAACTTTCCCTATGGGGTATGGCGTGCGCTGGTGATCCGAGGGTTTATCCGCAAGGTCGCTGACCCGGATGGCTGGGAGATCACCGAGCTGGGCCGCGAGGTCGTCAAGGATGTTAGACTTAGACATGTGAAAGGACACGGCGATGGACGAGAGACAGGCAACGGACACGACCCGGGTAGAGGCGGCGCTCAAGGGCATCACGCGCGACCTCAACGAGAGGACCAAGCTGATCACTCCGACAGTCAGGCCAGCACCGGCAACAGTGCGCAGCCACAACGAGGGCGTCCCCCACTTCGTTGCGCTGTCTCGTCAGCTCGGCGAGGCGCTAATTGAAGTGGCCCAGCAACAGGTCACGCGCGCCGAGAACAATCTGGAAGACGTCCAGCGCTGGACCGAGAGCATGCAGGCTGAGGCCCAGAAGAAGTGGGAGGAGATGCAGGCCATGGAGCGCAAGTTTGAGGATTACCGGAGCTATATCCTCCAGGCCAATGACCGCTTCAATGGCAAGTGATGTGCAAGAGCGGGGGAGGGCAACCCACTATGCTGGGCGTCGGCGACCCACCGAGCGCGGCTTGGTACCAGGGCCTGGGCCAGCAGACTGCGGCTCAGCAGATGGATACAGTGCGGCGGTATCAGGGCGACAATCTCTACCTCAGCTACCTGGGCCTCGCCCGTTTGGCTTCACCTACCTCGTCTCAAGAGCCGATGAAGCCAAAGCCCGAGCCGCCTGACCCGGAGGCGGTGCGCTTCAGCAAGCTGCAGCTGGATTAGCCGGCACAGGGAGGCGGCGTCCAATCGATGGCGCCCTTGCGAGCCGACAGATAGGCCCTGAGACCGTTCTCCACCCCCGTCTTTGCACGCCCAGGTTGTCCCCTATCGTCCCTCAACCAGACGAGGAACACGTTCTCGACGTGGGTGGCGAGCGCGTGATCAAGGGCATCGAGGATGACCCCGCGCACACGCTCGCGGGTCTGCTCGTCCATACACAGAGGAAGTTCCACCGGCTGTGAGCTGGCGCTCTCCAGCATGAAGCCGAGCGGGTTCTCGGCTTGTTGCTGCGGCTCCCAGTAATTGTACCCGCACAGACTCAGCCCGAAGAGCGCCGCCAGGACGATGAAGATCGTGACCAGGAAGCGCTGCCCCATTGTCATGAGCTACTCGACCTTGGGTACGGCACCCATGTTTGGCACACAGTAGTGGATGGTCGCCTGGACGGTGCGTGCCCACCTCTCGCCGTTGGTGTGCTCGAAGTAGGCGACGAATCCCATGAACGCCAGATTGAACACCAGGACTCCGAGGATTACGGGAGTACTCTTCAGCGCGTCAACCGTGCTCTGAACAGCCTTACCGGCCTCTTCTGCGGCGCCTGGGTTCACGCCACCCACTCCTCGCCGTTGACGGTCACGTAGACGTCTCCGGTAATCGTGATCTCATCGATCTCCCCTGCCGTGACGATGTCCACTTGGTACTCGTGCACGTCGGGAGGCGGCTCGGGCGTGGGACCGGGGCTGTAGGTGTCGACCGCTTGCTGCACTGCACGCAGCATGGTGTCGGCACCCTGGCGTAGCTCGGCTTCCCGGCGATTGATCGGGCCCCAGTGTTGCCTCAAGTTCCTGAGCCCCACCGCAGAGACCAGCGCGTGAAAGCTGGGCGCGAACTTGCTGAGGAACTGGTAGCGCGCACCGTCACCTGAGCCGAAGCCACCCAGGTCCGAGGACTTGAGGGTTACGCCCTCCTTGAACTGATCCCGGAAGCCGCAGGGGTTATCCCAGTATTCCGGGAGCAATGGGGAGATGGTGGAGCTGCAGCTCCTGATGTTCCAGCTGGTTTGCAGGAACGAAGCCTCTGCCGTGTCGCTCTGGACGTTGCTCGCGCTCTGGTCTCGCCCCTCGCTGTACCGGCCCGAGCTTTCTCTCATACCGAGGCCCAGGATCAGCGCAAACAGATGCCTGAGGCGGTCGCCCGGCGGCGTAGCGGCGCTGTTGTCCATGCCGGCGTTGCGGAACTCGGTGGCGTACCACGCGAACACGTCCTTGTCGGTGTTACCGGTGTTCGCCTTTGCCATCTGCTGCGCGGCTTGGTCGTCCGCGTTGAGCCGCTGGTAGGCCAGGGCGAAGCTCAGCGCGACCCCTACTGTGTGACCGTAGGGAGCCCGCCCCCTGTCCTTCCAGCTGTAGCTGGCGATCGGATCGGTCTTGGCGATGTCCTTGATGATGTCGATCAGCTCCTGGTCGAGCCCCGGGTCGCCGGCAGCGACCTTGGCATCCAGCTCATCGAGCTTGCCCCAGGTGGTGGGACCGACCACGCCGTCCTGGCTGATCGAGCAAGCCCCCTGGAAGCCCCTCACGGCGCCATCAGTGATGGGACCGAAGTCGCCATCCGCCGGATAGACCCCCAGGGAGTTCTGACAGGCCACGACGTCCGGCCCACGCGAGCCCTGGCGGATGGTACCGCGCGGGATGTTGGGCATCGGCGCATCCTTCGGCCACATGATCCCGGTCACGTTGGACTTCGGGAACGAGCTGACGTTCACGGAGTCGCTCTGGTTCCCACCCCTGCAATTGATGTTCGAACCGCTCTCGCTCTCGAAGAAGGTCACATGATTACCGCCACTGCGGGTCATCACGATGATCGCACCCGGCACGTAGCCTGAAAGCTCCACAAAGTCGGGCGAGGTGCGGAAGCTATCTGCCCAGCCGAACTTGCCGGTGTCGCCGTTGCCGAAGGGCGGCATATAACCGGCCTCCGACACGCAGTACGCCGCCGCGACGCCGCACCATGCGGTCTCGTCGCTGTCCCAGGCGGGCTGGTTGCAGTAGGTGTCCATGCCGGGGACATCGCTCCAGATGCGAGCGATCTCCGTTGTCATGCCAGTGATGACGGGATTGGCCTCGGGGCCAGGGACCTCCCTGGTTCCGGTCAGCGTTCTCATGACAGAGAGCCAGGGCGGAATGTCGGTCATCGAACCCTCCGAATCGGTGGCCGATGATACCATGGGGGGTCCTGGTGGGTTCGAAACACCAGGACCCCTAGAGAGTGCGCTAAAGCAGACTGACGTAGCAGAGAAGTGTCCGTTCCTCCTGCCGCTATGCCGGCAGTGCGGCCGGCGCGCTCTCACCCTGGCGTACTAAGAGAACAGCCAGATTACGACCAAGGTACCGACGACCGTCAAGATGAGGATCGCCAGGGACCAAGACAGGTCGTTCTCACCACGGTCACGCACGTCAGTGGAAGACCCTGCCCAGGCCGCCGATCAGCTCGCTCGCGATCCAGAAGGCAACGGCGGCCCAGCCGAAGTGCCAGCGACCGGAGCCCTCCATGATGCAGGCTGCGATCACGGCGAACACGAACGCGAAGCACAGCAGGATCAGTCCTATATTAGCCACGATCGCCTCCTTGACCTTCACGATACATCGCTATACATGTAGCACATGGTAAAGAAGATATATCACCAAGCACACATCGCGATGGTGAACCGCTGGCGATACGAGGACCATCGCGAGCGCTTCAAAGTCCGAGCTGATTACGTGGGCCTGTGCCGGTGGAAGCAGGCTCAGTACGGTCTAGCCCCGCGCTCCACTGCTGGTACGCTGCACCGGCTGCCGGCACGGTCGCCACGATCCAAGTGAGCAGGCTCTGATCGCCGCTCGCCAGGAGCTTCTTCATCTTGTCGGTCGAGATGTTCAGGTGCTTGGCCTTGTCGTCCAGCACTTGTTCGAACTGCTCGGCGTAGGAGTAGCTCTCGCCTGGGATCGCCGAGCCCCGGTACTTCTGGCCGTACAGTTGATCGGTCTTCTGGATGGTGTCGCGGATGCCAGCCCAGACGTGCGCGCTCCAGGTGCGTGGATCGAGGCCGCTGTCGATCGCCTGCCGGTCCATCACGTACTGCAGCTTCTCGTAATCGTTCATCCGCCCGCCTGCGAGCGGCCGAGATGCGATCGCACCCTCCTTGACGCCGGCATAGATGCCCTCGCTCGGCTTCTCCGAGAGCCGCACATGGTGCCGGTCGATCACCGAGGCGCGCGGATCGCCCATCAGCGCCGAGGCCTCGTCACGCACCTTGTTGCGCTGCAACAGTTCCAGGTCACCGCGCTCGGCCTTCAAGAGATTAGGCACACGCGAGGCTTCCATCGGATTCATCCCGCCCTCCGCCCAGCTCATGGCGTCGGCCGGCATGCGCCACTCAGGCTGCACGACCGGCTCGCCCTTGATCGAGCGCCGCAGGTACTCGGTCGCCAGCTGGATGTTGGGCTTGGGTGCGAAGTTGGGCGCGGTCGAGGCCATGTAGCCTGCCACCTGCGGCATCCGCCGCTCGCCATAGACCTCGCGGAAGGGAACGTCCGTCCACCAATCAGGGTACTTGGAGGCCTCGTTGATCTTGCGCCCGTGCGCCGCCATCTCGTCCAGGCGCTTGGCGTACTCGCCGCTCTGGATGAACCTCTCCCAGTTGCCGACCGGGAACTCCTTGCCGGCGCCGAGGTCCCAGCCCGCGAGCTGCCCGGTGCGCTCGCCGAACTTGGTGGCGAGCCGCTCCTTGTTGGCAGGGAAGCGCTCGGAGATGTCGACGTAGGTCTCGCCGGTCTTCGGGCTCTTCCAGGTCCCCAGGTAACGCTCCTCGCCGGCAAGCTCTTTCTGGTGGCCCAGGATGAAGTCGGCGATCTGCTTGCGGGTGACGTTCTGCCCCGACGGCAGCACGAGGTTCTCCTCGTTGGGCATTACCCCCATCATGCGGCCCTCGGTCGGCTTGGCACCGCCGCGCAGGCTGAAGGTGCCGCCACCGTGCTCCAGGGTCTGCTTGACGATGTTCGCGATGGTCTTGGTGTCGATCCCCATCTCGGCCAGCGTCTTGATCTTGCCGGCGTAGGCCGGATAGGCGTCCATCAGCGCGCCGATCCCGACCATCGCCGCCCTGCCGGCCATGCCAACCACCCGACCAGGAGCCCCGAGCGCAGCCGTCAGCCCGATCTCCGTCGGGGTCCGTGGGATCACGAACTCGCCGGCCTTCTGCAGGCCCTCGCCCATGAGCTTCTTCACCCTGAAGCTCGGCGGGCCACGATCTTGCTGGGCGACGTTCCAGGCCTCCATCAGGGCCGGCGGGAGATCGGGTGGCCGCCTCGGCGCCTCGTCGTGCTCGTCGCGCTCGACCTCGCCGCCATCGGCCAGCTCCAGCGGGTGCTTGCCGAACGGCTCACCGAACCGGTAACGCTGGCGCTTACGGCCAGTGGGGACCAGCTGCTTGTCGCGCGGCACGTCCTCGGTCCACCAGGGCGGCAGGTCGTAGGCGTTGCTCTCCCAGCGCTTCTGTACATTACGTGGGATCACCTCGCCTGCGTTGAGCAGGTAAGCGTCCATGGCAGCTTCGTGGCGGAACGGCACCTTGTCCGACTCGGGTAGCGCGCTCCACTGCAGTCCCTTGTCTGCCGCATAGGTCTCAGCCACTGCATCGATCTTGCGCTGGGTCACCATGTGCGAGGCCCGCGTGGGATTGCTACCGGGCGCGAAGTTCTCGATGTGCTGGATGGGATGCATCATCTCATGCAGCAGCGGTGACTGCAGATTCTTCGGGTCCGATCCGATGAGCTTGATCTGCCGGGTTATCGGATTGAAGGAGCCGCTGTATCTGCCGAGGCCCGTCGCTTCGAGCGCCGGGTCCATGAACAGATTGGCCGCGATGTCGGCATTCTGCGGGTAGTTCTTGAAGTACTCGGGGTGCTGGACGATGTCGCCAAGCTTGCCCTTCCAGTTCAGCACCTCACGCTCCGGTACGCCACCCGTGCTGGTCCGAAAGCGTGTCGTTGGATTGCTGAAGTCCAAGATGCGGCTCGGGTCCTGGAACTCCCAGTACAACTTGCCCTCCGGTCCCCCGAACCAGCCGGTCTGTTTCCATATCTCGACGGGGTCCACGCCCCTGCGGTGCATGCGCCCGGCCTCGCGCATCGCATTGAGATCGGCTGCGGCTGCGATGCGACCGCCGAACATGCCGGCGGAGCCGGGCTTCGCCATCGGCACACCCGAGCCCATCATGCCCATCGCCGTGCCGGCGCCCCACCTTGCCTCTTCCTCGGGATCGAGACCTACCTGATAGGCTCTTCCTGGCGTCATCGCCCAGTCGGCGGCGCCCCTGCCCCAGGCCTTGGCGATGTAGCCGGGCAGGGTCTCGCCGGCCTTGTTGCGGCGCATCACCGGCAGCTCTTCGTCCGGCTTACGGCCCAGGCCGATGCTCTGCCCTGGCAGCGGGAGCTTGTCGTCGTCGACCTCGCCGCCCTCGGCCAGGAAGCGCCGGCCGGTCGGGCCGCGCCAGCCCTCGCTCTGTTCCACCTCCTCGGGCCGCATCTCCGGTCGCTTGAGCTGAGAGGGATAGTCCCCCGGATCGCGGCGGACCTTGTTCCAGTCCGACATCGGCAGACCCTGGTCCTGCGGGGTCTCCTCGGGCTCAGGCTCGTCCTCGATGCTGCCGCCTCGGGCCATGGCCTTGGGCTTGTACAGCCGGCACCACATGTCTGGTGCAATGTCGCCCTTCACCCTGGTGCAGCTGCCGCCGCGATAGAACCGGCATATCCCGCAGTGCGACTTCGCCATCCCCTCGGAGTAGTTCGCCGCCTTCTTGCTGACCTTGCGGGGGACGCTCCCACCCTCGGCACGCGACTCAGCGGTATGGGGCCAGCCTTCGGTCCAGCCCTTGAGCACCTCGGGATCAACGATGCCGTGGCTCTTGAGTGTGTCGACCACCTTCTGGCGCGTCAGCGGCTCGGGCCCCTTGGTCTTGCCCTTGAAGCCGCCGCCGGTCATCTCGCCGCCACCGGCAGGCGAGCCAGCGCCAAAGGGTGTGCTCAGCGCGGCGCCGAATAGCTCGCGGCCTTGAGGCTGCTGCTGGACCTCACCGCCATCGGCGCGGCCCGTCGCGGCCTCTAACGGAGCCGTATTGGTGCCAAGGGCATATCCCAGCGCAGATTGCGCTGGGTCCATGGTCTCCTGCCCAAGCGTGGTCTGCGTCAGAATCTTGCCCAAGCGAGCGACAGGACGCCGCGCGATCAGCGCCGCCAGCGAGGCATCCGAAGGGCTCGCTGTCGCCTCGCCGCCGCCGGGCGTGGGATGGAAGGGAGCGTGCCCCTCGAACACCCGCTGCGCCGCCGTCATCTCGGTGGGCGTCGGCTCCTGGGGGACATGGGCTGTGCGCCCCTCGCTCAGCGCACCATAGATCGCCCGCGAGATCGGCCAGGGCTGGAGATACTCGCTCGGCATCTTCATCGGCGGCGGGGCAGCGGGCGCGGCTGGCGCTGGTGCCTCGGTCACCTCGCGCCCGCGAGGGTCAGGCCGGGGGAGAGGTGGCTTGGCCGGGTAATACGTCTCACCCTGCCAACTACCGGCCATGTCAGGCCGATCCTTGGCATAGATACTCTGGTCGCTGAACGTCGGATGGTTGGGCTTCTTATAGGTGTCGGGCCAGTGACCCGTGCGTGGGTCGGGCCGCAGTTTGGCCTTGAAGGCGCCGCGCAGATCATAGTCCGCGCCACTGTCCTGGGGTGCGAAGCGTTTCTTCCAGGACTGGAACGCTACCTCTTCGCCTCGGCTGAGCTTGGTGTCGTACGTCGGATCGGCTTGCCCGTCCCGCGCCGCTCCACCATCCTGTAGAGCTTGTGCTGGCCCTTGGCGTGCTGCGCGAGCGCCAGCAGGCGTTGCCGCTCCTGGGGGTCGCCCTCCAACGCCGCCAATCGCAGGAACCGTACCACCCGCTGCGCGTACTTCGATGTGTGTGTCACCGGAATCGACACCCTCTGCTCCCAGGCCCTTGGCCACCGTCCCCGCCCCGCCGAGGAGGTCCTCGGTCTGTGGCAGATACGCCCTGCGCGCCGGCCGCTTGAGGTCAGGGGTCTGGGACGTGAACGTCTTAGCCAGCTCCCTGTCGGACATGGTCCGCAGCTTGCTGATGGCCGCCGTGCCCAGCCCCTTGCCTGCCATCTTGGCAAGCGTCCAGGCCCCTGGCACGCCGCCAAGCACTACGCTGATCAACTCGCCAGCGATGTTATCAGCGTCCGTAATGGCTTCCCGGCGGCGCACCGTCTGGCTGCCGCCCAATGTCCTCTGCATCGCCTCAGAGGATGAGACCTCGTAATCGAGCATGCGCCGGAAGCGCACCGCCGCGTCCCACGACGGCATGATCAGGTCGAGCTTGTCGCGCATCTCGGGGGAGCGGATCAGCCGCGTGTAGTCCGGCAGCTTGGCGGGGTTTGCCCGCAGCGTGTTGACGATGTTGGAGACGGCGCCGATCTTGTAGCCCTCGCGCTCACCAGCGCTCATCGCGTTGAGGTTCGATGCCAGCTCCTCGTAGGTCATCTGCCGATTGAGGATGTTCCTGCCCTCCTCGACCGCATCCAGGAACGCGCTCGATCCCTGCCACGAAGCTCGCGCCCGCGCGTAGGTGGGCACCTCGTTGTCCAGCGTGCCGCGCAGGTCCGCAAGAAACGTCGCGAGCCGCGCGCTGTGCTTGGTCGGGCCGCTCTCCCTGACCGAGCGCTTGTACTGCTGGTCGAGGTCGTTCTTGACGTAGTCCCAGAACTGCAGGTTGGGGAACACCGGCACCTGCCCACGGGTGAACGACAGTATGCCGCCGCCGGTCCCGGGTCGGTCGACTATGGCGCCGGGGTTCATGGCGCCGTAGCCGTCGGCGATGGCTTGGTCCTGCCAGTTGCGCACTGCACTGCGCATGGCGCGCTTGACGTCGTTGGCGCCGGTCAG
>Ga0126379_10002168_pt1 | contig 12387 bp, 9 predicted proteins | sample PanSoiMetPlot_24_FD_92640 | JGI IMG/M metagenome (GOLD analysis project Ga0126379, IMG submission 92640) | Tropical forest soil microbial communities from Panama - MetaG Plot_24 | ecosystem: Environmental > Terrestrial > Soil > Tropical forest > Bulk soil | place: Panama | collected 2016-02-17
CGCGTCTGCGCAGCCGCTTCGTGCGCCGATTTTTCGAGGCGCGCGCTTCACGCTGCTTACGTGCGCGTCGCCTGCGACAGCGGCTGCATTTGCAGTGTGATCGGCCGATCACATACTTCAGGTACTCGTTTCCGTAGTCGTAAGTGATTTCCTCGTCGGGTTTGATTTTGCGCAAGGCGCGGACGAAGACACGTCCGCCATAAGTGTATGTCTCGGCGTTCGGATTGCATGAGTGATTGGCGTAGCGCGCGATATTGCTCCTGGGGGAGCCATCGATCGTGACCCGTGGGTTGATTTCGTAGAGATAGCGGTTGCCGCGGCGTTCGAGCCAAAGTGCTTCTTTGGGACCTATGCGGGGACCTTGGTATTCGGCGATTTTTTCGCGCTTCTTGATCGGCCTGGCGGCAAACAGGCCAAGGCCGGTGATGGAACGGCCAATACGGAACGATCGTCGTCGGGGCATTGCGGCTGTGGGCGACAAAAAGAGGGGTGATGCGGATGACAGATGAAACGCCGCGCGTCAATCATTCGTTCGCGCCGCCGGCGTACGTAATTTTCGGGCAGACAAAACCACACGTCGGCTTAGCAATCGGCTAAGCCTAGAGTGGCCAGCGTGGCATGGTCTAATGGAGAAGCTGCCCCGCCCACCCGACGAACGATGAAAATGGTCCGGGTAGACCACGAAATAGAGTATGAGCGCCACCGGGGCCAACATGAACATCAAGTCTCGCATGGGGTATCCCCCGTGCTGATATTTTGAGTCCAACTCTGATTTTATCCAAGTCCAACTCTGATTTTATCCAAATGACTCGTCGATCGGCGTCAATAACGCAGCCGTAAATCATTTTCCGAAAATCGGTTTCATGACGGGTGGAACCGCGGATAGTTGGTCTGTGGCGGCGCTGGTAATTAGATGCCAGCTCGCGGCCACCCTCGGCAAGGCCGAGACGTTACCGCTTCGCCGCCAGCAGAATAGCGGCGGCCGCTATAACCGGCATGATCAGATAGAAAACGAACTCTTCTATGCCGCCGAAATCGAGCGACGGTTTGAAGCCGTGAATTACAATTGTCGGCAGACTATCAAGCAACCACCCGGCAAGTGTGAGCGCGGCCAAAGCAAAAATCGCGTAGCGAAGATTCCCTCGTGCCGCCAAAACCAACGCCGCGCCAGCGAGCAGGGGCGACAGCGCGAGCTTGATGCTGTTGATGCCCTGCGCAAAGCGCAGCAGCGCGGTCTCGTGATGATACTCCGTGAAGATACCCTGCATGCTGGAAAGGGCATCGAGGAGTTCAATTGCCGCGATAAGGACGAGACTCACGCGCGCCCAACGATATGACGGGTGTGCGGCGATCGCGGTGTCTATAGACGTTATTGCACCCCCCTTTGCCCGGCGGCCACTATGCGTCAAAACTGTCGGAGTCGGATGCGTTTCTCGCACTGGCAGCGGTTGGTAACGAAGGAGAGACCCTGCATGGCGAAACTATCGATCGCCGAGCGCTGGCCCGAATTGCCCTATGCCGCGTGGAAGGATACGCGCGATACCTTGCATCTGTGGACTCAGGTCGTCGGTAAGGTTCGCCTCACACTGACGCCATGGCTCAACCACTCATGGCATGTCGCGCTTTATGTGACGGCACGCGGGCTGACGACTTCGCCGATTCCTTGGCGCGGTGGCGATTTCCAAATTGATTTTGATTTCATCGATCATGTGCTTTGGGTCAGGCTCAGCGAAGGACAATTTCGTCAAGTGATGCTCAAGCCGATGAGCGTCGCAGAATTCTATGAAGACGTGGTGATTGCGCTTCGCGAACTTGAAATTGATGCACCCATCGAAACGATGCCGTGCGAAATCGCTGATTGTATCCCGTTCGAACAGGACACCATGCACGCGGCCTATGACGCCGACTATGCCAATCGCTTTTGGCGGGTGCTCCTTTCGGCGCAGGAGATTTTTGCTCACTTTCGTACCGGCTTTCTCGGAAAAACGAGTCCTGTTCACTTTTTTTGGGGAAGCTTTGATCTCGCTGTGACGCGCTTTTCTGGACGTCCAGCACCGCGTCACCCAGGTGGCGTGCCCCATCTGTCGGATGCCGTCGCACAGGAGGCGTATTCGCACGAGGTTTCGAGCGCCGGATTCTGGCCGGGCGGCGGTGGGCCCATCGACTATGCGGCGTTCTACTCCTATGCGTATCCCGCGCCCGATGGATTCGGTGCGGCGAGCGTGAAGCCGCAAAACGCATTTTTCAGCAAGGATCTCGGTGAATTTCTCCTGCCCTATGACGCCGTGCGCACTGCAAGCAACCCCGATAGAGCTCTCATGGAGTTTCTGCAGAGCACCTACGACGCGGCAGCGGGCCTGGCAAAATGGGATCGAAAATCGCTGGAGTGCGGGTTAGGGGAGGTAAACAAGCCGCGACGCGTCTAGAACACGTCCAGACGGCTTTCCATTGGCGCGAAGCGGCGCTATGACCGCTGGCGAACCGGCCATTCTCCGGAGTTTTCCATGAACGCCCCCGCCAATGTCGTTCCGCCCTACAAACATACGCCGCTGTTCCCACTCGGTCCGGACAGGACACCATACCGGAAACTCGACATTGGCGGCGTCAGAGTCGAGAAAGTCATGGGCAAGGACATGCTGGTAATCGAGCGCGAGGCATTGCGCGCGCTCAGCGAGGCCGCCTTCACGGATATCAATCATCTGTTGCGGCCGGCGCATCTGAAACAACTGCGGAAAATCCTCGATGACCCTGAAGCGTCCGACAATGACAAGTTTGTCGCCTATGACTTTCTGAAAAATGCGAACATCGCCGCCGGAGGCGTCCTGCCGATGTGCCAGGACACCGGCACTGCGATCATCATGGGCAAGAAAGGCCGCATGGTTTTCAACTCAGGCGACGATGAGGCCGCACTTGCCGAAGGAGCGCGTGATGCATACCTAAAACGGAACCTGCGTTATTCGCAGCTCGCGCCGATCTCTATGTTCGAGGAAAAGAACACCAAATCGAACATGCCGGCACAGGTCGAGATCTACGCCGAGGGTGAAGACGCCTACAAGTTGCTTTTCATCGCCAAAGGCGGCGGTTCGGCCAATAAAGCATTCCTGTTTCAGGCGACGCCATCGATCTTGACACACGATCGCATGCTGGCATTTCTGAAAGAGAAAGTGCTTACGCTCGGAACGGCCGCTTGCCCGCCTTATCATCTCGCGATTGTCATAGGCGGTACGAGCGCCGAACTCACGATGAAAACCGTGAAGCTTGCATCGACAAAGTATCTCGACGAATTGCCAACGAAGGGCAGTGAAGATGGCCACGCCTTCCGCGATCTCGACATGGAGGCGGAAGTTCTCAAGATGACTCAGTCGACTGGTGTCGGGGCGCAGTTCGGTGGCAAATATTTTTGTCATGATGTGCGTGTGATCCGTCTGCCACGACATGGAGCCTCATTGCCGATCGGTCTCGGCGTCTCATGTGCTGCTGACCGGCAGGCGCTTGGCAAGATCACCCGCGATGGCGTGTTCCTGGAAGAACTTGAGCGCCATCCGGCGCAGTACCTTCCCGAGGTCGATGAGGAAAAGCTGGGTGGTGATGTCATCAAGGTAGACCTGCGCAAGCCGATGAAGGAGATACTCGCCCAGCTCTCAACGTATCCGGTGAAGACGCGGCTCTCACTTACAGGTCCGATGATTGTTGCCCGCGATCTCGCCCACGCGAAATTGCGCGAACGTCTCGAGGCGGGGAAAGGTCTGCCCGATTATTTCAAGAATCATCCGGTCTACTACGCTGGCCCCGCGAAGACGCCCGCGGGCTATGCGTCCGGTTCGTTCGGCCCGACGACGGCCGGACGGATGGACAGCTACATCGATCAGTTTCAGGCGGCCGGGGGCTCGATGATCTCGCTTGCCAAAGGCAACCGCTCAGCCCAGGTGCGCGAGGCGTGCAAGAAGCACGGCGGATTTTATCTGGCGTCGATTGGGGGCAGCGCGGCCAAGCTTGCCGAGCACTGCATCAAAAAAGTGGACGTGCACGAGTATCCCGAACTCGGGATGGAAGCCATCTGGAGAATCGAAGTTGAGAACTTCCCGGCCTTCATCGTCATCGACGACAAGGGCAATGATTTCTTCAAGGAATTGAATTTGGGGTAGCGATCTCGACCAGGCTAAAAAAATGGTCGACGGCTAGCGGCCATCTGAAGTTTCTGAGATTGCTGACGCTCGCAAGACCCAGCGAGCAGTTGATGTCACGCCATGGCCGCCACTGCCACCATCAGCAGCGAGATGCCGACGTACTTCGCAGTCTGCGTTACGTCAGGTAACTGATCCGCGAACCCGACAATCCAAAGCAGGCTGGCGACCGCGATGAGTGAATATTTCACCGCCGGGATTGCGGTGTACTTCCGCAAAAACTTCAACATCACACCACTCCGCTGCGCCCCGGTCCCCGCAGCATTCAACCATCGCACTGCAATAGTAGCCTACTGCACCGCAAAATGGCAAACCGGCTGGACGCCACGCCCGCACCATTCGGATAACGCGTGCCGCTGGATTGGTTTCCGCATCCGTCCGCGTCCGCACGACGGGTTTGGCCCGGAGGGGAGGGGCGTTACCGTTTCTTCGGTATCCCCAGCGTCTTGCCCTTGAGTGGGATGATTTCTGCAGTCTCGCCAGCGCTTCGCCGCAGCGCCTCTTTCAGGCTCGCGGGGTGGCCATGCTTTCTCAGAAGATCGTTGAACGCTTCGTCAGCGAGTTCTTGAAAGGACTTCATGCTTTCTGAAGCAAGCAATCGGAGTTGTTGCCAGGTCTCTTCGTGAAATTGGATGCGTTTGCCAATCATGGTGTCGACCCCGGGTCACAACGCACGCGCCGATTATGCGGGCTAGTCTGCATCGAGATAAACATCTTCGGGACTTTGGTCGTGTTTTTCCAGCGTGCGCTTAAGGTACTGGCAATTTGCAGGCGGTTCGCGCCCTATCCCCCATTCTGCAGCGTGCTGAAGGTATTAGTGTAATTTCTTCAATTTGACAGGGCTATCCGGAGCCCGGAAACCGGGGGCAGTCCGATTGCCATCTTGAAATGGCCGAAGTTGCCAAAAAAATCCCGGGTGTGGGCCGCCGGCACCAAAAATCCTAGAAAAGAACATATTGCGAACAGAGAACAAATAGTGTACATTGCTTGCCTTCAGTCGATTCCGGCGGTGCGGCGAGGCCGCGTTGTCGGGGGGTCGAATCCCGGCCATAAGGAGCGCGACATCATGAGTCAGCCTGCCCTGCGTCTCGTCGAAGGATCTTCCATGGATAAATCAAAAGCCCTTTCTGCCGCGCTGAGCCAAATCGAGCGTCAGTTCGGCAAGGGCTCCGTCATGAAACTTGGCAAAAACGATAAGGCCATGGACGTCGAGGCCATATCTTCGGGCTCGCTTGGGCTCGACATCGCGCTCGGTATTGGAGGCCTGCCGCGCGGACGTGTAGTGGAGATCTATGGGCCGGAATCATCCGGCAAAACGACGCTCGCGCTGCATACGATTGCCGAGGCTCAGAAGAAGGGCGGCATCTGCGCCTTTGTCGATGCCGAACACGCACTGGATGTGGTTTACGCCCGCAAGCTCGGCGTGAATGTCGATGATCTTCTGATCTCGCAGCCTGATGCAGGTGAGCAGGCGCTGGAGATTGCCGACACGCTGGTGCGCTCGGGGGCGATCGACGTGCTTGTGGTCGACTCGGTTGCCGCTCTAGTGCCGCGTTCCGAACTCGAAGGCGAGATCGGTGATGTGCAGCCAGGTTCGCAGGCCCGGTTGATGAGTCAGGCGCTGCGCAAGCTTACGGCCTCAATTTCCCGCTCGCGGACGATGGTGATTTTCATCAATCAGATCCGCATGAAAATTGGCGTGATGTATGGCTCACCTGAAACGACGTCGGGCGGCAATGCGTTGAAATTCTACGCCTCCGTACGGCTCGATATCCGCCGCATCGGTGCCATCAAGGAACGTGACGAGGTGGTCGGCAATCAGACCCGCGTGAAAGTGGTCAAGAACAAGCTCGCTCCTCCGTTCAAACAGGTTGAATTCGACATCATGTATGGTGAGGGCGTTTCTAAGACCGGCGAACTGATCGATCTCGGCGTCAAGGCCGGGGTCGTGGAAAAGTCCGGCGCCTGGTTTTCTTATGACAGCCAACGGATCGGTCAGGGCCGCGAGAACGCCAAGCAATTTCTCAAGGAAAACCCAGACGTGGCCGGCAAGATCGAGGCCGCGGTACGACAGAACGCCGGTCTGATCGCGGAAGCGATTATGGCGGGCGAGGGTGAAGACAAGGACGATGATGACGAGGCCGCCGAGGTTTGAAAGGATGATGCGCCGCCGGACGGCGTTGTTGCGACGCTGCCGTCCGGAGCCGGGTCTCGCGAGGAGGGCATAACCTTCACGAGCGAAGCGCCGGCGCAGGAGCGACCAGAATCGCCGCCTGTCCCGCCCGAGCCGACCAAACTCCCGGACGTCGGAGATGCTACCCAGCCACGCCGCCAAAGGCTAAGCCGAGAAAGGCTGTTGCCAAAGGCAAGGTCAAGTCGCAGCCGCCGCTGATGCGAAAGAAACAAAGGCAGCACGCGTGAAGGCCAAATCGCCAAAGGCGAAAGGACCGAAGCGCAAAGGAAAGGAAGGCCAATAATGGCCTGAGGGTTAGTAAGGCGAGGCGGCGGCGCCCGAGTTATCCGCTGCACCATTCCGGTGACGCGTATCATTCGTATGATTGCGTTAGGCGTTCGCCCCCGTCGGCACCCGGCTGCGTAAAGCGGCCGCCACCGAGGACGGGGGCGAGGGCGTTTTGGACTGGATTGCGGGTTTTGTGGCGTAGACTTACGTTACCCCCACCGCTAAATAGCCCTTGAAAACAACAAGCCGGACGGGGATTTAGACCCTTGTAGGCGACGCATGACCACCGGTTCCGGGAAACGGTCATGCGCAGGCAAAGAGGCTCGCACGGTTCTGAAATGAGCGGCGTCAACGATATCCGCAAAAGTTTCCTCGATTTCTTCGCGCGCAACGATCACCAGGTGGTGCCGTCTTCGTCGCTGGTGCCGCGCAATGACCCAACCCTGATGTTCACCAATGCAGGGATGGTGCAGTTCAAGAACGTATTCACCGGCCTGGAGAAGCGGCCGTACTCGCGAGCCGTCACGGCACAGAAATGTGTGCGCGCCGGCGGCAAACACAATGATCTCGACAATGTCGGGTACACCACGCGACATCACACTTTCTTCGAGATGCTCGGCAATTTCTCTTTCGGAGACTACTTCAAGGAGCGAGCGATCGAACTCGCCTGGAATCTGGTCACTAAAGAATACGCGCTGCCCAAGGACAAACTGCTTATCACGGTCTACGTCGACGACGATGATGCCTTTAAGCTCTGGAAGAAGGTTGCCGGGCTTCCTGATAGCAAGATCTTGCGCATTGCCGGAGATGATAATTTCTGGGCCATGGGTGAGACCGGCCCATGCGGTCCCTGTTCGGAAATTTTTTATGATCACGGGCCGCATATTCCGGGCGGTCCGCCCGGCTCGCCCGACTCCGAGGGAGATCGCTTCATCGAGATTTGGAACCTCGTATTCATGCAATACGAGCAGCTCCCGGGCGGAAAACGCGTAGGTCTTCCGCGTCCGTCGATAGACACCGGGATGGGGCTCGAGCGCATCGCCGCCGTTCTACAGGGAACTCACGACAATTACGCGATTGATCTTTTTGCGACGCTCATCCGCGCGATTGCCGACCTGACGGGAGTCAATCCGGAAGGCCCGCAGAAGGCCTCGCATCGGGTCATCGCAGATCATTTGCGTGCATCTGCGTTCCTGATTGCCGACGGCGTGCTGCCTTCAAATGAGGGGCGGGGTTACGTGCTCCGCCGCATCATGCGTCGCGCGATGCGTCACGCCGAACTGCTCGGGGCGAAAGAGCCGTTGATGTGGAAGCTCGAGCCTGTTCTCACGCGTGAGATGGGACAGGCGTATCCTGAATTGCTGCGTGCTGAAGCGTTGATTACCGAGACGCTCAAGCTCGAGGAAACGCGGTTTCGTCGTACCCTCGAACGCGGGCTCGCAATTCTCGATGAGAAAAGCAAAGACCTTAAAAAAGGGGCGATGTTCGACGGCGAGACCGCATTCACGCTCTATGACACTTACGGGTTTCCGCTTGACCTGACTCAAGACGCGCTCCGCTCACGCGGCATTTCTGTTGACATTGCATCGTTCACCGACGCGATGGATCGGCAGCGTGAAAAAGCCCGAGCGTCCTGGGCCGGCTCCGGCGAGGCCGCCCAGGAGACGGTCTGGGTTGCACTGCGCGAGAAAATCGGTGCAACGGAATTTCTCGGATACGAAACCGAGAGCGCAGAAGGAGTAGTCGTAGCTCTCCTGAAGGACGGCAGGGAGGTTTCCGAGCTGAAAAAAGACGAAACCGGTGCTGTGGTGGTGAACCAGACCCCATTTTACGGCGAAAGCGGCGGGCAGGTCGGGGACACTGGCGAAATACGCCGCGAGGGTGTGTGTGCAACCGTCAGCGACACACAGAAAAAAGCGGGTGACGTCTTTGCTCACATGGTCACTGTGGCGCAGGGGTCGATCAAAGTTGGTGATCCGCTGTTGCTGGAGGTTGACCACGCGCGTCGTGATGCCATTCGGCAGAACCATTCTGCCACGCATCTTCTGCATGAAGCGTTGCGGCAGGTGCTGGGCGATCACGTCGCGCAGAAGGGCTCCCTCGTTGCCCCTGACCGGCTGCGGTTCGATTTCTCCCATCCGAAACCAATGTCGCTCGAAGAACTTGAAAGGGTCGAGGACATTGCCAACGACAAGATTCTTGAAAATACGCCCGTGACAACGCGGCTGATGGCGGTCGATGATGCGATCGCGTCGGGAGCACGCGCACTGTTCGGGGAAAAATATGGCGACGAGGTTCGTGTCGTTGCGATGGGCGATGGCGGCAACAGCATGGGCTGGTCAGTCGAGCTGTGCGGCGGCACGCACGTACGGCGGACAGGAGATATTGGGCTGATCTCCTTGGTCGGCGAGGCCGGCGTGGCCGCGGGCGTGCGCCGAATCGAGGCTTTGACTGGGAAAGTGGCCCGCAAGGCGGCTAATAAACAGCTTCAAGTTGTTAAAGCGGCAGCTGCAGAGCTTAAGGTGCCGCTGGAAGAAATGCCCTCACGAATCGGAACTCTTTTGGATGAGCGCAAGAAGCTCGAACGAGACCTGTCTGAGGCCAAAAAGAAGTTGGCAATGGGTGGTAGCGGTGCGAGTGCTTCTGGAGACTCCAACGACGTACGCCAGGTGAATGGGGTCAAGCTACTTGCGCGTGCCGTTTCCGGCATAGAACTCAAGGACCTACGCAGCCTTGCCGACGAAGGCAAACGACAAGTTGGATCAGGAGTTGTCGCCATCGTGGCCACCGCGGAGGACGGCAAGGCTGGTATCGTCGTTGGGGTCACCGATGACCTGACGAAGCGATTTAATGCCGTCGATCTCGTCAGGCGAGGCGCGGAAGTTCTGGGCGGGAAAGGCGGCGGCGGCCGTCCCGATATGGCTCAGGCCGGGGGGCCGGACGGTTCTAAGGCGCAGGCCGCGCTTGAGGCAATCGAAGCCGCCCTCCAGGGGTGAATTCTATCAGGCTAGCGCAGCATGGCACGTAACCGCCTCAACGACCTGCGACGGCGTGTTTATCAAGTCCTCGAACAGGGGTCGCTCGGTGACCGCCTCAGCACTTGGGTCGATCGCGCATTGATCATGCTCATCGTGATCAATCTTGTTGCGGTCGCGCTCGAGTCAATCCCGCGGTACGGGACACGTTATGCGACGGAATTCGCGCTGATCGAATATATTTCCCTGCTGGTGTTTACGGTCGAGTATGCCTTGCGATTGTGGTCGTCGGTTGAGCATGGGCCGCACCGCCATCTCTCGCACATGCGGTCGCGCATCAAATATGCGCTCAGCCCCGCCGGAATCATCGACCTGGTTGCCGTTCTTCCGTTCTGGTTCGCGATGCTGTTGCCGGGCGATTTTCGCTTCGTGCTAGTGTTCCGTATGGTGCGATTTTTCAAGATCGCGCGCTACTCACCTGCGATGCGCTCATTGCTCGACGTCCTCTATAACGAACGACGCGCGCTTCTTGGATGTCTCATTATTGCGCTTGGTACCGCGTTGGTCGCCGCGTCTTTGATGCATCTGGCTGAAGCCAAGATCCAGCCGGACAAGCTTGGTACTATTCCCGACGCATTCTGGTGGGCGATCGTTACGATCGGCACAATCGGCTATGGAGACGTCGTGCCGGTCACCGCGCTCGGCAAGTTGATTGCGACATTCACAATTTTCGCCGGACTGGTGCTGATGGCACTGCCGGTCGGTATTATCGCCACGGCCTTTGCCGAGCAAATTCAACGGCGCGACTTCATTGTGACCTGGGGCATGATTTCCAAGGTCCCGCTGTTCGCGGAGCTTGATGCCGCGGAGATTTCCGACGTCATGGAGTTACTGCGGGCGCAGGTTGCCGAGCCCGGGGAGATCATCGTCCGCGAAGGGGACGACGCTCACTCGATGTACTTCATTGCGGCGGGCGAAGTCGAAATTGCCCTGAAAGGCAAGAAAGAACCCCTTCGCCTCGGCGCTGGTCAGTTTTTCGGAGAGGTAGCGGTGTTGCGTCGCGCGAGGCGTTCCGCGACAGTTGTCGCGCTGGCCCGCACCAATTTGCTTGTGCTGGACGCACACGACCTGCACGCGCTGATGCAGCGCGACCCGCGTGTTGCCGAACGCATCGAAGACGTTGTCGAAAAACGCGTAGGCCGCGGCGCGGTTCCGCACAGGCATAAGGCCACACAGGAGCCCTAGAGCCACGCGGTCCGGGGGGATCCGGAACGGTCTAGGCGGTCATCGCCTTCTTCAGATTGTCATCCACCTTGTCGAGGAATCCCGTGGTGGACAGCCACTTCTGGTCGGCTCCGACCAGCAACGCGAGGTCCTTGGTCATGAAGCCAGCCTCGACCGTGTCGACGCAGATCTTTTCAAGTGTTTTTGCGAATTTCGCCAGGGCGTCATTGCTGTCGAGTTTGGCTCGATGGGCCAGGCCGCGGGTCCAGGCGAAGATTGACGCGATCGAGTTCGTCGAAGTCTCGCGTCCCTTCTGATGCTCGCGGTAGTGACGGGTAACGGTGCCGTGCGCGGCTTCTGACTCAACGATCTTGCCGTCTGGAGTCATCAACACGGAGGTCATCAGGCCAAGCGAGCCGAAGCCCTGCGCCACGATGTCCGATTGCACGTCGCCGTCATAGTTCTTGCAGGCCCAGACATAGCCGCCCGACCATTTCAGGGCTGCCGCCACCATGTCGTCGATCAAACGGTGCTCGTAGGTAAGCTTTTTCGCCGCGAACTTATCCTTGAACTCTTTGTCGAACACTTCCTGGAAGATGTCTTTGAAGCGGCCGTCGTAGACTTTGAGAATAGTGTTCTTTGTAGAGAGGTAGACGGGGTAGCCGCGGGATAGCCCGTAATTAAACGAAGCCATGGCGAAATCGCGAATGGAATCGTCCAGATTGTACATCGACAGCGCAACGCCGGAGCCGGGGAACTGGAATACCTCGTGCTCGACCTTTTTGCCGTCTGGCGTGACGTAGCTCAGCGTCAGCTTGGCCTTTTCAGGTACGCGAATGTCTGTGGCACGGTATTGGTCGCCATAGGCATGGCGGCCGATGACGATCGGCTGCGTCCAGCCCGGAACGAGGCGCGGAACGTTCTTGCAGATGATCGGCTCACGAAAGATAACGCCGCCAATGATATTGCGAATGGTGCCGTTGGGGGAACGCCACATCTTCTTGAGATTGAATTCCTTCACCCGCGCTTCGTCGGGCGTAATCGTCGCACATTTCACTGCGACGCCGACCTCCTTGGTCTTGTTTGCGGCGTCGATAGTGATCTGGTCGTCGGTCTCGTCGCGCTTCTGAACACTCAGATCATAGTAGAGGAGAATGATATCCAGGTAGGGGTGGATCAACTTCTCCTTGATCAGCTGCCAGATGATGCGAGTCATTTCGTCGCCGTCCATTTCGACGACGGGATTTGCGACCTTGATCTTCGCCATTGCGGATAGAACCTTTTGAGAGTTGCGCGGACAGGAAGGGAAGGCTTCCGGCGGGCGCCCTATAGCACCCAAAATCGGGCGGCGAAAGCCGCGTATCCCGGTATTCTTTTCTAGCGCATGATCCCGAAAAGTGGGAACCGGTTTTCGGAAAAGATCATGCGCAAGCCAAAAAAGTTTATCGGATAAGACCACCGACACGGATCACAGGAGAGAAGCCCCATGAAACTCGTTCGCTACGGCGCCCCGGGCCGCGAAAAGCCCGGCATGATCGACAAG
>Ga0126379_10002169_pt1 | contig 12385 bp, 9 predicted proteins | sample PanSoiMetPlot_24_FD_92640 | JGI IMG/M metagenome (GOLD analysis project Ga0126379, IMG submission 92640) | Tropical forest soil microbial communities from Panama - MetaG Plot_24 | ecosystem: Environmental > Terrestrial > Soil > Tropical forest > Bulk soil | place: Panama | collected 2016-02-17
CCAGCTCAGCAAAACGGAGGAAATGCCATGACGTTCAAGCAAGCGATGATGACTTTCACAGCAGTTGCCGCATTGCTGGCCATCGAAGCAAGCGCGCTATGCGCCGAAGACCTACCCGGCAAAGGCATCACAATGTACATGCAGATGGGTGGGAATCCTGGCGATGGCACGACCCTAGCGCGCCAGACCGGTGCGGCGGCGGCTGCGAAAGCTCTCGGCCTCGACAAGCTCTCATCGCAGTTCTCCGCCTGGGCGCCAGAAACGATGATCGCGCAGTTCAAGGAAGCGATGGCGGCTAACCCGTCGTGCATCGCCATCATGGGCCATCCAGGCAATGATGCCTTCAGCGATCTCGTCAAACAGGCGGTCGACAAGGGCATCGTGGTGACCGACGGCAACGCGCCGCTGTCGCAGTTGCAGAAAGATTATGGCCCGCGCGGCTTCGGCTATGCGGGTGTCGAGCTCTACGAGGGTGGCAAGCTGACTGCGCTCGAGATGATCAAAGCCGGACATCTGAAATCCGGAGACTCTGCGATGGTCTACGGCGTGTTCTCCCAGGCGGAGCGTGGCCAATCCGAAAAGGGGCTCGCCGACACTCTCGAGAAGGCGGGGCTCAAGGTCGATCGGCTGGAGATTACACAAGAAGCCAACTCTGATCCAACGCTCGCGATTCCCGTGCTCGCTGCCTACGTGCAGAAGAATCCCAATCTCAAGGCGATCGGCACCCAGCATGGCGGCATCACCGGTGTTCTCGCGGAAGTGCTCAAGAAGGCTGGCAAGAAGCCGGGCGACATCATCGTCGGCGGCATTGACCTTGCACCTGCGACCATCGACGGCCTCAAATCCGGCTATGTGTCGGTGACCCTCGATCAACTGCTTTATCTGCAAGGCTTCGTGCCGGTGCTGCAGTGCGTGCTGTCGAAGAAGTACCTGATGCCCGGCATCGCACTCAACACCGGCGCTGGCGTGGTTACGCCGTCGTCGATCGACAAGCTGGTACCGCTGATCGAGGCCGGCATTCGCTGATATGGCGAAGGGATAGACTGGAATTTACCACGCGTAGCACTTGCGAACGGCGTCAACTGCCTTGAAGAAAGCAGCGAGCTTCGCAGGTGCCCGCCCCATCCGCTTATGAACCAAGCGAGCGTTCGTTGCGATCGGTTCCGGCAATTGTGGAACGCGCTTCGGCGCCGCTCGACGGGAGCGAGTCCGAGTAGGGACACACCGGGCTGGGGCGTAGGGCTTCCGTGTGCAACCGACGACACGTGAGGAGCAGAGACCGGGCCGCGTACCGCCCCGTTCGAATGACCTTCATCGTGCGACCTATCTGGAGTAGGCACTTTCTGTTTAACTCTCCCCAAAAGTTAGGGGGCGCCTCGTTTGAGCTATCGCCTCTACGATCTCGACCGGAACGGCCCGATATGCTCCGACAAAAATCCGCTGCGATTGTCGGTGGCGGCATGTGTAAATTGTATTCGCTTTCCGTGCTCGGGTTATGTCCGCGATTTTCGTCTTGTGACTTGCATATCACGCGGCCGCGCTTTTCAGTAGGGATAGGAGATGCCATGGTTATGACCCCCTCGGTGGTCGGCGATGCACCGACGCGTCGTGAAGATGCCCGCTTCATTACCGGTCGGGGTGTCTATATCGATGATCTGCCTCTCGACGATGTCGCGTATGCTGTCGTCCTGCGTTCCCCCCACGCGCATGCGCGGATCGAACGCATCGACGCGGAAGCGGCGCGCACGGCACGAGGGGTGCTGGCTGTCTTCACCGCTGCGGATGCTGGGCGCGAAGGGATTCAGCCCTTGCGACCTTACGTCGAAGCCAATGTCCAGACCGGCGTGCCGTTCACCTTCGCTCCGCAGCCATTGTTAGCCGTCGACAAGGTCCGCTACGTCGGTGAGCCGCTCGCGTTCATTGTTGCTGAGACCCGAGCCGAAGCCCTCGACGCCGCCGAGCGGGTGATTGTGACCTACACTCCATTGTCGGCGGTGACGACCACGGCCGCCGCTCGCGCCCCAGGCGCACCGCAGATTGCAGCCGAAGTCGCAGGCAATGTCTGCTTCGATTGGCGAACAGGCGATGCTTCCGCAGTCGATGCGGCGCTTGCCGCGGCGGCGCACAGCGTCACGCTTCGCGTCGACAACCACCGTGTGGTCACCAACCCCATGGAGCCACGCGGGGCTGTCGGGGTCTACGATGCTCGCCATCACCGGTATACGTTGTATGTGTCCGGCCAAAACATCCATGTCAATCGCGACCATATTGCCAGGGCCCTTGGAGTACCTTCGGCGTCCGTGCGATTCATCGCTCCAGATGTCGGTGGCGGCTTCGGGGCCAAGAACTTTGCTTATGCAGAACATGCGTTGGTTTTGTGGGCCGCGAAGCATATCGGCCGCCCAGTAAAATGGATTGCGACCCGTAGTGAGGGCTTTCTGTCTGATCACCAAGGGCGTGACCACCAGGCCGAGGCCACGCTGGCCCTGGGCGCTAACGGTCGCTTTCTTGCTCTGCGCGTCGCGAGCGTGGCAAACGTTGGGGCTTATCTGGTTGGGGGTGTCGGCGCGGTTCAGACCGCCCTCTATGTTCATCTGCCGGGCACGGTCTACGCTATTCCGGCGATCGACTTGAATATTGCCGCGGTTCTAACGAACACGACCCCGATTGGGGTCACGCGCGGCCCGGGCTTTGCCGAGATGGTTAACATCATGGAGCGTCTGATCGACGCCGCGGCTCGGCAATGCGGTTTCGAGCGCGCCGAACTGAGGCGCAAAAATATGATTCCGCGCGACGCGATGCCGGCCGCCAACGCATTTGGCTTCACCGTGGACAGCGGCTCATTCACCGAAACCCTGGACCATGCGTTGGCCCGGGCCGACGTAGATGGATTCTCAGCGCGACGAAGGGAGAGTGAGGCACGAGGGCAGCTGCGCGGTCTGGGTATCGCCTATCACATCAAGGCAACCGCCGGGTCACCGCACGAGAACGTCCACATCCGCTTTGAGACGGACGGAACAGTGTCGCTCATCACCGGCACGCAGACGATAGGCCAAGGTCATGAGACGACGTTTCCGCAGATTCTGGCTGATCGCCTCGGCTTGCCAAACGACTGCATTGAGCTCCGTCAGGGCGACACCGATCTGATTCCGACGGGCGGTGGGCACGGCAGTTCGCGCGCGACCTATATGGGTGGCACGGCGATTTGCCGCGCCTCGGACGAGATCATCGGCAAGGGAACTCGCATTGCCGCGAATGCGCTCGAGGCCGCCGAAGTAGACATCCGATTCGAGGACGGCCGCTTCGTCGTCTTGGGAACGGATCGGTCGGTCGCACTTCGCGATGTGGCCGCCATGGCGCGCGCTGCCGGGCTGTCCCTCGACACCTTTCACGTTTGGACGCGAGATGCGTTGACCTTTCCCAACGGGGCCCACGTCGCCGAGGTGGAAATCGACCGAGACACAGGGCAAGTCGCGCTCTCTCGTTATACGGCGGTCGATGACTACGGTGTACTGGTCAATCCGGTGATTGCGGCCGGCCAAGCCCATGGGGCCATCGCCCAGGGTGCCGGGCAGGCTCTGCTCGAGCACGCGGTCTATGACGGCTTTTCAGGTCAGCTACTCGCCGGCTCATTCATGGATTACGCCCTGCCGCGCGCCGAAAATTTGCCGTCATTCGATCTCGGCTTTAATGGCACGCGCTGCACCACCAATCCCCTCGGCGTGAAGGGTTGCGGCGAGGCCGGCACGATCGCGGCGTTTCCGGCCATCACCAACGCCATCCTCGACGCCTTAGCAGCGATCGGTGCGACGGGCTTCGAAGGACCAGCAACTCCCTCGCGAATTTGGCAAGCCATCGCGAGGCGGCCGCGGTGAGGCGCACGTACATTTTGATCATGTCGGGCCAGTACCGCTGATCGATCTATTTCGGTGGCGAGCCAGGGTCAACGCCATTGAGCCCTCGAGCGTTCGACGGACGCGCATCGGTGCACGCAAAATCGACCAAAAGACAGCAAGCCGACGAAAGACATTTGTCGGCCAGTACGGTATGCTGACCACTATCGCCGCGGCTCGAATTGCGCGCTATATAAGCTATTTTCGGTTAACGAGGGGGCCTTGACCTGCCTCAACGAGCGGCGTCCACAGGCAAACAGGAACGTTGTGGCTCTCAATGTGGACCATTTACCGCTTCGGCTCGCACTTGTAACCGAAGGACGCGAGCGAGAGGATTCTTTGCCATCGTCCGAATCTCGCGACTTGGACATGACGACGCCCGAACAGGCGACCCGAATCAGAGACCTGATGAATCTAGTCGTGGACGATGTCATTGTATTTTCCGATTTGCTCCATTTTATCAAGCAGGCTCCCCAGCTCGATGACGCTGTCGTATGGCCTCATTGGAATGGTTCGCGGAACCGCAACCGAACGAGTTATGCGGCAGCAATTTGCGAGATCTATGGACTGAGATACATCGGGCCCGATCCGTACGCCCGGCTGATTGCCAATGACAAATCTCTCTCAAAAGTCTTTCTCCGGCGATCGGGCCTGGACTCGCCGGCATCCGTCTTAGTTGCAACCCCAACTCAAACTGATCTGATTAGCGCTGTCCGCGTTCCCGTAATCGTTAAGCCAAACATCGAAGGATCATCCATCGGCATCGGTCAAGACTCGATTTGCACGACCACAGAGGAAGCCAAAGATCTGGCTTTGCACAAGCTGAAGTATTTCCCAGAGGGAATAATAGTCGAGGAATTCCTGTCAGGCCCGGAGGTATTCGTAAGCCTTGCATTCGACAAACACGGGAGCTTTCGATGGGGATGTTCCGAAAGAGTGGTGCGGGATGAGTTAGGTTTTCTGACCAACCATGTCTACGATTACAATCTCAAATTTTCGGGTGAACGACAAGTTGCATTGCGATCGATCGAGTTCATGACCGATGAGCTGCTCGCGAAAATCGTTCAGCTTGCCGCTGACCTCAAGACAATAGATTTGATCAGACTCGATGGCCGATTGCGGGACGGCGAACTGTTCATCATAGAAATCACGCCCGACCCACTCATGACTCCCCACTCAGAATTCCTGGGCACGCTTGCGCTAGCAGGTCATGAACCTGCCCGGGTGATAAGGGACATCGTTGAGCGCGCTGCGGCGAGGAGTGGGAGCGCGTTCCATATGTGACAAAATGGAGAGAACGATGGGATCTGAAAATGAATGTCACGACCCGGTGTCGTGGCAAGCTGGATTTGCCGACGGCGTTGCGGGCAGGCGATCGCCAAGAGGAAACAGACCCGCGTATCGCTCGGGTTACATCGCGGGTTCCACACGTCGAATCAGCCGCCGAACGATGATGGCCGCCGCGCTCGCGACCCTCGTTGTTCCGAGGGCGGGCGATGTCGTGAGTTCGGAGTTCGACCCGATTTTCACCTTAATCGACCAGCACCGGCACGCTTGGGAAACCCTGAAACGCGCATCCCAAGATGCCGATCAGGGCTTACACGAGGCGGTCTTGGTCAGCGAATTTGCGGTCGTCAACACACGGCCGACAACGACCGCAGGTATCGTGGCGCTGCGCAACTACCACCGCGAACATCGCTACCATGAGCGCATGTATCCGACTCCGTGGCCGGGGGAATATTGGTACTACCGGGGCAAAGGTTGATGGGGCGGCTGACGCCTGCCCGCCGATCAAAATGTGCGATCGCGTCGCGAGCGGTCCTCACTGCTGCGCGGAGCGTGGCCCACACCCCAAGCATTGCCGTTTGCAACGTCTCTCTGGGCGAGGCCGGTCCCAATCGAGCCCTCATTGGGCTACGCCAACTGCAGCGGCGATCAACCGATCCGCTGACCGCATGCCTTATCGAATAAGTGCACCGCCACGTCCGCGAAATCGACCCCGATGGCCTCTCCATTACGACGGTTGAATGTCTTCTCGGCTTTGACAATCATCGTGGTACCACCGACCTGACAGGTCACAAGGGTATGGTCGCCCATGAGTTCGGTGGTGTAGACCTCGCCGACGATGTTGCCGCGGCCGACCTCGGTCACGCGGCAATCCTCTGGCCGCACGCCGGCGACCGCGGTGGTGTGCGATGCGTGGCTCGGCGTGGCGAAGCTGCCGGCGGTGGTGGAGAAGCGGCCATCGACGAGCGCGCCATCTAGTAAATTCATAGGTGGCGAACCGATGAAGCCGGCGACAAACAGGTTCGCCGGCGAATTGTACATGTTGGTAGGGGTGTCGAGTTGCTGCAACACGCCCTTCTCCAGCAATGCCACCCGATGCGCCAGCGTCATTGCCTCGGTCTGGTCGTGCGTGACGTAGATCGTCGTGATACCGAGTTCATGCTGCATGTGCTTGAGCTCGGCGCGCATGTAGCCGCGCAGCTTGGCGTCAAGGTTGGAGAGCGGTTCATCCATTAGGAATGCCGCCGGCCTGCGGATCATGGCCCGGGCAAGGGCGACACGTTGGCGCTGGCCACCCGAGAGCTGGCGCGGATAGCGGTCGAGCAACGGCTCGAGCTGTACTTGGCGCGCTACGTCGCTGACGCTCGCTTGGATCTCGGCCTTCGGCCGCTTCCTCACGACCAGCGGGTAGGCGATATTCGCGAACACCGTCATGTGAGGATAGAGCGCGTAGGACTGGAACACCATCGCTACGTCGCGGTATTTCGGCAGCACGTCGGTGACGTCGCGATCACCGATCAGCACCCGTCCGGAGGTGACCGATTCGAGCCCGGCGATCATGCGCAGGACCGTGGTCTTGCCCGAGCCAGAGGCGCCAAGCACAACCAAAAACTCACCGTCCTCAACCTCCAGATCGAGCCCTTTCACCACCTCGACGTGCCCGAAGGATTTGTGGATGTTCGCCAACCTCACGCGCATCGCCGCGCCCCTAACCCTTAACGGCGCCGACCAAGAGGCCGCGTGCGATATGTTTCTGCAGCAACCCGGCGATGGCGATCACCGGCGCGATCATGATCACGATGAGCACCGACATGTACCACCATTGCGGCCCGCGTGTCGTGTTCTGCGCTGCCACCAGCACCGGCATGGTCTGGGCATTAGCGTTGGAGAGGAACAATGCGAGTAGGAACTCGTTCCACGTGAGGATCAATACCAGCAGGAACGTCGCCGCGAGGCCAGAGCGCACGAGCGGCAGGGCGATCGTGAAGAAGACGCGAAATTTCGAAGCACCGTCGATCTCCGCGCTCTCCTCAAGATCGAGCGGTATGCCGGCAAAGAAATCCCGCGTCAACCATACGACGATCGGCAGGTTCACCCCAGTGTATGTCGAGATCAGCGCAATCTGCGTGTCGAGCAGTTTTAGGTGCTGGAACATTACATAGATCGGCAACACCGCGACGATTGGCGGCATGATCCGGTTGGAAATCATCCAGAACTCGATGTCATTGTTGCCGACGGCGGCATTGAAGCGCCGCACGTAGGTATTCAGCGCCAGAAGCAATAGAACGATCGCGGCTACGAGCGCTGCGGGCCATGGAACGTCCAACGCCCCAACCGCGACGATCACCCCGATTACAAGCACGATGAAAGTCAGGACGGCGGCGAGCTTGACTTGGAACCGAATGCGTACCAATGCGTAGGCAGCAAGCGAGCCGATCAGCAGTGCCAGAAACGTACTCGCAAGCGCCACGACGATCGAATTTAGGTAAGGTCCGAGCGTGTTGTTTTGCAACAACATGAAAGTCCAAGCGTCGAGAGTTGGCTGGAAATCAACGAACGGCAAATAGTATGGCCCGCTGTCGACTTGGAGCTCGATCTTAAACGACGTGACCAGCACCCAATAGATCGGGAACAGTACAATCAGAGTCCATAATCCAAGCACGGCGTAGGTAAAAATCCTCGGCGCGGGCGCCATTGTGTCCAAGCGTCTCGGTTCGAACAGGCGCCGCATCAGCGGGCGGGGGTCGGTGCCTCGCGTCACTGGTACCTCCGCGTCCAGCGGACAACATATGTGAAGAACGAGACGCAGGTGATCGTCGAGACGAAGAGGAGCAGATAGCCCACCGCCGCTGAGCCGCCAAGATCTTGGGTGCGCCAAGCGATGAATGAGTGCAGCGTCAACGACTCAGTCGCCAGCCCCGGGCCGCCCGCAGTCAGCACGTTGGGTATATCGATGATCTTGAACGCCTCGATCAGGCGGACCAATACCACGGTGGCGGCGATCGGAGCAATCGCCGGCCAGGTGATGTCGCGGAAAGTCTGTAAACTGCTGGCGCCGTCCATGCGCGCCGCCTCCAATTGATCGCGTGGCTGACTCTCGATGGCCGCGAGCAGCACAATAAACATGAACGGAGTCCACTGCCATGTATCCCCAATCAAGACCATCAGGCGCGCCGACCAAGCCTGCGTCGCCCACGACCACTCGCCGAAGCCCAATGCGCTGCTTAGCGGTGCGAAAGGACCCTTCTGCATGTCGGCAAGCATACGAAACATGTAGGCCACACCCACTGGGGTCACTATCAGTGGGATGAAGAAAATAACGCGAAACAAATAGCGTCCATGAATTGGTTGCGCGCAAAGCAGGGCAAGGCCGAGGCCGAGGAGGAATTGCACCGTGACGCCAACAAGAACGTAGAAGTAGGTTGTCAGCAGTGTCCCTTGGTAAGCGCCGGCCGGTAGGGTCGCGAGGGCGAGTGTGACCGAGCCGGTTGCCAGACCCGCGGAAATCAGTCGCCCGATGAAGCCTAACGCCGTGAACCCAGTCGCGACGTAGCGGCCGAGCCAGAGTAGCATCAGGATGGCGAAGGCACCCAAACCAATCCACTCGGGCCAGTTCAGCGGTTTGAGTGTACCGAGGAAATGATATTGCTGCGCGCCGAACAACAGACGGCGGAAGTTATAGAACCCGACGAATTTCAGCCTGAAGCCGCCAGCCTCGAGCGCGAAACGGCTCAGCGAAAGATAAACCGAGATGATCAAGGGGAAAATGGCGAACGCGAGCAGAATCACTACCGCGGGTAGCACCATCATCCGGCCGGCGTTGCGATCGACCCACTCGTCGCGCGTCCGACGGGTGGTGGTCTGGGCGGCGACGGTGGGGGCTAGGGCCATGCTCTAGGGGCGTCTTTGGGTTCGCGTTGTGTAATCGCCGACGCCACCGGCGACTTCGGATGGCTAGCTCCGGCGCGAACCCGGAGCAGGCCGTTAGCTGCGCTGCCTATCGCTGTACGCCAAGCGAGCCCTTGTAGAACTTCAGCTGGCTTTCCACGCCAATCTGCTCGTTCAGGTCATTCCAGCCGTTGACGATGGTCTTGATGGTCGCTTCCTTGTCGATCTCGCCTGCGAGGAATCTGGCGATCGCTTCGTCGAGCACAACCTGCTGATATTTCTGGTTCTGCGGGATGCGAAGGTCCAGGATCATGTTCGGGCTGTTCAGACTCGCCCCGATGGCACCAAGGTAACTCTCACCGGCCACCTTGCTCATACCGGCGTTCTTCCAGATATCGTTGTAAGTCATCTGCGAGAGACGGTACGGATTGAACCCAGTCACACCGATGGTGACGTCGACATCCGATTGTTTTGGTTGAGACATGTAAGATAGGAAGGCATAGGCGGCGTCCTTCACCCGGTCCTTGGCCTTGACGTTGATGCCGCCACTCCAGCCGCCGAAGGCCGCGTAGGGCGCATGGTTGATGCCGTCGATAGCGTGCGGGCAGGTGGCCGGGGTGCAGGCTTCGAGCTTGCCCGTCGCCCAGTTTAATACCTCCTTGGCGCCCGGCATGATCACTGATCCGGTCTTGTCGATTACCTTCGAGCTCTTCGGGTCGATCGCAAGCACACCGACGTCCCCCCAGTCGAGATTGAGCGCACACTTGCCGGAGACGAACAGCGGCCGCGTATCGCTCACGTCCATATTGAGCTCATCCGGCGGTCCGAACTTGCCAGATTCCTTGAGAAAATCCAACGCCTTGCGAACGGCTTCGTTATCGACCAGGGGCTTCATGTCCTTGGTGTCGAAGAAGGTGCCCTGGCTGGTCCCTTTCGACTGCACCATCGAGCCGACCACATCGGTCACGAACCAATAGCTCTGCGCGTTGCGCTTCTTGGCGATGCAGGAGCCGAAGCCCTTCGTTCCGTCGCCGTTAAAATCTTTGCCATTGAGGGCCTTCGCGTCGGCGAGGTATTCGTCCCATGTCCTCGGCGGCTTTAGGCCGGCCTTCTCGAACACATCGGTCCTGTAATATAGCATGTGGAAGTCACCATCGACGGGAACGAGATAAATCTTGCCAGCGAAGGTGGCGGAAAAATCGCGAAAGAACGGTGCGATCTGATTCCACTGGATCGCTGCGTCCTTGGCGATCCGCGGGCCGAGCTCCTCAAGATAGCCGCCAGCGACGTAATCGACCATCCACTGCGGCGCGAAGACGGCGGCATCGACCGAATTTGTGCCGCTAGCCCAGTCGGTGAGCAGCTTCTGATAGAGGTCCGAGAACGGAACCGCGATAATGTTGATTTTGGCGCCCGTTAGCTTCTCGAAATCCGGGGCGCGCCGCTGCAGCGGTTCCTGGATCGCGCCGGTCTGCGTCATAACGTTGACGGTCACCCCGTCGAACTGCCCGGCGGCACGACCCTGCGGCGAGGCAACGAACATGGCCCCCAGGAATACGGTCGTCCAAACTAGGGTCCTAGACATTCTCGATCTCCTCCCATTGTTATTGTTCAGCAGGCGGAACCGCTCCATGTGGTCGAGCCTGCGCCCCAGCACGGGCCCGTTTTGTGGCGCTGGGCCCGATATCGAGCGATAGATTAGTCGACTAGCGAGACGTTGCAAGACTCGCCCAGAAGCCGTGGCGCATCGGCGGAACGACACCAAGAATGCCCTCCTCACGCGTGACGATGAGGCATAGCCGTTGTGCTGCGGGCCGATTGCCGTTTCGGGGTCACTTAGGCTGATCCCCTCATGCGTGCCGGCGCGATGCCGCCTCTTGGCGAGTGACAATCTATGCGCGGAAACTTCGGGCCTTGAGAACCCACTCGGTCGTCGCGCGGCACCTGACCAGGATGCCATCGTGAGGTCGACAACCAGCAGGCAGCCCCCCACTTGCTACGCCGTCTGCCGCTGTGCTTTTCGCAAAAGGTCTACTCGGGCGCGATCTAAACGACTAGAATATTGCGCCTGCTGGGCGTCCGTTGCTACGGACTGTGCCGACGATGACCACCATTTGCGACGTCGCCGAATCGGCCGGGTGTTGACTATCGGCGGGGGATCAATGGCACGGTCTCTACATTGGGCACCAGGGTCAATTAGGGGACCACGGCATTTGGCGGGAAACATGCGCCCTCCCGAGATCGCGCGACGGATCCTTCGAACCCGCAGCGGAACCGAGCTCTCCTTCACTGCGCTCGGCTTCGGTACGGCGCCGCTCGGCAATCTCTATCGTGGCTTGAGCGAGGAGCAGGCTCGCGCAGCTCTGCAATCCGCGTGGGACGTTGGATGCCGCTACTTTGACACGGCGCCGCAATACGGGCTCGGGCTGGCAGAGACCCGGCTCAATGGCTTCTTGCGTGAGCATCGGGCAGAGCCCCTGCTGCTCTCGACCAAGGTAGGCCGGCTGTTGCGATTGAGCCGCGCGGCCGAACGCACGGGCGTAGGCAAATTCTTCGACGTGCCCTCTAGGAAGGAGCACTACGACTATTCGTACGACGGTATCATGAGGTCAATAGAGTTTTCATTGGAGCGTCTGGGCATCGATGCGATCGACATACTCTATTGCCATGACGTCGATGCGTTCACGCATGGCTCCAGGGCGGCGTCCGATCAACGTGTTGCGGAGTTCATGGCGGGAGGCTACCGGGCGCTCGCGGAGCTACGCACAGCCCGTGTCGTGAAGGCGATTGGAGCCGGCGTTAACGAGTGGCAGGTTTGCGAGCGGCTCGCCAAAGCCGGCGATTTTGATTTGTTCTTGCTCGCTGGCCGCTACACGCTCTTAGAGCAGGACGCGCTCGCGAGCTTCCTACCGCTTTGCCTAACACGGGGCATCGGCATTGTCGTTGGTGGCCCGTTCAACTCCGGCATTCTCGCCACCGGGCCGAAACCCGGGGCCTTTTACAACTATGAGCCAGCGCCGCCCCCTATCCGCGAACGCGTTGCGCGGATCGAGGCGGTCTGCGCGGCTCACGGCGTTCCGCTCGCCGCGGCGGCGCTCGCGTTTCCGCTCGCTCATCCGGCCGTCGTCTGCGTGATTGCAGGGGGGCAGAACCCGCAGGAGGTGCGACAGAACGCCGACATGCTATCTTGGCCGATCCCCTCCGCCTTATGGCGCGATCTGGTCAACGAGGGTCTACTGCGACCGGACGCCCCGGTGCCTGCCGTGGAGAACTGACATGCTAAAGCGTCTCGACCCGTTTCTGGGTCGGCAGCGGCC
>Ga0126379_10002172_pt1 | contig 12381 bp, 9 predicted proteins | sample PanSoiMetPlot_24_FD_92640 | JGI IMG/M metagenome (GOLD analysis project Ga0126379, IMG submission 92640) | Tropical forest soil microbial communities from Panama - MetaG Plot_24 | ecosystem: Environmental > Terrestrial > Soil > Tropical forest > Bulk soil | place: Panama | collected 2016-02-17
TGCGCTCGCCGTGGGCACGAGGTGATCTCTTTCGAGGCGCGGCACCTCTATGCCTTGGGTGGGCAGGTCAGGGGCCGCGTTCGCTCCGTGGCGCCCCACCGAGAGCCGGGTCACCATTTCGAGGTGCTTTCCGCCAGCGATGTTGCGCTGGCGGAGCTCGACGTGCTCTTCCTGCGCAAAGATCCTCCGATGAATGCGGAATATTGGCACGCCACCCAGCTCGTCGAGCTCGGCGGACCGTCTCCGTTCTGCATCAACTCGCCAACCGGATTGCGCGATGCCAACGAGAAGCTGTTCGCGCTGCGCTTTCCCGACCTGATTCCCCGCACCCTGGTCAGCCGTGACATCGAGCAGCTGCGCTCGTTCATCGAGCAGGTGGGCCAGCTGGTGCTCAAGCCGATCGACGGCTTCGCCGGCCGAGGGGTGGTGACCACCGGGCCTCGAGACCCTAACTGCGTCGCGCTTCTCGAGCTGATGACCAGCCGTGGCGCCGAGGCGATTGTCGCCCAAGCGTTTGTTGCGGAGAGCAGGCGTGGAGACAAGCGGATCATCTTGCTCAACGGGGAACCGATCGGCGCCTTGAACCGAGTCGCGGCAGAAGGCGAGCTGCGTTGCAACATGGCTGCGGGCGGCCGCCCAGAGCGAACCTCCTTGACGGAACGGGATTGGGAGATCTGCCGCCGGCTTGCTCCGGAGCTGGTTGCCCGCGGTCTTTACCTGGTCGGGATCGACGTCATCGGCGAGTACCTCACCGAGGTGAATGTCACCAGCCCCACCGGGGTGGTGGAGATCGACGCTTTGGAGGGCGCCTGCGTCGAGCGATCGATCATCGACTTCGCCGAGGCGCGCTCGGCGAAGCGCGGCTAAGAACGGCTACTCGTCGGATCGAGACAGCGGCGTTCCGGGCTGCGGGGAGCGGGGGCTCATCGCCTGATTCGGAGCCGCTCGGGCCAGCGGCTTGGAGGCAGATTCGGGGGCTGGACGCTGGTCGGGGGTGCCCCCGGTCGATCCGGCGGTTCCCCCGCTGAAGACGTCCTTGAGGACCCCCATCGAGGCGAGCGCTGCGCTCGCCTCGTAGGGAACGAAAACCTTGTTCGATCCTCGCCCGAGCTCCTGGAGCGTCTCCAAGTACCTCAACGCGAGCACCTCGGAGGTGGCGCGTCCGGAGTGGATTGCCTCGAAAACGAGCCGGGTGGCCTCCGACTTGCCTTCCGCCTCGAGGACGGCAGCCTTCTTATGTCCTTCGGCCTGCGCGATGGTGGCGTCGCGCTCCGCCTCGGCGCGCAGGATTCGCGACTCCTTGTCCCCCTGCGCATGCAGAATTGCCGCCGCCTTGTCGCCCTCCGCCTTCGTCACCTCGGCGCGTCGCTCCCGCTCGGCGGTCATCTGCTTGGCCATCGCCTCCTTAATGGTCGCCGGGGGCTCGATCTCGCGCAGCTCGACGCGGGTAACCTTGACCCCCCATTTCTCGGTCGCTTCGTCCAAAACCACGCGCAGCTTGGTGTTCACCGTCTCGCGCGAGGTCAGGGTTTCATCGAGGCTTAGCCCACCCATGATGTTGCGCAAATTGGTCATCGTCAGCTGCTCGATTGCCAATCCGAGATTCTCGATCTCGTAAAGCGCCTTCGCCGGATCGACCACCTGGTAGTAGATCACCGAACCCACGTTCATCGTGACGTTGTCGTGGGTAATCACCGGCACCGTTTCGAAACCCATCACTTGCTCTCGCATGTCCACCGTGCTCGAGCGCAGCAGCCTGCCTCCCGTCCCGCGCATCTCGATCGCCCGGGGCGAGTCGAGGAAGGGCAGCAGAATGTTTAGCCCGCTGTGCGCCACGTGGTGGAATTTCCCCAAGCGCTCCACCACCAACACTTTGGCTTGGGGGACGATGCGGATGCCGGCGAGCAGCGCGCTGCCTACCACCGCCGCCACGATGAGGAGCAACAAGGTCGTGAAGGTCATTTGATTTCCTCCTCTGGACGGGAAAGCACCAGGGGCCGCCGGCCGCGCCGCACTGCCAGCTTAAGGCCCTCCAGATTCTCTATCCGGACTCGCTCGCCTTCCGCGATGGCCCCCTCGAGCGACCGCGCGGTCCACAGCTCACCGTTGATTCGCACGGTGCCAAAGCCATCCCGGGGAATGGGCTCAACCACCACTGCGTCCGCTCCGAGCATTGCCTCCACGCCATGGCGGACCGAGCTGGCGCCGCGCATGAAGAAGCGACGCAGCAGCGTGCGAGAGCCGACCAGCAGGGCCACCGAGACGAGGTTGAATGCGGCGAGCTGGGCGTTGAACGGCAATCCCAAAGTGGCGAGCAAAGCCGCGACGAAGGCGCCGATGCCGAACCAGAGCATCACGTAACCGGAGAGCTTGAGCTCGAGCACACCGAGGATGACGCCGGTGAGTACCCACAGCTGCCAGCCGCCGGATGACAAACCCATGCCTCCTTTTTGACACAGTGAGCAGAGCCCGGTCTACGGGCGCCCGGCGTGGCTGATTGCACTGGACTACTGAACTGAAGTTCAGATACGGTCGATCGCGTGTTCGCCGAGCTCGTCTGCCGATCGAACTTCTCTTTTCTGCGCGGTGCTTCTCATCCTGAGGAGCTGGTGTTTGCCGCTTCGCAGGCAGGTCTGGCAGCCCTGGCGCTCACCGATGATGATGGCCTCTACGGCGCAGTGAAGGCGCACCTCGCCGCTCAGAGCCTCAATCTCAAGCTCATCCTGGGTGCCCTCCTCACGCTCACCGATGCCCCTCCTCTCGTCGTCTACGTGCAGAACGCGACCGGTTACTCGAATTTATGCCAGCTGTTGGCCCAGAGCCGGCTCGCGCACCCGAAAGGGCAAGCCGGCATCGCCTGGCAGGAAGTAGCGCAACGCGTTCGGGGATTGATCGCTTTGCTGCCATTTCCAGCGAAGACCAAGGCGATCGGCCCCCTGGCCGACGCGTTCGGCGATCGATTCTATGTCGGAGTCGCCCGTCTGCTCGAGGCGCGGGACGAAGCGCGGTTCATCGAAGCTCGGCGACTCTCGCAGCAACTCGATGCTCCCCTGTGCGCTCACAACGACGTGCACACGCACGCGCGCTTTCGGCAACCGTTGCAGGACGTGATGACTGCCATCCGCGAGAAAACCACCGTCGCTGCAGCAGGCCGGAAGCTGTTTCCCAACGGCGAGCGTACTCTCAAGGGCCACCAGGAGATGGCGAATCTGTTTCGGGATTGCCCTGAGGCGGTGGGCCGAACGCTTGAAGTTGCCGACCGATGCTCGTTCAGCCTGGAAGAGATTCGCTACCACTTCTCCGAGGAGAACCTTCCCCCGGGCCACACGCCGATGAGCTATCTGCGCGAGCTGACTAATGACGGTCTTCATCAGCGTTACCCCCAAGCTGCTCCCCGCAGCGTGCTCTTGCAGATCGAACGCGAGCTGTCGCTGATCGAAAAGCTCGATTTCCCCGGCTACTTTCTCGCCATCTGGGACATCGTCCGCTTTGCCCGCGAGCGGGGAATCCTCTGCCAGGGGCGCGGCTCGGCAGCCAACTCGGCGGTTTGTTACGCGCTGCAGATCACCGCGATCGATCCGGTCCGGATGGGGCTTCTCTTCGAGAGATTCATCAGCATCGATCGCAAAGAGCCGCCCGACATCGACGTCGATTTCGAGCACGAGCGGCGCGAAGAGGTCCTCCAATACGTCTATGACAAGCACGGGCGCCACCGTGCTGCCATGGTCTGCGAGGTAGTGTGCTACCGCGGCAAGCTGGCGGCGCGAGAAGTCGGAAAAAGCCTAGGGTTGTCCCTCGATCAAGTCGATCGCCTGTCGCAAGTTGTGGACGCCGCGGGCGAGGGCGGACTTACCCCCGAGCTTCTGGTTGAGGCGGGCCTTTCTCCCCAGGAGCCGAAGGTGCGAAGCACCGCGGAGCTCGCCGCGCAGCTGGAGGGCTTCCCTCGCCACCTCTCCATCCACGTGGGCGGATTCGTAATCACCCGCGATCCTCTGGTGGAGATCGTCCCGGTGGAGAACGCGGCGATGAAGGGCCGAACGGTCGTTCAATGGGACAAGGATGACTTAAGCCAGCTTGGAATTCTGAAGGTGGATCTGCTCGGGTTGGGGATGCTCACCGCGATTGCCAAGGCGCTGGCATTGATCCGCGAGCACCACGGCGTCGGTCTCTCCCTGGCGACGATTCCCCCCGAGGATGCACGTGTCTACGACATGCTTTGCGAGGCGGATTCGATCGGCGTCTTCCAAGTGGAGAGCCGCGCGCAGATGAACATGCTGCCTAGGCTCAAGCCGCGAACTTTCTATGATCTGGTGATCGAGGTGGCGATCATCCGGCCGGGGCCGATCATCGGCGACATGGTACACCCCTACATCCGCCGGCGAGATGGAATCGAACCGGTAACCTATCCCTCTGCCGAAGTAGAGGCGATCCTCAAGAAGACGCTCGGCGTGCCGCTGTTTCAAGAGCAGGCAATGCGGCTGGCGATGGTGGCCGCCGGTTTTTCACCGGGCGACGCGGATCAGCTGCGGCGGATTCTCAGTCACAAGCGGGCAGAGGAGCTTTTGATGCCTTACCGCACGCGCTTCGTGAAAGGATGCATCGAGCGGGGTTACTCCGCTGATTTCGCCGAAAAATGCTTCCAGCAGTTCCGCGGCTTTTCACATTACGGATTTCCCGAGTCGCACGCGGCATCGTTTGCGCTGATCGCCTACGCTTCTGCCTATTTGAAGTTTCGCTACCCGGCGGCGTTCACCGCCGCCATTCTCAACTCGCAACCGATGGGCTTCTACGCGCCGCACACGCTGGTGGAGGACGCCAAGCGCCACGGCGTCGAGGTTAGGCCAGTCGACGTCAATGTTTCGCCATGGGACTGCACGCTGGAAGATGGCGCGCTCCGTCTGGGAATGCGGCTGATCAAGGGGCTGCACCGGGAAACGGCAAGGAAAATTCAATCGGCGCGCAATGCCGGAGGACGATTTGATGACATCCCTGATCTGGCCCGCCGGGCGCGCGTCCCCCGTCACGAGCTGATCCGACTGGCGATGGCCAATGCGCTACCGTCGCTCAGCTTAGGTCGGCGCGAAGCGCTCTGGGAAATCCAGGCATTGGCCCCTTCGCACGAGGAGGATCTTTTTTTCGGCCAGCCGATGGACGGAACCAAAGTCGATCTCCCGCCCATGAATACCGCGGAGCGGGTGAATGCAGATTACGCAGCGGTCGGCCTCTCCTTGGAGCACCACCCGGTCGAGCTATTGCGCTCACAACTTCGGCGAAAGAATGCGATCACCGCGCGGGAGCTGCTGAAGACGAGGGGTGGGAAAAGGGTCGCGGTCGGCGGACTGGTGATTTGCCGCCAGCGTCCGCAGACTGCCAAGGGGTTCTGCTTCATCTCATTGGAAGATGAAACGGGCATTGCCAATCTGGTGATTGAACCGCATCTCTTCGATCGCTTCCGTCGGGAAATCATCGGTTCGGTGTTGCTTTACGCCGAAGGTACGGTCGAGAAGGCGGGCAAGGTCGTCAACGTCAAGGTCCAGGGATTGTCCACCCTTTGGCTCGAACGTGGCTCGCCCACAGGCGTGCTGCAACCACCGCCACGGCGCACACCGGACTGCCGCCCTCCGTCAGTTCAGGGTCCGATTGGACCCGGTTGAATCGGCGAAGCACGCCTGCCGTCCGTTTGCTTTGCGACTGGAGAAATGCGCCGCCGCTTTGCCGCGACACGGTGGCCTTGAATTTGCTTCGCGCCATGGAAGGAGGCGTTCGGTGCACAGGGATTCGGCGATCCTGGTGATTGACGACGAGCCGCTGACGCGAGCTTCCATTGCCCGCTCGTTGGGCGGCGCGGGATTCAAGATCATCCAAGCAGCCACCGGTGAAGATGGCCTGTGGGCGATCGACCAACATCAATTCAGCTGCGTGCTGGCGCATTTTCGCCTTCCCGACATTGACGGGCAGATCTTCGCCCGCAAGTGCCATCGAATCGCCCCGACGCTGCCGCTGATAATGCTGAGCGAAGCGGAAGATGGTCCGGCCGCCGCTCAATGCTTGGGCGAGGGCGCGGTGGACTGCTTGTGCAAGCCGTTTTCGTCGACCAAGGTGCTCGAGGTGGTCTCTCAAGCAATCGAGAAGAGTACCTCGCGGCCGCGGACGGCTTCCCCGCGCCACTGAATCTCTAGCCGAGGTGTTAAATCGGCTGCGGCACGCCCTTTGGCGCTTGGCCGAAGCGGGTGCGTATCGCGGCACCGAAAGCGATTGTCATCAGAACCGCGATGGCCAGCGGCCCCAGATAGGGCACCTTGGCAACCAACAGCAGAACAAGCGTCCCCACCGCGAGAATCAGAGCCTGCGTTTTTCGCCCGCGGAAAATCGGCAATCGCATGCCGATCTCGTTCGCCAGCGCTGACATGCCCATCGCCACGCCGAGGCAAGCGAGGAACAAGACCACCGGCACGACGAGCAGGCCCACGATGGTGATCGCCAACATGATCAAAAGGGGAACTAGAGCAACGAATCCGACCAGGCCGACCAGCCCGCATTTGATCGGCTCGTTTTTCAGGTCGGCCTCTATTTGGTGCATTCGGGTGGGCGCGAAAACCATCAGCATCAAGCCGACGAAGAAGAGGAAGGCGAACCGAAGCAGAAAGCCCGGAAGGCCAAAATGCCATCCTCGAAGCCATGGGTGGTGGCCACTGTCCTCGCTCGAGGTCCCGCCGGACATTTTGGCGGCATCCTTCGTGATCCTCTGCATCAGACGGTCTATTCCGAGACTCGCAAGCGCGCCCGATGATGTTTGGTCGCCGCCGACCTCCGCTCCCTCGTCTTTGGTCACCTCGCCGCCCACCGCCACGACATCCCCCTCGACCACCGCGTTTGGACCCAGGTGGACGCCGCCGCCCATGGCGACCACACCTCCCGAGACGTGGCCGTTGACCGTCACTGACCCTCCCAAGGCGACCGCATCCCCCGTCACTGACCCGTTCACGACAAGGCTTCCGCCCATCGCTGTCGCGTTGCGCACTGTTTCCCCTTCGGCAACGATCAACGAGCCCTGAGCCACGCGGTCATTTCGCCCCGGATGCCGACCCCGCTTCCCGATCTCCCTAAGCTTCTTGCGGAGCTCGGTACGATTCAATGGCTTCTCGCGATCGGTGGATGAATCCGTCAGCGCTTTCTCGGCCTCCCGCGCCGCTCGATCGGAAGCGCTCGATTCATCCGCTTCGGTTGACCGGCGGCCTTCCTTCTCGGACTCAGGGGGAGCGGCAGGTGCAGGCGGAGTAGGTGGAGTAGGCGGAGGCGCGGGCATCGCCACCTGCTCCGCAGCAGTCATTGGCCTGAGCGTCCAAATGCTTCCGCTTCGATCGATCCTCAAATGGTAGGTGGCGGCAAGCGTCTTTAGTGCCTCCTCGGGGCTGACATCGCTGAGCAGCACTTCGACCTCTTCGCTGAGATCTCCGCTCGCCACCAGATTGATTCCGCCATGGGAAGCGATCTTCTTCAAAGCGTCCTTCAAAGGCCCCCGGTATTTGATGGAGATTTTTTTCGCAGGCGCGGCCGCATGCGCCGGAGCCTGCCCCACCGCGGCTCCGGTTGCCGCTAGAAAACAGAGCATGCGAACCCACTTCATCAAGAAATCCTCGCTTCACGGAACGCCGGGGCATCGCCGATGAGACGCTTGAGCGCCAACACGCAGAAAAGAAGAACGAGAAACAGCGAAACCGCCACGGGAAGAGCCTCGTTTGCCCAGAGCAGCGACACCGCCTTCTGACTTCCTATCGCCAGGCTCTGCGCGCTGATCAGCAGAGAGGCGGCGAAGCTGCCAACCATGCTGACCCCCACCCCGGAGGCAGCGAGAGTGAAGACGCCGAGCCCGAACGCGGTGACGGCGATGGCCAAACCGAGCGCGAGGTTTAGGCGGATGGGAGCCGGTTCGGCTGCCACCCTGGCCATGACCCGCTGCGTAAAGTCGAGCGGCGGGAATGGATCAGCCAGCCGGAACAGATCTTTCTCGAGCCGCCGATGCTCTTCCAGGACCGCCGAGCAATGCTCGCAAGAGCGCGCATGCTGAAGCAATGGCCCGCTCCCCTCGGCCTCCTCCGTGAGCAGTTGCTCGATCTCCGGACAGCTCTCGATCATGACCTCTCCTCAGCGGCCGACATCTGCTTGCGCAGCTTCTCGCGGGCGCGAAACAGGCGCGCCATGATCGTCCCCGGGGCGACTCCGATCACCTGGGCAATCTCCTTGGTGGTGCGCTTTTGAACGTAATAGAGCGCGAGCACTTCGCGGTCCTCGGCCGGCAGAGTCCCCAGCGCGCTCTCCAATGACAAGCGATCCTCGCGCTCGATCGCGCCCTCTAGCTGAGACTTGTCGCTCGAAGGCAGAGTTTCCCTCATCTCGTCCACATCCGTGGGTCTCATCCGACTGCGGCGCCGCAGCAGGTCCAGGCACAAGTTGCGCGCAATTGCCATCACCCACAAATCAAATGGCCTCTCCTCGTCAAACCTGTGCAGGTGCTGATAGGCGCGCAGGAAAGCCTCTTGGGCCACTTCCGACGCCTCAGCTTCAGAACGAAGCAAGCGCAGGCAAAGGCCGAAGATCGAGCGCTGCGTGCTTCGAACCAACGAGGCAAACGCCGACTGGTCGCCCCGTTTGGCGGCAACCACGTCCGCCTTCCAGGGCTGCGCCTTGGCTTCGTCCGCGAGCATCGATTGGATGGCTAGGGAAGATGGCAGCAAGCAAGCAGGAATCGCAGCGCTCGTCACGGAATTGGTACGTTATAAGTTTTCGGGCTATTGCGCGCGCCTTAAATCCTGTGCGCGGGCGTCCGTTTACCTCGGGATCCCGGGCGCTTAGCGCGTTCAAGCAATGACTTCGTCACCAACGAAGGGGCCCGCAGTCGAGGCCGGTTTGCAGGTTCCCGAGGAGGCTCATCCTCGCGATAAGAGACGGGGAACAGGCGCCGGACGACGAGCGTGGCATAAGAGCCCGGGGGCAGCGTGAAGGCGACATTGAGCTTGAGCAGCCCGCGGTTAAGCTCGTCGGGCGACGGTCGGCCGAGCACGAGCTTTTCAGGGTAGATGAGCACCGGCCTGTCCTCGTGTCGGAAGAAAAGCTGGTGGCTCGCTCCTTCGATGCGAAGGTCAGCTAGTGAGAGCTTTTGTTTCGCCAAAACCCAGTCGACAGCGCGCTGGACCTTTGCGTCGCCGATCGAGGTGTCCGGGGCCAGTAGCGGGAAACGGAGGCGCCGCAAATACTCCAAGGTTGCTCGATCCGCGTCGCGAAGGAAAAGAAGCGTTCCGGCCTGATACGGGAGGGGGAACAGAGACTCGCGCGGAAGGCAAAGCTGCAAAAGCCGCCGTACACCCTCATTCCAAAGGTAGCTCTGATAGGTAAACAAAATCAGGGCTCGATAGCTCCGATCAATTTGGAGAAAGGCTTTCACAAAATCACCGGGCTGCTTGCGCAAGGCCCCGAGAATCCGCTCGTACTTGCCGCCGGCGGCAAATGGTGCTCGGCGACGCCACTGACCCCAGTTGTCCCGCCAGAACCCCTTTACTTTCGCATCCTCGGATTTGTCCATGCTCGAGGGCTTGGCCATGTAATTGCGCAGAGCCGCTTCGAAATCACCGCGGAGCAAATCCTTGGCAATGAAGCCCTGACCGTGCTTCAGCGAGCCAAATCGCTGGCTGTCGAAGTAATTGACGATCCCCAGCCGGCTGACCTCCGCGGCGGCAGCGCTGAGCTGGCTTAGATCCTCCCGCTGCAGCGCGCGAACAGTGACGGCGAAACGGTTTGAAGTCGTGTTTTCCGAGGACACCGGAGAGTCGCTGAAGCCGAGGAACTTGAGGCGCAACCTCGGCTCCTGAAGAGCCACGTCAGCTCCGTCGATCGAAACCAGCTGCTCGGTCGTCCCTTGCTTGTCTTTCAGGCCGCAAAAGGCGACCGAACCGGGCTTTAGGCCAAACCGGCGGCGGATCTGCTCCGCCGCCTCGAAGGTTGAGAGCTTCTGCTTCGTCATCAGGTAGACCCGGTACCTTCCGTGGCGCACAGGGACGAAGCGGAAGGACTCCTTGACGGAAAAATCTTCGGGCCTTTGTTTGATCCTCACCTGTGTACCCTTAACCTTCTCTTCCGACTGAAGCGCACCCTCGATGCCCTCCGTCGTCATCTTTCGCCCCTATTCGCGCTTTGCTAGTCTCGAAGGTCGCCTTTTTCCGGATCGGATCACCTAAATGCAGCCCGCTGTCTGCCCGCGCTGTCGGAATCCGACCCCGATGCCGCCCCCCAGCCACTGTGCTACTTGCGGTGAGCCGTTCAAAAAGGCGGTGGTGATCCCCTTGACCCCGGCGATTGGCATCAGCGGGCCGCGCGGAGCGCGACTCGCCGGGCGTCTGGCAGATGGCAAGGTGGGCGATTTCACGCTCGGGGAGAAGACGACGCTCGGTCGGCATCCAAACAACACGATGCGTCTGCTCGACCGCGAGGTTTCGAAGGAACACGCCATCATTCAGAGGGTCTCTGGAAGCTACGTCTTGCGCGACCTCGACTCGTCGAATGGCACTTTCGTCAACGGCCGGCGCATTCGAGAGCTGAAGCTTCGCGATGGCGATGAGATTTCGCTCGGCAACTCCCGCTTCATTTTCCACGAGGGGGAGAAAGAGCGCTCGACATCACCCAACGTGACCGTCGTCGCCAGCGCGCAGTCGGCGCCCGCCTTCTTGGCCCAGCTTGCGCACGAAGAGGAAACCGAGTTTCGACCAGCGGACCAGCTCTCCGACATCAGCGCTCTGCGGCTGGACTACGAGAAACTCCGAATTGCCCATGAGTTCCACCGCCAAGTGGGCCTCGAGCGTGATCAAAAGAGTCTGCTCGACAAAATCCTCAACGTCGCCTTTCAGCTGCTCGCTGCCGACAACGCCGTTCTCTTCCTTGTCAACGAGCAGACGGGCGAGCTCGAACCGCAGATGGTGCGCAACCGGCGCAAGGACAGCGAGGAGGTAGTGCTTTCCGATACCGTGCTGACGCGGGTAACCCAGACGCGCCAAGCGGTGCTCACTGCCGACGCCATCTTGGATTCAAGGTTCAAGTCTTCGGAAAGCATCGTCGCCCAGGGAATTCGGTCGGCGATGGCTGTCCCCCTGCTCACCAAAGGGGCTCTAAAGGGCGTACTGTTCCTCGACACCCGAGAACGGACCAACGCGTTTTCCGAAAAAGATCTCAAGATTCTCTCCGGGATTGCCTCGCAGGCGGCGATCGCACTGGAGAATGCAGAGCTCGCACGCAAGATCGAGAGCGAGGCGGTAACCCGAGCGGAGCTGTCACGCTTCTTATCTCCCGCGGTCGCCGAGATGGTGGCCAAGGGGCAGGTGGAGCTGCTTCGCGCCGGCCGCCTGGCCGAGTTGAGCGTGCTTTTCGCCGACATCCGCGGTTTCACCACGATGGCGGAGAGCGAAACTCCACAAGAGACGGTCTCGATGCTGAACTCGTTCTTCACCGCGATGGCGAATGTTATCTTTCGGAACGAGGGGAACTTGGACAAGTTCATCGGCGACTGCGTGATGGCGGTGTGGGGATCGCCGTCGTCTCACCCCGACGATGCCGCACGAGCTCTTCGCGCCGCGCTCGAAATGCAGAGCGAGGTCGAAGCCCTCAACCGCGGGCGAGCAGCGGCCGGCCAGCGTCCGATCGCCATCGGCGTCGGCGTGAATACCGGACAGGCGGTCGTCGGCTACATGGGGTCAACCGAGCGCCACGAGTACACGGCGATCGGCGATTCGGTAAACACCGCTGCCCGGCTGTGCAGCATGGCTAAGGCGGGCGAAATCTTGGCCTCCGAGTCCAGCATCAGAAGCGCCGGCGGGCGCTTCGCGTCGATTCCCCTCCCCGTCGCACAAGTCAGGGGCAAGGAGAAGAGCGTGCAAGTCTACAGAGTCACCGGACTCGATGGTTTTAACTCCGGCGAATGACCACCCAGGCGTGCCCAAACTGTGGCCGGGCTCACGACGTCGCGGTGTATGTGAGCGGGCAGAAAGTCTTATGCAGCTGCGGCATCCGTTTCGAAGTCATCCGCAAGGACGTCGCCAACGCCAGCCGCCCGGCGCAAGAGAACGGCGGCGCGACCGGAACCTCGGCCGAAGCGGCAAAGGCAGATAGTTCGCCGGAGTCATTAGAGCAGACGTTTGTTGCGGCTCGGCTGGAGATCCCCGGCTACGAATTGCGCCAGTTGCTCGGCAAGGGGGGAATGGGCGAAGTCTGGCGGGCGGTGCAGCGCTCGCTGGGACGAGAAGTGGCGATCAAGATCCTCCCAGCCACCCGCGCGAACGACGCCGAGTTCGTCGCTCGTTTCCATAAGGAAGCCAGCGCGTTGGCGGCGCTTAGCCA
>Ga0126379_10002173_pt1 | contig 12380 bp, 12 predicted proteins | sample PanSoiMetPlot_24_FD_92640 | JGI IMG/M metagenome (GOLD analysis project Ga0126379, IMG submission 92640) | Tropical forest soil microbial communities from Panama - MetaG Plot_24 | ecosystem: Environmental > Terrestrial > Soil > Tropical forest > Bulk soil | place: Panama | collected 2016-02-17
AAAAAATACTCGTCGCTAGTTTCCTCTGGTCTACGAAAGCCATTGGCGATCGGCATGCGGCCGAACGACATGAAAGGCGCAATCCTGGTCCCGCAAACGCGGCAATGTCCGTTCATCGTGCGTGGATTGACGGTTTCATGCTGGCGAGCTCAGGACCCGGCACAAATAAGCGCCGTAATCGCTTCTGCTATCGGGTTAACTAGTCGCTCGAGGCTCGGCGCATCAATAAAATCCATCCGGTATGCGACTTCTTCAGGACAGCCGATCTTGAGGCCCTGTCGTTCTTCGATCATGTAGATGTGAACTTCTCGCCGATAATAAAAGCTTTTGCGATCCCGTCGGGCTGAGCTTGCACGTCATAACCGATACTGATGCCCCATTGAGTGCCGTCGCCGAGCAGCGCCTCGAACCTTGGCACTTGCGGCGCCGCGGTAATGATGAGAATGTCGCGAATCCCGGCGAGCATCAGGGTGGTCAGCGGGTAATAGATCATCGGCTTGTCAAAGATCGGCATCAACTGCTTGGTGCTGACGACCGTGAGCGGCCACAATCTCGTTCCCGCGCCACCGGCGAGAATGATACCCTTTCAGGAATTACTCATCGCGTGCTCTCAAGCGCCACAGTCGCTCGGTCTTCGGTAAACGACTGCGCTTCAGCCAACGCATAGAGTCGCTTTTTTCGCGACATCAGTTCGTTCCACGAGCCGGTCTCGACGACTCGGCCAGTGTCGAACACGCAAATGACGTCCGCGGTCCTCGCAGCGGCAAGCCTGTGCGCTACCAGCAATATTCCCATCTGGCCGCGCAATTCCTCAAGAGCGCGCAAAACTTCCGTCTCGGATTGGCCGTCCAGCGCGCTCATAGCCTCGTCCAATAAGAGCAAAACGGGATTACCCAGGAGCGCGCGCGCAATGGCGAGGCGCTGTCGTTGACCACCCGAGAGCTTCACGCCCTGATCACCAATGATTGTGTCGAATCCCCTAGGTAAAGCCTGAATGAAATCGTAAGCGTGGGCTCGCTGGGCTGCGATCTTGATTTCCGCGTCGGAAACGGACGGATGCACCAGTGTCAAATTCTCTCTGATGGAAGCGTGAAACAGAATTGTTTCCTGCGGCACATAGCCGATCGCCCGGCGCCATGCGGAAAGCGGAGCTGCAGCCAAGTCGTGCGCACCGAGTCGGATCGTTCCCTCACTCGGCTCCGCCAGACCAAGCAAAGCGTGCACAAGCGTCGATTTGCCAGCGCCCGACCTACCCACGATGGCAAGAAGACCCGGAATAGGGAGCGTCAGATTCACTCCATCGAGAGCGACGCGCTCGCCCAATTTGACCTGGAGATCGTGGATCGTGAGAACGGTGGGTCGGTCAACCCGCAGCCTTTCACTCGAGTCATCCTGCCGTTCTCCTTCGGCTTCCGCAGCGGCCTGCAATTCTCCGATAATCCCAACAGCAGGGACGTTCCAGTTAAGATGATGCAGTTGAGCCTGTATGGTGGTTATGCGCGGAAACAAACGTCCGAAAAGCGCTAGCACCACCACAATGTTGGCTGCTGCAGCGCCGGTCCAACTGCTGCTGAGGACAAGTACTCCCGCGAGCGCGACTAACGCAAAAAATTCAAGAAGGCTACGAACTGTTCCCGGCAAGGAATTGGCGATAGCTGTCGTCTTCTCGAGTTTATGCACCAGAAATTCGATACGCGCTGTGGCGCGATCAATTCCTGCGCTCGCTTTGATAAATTTCGCGCCCATAAAGTACTCGCCAAGCCGAGATTGAAATTCAGCGTTAAGTGGAGCCAGGTTCTGACCACCTGCGTAGGTTTTTTCGTAGAGACGCACCATGACCAAACCGGCGGCGAGGGCGAACCCAATGAGACTTAGCGTAACTTGCCAAGCGATGACCAGTGCCAGGGCAAAATAGACGACCGTAATGACCAGGCTGGCAAGTAACGAGAGGCAAATCGTAAAAGCCCCGCCCAGTCGTTCGCTCTCGGTCACTATCGCACTTGTAAGCTCGCCCGACTTCTTCTCTGTGATGAAGCTCCACTTGGCGCGCATAAAAGCACGGAACATTTCAAGCTGACGCTGGCTCTGATAGCGTCGCGCAAGAAGTGCCGTCCACCAGATCAAGGCGATCGCCAGACCGGTTTGTACGGTCGCGATTGCCGCAATGACAACGAGGATCCGCAAGGGCGTAGTCGCACCAGCGATTGCCAGCCCCTTGTTGAGCAATCTTATGATGATGCCCTGGCCGTTCGCATTGGCGACTCCAACTAGGTTCAATAGTGGCAACAGCAGAACTACCGAAATGCCCTCGCCGAGGCCGACCAGCGCCGTCCAGGCGATAAGCAGCGGGAACCGCCAGCGCAGGCGCTTTATCAGATCGCGAAATAACAGGAGATAGATTGATATCATGCTCGAGTCGGATTGCGATTTCCGAATCCGATCATCGGTAATAAACCCGTGTATCGGCTGGAATGAGCCGGCGCCTTAGAGCCACTCGCCATTAAGGTCCGAACGTCCTAGCGACAGAAACGGCGCCTGCCGCAAACGCCTTTGCTGACAAGGCGGATTGAGGGGAGGCGCCGGACTTCAGACATAGAGCCACTCCCGGCCGCCCTGCGCCTTCACCAGCGGCAGGAGCGGCCCGGCGTATTCGGCGAAAGCTTCTGGCGACAATGCGCGTTCGACGGTTGCAAGGTCTTCGCGAACGTGCCGTATATCTTCGGCGCTCGCACCAGCTTTCCTCAGTCGGGAATACAGCTCTGCGCGCTCGCGCCAGACGGAAATACGGGGACGCGTTTGCACGGTCTTCACAAGCCGCGGCCATTTCTGGCGAATCATGCCCTTAATCCGGGCCGGCGCTCCGTAGATGACTGACAAATAGCCACTATAATAGTTTTCAAGTATCGCTCTTACATCCTCTGCGGTCGCGGCAGCACTCGCGGCGCCGGTCCCCGCCGTCGAAGCAAGACACCTGATCATGGCCTGCGCGTCCGTCGTGAATCGGCTGCGCAGCAAATGGCTGGCCCAGTTGCGCGTGAGCTCGTGACTGATGCCGGTATGAGTCTGGGGATATTTACTCACCGTTTTTTTGTCCATATGAACTTTGCCAAGCGTCAGGGCCCGCAGGGCAACGAAGTTCTCGTGCAACATCAAATCGGAAAAATTGATCTCCGCGATTTCCCGCCAGATCAGGGCTCCCGCCCCTGTCCTGAAAACCGCGCTATAGAGCGCGTGACATACTCCGCCTTCCCGCAGCCGTTCCGCCGGAGTAGCGGCTGTTACGTCCCTATAATTGTGATTCGTTGCAAGCCGGTTGAATTTTCCGCAAAGGCCGCCATAAGCACCGCCGCTCCATGAAAACACGGAAAAATCCACGGAACGGCCGCGCGAGCATATGAAATCCGGATTAGCATCGAGAAAATCTAGCGCGCGTTCGATGCCCCGGCGCCCGGCGAAATCATCATTGTCCATATTCATGACATAGGGCGTGCGAACACGCACATACGCGCCGGCCATTTTTGCCCAGAACCGCGAGTAGTCGGTATCATCCGGATAGCGCACATATTCGATATCAAGATGCGGGAAAATGGACCGGCTGTCCTCTAAACGCCTCGACACCTCCTCATGCACCAGCCCATCGGCAAGCAGGAAACGGTAGGGCAGCCGCAACTCGTTGGCGTGCCAAAGGCATCGGAATGTGAAGAGGCGCCGTCCCTTCAGCGGTATGACGATGGTAAGACGCGGATTCATCTACTGGGATGCTTTCTCGAGGGAATGTCTTGGCTCACAGAAATGGTTTGCCAAGCGCCACCGTCATTGAGTGCTCTAAATTTTTACTCCCCTTAATCTCGCGGCCCGGATAAGCGGAAACGCCAGAGGATGAATCATCCTGGCCAGTTGCCGGAATCCTGGCCTGAACCATATCCTTCGATTCTTGCCAGCAATGTCCTTCCATTCTTCGTTGCTCACGCGTGTTCGATTCCGGGTCGCCACCGTGGCCGTTATCGAATCGCGGATTTTGCCGAGAAGAAGTTCCACGGCTGAGGCTGTTGGAATCACTGGCGGTTGACGCGCCAGCACACGCAGGGCCGCCTCAATCCGGCCATCGGCGAGCGCGCTCTGGAACACCGAAACTACCTGATCGCACACTGAGGTTACGTCAAATGAGTCGAACTCGTAGTACCGGTCAAACTTCCGGATATCGCTGAAATCGACGGATACGCCGCCAATCTCCCGGGCGAGTACGCTGCCGGTGGAGGCGCGATAATCCGCGTCGTCGTGAACTTTGTCTATGTCGAGAGCAAAATCCGAGTAGCTGACGGCAGCCAGGTTTCCCAAAACCCAGGTGAACATGTGCCAGCGAAACAAATCCCCGACACCTTCCGGCTGCGGCGAGGCGAAGGCGGCGTGATACCGCATGCGCGAGGCCCAGAACTGCGCACGGCTCCCGGTGCGCCAAGGCAAAACCGGCGGCCGCCATGTTTCCGGCACAAGATTAATGAGGGGGTGCCCGCTGCTCGTGTTCAGCTCCACTATGGGCCCAACAAGAAAATCCCAGGTACGCCCTTCGATCAGGCCCCGAAGGTACGAGCCGAACTGACTGATAGGGTTGCGGTATTGTGCGATATGAAAACCTCCAAATACGCCACGCAAGGCGCCGGCGCGGCCGCGAGAGCCCACCTCGCAAATTACCGGGCGGCGTTCGCGCGATCGCGCGAATTTCATCAGGGCCGCGAGATATTTGAGAAGGTCATCCGGAAGTTTGCCGTGCAGCGTGAAATAGTCCTGCATTTCCAGGTTAGCCGGGCAAAGATGCATGACGGCGTCCCATACCTCGAAAAATTCTTGAGCATCATCGCGATCGAGAAACAAATGATTGACGTTCCAGGTATCGGCTTTCCCGAAACGGGCAACCTTGCGCTGGCGGAATTCCCTGAACCACGCCAGGTCTCTCTTCGCATCGTCAATCGCCTCGTTGAAACACATCAGCGACTCATTGCGCCGGAGTACATTGAATAAATAGGTGCTTCCGCCGCGCGCCGACGCGTGGATGAATACCGGATCAAACTCCAGAGACGCGGACATTTCGTTATTCCTTTTGCGGGTCAGGTTGAATTAATCACGTATGAGCGCCCTTGCGAGCGAGAGTCCGCTACGGCTCTTCCCTACGCGGCGAGAATTAATGATGTTGAATTTCTTGCTTCAGACTATTTTGTGTACAAATTATCGCTGGCATGCCTCGCTTGGCAATTGAGCCATTAGAAAGGTCCCCGATAGTGAAGAGCGCGTCGCGCCCCCAACCCCCAGTATTCGTTCACGCATCGCCCCGCAGCGGTAGCACCTATTTTTTTAACGTGCTGAGGCGCAATACGTCGCTGATGTGTTTCAATGAAGCACTCATGGATGGCAAGAATGACGCTTGCCGTTCCGCAAAATCTGGTGAACGGAGATCTCCTTCCGCCAACAAACCCGCTTCGTGGAACGTCAATCATCATTTTCTTGACCGCCCGGACGATGAGGAATTTATTGAGGCATGGGACGCGGTTATGCATCTGTTCCCCGCCGCCCCCGCATTCCGCGATTACCTACCCGCAGATGGCGTGCTTAACGCCGATGTGAAAGCCTATTTTTTCGGCCTTAACAATTACGCGAATGCCCAAAACAAACGCGCCGCCTTCTGCGAAATAAATTCCCGCGGGCGCGCGGGCGCCCTGCGCGGCGCATTCGGCGGATTCCACGCCGCCCAGATTCGCGATCCCATCAGCCAGTTCGGATCTTTTTACCGCCCTCTCGAAGAGGCGGGCGAATGGGGGTTTCTGCTCCACCCGCTGAAGGAGCTTGGGATCAACGGTCATCACCCGCTTTATGAAATAGTACCGGAGGAGTGGCGGCCGCCGGTGCTCCCCTGGCCCGCGGCCGAGCACGCCCGGCGTTGGGCGAGTGAAGTGGAATATGTCCTTTTGCTCGCGGACGGGCGGCCGGAAGCGCTGGAGAACGCTTTCCGCTGGCACATGTTTGCGTGGTTTCTCAGCAATCTCGCTGCGGCCGTCTATTCGGATTTCGTTCTGGATATTGATAGGGCGCATGACGATGCCGTTTACCGCACCGAGGTCACGAAGGTTTTCACTTCCGAAACAGGAATGGACGTTGACTTCTCTGACATCACAAAATTCTCAAGATACTATCAATTTGAGGCGTTTGACGCCGCCGCCGTGGCGTCGCAGGTTATTAGCGCGGTGAACGGAGCGCTTGCGAACGGACAGATGGAAAAGGCATTGTCGCTGCTGGCGCGCTCATCCGTGAAAATTCCCGCAAAGGAGTCAGCTCAACTGCTTTTTGCAAAAATCGAAAATTCAGTGGCGAGCTTTGGGATGAGTTCCAATCGCCGTTTGGTAAGCAATGAAGACTGGGCGCAGCTAGTGACGAAACATGCGATGCCCTGGTGGCTTGCAAGAAACCGGACGCTGAGAGAGACCGCCCGCGTTGTCTATCCGTTTCTCGCTCCGGTGGTTCGCGCCGTCCGCCGGATACTACAAGAAGCTAACCCCAGTCACAGGCTGGATCGCAAGATCAGCGACAAGGGATAGGCCGCAACCTTCGCCAATCGCGAAACGATTCATCTATGACACAGTTGCGTCCGTATGATGCACGAGGAAGTCGCGGAATTCCCTGCCATTCAAGGCTTCCTCCATACGCGCCAGTTCGGACTGGAACTCAGCAAGATAGCTAGCCCGCGCCCCATTCCTTCGCAGCCGGTCACGAACCCCCCGTTTCTCAAGAATAACCGAGGGCCTGTAACGCGTCTTAAGCCACTCGCTAACACTTGGCGCATAATGGCGCAGACTTTGCAGCGTCCGGGCCGTGAGGCCATAATTATTGCGAATGATTTGATCCACAAATGGTTCAGCGAACAGGCGCAGTTGCTCGGCGATCTCCTCAGCATCGCTGCCATCCGCCTCGGCCACCGCGCGGGAAACCCGTTCAATCATCGCGGAACAATCAGCGCTGAATCGGCTGCGCAATAAGTGATAAACGAAGCTCGCTGACGGCGCCGCCTCGCTTGTCGCCCAATGCCATCCCACGGCAGTGTCGGATTGCTTGAAATAGCTCGTGACGGTCTGATCCTGACGCGCCTTGCCCAGGGTGAGAGTCCGTAGCGTGGCGTACAACTCCCCCACATGAAAATTGGAGAAGTCCATCTCCATGATTTCCTTCCAGACAAGTTCGAGCGCCCGCGGTCTGTACACCGAGTAAAAGAACCAATAGCAATGAAATCCCGACTGCACCCGGGCGCGCATATCATCCGAACGGACCCCCTCCGGACTTGAGTCCGGGGTATAGCTGCAGGTCATCCTGTTGATCGGTCCCAAAAGTTTGCCCGACGGCGCACTGAGAGGCGCATATACGGAGAAACCGGCGATACCGCCGGCGCAACAGACGTAGTCGGGGCGCGGGTCGAGAAATTCCATGCAACTTTCAATTCCGGCCGGCGCCAGGAAGTCATCATTGTCGGCCAGCATGACATAGGGCGTGCGCACGCGCTGCAAAGCATCATGCATTTTCGCGAAATAGCGGCTCCAGTTAGCGTCATCGGGATACCGGATGTACTCGATATCGAGATGTGGAAACAGCTCCCGGGAATTTTCCAACGTTTCCATGAGCGGGGGCCGCACCTGGCCATCGGCGATCAAGAATCGGAATGGCATGCGCGCACGGTTCGCATGCCAGAGAAAGCGCAAGGTGAAGAGCGGCCTGCCCTTCAGCGGGAGAACTATGGTTAGGCGGGGCTCCATTTTCCTGGTGAATGGCGCGGCGTGGCTCGTCCGACGTGGATCGGACAGCAGGTATGTGTCGAGTGGGCGGTTGCGATCTAACATGCCGAATGTGCGGGGAGCTTTCCACGCTACCGCAGTCCGGGTGAAACGCCTCACCCGAATACACTGAACTCACGCAACTGCGCCGCCGATTGGTGCTAGGCGGCAGCCACCAAATCGGCGTCCAAAACCACGCGAACTTTGCGGCCTAGTAGATCAAGCAGGATGGCAACTCGCTCGCGTTCAGCCATGCCCTCGAACAGACCGAGACAGGACGAGAACGCGCCATCAATCACGCGAATCTTCTCGCCGGTGCGGAACGGCGCTCGCGGATCGAGCTTAACGAAGCCGTTCATGTCCTCGCGTTGTCTTAAGGCGTCGACGATGCCGTCCGGCACGGGAGTCGGATCGTCCCCGTTGCAGACCAGGCGGCTCACTCCGACGGTCGAGTAGATCGAGCGCCAGCGCTGGATGTTGAGATCGATCGCGACGAACAAATAACGCGGGAACAGCGGCGCCACGACAATTTCGATCCGCCGCGCATGCCGGCGCCGTTTCAGATATCGCGGGAAATAGATTTCGAAACCTTGCCGATTTAGATGAGTCGTGGCTTTGTTTTCCGCGTGCGGGTGCGTATGAGCGACAAACCAGCGCGGCTGTAGTTCGGCTGTCATGCGACGCCCTCCACTGTTCGATCCAGACGCAGTCGAAGCAAAGCCGGGATCAATACGCGCTCCGCCTCGAGCGTGCCGCGCACCGCCTTCACCGTTTCGCGTGTTGCCCCTAGATCGGTGACCACAAGCGCGTCGAAGCCGCCGGGCACAGCGTCGATCGACGCCACTATGGGTGTGCCGACAAATCGGTCGCTATTTGTTTTGGGATCGATTACCGCAGCGATGCTGACCCCCTGTTCGAGGGCGCAGATCGTGGCGATCTCGGCCAAGTCGGACACGCCCACCAGTGCGATCCGATTCCAGCCGCGCGCGCGGGCACCCTCGAGAACCAACGAACAGTCCTCGCGGGCCTGGCGGAAAAAGGAAAACGAGCTGGACAGGTATTCGACGGTGAGCCGCGACTTCTCGGCGAATCCGTGCGGCGTCAGATAGTAGGCATAGCGGCGCGCCGGAGCCTGACCGATTTTGAGGAGCCCCTTCTTGACGCAGCGCTTGAGATAGGCGTTCACCAGCCCGAGCGCGATGCCGAGATCGGAGGCAAGCTTGCGCTGCGATTGCGCGCCGTCGCGTTCGACCGACTCTAAGAGGCCGAGGACAATCCGGGCGTTTATGGAGTCTTCACTGTCCGCGGTTTGCGGCATCCCCCACCCCTTCGGGTGAAGGAGTACCTTGTTCACAGTGTGAACGTCAACCCCAATGTTCAGATGCTGAACAAACGTAAATAATTGTAAATTAAGAAGAATTACTTCGTCTGCGGGAACAAGCTAAGTTCCACCAAGCCACAAATTGCGTGCGCGGCCACAATATGGATTTGCTGAATGAGGGCAGTTTCCGTCGCCGGCGCCGCAAAGCAATGATTGCACAGGGATTGCATGGAGCCAGCCCCAGCGGTTCCGGTAAAAGCGATCGTCGTGAGCCCGCCCTCCCGCGCCGCTTTCAACGCCGCGATGACATTGGGGGAGCGCCCAGAGGTCGAAATTGCGATGAACACGTCGCCCGGTTGTCCCAATCCCCGCACTTGCCGTTCGAAGGTGCGATCAAAGCCATAATCATTACCGATCGCGGTCAGGACCGAACTGTCGGTGGTCAGTGCGATGGCAGGCAGCGGATTGCGATCGAAATTCAACCGCGACAGGAATTCGCCGGCAATGTGCTGAGCATCCGCGGCGCTGCCGCCGTTGCCGGCGATCAGCAATTTATGGCCGCCACGAAATGCCGTGGTGATTAGTTCGGCAATCTCGTGGATCCTGGCGCGCAAATTGGCATCGTCCGCGGCGCGCGAAAGCGTCTCGCACGAACGGCGGAAGTGCTCAGCCACCAGGTCGTTCTGGCTGCGGCTTTCAATCGGACTGCGACTGCTCACGGTCACTCCCAAGAGGCTGTGCACCTAACATGATTTCCCTGTGCTAAGAAAGACTATCGGCGCGAGGCGCAGAAAGCACAATGCTCAAATCGAGCCAATCTGTCGAGCATCCGCTCGATTCGCAGGGTATCTGGTGCCAGATCCTGCGGCACCCGGCGCCCGAGCGGCCCGCTTTGTTTTTGGACCGCGACGGCGCGATCGTTGAAGACAGGGATTATCTGCGCCGCGTCGACGACATTGTCGTCATTCCGCGAGCTGCCGAAGTGATCGCCGCCGCCAACGAGCAAAGCGTGCCCGTGATCATGGTCACCAATCAGTCGGGTATTGGCAGAGGCTATTATGGCTGGACTGAATTTAAATCCGTGCAGGATGCTATTGTCGCTCTGCTCGCTGCGGAAGGCGCCAGGATCGATGCGGTCTATGCCTGCCCCCATCATCCGCAAGCCGCGGGCCTTCTGGCTCACCCGGATCATCCGGCGCGCAAACCCAATCCTGGCATGTTGCTACAAGCGGCTTCCGCGCTTGCACTCGATCTGAAATCGTCCTGGCTGGTTGGCGATAAGGCAGATGACATCGAAGCGGCCAAACGCGCTGGCATTGCTGGCGCTCTCCAGGTCGCGACCGGCCACGGCAAAGCCGAGCGTCAACGCGCGGGACGACTGGCCAGCCCAATCTTCGAAGTTCGCTTTGGTCAATCGATCGCAGACGCGATGATGCTTCCCATCCTGACGGCTCGCCATGGCGAATGAGCAGCGGTCACCGTTCGATTCGGCAAAGCCGCGCCTGCTCTATGTGGTGACGGAGGACTGGGCCTTTCTATCGCACCGTCTGCCAATGGCGCGCGCAGCGCGAGAAGCAGGATTCGAAGTGCACGTGGCAACGCGGGTGAGCAACGGAGCAGCTGCCATCGAGGCCGAGCGCTTCGTCTTGCATCCGATCCCATTCGCGCGTGGCAGCCTGTCTCCGGTCGCGACCCTTTTAACAATCGCCGCGCTCCGCCGCGTGCACCGCAACATAAAACCCGTGCTCACACATCATGTTGCTCTGCAGGCTTGCGTACTTGGAATGCTGGCGTCGTTTGGCCAGTCGTGCGCCTGTCTCAATGCTTTCATTGGTCTTGGTTATTCCTTCACGTCCGAGAGCGGCAAAGCGCGTGTCGTCCGCAAGCTCGTCGGCTCATTGTTGCGCTTTTTCATCAACCGCAATCACTGTATCGCGCTGGTGCAAAATCCGGACGATATGGCCGCATTGCTGTCGCTTGGTATTGCCAAGAAACAGATTGCGCTGATCGCCGGATCCGGTGTCGATATCGATCGCTTCACGCCTATGCCCGAACCTGGCGGAGCGCCGACGTTGGGATTTGTCGGCCGGCTACTCGATGACAAAGGGATCCGCACGCTCGTTGCTGCGCATCAACTGCTGCGCACGCGCGTGCCGAAGGCGCAGCTTTTGATCGCTGGAACGCCGGATCCGGCCAATCCGGCTTCGGTAACAGAAGGGGAAGCGAGATCTTGGAACGAGCTGCCTGGAATCACTTGGCTCGGCCAAGTCAACGATATCGCTGATTTTTGGGCGCGGATCCATGTCGCGGTCCTGCCCTCGCGTCGCGAAGGCCTGCCGTTGTCGCTTTTGGAGGCGGCAGCATGTGGACGCGCCCTGATCGCCAGCGACGTGCCAGGATGCCGTGAAGTGGTTGTTCAAGAGCAGACCGGGCTGTTGTTTCCGGTCGATGACGTGCCGGCGCTGGCAGATGCGATGGAGCGGCTTGCCGCCGATCCGCAGTTACGGGCACGTTGCGCGATGGCGGCGCGCACACGCGTAGTTGAGAGATTCGCGGGAGAAATCATAGGACGGCAGATCATTGAACTTTATCGAATTATGATATGCCGACTGTGACATCCTGGTCGTGGCCGATGCAAACCATCTCCGCTTATATCCTGACCTACAACGAAGCCGAGAAGCTCAAAGCGGCGGCCGAAAGCGTGCTTTGGGCCGATGAAATCGTCGTCGTCGATTCCAACAGCACCGATGGGACACCGGATATCGCAGCGGCGCTTGGGGCGCGGATCGTACAGGTGCCATTCAAAGGCTTTGGCGATTTGCGCAATCGCGCCATTGAGGCTTGCCGTTGCGATTGGATTTTCAGCCTCGACGCCGACGAACGGTGCACCGCTGAGGTGCGTGATGAAATCCTGGAACTGATCGCCGGCTTGCCACCGTGCGATGTCTATCGAGTGCCGCGTCGCAGCTTCATGATGGGGCGCTGGATCCGGGGCTCAGGTTGGTACCCGAATTTCCGCCAGCCGCAGCTCTTCCGCAAAGGCAGCATGCGCTACACGCTCGAGCCGGTCCATGAAGGTTATGAACTACTCAGCACCAAACCGATGGGAACACTGCGCAACGCGATCTGGCAGTTCCCATTCCGCAATCTCGAAGAGGTCTTAAGAAAAGCCAACCGGTACTCGTCGCTGGGAGTGCCCAAGCTCGCGCATAAGCACGCGTCGATGGCGAGTGCACTCGGGCACGGGC
>Ga0126379_10002174_pt1 | contig 12379 bp, 11 predicted proteins | sample PanSoiMetPlot_24_FD_92640 | JGI IMG/M metagenome (GOLD analysis project Ga0126379, IMG submission 92640) | Tropical forest soil microbial communities from Panama - MetaG Plot_24 | ecosystem: Environmental > Terrestrial > Soil > Tropical forest > Bulk soil | place: Panama | collected 2016-02-17
GATGGCGCCGAGCAAGACGTTCAACCTGCCCGGGCTCAAGTCGTCGATTGCCATCATCCCCGACGGGGCGATGCGCGCGCGCTTCGTCGCCGGCCAGCTCGACCTCGTCAAGGCCGTCAACGTGCTGGGCTACACCGCCACGCTGGCGGCGTATCGCGACGGGCAGCCGTGGCTGGACGAGCTGCTGCGCTACCTCGAGGCCAACCGCGATTTCGTCGCGGACTACGTGAAGGCGCACCTGCCCGGCATCAGCGCGACCCGGCCGGAGGGCACCTATCTCGCCTGGGTCGATTGCCGCGAGGCGCGGCTGCCGAACGACGACCCGCACACGTTCTTCCTCGAGCGAGCGCGAGTGGCCCTCAACGACGGGGCCGCCTTCGGGAAGCCGGGGCGGGGCTTCGCGAGGCTCAACTTCGGCTGTCCCCGCTCGCTCTTGACCGAGGGCCTCGACCGCATGCGGCGATCGCTCGCCGCCGCGTGAAGTATCAGCGCGCGGCGCGCCGCAGCGCGCGCCCTGGCCGCGCCCCCGTGTGCGCGCCGTCGCGCGCCACGGCCGCGCCGTTGACGTAGACGGCCCGGATCCCCGCGGGAAAGCGCCGCGGCTCCTCGTAGGTCGCCGTGTCGGCGATCGTCTCCGGATCGAAGACGACCAGATCGGCGAACGCGCCCGCTCGTACGACGCCGCGGTCGGCGAGCCGGAACTTCGCGGCGGGCATTCCGGTCATGCGGTGGATCGCGGTGGGCAGGTCCATCACGCGTTCCTCCCGCACGTAGTGCCCCAGCACCCGCGGGAAGCATCCGTAGAGCCGCGGGTGGGGCTTGCTTCCGGCCGGCACGCCATCGGATCCGATCATCGTCGTGGGGTGGGCCATCACGGTGCGCACGTCGGCCTCGTCCATCATGAAGATCACGACGAAGCAGCCCTCGCCCTCCTCCCGGACGACGCGGAGCGCCGCCTCCTCGTCGCCCAGATCGAACCGCCGGGCGAGCTCCGACAGCCGGAGCCCTTCCCACTCGCGGTGGACGGGCGCCGAGGCGATGAGCACGTCGGCGGCCGACGTGCGCCCGATGCCGCCGGGACTGTCGGCGCGGAACGCCCCGTTCTGCACGACGGCGGCGAGCGACGTGCTGCCCGCGGTGTAGGGATACTGATCGGCGGTGACGTCGAGTCCGCGCGCCCGCGCCTCAGCGATCAGCGCGAGCGAGCGGCTCACCGTGCCCCAGTTCGCGCGCCCCGACGCCTTGTGATGCGAGATCTGCACGGGCGCTCCGGCCTCCTCGCCGATGCGGATGGCCTCGCGGACGGCGTCGAGCAGCGCGTCCGCCTCGTTCCGCATATGGGTCGCATAGAGGCCGCCGTCCGGCCCCAGCTCGCGCACCAGCTCGATGATCTCCTCGGCGCGCGCGTAGCGACCGGGCTCGTAGATGAGACCCGTGGACAGCCCCACGGCGCCGGCCGCGACGCCCTCGCGGACCCACGCGCGCATCTGCGCCATCTCCGCCGGACGGGGCGCGCGCTGCTCCGCGCCCATCGCCCCGGACCGCAGTGTCCCGTGGCCCATGAGAACAGCCACGTTGCAGCTCGGGCGCGCCTCGTCCACGCGCGCCATGTAGCCGGCGAGGTCACTCCACGGCGGCGGCGCGGCCCCCGGAGCGAACCTCCGGAAGCGCCTCACCGCGTCGTCGAACGGGATCACCCCGGAGCCGCAGTTGCCCACGACGTCGGTGGTCACGCCCTGCATGACCTTGAACGCCATCTCCGGATCCAGCAGTACGGCGAAATCGTCGTGGCTGTGCACGTCGATGAAGCCCGGGCTGACCGCCAGCCCACTGGCGTCGATCTCGGCTCCACCGCGCTCGGGGATGGCACCGACCGCCGCGATGCGCTCGCCGCGCACGGCGACGTCCGCCGGCGTGCCCGGCGCTCCCGTTCCGTCGTAGACCATCCCGCCCCTGATGACCAGGTCGTAGCCGCCCGCCATTGGTCGCCTCCTGTGATCTCCGCCTCGCCGCCTCAGGTTTCAGAAGGATAGCGTTCACCGACGCATCGTTCAAAGCTCGCCCACCGCGCGGCGAGCCAGTACAATGCCGCCATGAGCCACCAGCCCGACATCCTTCCGTTCGTCCACGCCCAGGGCTCGTGGGGCGAGATCGGCGTCACCGTCGGCACCATGCTGGCCCCGCTGATCGAGCGCCATCTCGATGCCTGGGCTCGTCACATCGTGCGCGAGACGGGTGCCACGCGCCGGGCCGTGATGGAGGCGGCAGGGCGATTCCGCCTGCCGATCCAGGAGCACGCCCCGTTTTTGTGGGAGGAGATCGAGGGCATGGCGAAGGGATCGGGGATCCCGGCCCGCGATCTCCTCCTGCTGCAGGCGCGAGCGGAGGTGCTCCGCGCGCTCAAGGAGGCGCCGGCCCCGGCGCCGAACGAATGCACGACCTTCGCGGTCGGCGGCCATCGCACGGCCCACGGCGGCGTGCTGTTCGGGCAGAACGTCGACCTGGCTCCATTCGTCGAGGAGTTCGGGGTCGTCGTGCGCCAGTATGCGAAGGATGCCCCGGCCGCGCTCTACTACACGTCCGCCGGTCTGCTCGGCCACAATGGTTTGAACGAGGCGGGGGTCGGGATCTGCGCCAACTTCGTGAACGATCCCGCCGGGTGGGGCGATGGCGTGCCGCGCTATCTCTTGTCGAGGCTCGCGCTCAGACAGGACACCGCGGAGACCGCGCTCTCCGCCGCGCTCGCGCCGCCGCGGGCCGCCTCGCGTAACCTGCTCATCGCCGACGAGAGCGGCAACTTCATCGATGCGGAATGCCTCAGGTCCACGGCGGGTGTCATCCGCGGTCGCGCCGACATGCTGGTGCACGCCAACCACCTGGAGGCGCCGGAGCTCGCGGCGCTCGAGACGCCGAGCGACAATTCGCTCCACCGCCGCCGCCGCCTCCAGGAATTGATCGAGGGGGCAAGTGGGCCGCTCGCCGTCGCCGATTTTCGCGGCTTCTATCGGGACCACGCGAATGCGCCGCACAGCCTCTGCGCGCATCCCTTCGAGGGCAAGGACGTCCAGACCGTCGCGTCGGTGATCGGCGACCTCTGGACTCGCGAGCTGCACGTGGCGAAGGGCTCGCCCTGCCGCGCGGCCTACGCGACGTACACGCTCGCGACGTGCCGCACCGGCGCGCTGTCGGTGACCGTACAGGATACATTCGCGGCCTGACGATCGGCCGAGCGCGGCGCCCGGTCGCGACCGCCGGGCGCCGTCACTTCGAGTCGAACGGCGGGCGGCCGTAGTGAGTGGAGACGCGCGCCTCGTCCTCCACGTCGAGTGGGCTCCAGCCGTCGTACCGCGGCGCCGATCGCACCACCTCGCTGCGCAATGCGACCACCACCGCGCGCGCGTCCCAGCTCACCCAGGTCACCCAGCCCACCGGCACGAGGACGTGGCGCTCGCGCGGCCCGTCGTCGAGCGCCACGACCAGGTGCGTGATCGCCCACGTCCGCTCGTCGAAGAGAACGTCCGCGACGCGCCCGATCTCGACGTCGAGGCCCTGGACGTCGTGCGCGGTGAACTCCCACACGCTGCGCACCGACTTGTCGCTGTCGCGGTGCGCGCCAGCGGCGATCTGTGCGCTCGTGAGGCGCGCGAACACGGTCCGCTGCTTCGCGTCGATGCGGTCGACCGCGGCGGCGCGGATCAATACCGGACGGCCGACGTCGATGACTACGGCCCGCACCATCCACCGCCGGTCGTCGAGGCGGATGTCGAACACCCGCCCGATCTCGCCGTCGGTGGCCCCGATCACGTAGCCGTCCAGCTCCCGCGCCCGCCGCAGCATGACCCGCTCCTCACGCGCGGCGGCCGCCCGGGGAGCGCGGCGCGCCGAGCGCTTCCCATTGCACGCTGTAGGGAATCAGGAACAGCCAGCGCACCCACGCCTCGTTGCGCCGCGCGACGGGCAGGAGCAGCGCGTGCCGAAGGTTGGCCACGAGCACCGCGATGAAGTGGGCCCAGTCGCGCGCATCGTCGGCAGGCACCAGCGCGCGGAGCGTGCGCGTGAGGGCGCCGTCGTGCCGGAGGTCCGCGGCCGCGCCGAGGATCCCGACGTCCGGATCGAGCACGCGGTCGATGATCCATTGATGCGTGCGCAGCAGGAGCGTGCGCCGCAGGCCGGGCTCGGCGCCCATCCAGTGCGGGATCAAGCCGAGGTACCAGGCCACGAGGCTGCTCGATGGCAGTCCGGACCCGGCGGGTGCCGCGAGCGGTCCGCCGGCGCGGGCCGACGTCTCTCCTGGCACCCGCGTGGAATGCGTGAAAGCGGGCATGGCGCTCTCTCCTCTCGTCCGCTCGGCGTCGGCGCCCTCTGCCATCGCATGCGGGGCGCGGGCGGCCACGCGGAACGGCCTCCCCCGCTTGCGCGCGGGGGAGGCCACCGGTAGCCCGGAGCGCGTCGGGTTGGACGCGGCGCGCGAGCTCATGTCGAACCTCGGCTCCCTACACCGCCACGTACAGCGTGGCGTCCTGCCGCTGCAGGAGCATCACCATCGGGGTGCCCTTGGCGTGCTTGTCGACGAGCTGCCGGAGGCCGGCCACGTCCTTCACGGGCTGTCGGTCGACCTCGAGGATGACGTCGCCGGGCTGGATGCCGGCACCGGCGGCGGGACTTCCCTCCTCGACGCGCTTCACGACGACGCCTCTGGTGGTCTTGAGTCCCAGCTCCCTCGCGATGTCCGGCGTGACTGGCTCCACCGCGACGCCCAGCTTGCCCTTCTCGCCGGCGTCACCGGCGGCGACCTTCTGGTCGGGCTCGTCGAGCTTGCCCACCTTGGCCGTGAGCTTCGTGACCTTCCCGTCGCGCACGACGGTGACGGGCACGTCGCGCCCCGCCGGCGTCTCCGCGACGAGCTTCGGCAGATCCTCGGAGCGCGCGACCTTGTGGCCGTCGTACTCCGTGATGATGTCGCCCGCCTTGATGCCCGCCTTCATCGCGGGAGAGTCGTCCGTGACGTTCGCCACGAGCGCGCCCTTGGCGTCGGCCTGGTTGAATCCCTTCGCCAGCTCCGGTGTGAGCGGCTGGATCGACACGCCGAGCCAGCCGCGCGCCACGTGGCCGGTCTCCGCGAGCTGCGTGACGACGCTTTTCGCCTGGTTACTCGGGATCGCGAAGCCGATGCCGACTGAGCCGCCGCTCTGGCTGAAGATCGCGGCGTTGATGCCGACGGCCTGGCCGCGCGCGTTGATGAGCGGCCCGCCGCTGTTGCCGGGGTTGATCGACGCGTCCGTCTGGATGAAGTCGTCGTAGGGACCCTGGCCGATCACGCGCCCGGTGGCGCTCACGATACCGGTGGTCACCGTCTGCTCGAGCCCGAACGGATTGCCGATCGCCATCACGGGCTCGCCGACCTTGAGCTGGGACGAATCACCGAGCGCGATGGTGGGAAGGCCGGTGGCGTCGACCTTCAGCAGCGCGAGGTCCGTCTTGGGATCGCGGCCGATCACCTTGCCGGTCAGCTCGCGGCCGTCCGACAGCTTGACCGTGATCTCGGTGGCTCCGTCGACCACGTGGTTGTTGGTCATGATGTCGCCGTTCGGATTGATGATGAAGCCCGAGCCCATGCTGCGCACGCTGCGCCGGGGCTGGTCACCGTACTGCCGGAAGAACTGCTCGAACGGATCGCCCTGGCCGAACGGGCTCTTCATCGCCGCGCCCCCGCCCTCGACGCGCTTCGTGCTCACATTCACCACCGCCGGCTTGATCTGCTTCGCGATCTCCACCCAGTTGGGGGACGTGATCTGCGCCGGCGCCACCTCGACCGGACGCTCCGTCCAGAGCGGTGTCCGCGGTCCCGCCGTGAATCCGAGGTGCGGAGCTAGCCCGACACCTGCCACGAGACCGAGCCCGACCAGGGCCACGGCCGGCCATGCCCAACGATGCCTCCCGAAGAGTCGCTTCATGATTGAGTGTTCCTCCTTAGCGGTCACTTCCGACCGCGTGATCGAAACGGCCTGCGACATTGGAATCACCGGCTGGGGCTCGACAGGCCGGGCCGAACCCCGAAGCCGAGTGCCGGTACGCCGGCACCAATCGCATCGCCTCTCCGAGATGCATCCACGCCGCCCCGCACAGCCCGACGCCCGCGTAGGCGAGGCCGAGATAGTAGTGGGCGCGAGCGTCGCCAGGCGCCTCGGCCACGGCTTCCGACAGCACCCGAACGGCTGGCAGATACTGACCCTCGGCGACCAGCGCCCTTCCCTGCTCCGCGAGCGCGTGCACGTGCCGCTGGCCGAGGATCAGCAAGAACCCGATCACCACGGCCAGCGCCGCCATTCCCAGTGCTGCCCACCCGACCCAGCGCCTCATGTCCATCTCCCTCTCTCGCGTCACCGGCAAGGGTAACGGGGGGCGATGAGGGCAGGGTGAGGCGCCGATGAGAATTTTCTTATTCGGGCCAGGCAGAATTCCTCATACGACACGGGATGTTGCGGAGAGGGGTGTTGCGGAACGACCCGGACCGTGAGGCGAAGCGCGTTCTCGGCCCCGCCCGCCGGGCCGAGGACGGATGGGCGTCTGTGGGTGTGCGGCTCTCGGGTCCCCTCTCCGCTGTCAGAGCGTCAACAGGCGGATCGTGAAGCGGCTACCCGCGCCGGGCTCGCTCTCGACGGCGAGCGTACCCCCGTGGGCTTCCACGATGGAGCGCGCGATGGCCAGGCCCAGCCCGCTGCCGCCGGTCTCTCGCGCGCGCGCGGCGTCGAGGCGAACGAACGGTTCGAAGATCCGCTCCGCGTCGGCCGGGGCGATGCCGATGCCGCTGTCCTGGACGGCGAGCAGCGCGTGGCCCTCGGCCGTGCGCAGCGAGAGCTCGACCTTGCCGCCGGCCGGCGTGTACTTGATCGCGTTCTCCACCAGGTTGCGCGCAGCTCGCGTGAGCGCGCGCGCGTCGCCCAGTACGACCGCGGGCACGATGTCGCCGAGCTGGACGTGCACACCCGTGCCCTGCGCGAGGCGCGTCGCCACCTCGAGCACCTCGAGCACGAGGGGCTCGAGCTCGACGCGCGAGCGCGACGTCTCGAGGCCGGCCACCGCGCGGGACAGCAGCAGCAGGTCCTCGGCCACCCGGATCAGCCGGTCGACCTCCTCGAGGCTCGAGCCCAGCACGCCTCGATACTCCTCGGGCGATCGGGCCGCGCGGAGAGCCACCTCGATGCCGCCCTTCAGCGCGGTGAGCGGCGTCCGCAGCTCGTGGGCCGCATCGGCCGCGAACCGCCGCATCTCCGCGAACGCCTCGTCCAGACGCGCCAGCATGCTGTTGAGCGTCTGGGCCAGCCGATCCAGCTCGTCGCCGGTGCCGGTCAGCGAGATGCGCTGGTTCAGGTGCTCGGCGGTGATCCGCCGCGCCGTCGCGGCCATCTCGTCCACGGGCCTGAGAGCCGCGCGGGCGATGAGCGCCCCGCCGATCGCCGCCAGCGCCACCGCCAGCGGGATCAGCACTACGATCGTGTCGCGGTAGCGCCGGAGCGCGCTCTCGGAGCGCTCGAGCGGCATGCCGACCTGGACGATGCTCGCCATCCGCCCCTGGCGCACGACGGGAACGGTGAGGAGCCGCACCGGCTCTCCGCTGCGAAGCATCACGGTCTCGAAGGTCCGCACGCCGCGCCGCGCGTTGGCCCGGGCCTCTTTCGAGAGCGGCAGGGGATGATCCCTCGGCACGGGTCGCCGCAGCCGGCGGTGGCCGTCGGGGTCCAGCAGCTGGAAGAACTTGTCGTAGAAGTCGCGGCCCAGCAGCTCGCGGAGCATCGCCTCCGTGTCGTCCTCGTTCTCCGCCTCGGCCGCAGCGCTGGTGTCGTGGATGATCTGGGCCACCGTGAGCAGCGAGGCGTCGAGATCCTGCATGAGACTCCAGCGGAGCACGGAATACGAGAGCGCGCCGACCACGACGAGGATCGAGAAGAGCACCGCGCTGTACCACAGCGTGAGCCTCGTGCGGATGGCGAGGGGGCCGAGGCGCATCATCCCTCCGCGGCCAGCCGGTAGCCGGCGCCGCGCACGGTGTGAACGAGCCGCCGCTCCCCCTCCGCGTCGATCTTGCGGCGCAGATACCCGACGTAGACGTCGACGATGTTGCTCTCGGGGTCGAAGTCGAGGCCCCAGACGTGTTGCGCGATCATCGGCCGGGTCAGCACGCGCCCGGCATTTCGCAGGAAGTACTCGAGGAGCGCGTACTCGCGGGCGGTGAGCGTGATGCGGCGTCCCCCGCGCACGACCTCGCGGCTCGACGGGTCGAGGCTCAGGTCGAGCAGCCGGAGCACGGGAGCAGTCTGGCCGGCCCCGCGGCGCAGGAGGGCGCGCACCCGCGCCAGGAATTCCTCGAAGGCGAACGGCTTCGTGAGGTAGTCGTCGGCGCCCAGGTCGAGGCCCGTGACCTTGTCGGCCACGCCGTCTCTCGCGGTGAGCATCAGGACGGGGGTCTGGACCTTGTGTTGCCGCATGGTCTTCAACACCTCGAACCCGTCACCCTTCGGCAGCATCACGTCCAGCACGACCAGGTCGTAGCCCTCGGAGCCCAGCACGTGGTCCAGAGCGGCGGCGCCGTCGCCCGCGATCTCGACGGCGTGGCCCTCCTCCTCCAGGCCTTGCCGGAGAAAGCTCGCCACCTTGCGCTCGTCTTCCACCACGAGAATCCGCATCCTCGATGCCTCCTCCGGCGCAGGTTAGAATCTCATCCGGATTCGCACCCCGCAAGAATCCCGGCCGGACACCACCACGGAGGAGGATGTCGATGCTCGACCCGCGCGGGCCGCTGCCGACCAGCTTGTTCCGGCGCGCGGACGAGTCGCCGGACGCCGTCTTCTACCAGACGCCGCGGTTCGTCATGCACATCGACGACGAGGCCATCGCCGCGGTCACCCGGCTGTACCGCGAATACTTCCCGACGGGAGGTGCGGTGCTCGATCTCATGAGCAGCTGGGTGAGCCACCTGCCGGCGGACGTCTCCTATCGGCGGGTGGTCGGGCTCGGCATGAACGCGGACGAGCTGGCGGCCAATCGCCGTCTGGAGCGCTTCGTCGTGCAGGACCTGAACGCCGATCCGCGCCTGCCCTTCGCCGACGCCGAGTTTGACGCGGCGGCGATCTGTGTCTCGGTGGACTACCTGATCCGCCCCGTCGAGGTGCTGCGCGAGTGCGGACGCGTCCTGGTCCCCGGCGGTCCACTCGTCGTCACGTTCTCGAACCGGTGCTTTCCGACCAAGGTGATCGCGGCGTGGCAGATGCTCGACGATGGGGGGCATCAGATGCTCGTCGAGCGATATTTCGCGGAGGCCGGCAACTGGCGAGCGGTCGAGCGACTGGACCGGAGCCCGCGCGACGGTATCGATCCGCTCTATGCGGTCGTCGGCCGCAGCGCCGGCGTACCATGAAGGCCTGACCAGCGGAGACGAACAGGAGGGCCTCGCTCATGTCGATCGCGCCATCGGACCTCGCTGTCCTCATGAAGAGCGACACGCCTCACGCCGTCCTCGATCTGCGCGAGCGCGGCGCGTATCAGAAGGCGCACATCTTCAGGGCGACCGCGGTGCCTCGCCGATTGCTGGAAGTCAAGATGGCGGCGCTCGTCCCCGCGCGGCGGACGCCGGTCGTGATCTGCGATGACGACAGCGCCCTCTCCCCGCTCGCCGAGCCGACCCTTCGCGCGATGGGCTACCGGGACGTGCGCGCGCTCGCGGGTGGTCTCTACGCGTGGCGCGCCGCGGGACACCCCACCGTGCAGGGCGTCAACACGCCGAGCAAGGTATTCGGCGAGCGGGTGCTGCACGAGCTCCGTACGCCCGAGATCGCGCCGGAGGCGCTCGCGAAGCGCATCGCCGCCGGCGAGGAGATGGTGATCGTGGACACCCGCACGCCCGAGGAGTATGCGCGCGGCTGTCTGCCGGGCGCGTGGAGCATGCCGGGGGGCGAGCTCGTGCTCAGGATCGGCGAGCTCGTGAAGCGCCCCGACGTCCCGATCGTCGTGCACTGCGGCGGCCGCACGCGATCGTATCTCGGCGCCGAGTCGTTGCGGCGGATGCGATTGCCGAATCCGGTGGTCGCGGTGAAAAACGGCACCATGGGATGGGAACTCGCCGGCATGCCGCTCGAGCGCGGGGCCACTCGCTGGCCGCCCGCGCCCTCGCCCGGCAGCGTCGCGCGGGCTGCGGAGGTCGCGGAGCGGGTCGCGACGGAGCAGCATGTGCCGTTCGTGTCGCCAGACGATCTCAAGCAATGGCACGCCCGCCTCGACGAGGAGAACGTCTACGTCCTCGACGTGCGGACGGCCGAGGAATACGCCCAGGCGCACATCGCGGGCGCGACGTGGGCGCCGGGCGGCCAGGCCGTCCAGGCCACCGACGAGTACGTCGCGGTGAACGCGGCCACGGTCGTGCTCTACTGCGACGGCCTCGCGCGCTCCGTGATGACGGCCGCCTGGCTGCGGCGCATGGGCCTTCCCAATGCCGTGACGCTGGCCGGCGGACTACCGGCGTGGCAACGCTCGGGAGGCGCGGTCGAATCGGGCTCGCCCATGCCGCGGCCGTGGGGCTACGAGCAGGCGCGCCAGGAGACCGAGACGATCGCGCCGGGTGCGACCGGCGACACGCCGATCATCGACGTCGACACGAGCGACGTGTACGCGCGCGAACACGTGCCCGGCGCGGGCTGGCTGTGCCGGAGTCGCCTCGAGCTCAAGATCGGCGCCGCCGCACCGGACAAGGCGCAACCGATCGCGGTGACGTCGAGCGACGGCATCCAGGCGACGCTCGCGGCCGCCACGCTGGTCCGCCAGGGATATCGGCGTGCGCGCGTCATCGCGGGCGGAACTCGCGGCTGGCGGGATGCGGGCCTCGACGTGGAGACCGGCCTCACCCGACTCCTCGACGACCCCGACGACGTCGTCCTCAAGCCGTATGAAAAAGGCCGCGCCTCGATGGAAGCCTACCTCAAGTGGGAAGAAGCCCTCGACACGGAGGGCCGCAGCCCCCACGAACTCCTCCCCGACGGCTGACGCTCGCGCGCCGCGCAGCCGATCGGCCCACGCCGCACGTCGCAACTGCACATCGCGCCCAACTGAACAGGGCCGCGACCGAACGCCGGCTCCGCGTCTGTGACTCAGTTAGTCACGCCGCACTCAGAACGTACGTTCGAGCGCCGGCTCCGCCGGCGCAACCGATCCTGGGGGGAGGCAGGGAGGAGCGCGCCGCGAGGCGCGCGACGACCGTCGGAAGGGGGGCGAAGCCCCCCTCCGAGCTCAGTGCCCGTTGCCCTTCGCGGATTCGCCGAGCGCCACACGGAGGTTGTGGCGGGCCGCCTCGAGGTGCGGATGGACGGCGAGCGTCTGCCGGAACAGTGCGGCCGCCTCGCGATACTGACCCAGCGCCATGTGACACAGCCCCTGGCCGGACAGCGCGCCGAAGTGATGGGGCTTGCGCGCGAGCGTCTCGCGACAATCCGCGATGGAGCCCTCGAAGTTCGAGGCGAGATAGCGCACGGTCGCGCGCTTGTTCCAGCCCTCGGCGAAGTGCGGCGCGCGCTCGACGATGTGTGCGAAGAGCTCTTCGGCCTCCGCGAACTGGCGCCGCTCCATCCGCTCGACGCCCTGGGCCAGCAGCGTGTCGATCTCGGGCATCCCCGAGCGGCTCCACATGCGCCACAACGCCGCCTCGGCGCTCGCCGCCTGTTCGGCATCGTCCCCGCGGAGCAACGAGATCGCCTCGTCTTCGGTCATCGCGCCTCGATCGGTCTCACTGTTAGCGGCTGGGCCGGGGCAAGTCAAGCGATGGGCGAGCCCCGACGCGCCTTGCCGCTGCTCCACCACTCGGGCAAGATAGGCGCGCGGGATAGCCCTCGGGCGCCGTCAGGCGCAGAAAGGCGTCAATCATGCACGTGGGCATGGCCACCATCTTCCAGAATCCGCGCCGCGCGCGCACCGACCGCGCCGTCTATCGCGACGAGCTTCGGCTCGCCGATCTCGCGGAGCACCTCGGCTTTTCGTCCATCTGGGGCGTCGAGCACCACTTCACCGACTACACCATGTGCCCCGACGTGCTGCAGTTCCTGGCCTACATGGCGGGGCGCACGACCCACGCCCGGCTGGGCTCGATGGTCGTGGTGCTGCCGTGGCACGATCCGATGCGGGTCGCGGAGGAGGTCGCGATGCTCGACAACCTCTCCGACGGCCGCGTGATCCTGGGGCTGGGCCGCGGCGCGGGGAAGGTGGAGTTCGACGGGTTCCGGCTCTCGATGGACGAGTCGCGGGCGCGCTTCGTCGAATCCGCGCGGATGCTGCTCGAGGGCCTCGAGCGCGGCTACTGCGAGCACGACGGCCGGTTCGTGAAGCAGCCGCGCGCCGA
>Ga0126379_10002175_pt1 | contig 12378 bp, 9 predicted proteins | sample PanSoiMetPlot_24_FD_92640 | JGI IMG/M metagenome (GOLD analysis project Ga0126379, IMG submission 92640) | Tropical forest soil microbial communities from Panama - MetaG Plot_24 | ecosystem: Environmental > Terrestrial > Soil > Tropical forest > Bulk soil | place: Panama | collected 2016-02-17
CTGGCTGATCGACGGCGTGTCCATTCCTAACACCAACATCGCCAGCAACCTTGGGCCGCAGATTGATCCGAAAGACATCGATATCCTCGAGACCCAGCGGGGCAGTTATTCCGCCGATTACGGCGACCGCACCTACGGCATTTTCAATGTGGCTCCTCGCACCGGCTTCGAGCGCAACCACGAGGCAGAAGTCGTCATCAGCGCGGGAAACCTCTATCAAACCGACAACCAGTTGAATTTCGGGGGGCACACCAACCGCTTCGCCTACTACGCCAGTCTAAACGGGAATCGCACGGACCTCGGCTTAGAGACGCCGACTGCGGCGGTAATCCATGACCAGGCCAATGGCTTCGGCGGTTTCACTTCACTGACCTACAATCTGAGCTCGCAGGATCAGTTTCGGCTGGTGGCGCAGATGCGCCAGGACTACTACCAGGTGCCTTTCGATCCGAACGATCCGAACAACACGCCCGGCGAGTTCCTGAGCGACGCAAACAAAGAGAGAGACGGTTTTCTGCTTTTCTCTTGGGTGCGCACTTTCAGTCCCGGCCTGGTTCTTACTGTTTCGCCGTTTTACCACTACAATTACGTCGCATACGAGAGCAGCCCTTTCGACGTTCCGAGTTCCGCCACCGAGCGGCTGTCTTCTTACTATGAGGGTGGTCAGGCCAACGTCACCTGGATCAAGCAGCGCAATAACCTGCGCGCCGGTGCTTTTGGATACGCGCAACAGGCCAAGCAGTTGTTCGGACTGAGCTGCAATGCGCCTGGCGAATGCGAGAATGTCAGCCCGCCGGCCGCGGCCAGCCCTCGGGGCGGGTTGGCCGCCGTCTACCTCGAAGATCAATTCAGACTCACCCAGTGGCTGACGCTCGATGGCGGTTTTCGCCAGACGCATTTCGATGGCGGGGTTGTAGAAAACGCAAGCGACCCGCGGGTCGGAGGTTCCCTCCGCATCCCCCGATTGAATTGGGTGTTTCGCGCATTTTACGGCCACTTTTATCAGGCCCCGCCGCTCGTGACGGTCTCCGGTCCCCTAGTGGACGCGGCCAACAATCAGGATTTGGCGTTTATACCGCTGCACGGTGAGCGCGACGAAGAGCATCAATTCGGTGTTACGATTCCGCTCTGGGGTTGGACGATCGATGCTGACAACTTCCTGACCCGCGCAAGGAATTACTTCGACCATAATAATTTCAACAACTCGAATCTGTTCTTTCCGATCACCCTACAAGGTGCACGGATCAGCGGCTGGGAACTCACCCTGCGTTCTCCGAGAATCTATAACCGAGCCCAGCTGTACCTGACCTATTCGAACCAGCTCGCGCTTGGCTACGGATGCATCACCGGCGGGTTGATTGCACCCTGCGGCTCGCCGCCACCGGGCTATTTCTTCCTCGATCACGACCAGCGCAATACCCTGCACATCGGCGGACAAGTCTCACTGCCCTGGCGAAGCTACGCTTCAAGCGATGTCTACTATGGCTCGGGATTCACCAACGGAAATTCTCCGCCAGACCCGAACAGTCACCTGCCCGGGCACACCACTTTCGACGTGACCGTTGGCAAAGACTTCAGCGAAAGATTCTCGCTCTCCGTGACCGGCCTGAATATCATGAATCTGCGTGTTTTGCTCGACAATAGCTTCACCTTCGGCGGCACTCATTACATGAACCCGCGCGAGGTTTTTGTGCAACTGCGCTATCGCTTCCACTATTGACCCGCGCGATAGAGGGCGCGCCTCCGCTACCGGTACTCTTGCGCCGAAGTCCCGGCATCGCTACACTGTGGCTGCAAAATCAAATGGCGATGGAGTTCGCCAGAACCGCCACGGCGCAACCCGCCGAGGCTGATGACTCCTGGCTGCCGCAGGGCACCAGGAGTTTTTTCCTATTCGGGCCCCACACAGCCGGATTGGAGATACTTTGCGATTATTTCTCATTGCGGTTTTTGGCGCTGTTGGAACGCTGACTCGCTACGGCCTGCAGGGAGTCGTCCAGGTTCGCGCGGCAAGCACTTTTCCATGGGGAACCCTGCTTGTCAATCTGACCGGCTGCTTTTTCCTGGGATTAATCGGGCAAATCATGCTGAACCGGATGATGGTGTCTTCCGAATTGCGTGTTGCCATTGCGGTCGGATTTTTCGGAGGCTACACCACGTTTTCGAGCTTCGGCTGGGAGGCTGCGAAAATGCTGGAGGCGGGAGAGTGGCTCCGGTCGATGACCTACGTGGCGGCCAGCGTGCTGTTCGGTCTGCTACTCTCGGCAATGGGAATCCGCCTCGCCAACCGCTTTTAGGAGCATGCCATGACGCATCAGAAATTCGAAGGCGAACGCACGCTGATGCGCATTCACATCGGCGAATCTGACAAGTGGCACGGCAAGCCGCTCTACGAAGCTATCGTCGAGATGCTGCGCAAGGAAAGGTTCTCCGGCGCCACCGTGTTGCGCGGCGTTGGCGGTTTCGGAGGTTCGAGCGTTTATCACACGGACAAACTGCTGCGCCTGTCGCAGGATCTCCCGGTCGTGCTGGAGGTCATCGAAACTCAGGAACGCATTGAGCAAATCCTGCCGCGGCTCGACGAAATGGTCGATGGCGGCCTCATCACGCTCGAGAAGGTTCGTGTCATTCTCTATCGCGCCGCCAAGAAATGAGAAGCAAGGGCCACTCGAGACATGCCCTCCCTTTTCTTTGAACTGTTAACGCAAAACTGTCAACTGTAAACTCTCCTCCATGTCCGCAACTGGCCAGACCAAGAGCTGGCTCAACCGCACCGTGCTCGGCGTAGGGCTGACGAGCTTATTCAGTGACTGGAGCCACGAAACGGCAACGGCGGTACTTCCTGCATTTCTGGCAGCCATCGGGGCCGGACCGGCCTGGCTTGGTGCCATCGAAGGCGTTGCGGACGGACTGTCGAGTTTTTCAAAGCTGGCGGGCGGCTACTATACAGACCGGTTGAAACACCGCAAGCCGCTCGCGGTGCTCGGCTACGCCGTCACAACCCTGTCGACGGCCTCGTTTGCGTTCGCGACGCGTGCCTATCATGTGATGTTCGGACGGGCGCTGGCATGGCTGGGCCGCGGCGTGCGTTCCCCGGCCCGAAAGGCGCTGCTTGCAGCCGATGTATCGCCTGCGGCGTACGGGCGCGCGTTCGGGCTTGAGCGGCTGATGGACACGGTCGGCGCGATCGCCGGACCACTGACCGCGTTGTGGCTGTTCGAAACAACGAATCACAACTATCGAGCCGTGTTCCTGTGGACTCTGGTACCCGGGATGATCGCGGTTGCAGGCTTCTGGCTGCTGGTGCGCGAGCGCACGATGGACACGACGAAAAAACAGACCTTCTGGAAGGGCTTGCAAGCTCTGCCGAGAAAGTTCCGCCGGTTTCTTTTGGGCGTCGGCATATTCGGTTCCGGAGATTTCTCCCACACGCTGCTGATCCTCTATGCGACCCGCATGCTGTCTCCCGTACACGGGATGGCGCGAGCCGCCAGCCTGGCTGTGGGACTCTATACCCTGCACAACGTCTTCTATGCGGGTTCAGCGTATATAAGCGGCTGGATCAGCGATCATGTCCGACATCGCAAAGCAATCCTGGCAGGCGGCTACGCGCTTGGCGGAATCACCGCAATCTTCCTGACAACCGCGCCGCATGGTTTTGAGTTGCTTGTGCCGATTTTTGCGCTCGCGGGCGTGTACTTGGGAACGGAAGAAGCGCTCGAAGATTCTCTTGCCGCCGAATTGATTCCCACGGAGCAACATGGCATGGCTTTCGGAACGCTCGCAGCGGTCAACGCCGTCGGCGACTTTCTCTCAAGCCTTATTGTAGGATTTCTCTGGTCCGCGATGTCTGTGCAGGCGGCGTTTACGTTCTCGGCGGCGCTCTTTTTCGCGGGCGCGTTCATCATCGTGAGGCTGCGGGAATAGGCGCGGCAATTAACTCGGCGCCTGCCGCTTCGAAATCTCCATCCGACGATGGACTTCCGCTTGCAGGTATTTGTGAAGATTTTCATGCACGACGCCCGGCGAGGCGAGCTCCCGCAAGTCCGACACGGCCAGGTGAGGCAAAAATCCGAGAACAATCGAAAGGGGAGCCGATGAATTGCGGACGATGGCGAGGCGCACATTGTAGCACTCCGACCATTTGCGGTGATTCGCGATGGCTTGCACGGTCGCCGTCGGGATTTTCTCGCGCGCGAGCGATTTCAGGACTTGCGCCTCGGTCAGGAAGGGATTGTCGAGCGCGGCGGGCAGAACTTGCGCGTGCCCTTCGCTGATCAGTGCTCCGGCAGCACGCCCCGGTCCACGCCGCGCTAGCGTAATTTTCTGTCCTAGCGGCAGCTGGGGAAGGCGCGCCACAAGCTGCTCCTCGGCATAGCGCTTCAGTTCCGCCGAAACTGCGGGAGATAGCGCGAACTGCACAAGATCCATCAAATACAGATCCTTTAGCAGACGCAGCCCGACCAACCGGGACGTGCGGGGATGAAAGAGAAGCGCCTTTTTGACGCGGTAGCTTTTCAGCAGTGACTTACGCGTGCCGATTTCGTCGGGAATTTCCGCGGGGAGATCCTTTCGCGCGAGCAGTAGAGAAAGCAAAATCTCATCGAAGGCCGGATTATCGAGGAGCGCGCGGAGCACCTCCGCCGCCGGGTGATAAACGAGCGCACTGAGCTCGTCTCCGGTGGCTGTGCGGGCGCGCTCCACATCCTTTTCAATTTTCGCCACCTTGCTTCCCTTCCTTCCCAACCGCCCGCAGGAGTTTAAGAGCCAGACGCGCCGCTGCCTCTGCCGGGCTCACGGCCAGCTCACCAAACACCGCTCCGGGCGCGGCAGCGCGCAAGCGTTCATCGATTTGCCCGTCGAAGTAGGCCGAACGCCCGGTCATCCCTCCAGTCTTCACGAGAAGAAATTTCTGCGAGTCCAATCCCAGCCGTTCCATCAGGTCCTTCACCAATCCCGCTAAGTCCGCTGCCGCCGTTCGGAGGAGCTCACGTGCGCAGGCGTCGCCCTCATCGGCCGCGGCCGCGACCACTGGAAAAACCTTGGGGAAAACCTCGTCGGGGTGGGCGTAAACGCGCAGATGGAGCTTCTCCCAATCCTCAACGCCCAATTCCTGCAAAATCTTCGCAGCTAGGGGCGAATCTGGCTGCCCGCGGTCGGACGCCCGCAGCGCCGCAATCACCGCACGTCTTCCGATGTCAAAAGCGCTTCCCTCGTCGCCGAGCAAGAACCCGTGAGCGCCCACGCGTGCAATATGGCCCGCCGGGTCGCGGCCCACAGCCCCCGACCCGGTCCCAGCAATCAGCACGATCGCTGGACCATCGCCAGTGGCCTCCAGCGTGAGGTCAAGATCTGTACAAACATGAACGGCGATGCCGGGAAATTCTTCCCTAAGCAGGCGCTTCATCTTCTGTTCGGACTCCGGCTGCGCCGCGCCCGCGAGTCCCGCGCAGAGCAGGCTGATATCCGGCAAGCCCAAGTCCGCCTCTTGCATGGCAATCCTGCCCGCCTCACAGACCGCCGCAAGGGCTCCGCCGAAACCTACGCGCATGGGATTCGATGGACCGCTGCGGCCCGAGGCGCGCACGACGCGGGCCTCGTCCATCAATACGCACTCGGTTTTGGTGCCGCCCCCATCAAAGCCCAGAACAAAACGCATATGCAAAGCATACGCGAGGCAGGCGATTCCGTGTAGCGGAACGCTCCCGGCGGTTATCCGGCTTTGCAGCAGCTCCTCGATCTCGTCGCCCGTTCGGCTTGACGCATTCTCTGGCCGACACTATTCTCGACGCACTCCGCTGCGAACCGGACTAGAACGGCGCGGCAGACAACTCATGCGCATTCATCCGTTCGATCTGGTCATCGTGGTTGCCTATTTGGTGGGCGTAACTCTCTTCGGACTTCGTTTTCGGCAGCAACAACACGACCTACGGGATTATTTTCTGGGCGGACGAAGCGCTCCCTGGTGGGCACTGGCGTTTTCGATCGTGGCCACCGAAACCTCCACGCTCACGATCATCGGCACCCCCGCGATCTCCTATTCCGACAACCTGACATTTTTGCAGTTGGTCTTTGGCTATATCGTAGGCCGCGTGCTAATCACGGTTTTCTTTTTGCCCGGGTATTTTCGCGGGGAGTACTTGACCGCCTATGCTGTGATCGAAAAACGCTTCGGTGTCACAATGCGCTCCGTTGCGGCAATTACGTTTTTGACCACGCGCACTCTGGCCGAAGGCGTGCGCGTCTCCGCGATCGCCTTGGTCGTGAGCGTCGCGCTTGGAACATCCGAGCGCCTTGCCGTGTTTATCGTGATCGCGCTGACCATACTGTACACGTTCGAAGGAGGCATGAAAGCGGTCATCTGGACCGACGTCGCGCAGTTTCTGCTTTATCTTACCGGCAGCATTCTGACCTTGGGAGTCTTGCTACACCGCATTCCAGGCGGCTGGAGCGAAGTCGGACAAGTAGCCGCGCTCAACGGAAACAAACTGCAATTCCTGGACTTCTCGTGGAACCTTCAAAGCAAATACACGTTTTGGTCCGGGGTGATCGGTGGCGCGTTTCTCACCATGGCGACGCACGGCACGGATCAGACCATTGTCCAGCGCCTCCTCGCCGCGCGGAGCCAGCGCGACAGCGGCCGCGCGCTGATTGCCAGCGGGTTCATTGTGCTGTTCCAATTCACTGTTTTTCTCCTGGTCGGCGTACTGCTTTTTGTCTTTGCGCAGCATGCTCCTTTGCTGTCTCCCGCCGACCGCGTCGATCGCATTCTGCCTCTGTTCCTCGTCCGGGAAATGCCCACCGGGCTAGCAGGCTTGCTCCTTGCGTCTATCCTCGCCGTGGCGATGTCCAACGCCAGCGGCTCGCTAAACTCCTTGGCGGCTTCGAGCGTGATTGACCTCGCCGTTCTGCGCCGCCGCACTGTCGATCCAGCGAAGTTTCTCTCGATCTCAAGGCGCATGACCCTCGTCTGGGGCTCGGTGCTGATTCTTTTTGGCCTCGTCCGCTGGACGCACCTGCTCGAGACTGGGCTCACGGTCTCTTCTTTTCCCTTCAGTAGTCTGCTGGGACTGTTTCTGTTGGGCACCTTTGATCCGCGCGCCAACGCACGCGGCTCCTTGACAGGAATGTTCGCAGGACTGGCGACGGTGCTTGCCGTATACGGCTACACGCAGATCGCCTTCACGTGGTATTGGCTGATTGGCGCGTGCGTGACCGTTTCGGTAGGAGCAGTCGTCAGCCGTGCTCTTCCCGCACAAGCCGGATCCTTCTGACCTTGCTCTGAAGGGCAGTACGTTACACTTTGTTTTCTCGCGGTGGCACCGGAGGAGTATGAGCGAAAAACGCCTGGAACTTGTAAGGGGACTCGGCCCATCGGCCTCGGCGGCGATTGTCGTCGGCACGATGATCGGGACGGGTATTTTCCTGAAGCCAGCGGAAATGGCTCGCGAAGGGCGCTACGTCTCTGTCGTCTTTGGGGCTTGGATCGTTGGCGCGCTGCTCTCGGTTTTCGGCGCACTGTCCTATGCCGAACTGGGTTCCTCCATTCCGGAAGCGGGCGGCGAGTATGCCTATCTCCGCCGCGGATTTGGCCCTCTTTGGGGCTTCCTCTTCGGCTGGATGCACTCCATCGTAGGCCGACCCTCCTCCGTTTCTTCGATTGCGGCCGGGATGATGCGCTTTCTCGGCTTTTTCCTGCCCGCGGTGGCCGCGCCGCTCTTCACCGTGCACATTGCAATTCCCGGACTCACCGGTTGGATTAAGCCCTATGATTTTGTTTTCACGTGGGCTCAGCCGCTCGCGGTTCTCTGGCTGCTGCTGATGACCGGCGTGAACTATCTCGGCGTTCGTTTAGGCGGCGGCGTTCAGGTATTTCTGACGGCAATCAAGTTGGCTAGTATCGCGATCATCATCGGCATTGCGTTCCTGTTGCCCGGCCAGGCTCCTCCCTCGGCAGATCCGGTCTGGCCAAGTTCCTCGAGCGCCGGACTACTGGGCGCCTTTCTTGCCTCCTTGGCTGCGGCGCTGTGGGCCTACGACGGCTGGGAAGACCTGAACCTTGTCGGTTCCGAGGTAAAAGATCCGCAACGCAATTTCCCGCGTGCCTTGGTGGGCGGGGTAGCATTCGTTGCCCTGGTCTACTTGCTCTTCAGCGCCGCCTGCCTGAAGGTCTTGCCGTTTGATAGCGTCGCCAACTCACAACACGTCGCTTCTGACGTCGTCGAGCGTCTCGTCGGCCGCGGCGCGGCTTCCTGGATTACTCTGGCGATGGTGATTTCCGCACTCGGCTCGATGAATTCTTCCGTCCTCAGCGGAGCACGCGTTCCCTATGCGATGGCGCGCGACGGAATTTTCTTCAAGATCGCTGACGGCATCCATCCGAAATACCGCACACCCGGCCGCGCCTTGCTCTTTCAGGGCGTACTCGCGAGCGTCATGGCCCTCACGGGAACCTTCGAGGAGCTCACCAACCTTTTCATTTTCGCCGGCTGGATTTTCTATGGCCTCGCCGTCGTAGCCTTGTTTCGGTTGCGAAAAACGGAGCCGGACCTGCCGCGTCCCTATCGTTGCTGGGGCTATCCCTGGGTGCCCGGTCTTTTCGTTATCGGCGCGCTCGCTCTGACTGTGAACCTTTGGCTCGACCGCCCGGGCCGCTCAACCGTCGGTCTGCTGCTGATCCTGGCGGGGATTCCCCTTTATCTCTACTGGCAAAAGTCCGTGCGAGCCCAAACGCTCGAACAGGGCGGTTGAATGTGCGCCCCTTTGCACCTCAAAGGTGGGCCGGGAAGGCTATGCCGAGGCGGAAGCCGCACCAGCGGACCGGCGGTCTTGCGGGGCCCCTCTCACTGGCAGCACCGCGAGCTTCGCTTTGGCGCGAACCGGCATCGACGGATGTATCGCTTTGGCCATCGCTTCAATTCCGGTGACTAGCCGGCCCGCGGGTCGTGACACGTAGCTGTTTGCATCCAGCGCAAACACCCGGCCTTCGCGCACCGCCGGGATGCTCCGCCAGTCTTCAGGAAAGGTAAGGGACAGGTACTCGGCGCGGGCCTTTTCTGCGTTATACCCGCACGGAGCGATAAACAGGACGTCCGGTGCGGCGGAAACAATTTCTTCTATGCCGACGCGGTGCGACGGTTCTTTTGGTCTTCCGAGTACATCCACTCCACCGGCGCGATACACCATCTCCGGAACCCAATGTCCTCCGACGTAGAACGGCTGCAGCCATTCGAGCACGGCCACGCGAGGACGCGGTTTCGCGGTGCCGGCGTTTTCTTCGATCTGCGCCAGCCGTGCGCCGATGTGCTCGACAAACCTCTGAGCACGCTCGCGCCGCCCGGTACGTTCGCCCACCCACAAGATATCGCGCCAGACATCGCCGAGATCGCGCGGATCGAGGCTTAGCACTTCAGCCTGCTTCGAAATATGCGCAAGCGCCGCTCCCAGTTCGCCAGGAGTCGCCGCACACACGTGACACAAATCCTGGGTCAGGATCAGGTCCGGCGCGAGTTCCTGTAGAATCTGGCGATCCACGGCGTAGATCGATTCACCGCGCTCGACATGTTCGCGCACCAGCCTGTCAATCTCAGCGGGTGTCGCATCGCTCGGAAGCCGCGAACGAACCACCGACCTTCTCCTCCTGGCCTCGGGAGGAAAATCGCACTCGTGGCTCACGCCCACGATTTCTTCCTCCAGGCCCAGAGCGAAAAGCGTCTCGGTCGCCGATGGCAAAAGAGAAACAATGCGCATCCTCGGACTCTAGCACAAAATCCAGGCACAAAGCGCAGGCAAGAGCCGAGCGATTGGCGTGTCCGTCCATGGCTTTAGCCATGCCGAACCTCGGACTTCTTACCCGTTCGGGTGTTAGGCCTTAAGTGCGGGGATATAAGCCCGTTTTCAGGCTCGTATTTCCCGCTTGGCAGGCGAGCCGGCAGGAATCCCCAGCCTTCAGAACTAAAGAGCGCTAATTGTAAAGAAAGTATTTCCGACGCGTTTGGTCGAAAGCGGCAAGATCGGGACCCCAACTGGCGATGATCTCCTGCGGTCGAGTGCCGGCCTCGAGTGCCTGGACCGTAGCTTCGTTCCCGAGCAATAGAAGAGTTTTTGTTGCGTCGAAGTTCTTGGGATAGTTTTTCTGCATCAGGGAGGCAATTTCCAAGCCAACCCGCATGGAACGCACAGCGGCGGGATCGGTAACCCGCACTCCTACGCCACCGCACCGCTGCCCGGCGTAGAGCCCACTGACCGGGATAAACGGCTGGTTCGCGAAATGCACCCCGGGGAGGTTGCGCGCGTTCAACTCCGCGGCTACGTCCTCGCCGCTCATCCACGGTGCACCAAACTCCTCGAAGGGCGTCTGCGTGCCGCGCCCCACAGACACGCCCGCGTTCTGCAGAATCTCAAGTCCGGGATAGAGAATGGCCGCTTTCAAGGTGCGCAGATTCGGCGATGGCGGAATCCAGCGCAGACCGGTGCTCGCGAAGAAGTAATTTCGGTGCCAGTTTTTCATCTGGATGACGTGCAGGTCGCAATTGATGCGATTCTCGGTATTAAAGAGCTCGGCAAGCTCGCCGATGGTTAACCCGTAACGTACCGGCAACGGGAAATAGGCCACGAAGGCGGTCTTGTCCGGGTCCAGCATCGGGCCTTCGACGATTTCTCCGCCAATCGGGTTGGGGCGGTCCAGTACGTAGAACGCGATTCTGCGCTTGGCAGCCTCTTCCATGCAGTAGCCCATGGTTGTCGTGTAGGTGTAGAAGCGCACGCCTGCGTCCTGTACGTCAAAAACAAGCGCGTCGATCCCTCTCAGCATGTCGTCGGTTGGCCGCAGGTGATCTCCGTACAAGCTAAAGATTGGCAGCCCAGTCGATGGATCCTTCGACGAAGCGACCTGCTCGTCGGCATGGCCGGCGATTCCGTGTTCGGGACTGAATAGCGCCACCAACTGGACGCCCGAAGCCCGCGCCAGCAACTCAATGTTCGTGCGGCCCTGAAAATCCACTCCGGTGTGATTGGTAATGAGTCCCACGTGCTTGCCGCGCAACGGCGCGAATTTTTCCGCCTCGAGCACGTCCAGGCCGGTCTGTACGCGGCCCACACTCCTCCGCGACTGCTTCGCGCCTTTCTGCCCCGGGGTGTTGCCCGCTGGTTTCGCCACCCAAGCCGGGGTACTGCCGAGAGACAAAGTCAACAAGCCCAGACAGAAACGGACTCCGGTTAATGGTTTCATAGTCCCAATGATATTCTGGAACGCGTCAATCGCACCTGGATTGTGGGCGTCGAGTGCGCGTGCTATATACAGTCAGGGCGGATGGCGCGGCTAGAGGAAGCTCAAAAAATGAACAGGCGCAACGCCGGACTCTTGCTTTTGACCCTGCTGTTTCTACCCTTTATGACCTTGAAAGCTCGAAGCCACAACCGCACGGCAAAACCCTCGAAGCCTTCATCCGCCAACCCCAGCGCGGTAGAAGCGCAGAGTCTCGGAAATCTTGCGCCCGAACAGACCCGCTGGGTCGAATCGTCGCTAGAGAAAATGTCCCCGGAAGAAAAAGTCGGCCAGCTGCTTTTCACCACCTATCATGGGACCTTCACGGCCACAGACTCGGACGCCCACGCGCAGATGATGCACGACATCAACGATCTGCACGTCGGCGGATTCATCACCATCACCCACGGCTCTCCCCTCGGAATCATCAAGGGCCAGGCCTATCCGACGGCGGCGATTGCGAACGAACTGCAGACGAGGTCAAGGCTCCCCTTGCTGATCGGCGCCGACTTCGAACGCGGCACAGCCATGCGCCAGGATGAAGGCACTTCGTTTCCAACGGCGATGGCCCTGGCTGCCGCAGGCAATCCAAGAGACGCGTACACCATGGGCAAAATCACATCTCTCGAAGCGCGTGCCGTTGGTGTTCAGTGGATTTATGCGCCCGTCTGCGACGTGAACAACAACCCGGCCAATCCCATCATCAATACACGCTCCTTTGGCGAAGACCCTGCGCTCGTCGCCGAGTTCGCAAGCGAATTCATCCGTGGTGTGCAGGAAAACGGAGGATTGGCCACCGCAAAGCATTTTCCCGGGCACGGGGATACCGCTGCCGATTCGCACATCGATCTGCCGGTGATCAAAGCCAATCGCGAGCGCCTCGAAAATTTGGAGTTGGTGCCTTTTCGCGCCGCGATTTCGGCGGGCGTCGGCAGCATCATGACCGGTCATCTGAATGTGCCGGCGTTTGAGCCAGACATAAACACTCCGGCGACTCTCTCTCCGAATATCCTGACCGACTTGTTGCGAAATCAGCTCGGGTTTCAGGGGCTCGTCGTCACCGATGCGATGGACATGGGCGGAATTACGGTCCGCTACGCTCCGGGCGACGC
>Ga0126379_10002178_pt1 | contig 12374 bp, 13 predicted proteins | sample PanSoiMetPlot_24_FD_92640 | JGI IMG/M metagenome (GOLD analysis project Ga0126379, IMG submission 92640) | Tropical forest soil microbial communities from Panama - MetaG Plot_24 | ecosystem: Environmental > Terrestrial > Soil > Tropical forest > Bulk soil | place: Panama | collected 2016-02-17
CAGTACGGCGACATGGTTGCCGGCAAGAAGATCGAGCTCCTCCGCAAGGATACCGGTGGAATCGCGCCGGACATCGCCAAACGGCTGGCGCAGGAGCTCATCGTCCGCGACAACGTAGACCTGCTGGCGGGCTTTGCGCTCACGCCCAATGCGCTCGCAGCCGGCGATGTGTCGGCGCAGGCAAAGAAGTTCATGGTGAATATGAATGCGGCAACCGCAATCATCACGACGAAATCGCCCTACATGGTCCGCACGTCATTCACGGTGCCGCAGTTGAACCAGACGCTTGGCACCTGGGCCTACAGAAACGGAATCCGCAAGGCCTATACGATGGTCTCGGATTTTGGCCCGGGGCATGACGGCGAGGCCGCGTTTCACAAAGGTTTCAAGGATGCCGGTGGCGAGATCATCGGTGCGGCGCGTTATCCGGTGGCAAACCAAGATTTCGCCGCCTTCGTGCAGCGGGCGAAGGACGCGAACGCGGACGCAATCTACATCTGGACGCCTGGCGGGCCGCAGCCAGCGGCCATCGGCAAAGCGCTAGCCGAGCGCGGCATCGATCCCAAGAAGACAAAAATCCTCGGGCAGGGTGAATTGACGTCGGAAGACGCGCTGAAAAACATGGGCGAGGCTGGGCTCGGCATCATCACGTCCTTCCATTACGACTACAATCATCAGTCTCCAACGAACGCGGCTTTCGTGAAGACCTATAAAGAAACTTTCGGACGCAATCCGGATATGTTCTCCGCCGGCGCGTTTGACGGAATGCACGTCATCTATGAGGCGCTCACGAAGACCGGCGGGAAGACCGACGGCGAGAGCTTGGTCGAGGCCGCCAAAGGTATGCAATGGGAGAGCCCGCGCGGCCCGATGGCGATCGATCCGGAGACCCGCGATGTCGTCCAGACGGTCTACATCCGGCGGGTGGAGAAGGTCGGCGGGCAAATCGTCAACGTCGAGTTCGACAAGATCGAGAACGTCAAGGATCCGTTCAAGGCCGCCATGAAGAACTAGAACGATTTCGGCGCAATGAAATCACTGCGGGCAGTACACTCGGTCTGCTCCCTCCCACTGCATGCGGGGGAGGGGACGATGTGGCGCCGGCCGTGTACCAGCGCGAAGCCGTGCTGCTAGCCGGGCGATCATGCCGACCATCGCTCGAGCCTCGGCATGATTGCCTCCGCCTTCGGCGTTCTGTTCGACGGTTTCGCCTACGGGATGTTGTTGTTCCTCCTGTCGGTGGGCTTGTCGGTGACGCTGGGCATGATGAATTTCGTCAACCTCGCGCACTGCAGCTTCGCCATGCTCGGTGGCTTCGTCACCGTAACTTTGACGAATGACCTGGGCTGGCCGTTCTTGGCGAGCCTGCCGTTGGCGTTTCTCTCGGCGGCGCTGGTAAGCATCGGTTTCGAACGCGTGCTCTACCGGCGGCTCTATGGCGCGAGCGATCTCGATCAGTGCCTGCTGACAATCGGTATCGTCTTCGTTTCGGTTGCGGTTGCCGCTTATCTCTACGGCACCATCCAGCAGCCCGTGAACCTGCCGTCTTACCTGCGCGGTTCAGTGTCGATCATGGGCCAGAGTCTCGGCGTCTACCGACTCTTCCTGATCGGCGTTTCGATAGTGATCACGGCAGTGCTGGTCGTTGCGCTTGAGTTCACGCGCTTCGGAGCGCAGGTACGGGCTGCGGTCGACAACCAGCGCATGGCCCGCGGCCTTGGCATCGATGTCGATCGCGTGTTCGCGGTTACTTTTGCGCTCGGCAGCGGGCTTGCGGGTCTCGGCGGCGCGCTCGCCATCGAGATCGTGGGGCTCGATCACGCGTTTGCGTTCACGTATCTCATTTACGTCCTCATTGTCGTGGCTGTCGGCGGGCTCGGCTCGATCGCCGGTTCGTTCGTGGCGGCGAGCCTTCTTGGAATCAGTGATATGGCGGGCAAATATTATTTTCCCGAGCTTGGCGCCTTTCTAATCTATTTCGTGATGGTGGCGCTGCTGATGTGGCGACCGGTCGGGCTATTCGGGAGACGCTGATGACGTCTTCCACCCTCAGCGAGCCGCAACGCCATCTTGAGGCGCAGATTCGCTGGCAGCCGGTTGAAATTGCCTTCTGGCTTGCCACACTGCTGCCGTTCGTGCTCGCTCCCAACTACCTCGTGCTGGCGAGCCAGATCGCCATCACGGCGCTGTTTGCATTGTCGCTCGATCTTATCCTCGGCTATGCCGGCATCGTGTCGCTGGGCCATGCCGCCTATTTCGGCTTTGGCTCTTATACGGCGGGTCTGATTGCGAAGTGGGGCTGGGGCGAGCCGCTAACCGGGTTGGCTGCAGCTGCCGTCGCCGCGGGCCTGCTCGGTTATGCCACGAGCTTTATCATTGCTCGATTCCGCCATCTCGCTTTGATCATGATTACGCTTGGGCTGGGCTTGTTGCTCGCGGAGGCAGCCAACAGCGCAAGCTGGTTGACTGGCGGCGCCGACGGGCTGCAAGGCGTGCGCATGTGGAAACTTTTCGGCGCCTTCCAATTCGATCTCTATGGCACAACCGCTTATACCTATTCGCTGGCGGTTTTGTTCCTCGCGTTCCTGCTCGCGCGGCGGCTGATCAATTCGCCGTTCGGCCTCGCTTTGCGGGGCATTCGCGAGAACGCAATTCGCATGCCTGCAATCGGGGCTTCTAATCCCGCGCATATCCGTAAGGTCTATACGATCGCGGCAATCATGGCCGGTATTGCCGGCGGATTGCTGGCGCAGACGACGGAAACCGTTTCGCTCGAAACGCTGAGCTTTGCACGCTCGGCAGACGTGCTCGTGATCCTGATCCTGGGCGGCGCCGGCCGGCTTTATGGTGGCCTTGTCGGCGCTGTCATCTACATGGTGGCGCGCGATCAGTTCTCCGGCATCAATCCACAATACTGGTACTTTTGGATTGGAACGCTGCTCATTGCCGTGGTTCTCTTCCTGCCGAATGGAGTTCTCGGGGGATTGACGCGGCTCACGCGTCTTGTGCGGAGTGCTGCGTGAACGCCTCAGCGTTGGCCACGCGCGGCCTGGACAAGAGCTTCGGCTCGCTCGTCGTCGCCAAGGGCATCGAGCTCAATTTGCCGCAAGGCGAGCGTTATGCGCTGATCGGGCCGAACGGCGCCGGCAAAACGACGCTGATCAATCTGATGACTGGCATGCTCAGGCCGGATGGGGGACATATTTTCCTGGGAGAAAGCGACATCACGGCCCTCAAGCCCGAGGAGCGGGTCAAATGCGGCCTCGTGCGCACTTTTCAGATTAATACGTTGTTTCCCCACCTCAGTGCGCTCGAGGCGGTGACGCTCGCGGTGTGCGAGCGACGCGGCTACGCCCGCAGTTGGTGGCGGAAGCTGCCGTCCTACGGCGATGCGGTCGAGGAGGCACATGCGATCCTCGTTTCGCTGCGGCTCGCTGCGAGCTGCTATCGCCCGACGCGCGAGCTCGCCTATGGCCAGCAACGGCTGTTGGAGATAGCGCTGGCACTGGCCACGAAGCCGAAGGTGCTGCTGCTAGATGAACCCGCGGCGGGCGTGCCGCAGGGCGAGAGCGCCGAGCTGTTCTCCGTCATCTCCAATCTCTCCCGCGACATCGCCGTGCTGTTCATCGAGCATGACATGAATGTCGTATTTCGTTTTGCGCATCGCATCATCGTCATGGTGGGCGGCCGCATCTTGGTAGAGGGCACGCCGCGGGAAATCGCGGCCGACGCGCGCGTGCGGGACGTCTATCTGGGTGGGACACGCCATGGCTGAGGCGCTGCTCGCGCTCGAGAATGTGCGCGCGGGATACGGCGATGCCGTCGTGCTCGACGGCATCACGCTTGCTGTGTCCGAGGGGGGTAGCCTCGCCATCCTGGGACGCAATGGCGTCGGCAAATCGACGCTCCTTCTTACCGTCATGGGCTTCACCCGGATTAGCCGCGGTGCGGTCATTTGGCGCGGCCGCGACATCACGCGCGCTGGGCCGCATTGGCGCGCGCGCAAGGGGCTTGGCTGGGTGGCGCAGGAGCGCGACATTTTCCCCTCCCTGAGCGTCGAAGAAAATCTGATCGTCGCATCGCGACCTGGGCGGTGGGACCTCGGCGCGATCTATCGTCTCTTCCCCCGCTTGAGCGAGCGCCGCGCCAGTAGAGGCAATCACCTGTCCGGCGGCGAGCAGCAGATGCTGGCGATCGCGCGCGCGCTGATGACCAATCCGATATTGCTATTGCTCGACGAGCCGCTCGAGGGGCTTGCTCCGATCATCGTCGAAGAGCTGACGGCTGCGATCCGGCGCATGACTGCCGACGAGGGCACCGCCTTCCTCCTGGTCGAGCAGCACGGCGAAGTCGCGCTGTCGCTGAGCAAAGAGGCGATCGTGCTGGAGCGGGGCAGCATCGTGCATCGCGCCCGCTCCCAAGATTTGTTGAAAGATGCGGCAACGCTCGAGCGGCTGATCGGACTGCGTTTGGCGGAGGAAGCGGGCGGGTTTTGAGCGCGGCCGGCCGCATGCAGGGGCTTGCGGCGAACCCGCGCGACGCGGCCCTGCTAAAATTTCACTCCCGCTCAGCCCATCCGTACGATTTAGCGCGAGGCGTGGCTCGCGGGCTGAACGCATCAAAGCTTCTCCGCGATCAGCTTGAGGATCTCCGCGCATTTGCGGTCCGCTTCGCTTCCCGCCTCGCGTCCGTTTTGTGCTTCTGCTTGGATGGCCCTCGATACCGCTTCGTCAAGGACGACTCGCACGACTTCGTCGCGGGTGAGTAGTCCCTTTTTGATAAGCGTTCGGAACAGCACGACGGTGGCGCTGAGCGCTGCCCTCGCATAGGCCGCATCGTCGGATGATTCCATGTCGCGGGTTCTCGTGGTGCGCTAAGTGGGACTATCGCGTCGGTGGGTTGCACGCGGCGAGGCGCATACCCTGGCCGGGGCTTTCGCTCCTCCCAAGTCCGCGCCCCACGGCGGCCATCGTAAGCTTAGGCGAGGCTCGTTCGCAGATGTGTGACGCCGGCGCAACAGTTCGCCAGCGAATTTGAACGGCCCCTTGTTGGGTCACATCAGGGCAGGGGATACTCGCGATGGTCACGGGCCCGGCGGGGAAGGGCTTCCCAGATCGGCAAGTGGCGCGCCGGCCAAGTGTTGAGAACGCGTGATGTCGTCGTATGTGAAGTATTGCCAGGTCCAGGCCGCCGAGTGCGCGCGGCGGGCGAAATTGGCGAGTTCGCCCGAGCTCGCGGCCGAGCGCCGCAATTTGGGGCTGCGCTGGCTCAAGCTGGCGGAAAAGGCGAGAGCGGCCCCGCTCAGCCGCCCTCCCCAGCCGGAAACCGGGCGCTCGTGAAGCTGACCAGCCGCACCATCAGAGCGGCCGCGCGCGAGCTGGCGTGCGCGAGGCAGGCTCTCGGATCTGCCTACGGCGTCGCCGGAATGACCGCATCCTCGTACTTGCCGGAGCCCATGCCGGTATCTGCGAAGATGCCGTGGTCCGCGATCCACCTAAAGGTCTCTTCGTAGACTTCTTTGGTGTAGGTCTCGAACACGAGGCGCTCGCCCGGGCCCCAGCGACGCGTGTCCATCCTGGCATGGTACCGCGTCGGGAATTCGTTCGTGTAGTAGTGAGTGTAGAGATCGGGCCGCAGATCGATGTCGCGCTGCGCACGCCTGAGCGCGCGGAAGAATTTGCGCAAGTCTTCGGGGTCGGGATTTCCGCTCACCATGGTCGCGATCATGAAGGTCGTATCGATGACCTTGCGGAAGCCGAGCTGCTCGGCGAAGTAGTAGGGACCGCTGAACAGCGCCGACGCTTGCGCCTTGCCCTCGATCAACTGATCGAGCCGGTGAAACAACATGCCGTCGGCGAAGGTCAGATTGATCTTGTCGGCCGGCATATATTGCTCGAGCGCCTGGATGGTCGAGTAGTGGCTGCCCGACTGATAGCCGACGGCGATGGGAACGGCGGCGAGATCCTCTGGCGTGCGAACCGGCGAATCCGCGGGAACGAAGACGCCCGCGGGCGCCACCGAGTACACGCCCGCATAGAGGCGACCCTTGCCCTTGGAGGCGGCGACGCCCACGGTCCAGTGACAGGCGCAGCTCACGTCGGAGGTGCGCCCGCGCTCGAATGACTGCATGGCGCCGACTTTGTCGCCCTTGAAATGGTGCGCGCCATCGGTCGATTGGATGAGTTCCTGAAAGACGTAATCGAGCCCCTCGTCCTTGAAATATCCCTTCTCCTCCGCCACCCATTCCTGCAACCGGAAATGCGGTTCGATGATGAATTTATTCTTGATCATGGCTGGACTCCTCCTTGATGTTTCAACTTGAGTTCAACAGCAGGCGCGGTTTGTTGCGCTTTTGTCGCGGTGCTCGGCAACGCGCCGCGCCGCGATCATTTTCACGTGCTCGTCGATCAGCCGCCGCGCTCCGGCGCCGTCGCGCATTTCGATGCGCGTGGCCAATTCCATATGTGCGTCGAGAACGCGCCGCGCAACGCTCGGCGTCAGCGTGGGATTGTGCGCAGGCCAAGAGACGTGCTGCAGCGAGACGAGTTGGACCACCAAGACGCGGTTGTGGGAGGCTTCGGCGACGGCGAGATGGAACTCGCGCGAGGAGCGCGTAAAGGCGGAGATATCGTCGATCTTGCGCTCGGCTTCGGCGATGAGTGAGCGCAGCCGAGCATGATCCTCGGCGGTGGAATTTGCCGCCGCGAGTTCCGCGGCCAAACATTCGATCGCGCGTTGCGCCTCCATGATTTCGCTGACTGAGACGCCGGCAAGATCGAGCTGCACGGCAAGCGCCTCGGCGAAGAGGCGGGCATTGCCGCGCGCAATGCGCGCGCCGCCCCCGGAACCGACTTTGATCTCGACCACGCCCTGTGCTTCGAGGGTTCGCAATGCGTCGCGCGCGACGATGCGACTAACGGCAAAACGCTCGGCCAGATCCTTTTCCGTGCCGAGGAAATCGCCCGGGCGAAGCTCTTTTGCGAACAACGCCTCGCGCACCTGGGCGACGATCTGCGTCGACATGGTCGCGCTGCGAAGGGGGACGACGTTTCGTCCGCCGGTATTCATGGCCGGATGAAGCCGCATGCAAAGCTCCTAGCTGGCCGAAAGATAATAAAGATAATATCTTTGGTCAAGCCCCGACCAGCGAGGTTTTCTGGGGCCTGCCTTGACCGCCTTACACGGCGGCGCAAGCTGCTCTCGCCATGTTCGTCGCCTTCTTCCGCGAGCTCAAAACCGCCGGCGTCCCGGTGACGCTGCGCGAATATCTCACGCTGATGGAGGCAATGGAGAAAGACCTCGCTGGCCGTCGGGTCGAGGACTTTTATTACCTCGCGCGCACGACGCTGGTGAAGGACGAGCGCAATCTCGACAAGTTTGATCGCGTCTTCGGGCACGTGTTCAAAGGCCTGGAGCTAGTGAGTGAGATGCTCACCGCCGAAATCCCGGCTGCGTGGCTGAAAAAACTTGCCGAAAAATATCTCACCGACGAGGAAAAGCGACAGATCGAGGCAATCGGCGGGCTGGACAAGCTGCTCGAGCTGTTGCGCCAACGCATGAAAGAGCAGAAGGGGCGCCACCAGGGCGGCAACAAGTGGATCGGCACGGCTGGGACATCACCCTTCGGCGCCTACGGATACAATCCTGAAGGCGTGCGCATCGGCCAAGACGAGAGCCGCAACTTTCGCGCCGTCAAGATCTGGGACCGGCGTGAATTCAAAGACCTCGACGACCAGGTCGAGCTCGGCACGCGCAACACCAAAATCGCGCTGCGCCGGCTGCGCAACTTCGCCCGCACCGGCGCGCCCGAGGAGCTCGATCTCGACGGCACCATCAAGGGCAGCGCCCACAAGGGCTATCTCGACATTCTCATGCGGCCGGAGCGCCACAACGCGGTGAAGGTCCTCCTCTTCCTCGACATCGGCGGATCGATGGATTGGCACGTCAAGGCCACCGAGGAGCTGTTCTCGGCCGCGCGCAGCGAGTTCAAGCACATCGAGTATTTCTATTTCCACAATTGCCTCTACGAAAAGGTGTGGAAGGAAAACCGTCGCCGGTTCGACGAAACCACGCCGACCTGGGACGTGCTGCACACCTATCCGCACGATTACAAAGTCATCTTCGTCGGCGACGCTTCGATGTCGCCCTACGAGATCATGGCGCCCGGCGGTTCGATCGAGCACTTCAACGAGGAGGCCGGCGCGATCTGGATGGAACGCGTGGCGCGAACCTATCCTGCCTGCGTGTGGCTCAATCCCGTGGCGGAGAAGGATTGGGACTACACGCAGTCGATCCGCATCATGCGCCAGGTCATGGGCGGGCGCATGTATGCGCTGACGCTCGAGGGACTGGACAACGCGATGCGAGAGTTGACGCGCTAGCGCGCAATCCGATCTCTACGCCTTATGAGGTACTAAAGATTGCTCGGCGTGCCGATCCAGCGGCCCATGCGGAGCAAGTGGCGCGATATGGCGATATCGGTGACGCGGCCGATCAGATTTGCCACCGGCACCGGGCCATGCGCGACCTGGTCGCGACTGTCGACGCTATTGGCGCGATTGTCGCCCAGGACGTACACGTGTCCCGGCGGCACCCGCATTTCCGCTTCGTTCGCAAAGGGCGCCTGCGCATCGCCCGCCTCGACGTAGGGCTCCTCCGCCATTACCCCGTTGACGATGGCGCGGCCGCCCTTGATGGCGATGCGGTCGCCCTCGATGGCGACGATGCGTTTGATATAGTGAAGCTCCTCTTGCTTGGGATGAACGTAGACGGCGACCTCGCCGCGGCTCGGATGGCGGGTGCGATAGTATGTGGCGTCGGCGAGAAAATATTCACCCTGGCGCAGCGTGGGCTCCATGCCTGCGCTCGTGGCGTTCAACCACAACAGCCGGCCCGATGCTTTCGCGTGGAGCGCATAAATGCACGGCCCCGCGAAGATCAGACAGGCGAGCACAAAAGCGCCCGCGTAGGTGGTCCAGCGGCTGTAGCGCTGATGTGGAAAGTCCCGCATCCGATACGCGCGCGAAATCGCGTCGACCATGATGTAGAGCCACAGCCCGAGAAGGAGCGCGAGACTGACGGCGAACATCCAGAACCGCGCCAACACCCCCATCATGGCGAACATCAGGAGCGTGTCGGCGATGATCACCAGAATGAACAGCGTCACGCCGCGGCGCGCCTGGCCGATATACAGGTGGCCAAGTCCGGGGGTCAGCGCGGTCAGAAGGGCCGTCATCCACGGCGATGGGCCGCTTCGTTGGGTCGTCTGGTCGTTTGCCTCGGTGGGCGCGTAGTCGGCAAATGCCATCCAAAGAGCTCCGGATATCGCCCCTTGCGCACACCCGACAGTTCGCAATCCCCCGTGACTTTTAGTATCGCGAGGACCGGTCAAGGTTCGAGTGGCCCTGCCGATTATTTGGTCGTCGCTACAGCTTTAACGAGCAGGGATCTCGGAGTCGGGACAATCTGGAGTTGTGCGCCCCCGCAGGGGCGTGCCTGCAATCAACGCCGCACGGCGACGTAAGCACCGGCGAGCGCCATAACGGCGGCGACGGCGAGCGCCACCAAATTGACCGCGAGGTTGAGACCCGGGCCGACCGCTTCTGAGGCGGCGCGAGGATCGCCGATCTGCGCAAGCGCGAAAACGATGGCGGCCGCCGCCGCCCAGCGCAGTAGCCGAAAGCGGCGCCAGGGTGGAGGAACACGGCTGAGGACCGCGGCGGTTATTCCGCCGGCGAGGAAAGCGAGGCCGGCGATGGCCCACCAGGGACCGGTGGTGCGCAACTGCCGTGTACCGGTGTCGAACATATTTTGCCACAGACTGGCGAGCTCGAAGCCGGCGCCGCGTAGATAGAGCTGCAGCGCAAGCGAAGCCAGTACGCCGCAGGTCAACGCCGCCGCATAGATCAGGGCGGGGGGCTGCGCGAGAGGGGCGGTTTCTCGCTTGAGCGGCTGCACGGGGACCATGCCGGAAAGCTCGGAGGCGGCGAATGCCCGGGCTCGGCCCGGGCATCAATTCCGCTGGCTTAGAGATCTAGGGGCTCAGCCGCGACGCTCGGCTTCCCAGATGCCTGAACAGGCGCCGTTGCCGTTGCCGCTCCAGGATCCGGCGCCGCTTGTCGAAGCGAGGTGACCTTTGCCGACCGCGCTCTTGTCGCCGGCGCTGACGTTGACGATGACGGCGCCGTTCTTGCCGACCTTGCCGGAGATGTTGATGGGCGCAGAGCCGGCATTGACGAGGCTGCCGTTGGTAATGCGGACCGGGTAGCGATACGCGGCATCGCATTGTCCCGTCTTGGTCACAATCACGACGCTCCAGAGCCCGTCATAATTCGGGCCGGCCTCCGCGGCGGGCAGTGCGGCTGCGCAGGCAAGCGCCAGCGCCACCGATAGGCCCGCGGCCCGGCTGCCAATTCGCGAATAAGTCATTGTTGCCCCTTCCTGTTTTCGTGCCGGGCGCTGCCCCCTCAATCCCGGGCGAAACGGCACCGAATACAGCGATCCTCATTAGCGCCACCCCGTTAGTCGCGGAAAAGGTGCGGTTGGTTCAAATCACGCCTTTCCCGTTCCGGCGCGGAGCCGCAGCGCTTTCCGCCCCGCGGAAATCCTGCTGTGCTTTGCCGCGTAGCAGTCCAACGGGAGGAGAGCATGCCGGCTGAGCGTTTCGACTTTCCCAATGCGCAAGGACAGAAGCTCGCCGCGCTGCCCGATCGACCCGTTGGCGAGCCGCACGCTTACGCGCTGTTTGCCCATTGCTTTACCTGCGGCAAGGACATCCACGCCGCCAAGCGCGTGGCCGAGGGGCTCACCGCGCTCGGCGTCGCCGTGCTGCGCTTCGACTTCACCGGACTAGGCTCGAGCGAGGGCGAATTCGCCAACAGCACTTTTTCCTCCAATGTCGCCGATCTGGTCGCGGCCGCGAACGAATTGCGCCGCCGTGCCCGAGCGCCCGCGATCCTCATCGGCCACAGCCTCGGCGGTACGGCCGTGCTCGCGGCGGCCGCCGAGGTTGCCGAGGCGCGCGCCGTGGTAACGATCGCGGCGCCGTGCGATCCCACCCACGTGACCGGCCTATTCAAGGATCGCCTCGACGAAATCGCCGCCAAGGGCGAGGTCGAAGCCACGCTCGCAGGTCGGCAATTTCGCATCAGCCGTGCCTTCGTGGACGACCTCGCCGAACACAAACTGCTTGCGCGGATTGCCGATCTGCGCAAGGCGCTGCTCATCTTTCACTCGCCCACCGACGAAGTCGTCGGCATCGAGAACGCGAGCCGCATCTTTGCCGCCGCCAAACACCCGAAAAGCTTCGTGTCGCTTGCTGGCGCCGATCACCTTCTCAGCCGCCGTAGCGACGCCGCCTATGTCGCCAACGTCGTCCATGCCTGGGCCGAGCGCTATCTCGACGTGCCGCAGGGGGTGCCGGAAATGCCGCGCGATGCCAAGACGGTGGTGGTTCGCGAAACCCGCCGGGGCCGCTTTCAGCAGGAAATCACGGTCGGCGTCCACCGCTTCCTCGCCGACGAGCCGGTCGAGGTCGGCGGTCTCGACAGCGGTCCAGGTCCCTACGATCTCTTACTTGCGGGGCTCGGAGCCTGCACGGCGATGACGCTTCGGCTCTACGCTGAGCGCAAGGCCCTGCCGCTCGAGCGGGTGACGGTCGAACTCAGCCATTCCAGAATTCACGCCGCCGATTGCGCAGACTGCGAGACCAAAGAAGGCATGCTCGACCGCATCGAACGGGCCATTGCGCTGCGCGGGGCGCTCGACGCCGAGCAGCGACGCCGCCTGCTTGAGATCGCCGACAAGTGTCCCGTCCACCGCACGCTGACATCGGAGATCGATATCCGGACGGTGGAGCGGCGCGAGCCGTGATCGCCGGGCGACGGCGCGGCATCGACCGGCCGCTGCCACCAACTCGTGCTGCGACAACGTAGCCTGCGGCATCATGCCCGCGGCTTTCCGGCGCGACCGATCGTCTCGCAGCAATTGATCCCTGTGCTGGATCGGCCAATCCTGATCGATGCAGTCAAGGCACAGGGGGCAAGCATGGGCCTGCTGTTGGCATTCATCATTTGCTTGATCATCGGTCAGTCGCTCTCGATCGGATTGGGTTTGCTGGTCGAGCGCTACACGACGCCCTACACCGGCCTCGTGACCTTCATCGCGGCCTATTTCACGATGTTCTGGCTGGCTTGGCGGCTTGCAGTCCGCATCACGGAGCCACGCCCGCGCCTGGCCGCGGACTAGGGCGAACTCATAAAATCGCAATTGCGCGGCAATCGCTGGCCGATGTCCGCTTTGCTAGAAAGCGGACAAACAGCAGACGTTTCGATATGTCCACTTAGTGCCAAAAGCGGACATAACGCGCCGCAGCA
>Ga0126379_10002179_pt1 | contig 12373 bp, 13 predicted proteins | sample PanSoiMetPlot_24_FD_92640 | JGI IMG/M metagenome (GOLD analysis project Ga0126379, IMG submission 92640) | Tropical forest soil microbial communities from Panama - MetaG Plot_24 | ecosystem: Environmental > Terrestrial > Soil > Tropical forest > Bulk soil | place: Panama | collected 2016-02-17
GACCTGGCCTTTCGCCACCGCCTCTACGATCTGCGAGCTCTTCTGATAGACTTGATTCCCGCCGTTGTCCCGGAGGCCGACAAGGAACTGTTTGGTCCGCTCATCGCCATAGGTTGCTCGAATCACCGACACTCCGGCTTGCAAGTACTCGCTGCCAGAATTGGGAATCGCGATCTTGTCTTTCCATTTCGGATCGGCAAGGTCGAGCAATGATCGCAACTGATCCGGCTTCACCTGAGTCGTGTTGTAGACAATGATCCAGAAACGTCCGGACAGACCGACCCAACTATTGTCCGGCGCGCGGTACTGTTGGGGGATGGCGCGATCGATTTCCCGCATATTGAGCGGGCGGAGAAGGCCGGCCGTCCGCGCGAGTTCCAAACTACCAGCATCGTTGGTAATGAAGATATCTGCTGGTGTCCGGTCTCCCTCTGCCTTCAACCGGTTCAACAGTTCTGTGGTTCCCGACGAGAGCAATTCAACCTGGATGCCAGTCTTCGCCGTAAAGGCATCGAGCACCGGCTTAATCAACCGTTCAGCGCGGCCCGAGTAGATGATCAACTTATCGGCTGCGGAGGTTGGCGATGGGGGGAAGTCTGGTCCAGCAAGCAGGACCAACGTCAGCACGAAGAGCCAAAGCGAGACAGTCCTTCCAGCTAAGGAAGCAGCGCATGGGTAAGGCATAGAAGAAAGTTGAGTCTAATTGAAATTGATAAGCTCTCTCAAAATCATACTAGAAACAGGGGCTTTCGTCAATGGCGGCAGCGGGAACAGAGGCCGTAGAGCTCAAGGCGGTGAGTTTGGATAGTGAAGCCGTTCTTGGCGGCGACTTCCTCTTGCAGGCGTTCAATCTCGCAGTTTTCGAACTCCACGATCTTGCCGCATCCAGTGCAAATGAGGTGGTCGTGGTGCCCCTTGTGCGAGACGTTGTCATATTGGGTCTGGGACCCAAAGTGGCGGGCCTGGGCCAGACCTGCATCGCAAAACAGATTGAGGGTGCGGTAGATTGTGGCCAGGCCCAGATGGGGATCGCTCTTTGCCAGCTGGTGGTACATAGCTTCCGCCGTGATATGTTCCTGGCGAAGAAAGGCACTAAGAATCAGCTCCCGCTGGCGAGTGAGTTTCAATTGATGTTTGGTCAGATGGTTTTTCAAGGCTTCCATCTCTTTCGCATTTCTGCCCGATGCCATGATCAACCTCCGGGGGTCGTCATTAAAACCCAATCTTACCGGCTGGTCAAGAGGTGAGACGAGAAGGAGACCGGCGGAGAGCAATTTGACGGCCTTCTCTGCTGCTGTCTATAGTCCCCTCTCCGATGAGCGACCTGATATGAGGCAGATACCAGATGCGCAGGCCTGATCAGATTACTGTCGATCGCGCACTCCTGCTCTATGTCCTGGACTTGGTGGAACCCCACGGGTTGCTCAGTGATGTGAAACTACAGCAGCTGTGCTTTCTATGCGAGCTCCAGATGTTTGGAAAGGGATTCAGGGGCTTTCACTTCGAATTCTTTCGGTTCGCATATGGGGCATTCAGCAAAGACCTCGATAACGATCTGACATCCCTCCGCCGCAAGGAACGGGTGGAAAACTTCACAGTTTCAGACCAGGCACGCGAGGAGGTGCTTCCTCTCCTCCACGAGGGGATAGAGGCGGCCGAACCGAATCAAAAAGTGGCAGAAACCCTTCAGGCGGTGGTAGCGACCTATGGACCGCAGGACGGTAGTGCCATTACGGCGTCCGTGGAATCGGTGGAACTCAGTACACCAGCCAAACCGGAATTCAAGATCCCAATCCGCGATATCGTCTTTCACACGACTCTTTTGGTTCCGCACCGCATCGAAGTCCAAGGAGAGTTCACGCTCTCTCCACCCCTGCTTGCCAAATTGAATGCAGCTATGGGCTATTAGACGTCGCTGTTGAGGGCTGAGCGCGAACCTCATCAGTCGCTTCGTCCCCTGGCTTAAAGTCGATACAGCTCCGCGTATTTCCGTTCCACATAAGCAAGAAAGAGATCGGGGTTTAGGCTCTTTCCTGTCACACGTTGAACCAGATTGTCCGGGGTGAACGTTCGACCCCATCGATGGATCTTTTGTTCAAGCCACCGGCGGAGGATGAGAAGTTGACCTTTTGCGATCTCATCTTCGAGATGCGGGATTTCCAACCGCGCCTGCTCATAGAACTGCGCGGCGTACAGGTTGCCGAGGGTGTAGGTGGGGAAGTACCCGAAGGCTCCCAACGACCAATGCACATCCTGCAAAACCCCATCGGCATCCCCGGTCGGAACGATGTTGAGATACTCCTTCATCTTTGCATTCCAGATGTCGGGTAAGTCTTCCGCCTGCCTGTGTCCCTCGATCAAATCTTGCTCGATTTCGAATCGCAGCATAATGTGAAGGTTGTAGGTGAGCTCATCCGCCTCCACGCGGATGAGCGAGGGTTTGACCCGATTGATCGCTGCGTAGAACTGCTCCATGTCCACGCTGCGCAGCTGATAAGGAAACTCTTGCTGGAGGATCGGATAAAAATAACGCCAGAATGCGCGGGATCGGCCCACGCAGTTTTCCCACATGCGGGATTGGCTTTCGTGAATCCCGAGCGAGACCGAGTCACAAAGCGGGGTGCCGTAGTAACGGGGATCGAGCCCCTGGTCATAAAGCCCATGGCCACCTTCATGGATGCAGCTGAATAGACAAGATTGCAACTCCTTTTCATGCACTCGCGTTGTGACGCGAACGTCCGTGGGATGGAAAGAGGTCGTGAAGGGATGGGCCGAGAGGTCAACGCGGCCTCGTTCAAAATCGTAGCCCATGGCAGTCAAGACAAGCCGACCGAATTCCAGCTGCCGTGCCTGATCGTAAGTATGGAACAGGATGCTGTCGTCTACGTGGGCGGTACTGTTCGTAATTTTCTTGAGCAAAGGCACAAGACGGGCCTTTACCTGAGCGAACAGCGGACGCAACTTCGCGATCGTGGAGCCCGGCTCATAGACGTCTAGTAAGGCGTCATAGGGCGAGTCGCTGTAACCCAGAAACTGGGTTTCTTCACGTTTGAGGGCTAGGACGCGCTGGAGGTTGGGAAGAAACAGTGTGAATGAATTCTGTTCCCTCGCCTCTGCCCACACTTGCTGGGCAAGGGAACATTCGCGGCTTAGCCTGATCACGAAGTCGGAGGGCAGTTTCTTGGCCCGGCTGAAGTCTCGCCACACTTCGCGCAGGACGGCGCGCGAGGCTTCGTCCCATACGTCTCCCGGTTGATCGACCGGGTGGCCAGTATTCAGATCGACCCAGCCAGCAAGGAGTATCTCGACATCGGAAGACACAAACTTCTCGTGTGCAACTCCTTGGAGCGTCGCAATTTGGTCGGCGCGGGCCCTCCCGCCACCGGCAGGCATGTAGGTCTCTTGATCCCACGACAGGACCGAGGCGGCGCTGTTGAGCTGCTGAATCTCAAGTAATTTGGTGGTAAGAGGTTCCAGTGTTGCCAACGACTTCACGCACAGTCTCCTTCCACGACTATGCCGATGAGCACGGGGTAAGGGAGCAGAGAGCAGAGAGTAAGAACGGAGAGCCTCCTGCCACTCGCCTCGTGCCACTCGCCATTCGAATGATGTATGATCGCGCCGCTTCAGTGTACGCAAGGGCGCTATTGATTTTCAAACCTGCGACGGCATCGACAAGATGAAGGAATTGGTGTCGGCTGAAATTGAGGCGTATGCGCAAGCGCATTCGATGCCTGAGTCCGATCTCTGCCGGGCGTTGCGCGAAGAAACGTTCAGGCGTATGGAGTTCCCTCAGATGGTCGTCGGACCGTTAGAAGGCGCCTTCTTGAAGATGATGACACAGGTCGTCGGGGCGAAACGAGTCCTCGAAGTCGGCATGTTCACGGGCTATAGCGCGCTCTGCTTCGCTGAAGCGTTGCCGGCGGATGGGACCATCCTCACCTGTGAGATCGACGATGAGTCAGCTGCCCTCGCCCGCACCTACTTTGCACGGTCGCCCCACGGTAGGAAGATTGAAATTCGAATGGGACCTGCCCTGGACACGATGCGAGCCCTCACCGGTCCGTTCGATCTGGTTTTTATCGATGCGGACAAGACCAATTACGTTAACTACTACAGACGGGCGCTCGAACTCATCTCGCGGAGCGGAGTCATCCTGATCGACAACGTCCTCTGGGACGGGGAGGTATTGCTGCAGCCGCCGCCTGACGAGAGGACCGGGGCCATTCAGGAACTCAACCGAGTCGTGGCTGGTGATTCTCGTGTCACAGCCGTCTTGGTCACGATTCGAGACGGAGTGCTGATAGTTCGGCCGAAAGAGAAGGCCTCACGATGAGCAAACCCACGGAGATGGCAGCTTATGGCGCGCTAGTCATTGCCGCTATCTTGTGGGGCGGCTCGATCGTGGCGCAGAAAATGGCACTGGGCTCGTTTTCGCCTGTCGAAGCCTCGGTCCTTCGCGACATCGGCGGCTTAGTTATCCTCCTGGCTACGTGGTGGTGGCAGGACGGCACGTTCGCCAAGCTGACGAAGGCGGATGTGCAGACTCTCTGTTGGCTAGGACTGTGTGTCCTCGGCAATCACCTCCTGATTCTGATCGGCCTTCGGTATGTGAGCGGCGCGGTCGCTGGTGTCATTATCGGATCGAGTCCGGTGGCAACGGCATTGTTGTCCGGCATTCTGATTCAGGACGTTCCATTGCGAACCGTGTGGGTGGGGGCTGTTCTATCCTGCGCGGGCGTCGGGTTGGTGTCGGTGGTGGGATTCACTGCGGCAGGTGATCAACCCCTTCTAGGTGGGCTGTTGGTGTTTCTCGGCGTGGTGAGTTGGGCGCTGTACAGCATCGGCAGCCGCTCGATCATGGAACGTGTCTCGGCGCTCACGGTCAACTGGACGACGCTACTGGTCGCTACAGCCTTGCAACTTCCGTTGCTCTGGACCGATCGGAAGATGCTGGATGCGGGTGTGGTCTCGGTGACGACATCGGATTGGTTGGCACTCGGCTATCTGATCGTTTTTGCGACCGCTGTTGCGCAACAGGCATGGTTGTTCGGTGTCAACGGTGTTGGGCCCACACGCGCCTCGGTTTTTGGCAATCTGACCCCCGTAGCCACGATCGGGCTCTCCGCGCTGATCCTGCACGAATCGGTTGGTGCGATCGAAGTCATTGGTTTCCTATTTATTCTGACTGGAGTCTGGGTGGTGCACTGGCAAACATCGAGACTCTCGCCAGCTTAAGCCTATCCATTCCCTTCTCGATCTGATCTGCGGATTCCAGTATGATACGGCTCCTCTTTGCTGGCAGGTTGGTCAAAAAATCATTGATTCTGACCCGCCCGACCCCAGGCGTGCAGGCACGTCTTTTCCCGGGCATGGCCACAGCGTGCGAGGCGGCGGAACGAGAGCGAAGCCCGTGGTGGGCGCGTCTCGGCGCGTTGGGGTTGGGCAGGTGCGAAGGGCGGCTTTTTCAACATCCTGCTCTTGGAGCCCGCATGATCGAGCGAAGAATCGAAGAAGTCACCGAAGCCAACCAGCGATTTTACGAAGCCTTCGAAAGCTTGGACATCGCCAAGATGGATGAGGTCTGGGCGCATCTCGAGTATGTCACCTGTATTCATCCCGGGTGGACCCTCCGCTCCGACTGGCCTGCTGTGCGCGATTCCTGGGTCCTGATCTTCAACAATACTTTCTCGATGAAATTCGAACTCAGCGAGGTCACGGTCCAGGTGGCAGGCGAGATGGCCTGGGTCATCTGCATCGAAAACATCACCAGCCAACAATCAGCAGACGAGCCGCAGCAGGCAAAGGTCCTCGCGACGAATCTGTTCGAGCGGATCGGGGATGAATGGTTGATGATTCATCATCATGGAAGTGCGGTGATGGGATAGCGGGGCGCCTCCCTTTTCACGCAACGCGCGGCCTCAGAAGGCCCTCGTTGGACGCGTGCAATCGGAGGCCGCCCCGTTAGCCCATCACTAAGGAATGCAGGCGTACAAGGCTGGCGATGGGCGCACCCGAAGTCAACCTCATCAGCCCTGTAGATCAGAGATAGATGGGCAAAGGATCTCTGGATCGTGCGAGAATAGGATGCGCCGTCATGAACAGGTTCGAAGTGGAAATCATATCGTAAGAGTCGGGTGTATATTGAATAACGGTAGAGGTCTGGGATGAGAATTGTGTCGCTGTTGCCAAGTGCGACAGAGATGATTTGCGCGCTGGGGTTGGAAGACCAGCTGGTAGGGGTCACACATGAGTGCGATTATCCGCCCGGGGCGTTACAACTGCCCAAGGTTACACACACACTGATCCCGAAAGAGGCGACCAGCGGTGAGATCGATCGCTTGGTGCGCGACCAAATGAAGACGACACGGACGTTGTACACACTTAACCTGCCATTGTTGAAGGAATTGCGGCCTGATCTGGTTGTGACGCAATCGCTCTGTGATGTGTGTGCGGTGGCTCAGGAGGAGGTCCAAGCGGCTCTCGCTCAATTGCCCAACAACCCTCGCGTGATCAATCTCGAACCCCAGTCCCTGTCGGACGTCTTCGTAGCGATGGGGCGAGTTGCCGTTGCGGCGGGGGTCTCTGCAGAGGGCGTGGTTCTGTCGCTCACCTCTCGTGTCGACGGGGTGACTGCGCGGTCGGGCATGGTAACTCATCGCCTGCGCGTAGCGTTGCTAGAATGGCTCGATCCGCCGTTTTCATGCGGCCATTGGAGCCCTGAATTGGTCCGGCTGGCTGGTGGGGTTGAAGGCCTCGGTGTGGAAGGATGTCCCTCCAGGGCGCTGCGCTGGGACGAGGTCATAGCCTGGCATCCGGAGGTCGTCTTTGTTGCCTGTTGCGGCTTGAACGTGGAGCGGACGCTGAAAGACCTGGCGTTGCTTCAATCGAATTCGGGTTGGACAGACCTGGCTGCCGTACGGTCTGGTCGCGTCTATGTCACAGACGGCTCGCAGTATTTTAGCCGTCCCGGCCCTCGCCTCGTCGACAGTCTTGAAATGCTGGCGCATGTGCTTCATCCTTCCGTGCATCCGTTGCCGAGCGGGGTGCCTGCTCCCATCGTCGTCAATAGGACTTCTGTTGGCTCCAAATAAGTCATGGTAGAGAAGGAGGGCGGGATGAGAGATGGTCAAGCACGAGATTCCTTGTTTGGGCGATGCGCACTTCACGGAGCCAGGTTTGTCCTTGGTCTCTCCTTGGTGGGGTGTCTGAAGCCAGTCCCGACGGTCCCAATTCCCGGATCCGATGCCTCGCCCCCAACGCTTGTCTGGGAGACATATAATCTTCAAACAAAGGAGAGGCGAGAAATCGCGCAAGACGGGCAGACTCTTGACGTGCCGTCGAACGAACAAGTCATCGTGACAATCGCCGTGGAAGATCCCCAGAGCGGCGTGAAAGACGTCAGCCTTAGCGGGGAGAGTCAGTATGCGTGCGAACTCGATGACCACACCGAAAAGAAGGCCGTCAAACTCGAACAGCAGGACACCACGCGCATCCCCGATCATGAAAACAAGGTGCCGGTGTCAGCTTCATTGTCGTACACCGTAGAATTCGGGAAAATGGGATGCAAAGAGGCGGAGCGCTTTGCTGGTGGGAAACTCACGTTGATCGGAAAAGGGCATAACTTTCTCAATGGCGCCGCGACGAAGAAATTGCACTTTGATCTCAAGAAGCAAACATCGCCATGAATCGGTTGATAGAAGATCACTCAATGATGCAGCAGGAGCCTTTTGCGGGAAGGAGGAATGCGAAGGGTTAAGCTTTTGGAGCGGAGGGGGTCGGCACATCCACAATAGCCACAGTTTTCCGCCACTCGGCCACAATCGTGTTACGTTCATCCATCGTCATGGCAGCGTACTTCGTGAACATCTGCGGGCCTTTGCGGCGGCGCCACGTCAGAAAGTTCAGGAAGTGATCCTTGCACACACTCTGAGTACCAGCTGGAGCGTACGCTTTGGCTTGGCAGCCTTCGATCATGCAGGTGAGTTCACTCATCCGGTGTCTTTACTCCCTTGATCAATAGTATGCAAGATGGATGATGAGATTATCAACTGACCTTGCCAGAGGCATCACCCAGGGTTCCCGTGACAATCAGACTCTCTTCCGGTAATTCCCCGGCCACCATGTTTCAACTCTATCGGGTGCCTTGGGTGTTGGCCGCGGTTCTTTTGGTTCTCAGTTGCACGGCCTCCTACCGTGAGGGTCTTCCTCCCGGGAGTCCTTTTGCCCCGCCTCCTGCTGCAACCTCGAAGGCGCTGCCACAAGGGATTGCCATCGCTGATGTCACAAGCCAATCAGCATTGCTCTGGCTGCGAACCGAAGGTTCGCTGAGGATTCAGGTGGAATGGGCTCCGGTCTCGGCTTCGGGATCTGCATCGAAAACGGCTACGGCCGTAGCTCCCGTGGCGAGAACCTCTCTATTCACGACCGACCTGGAATCGGATTTTACACTTACGGTTCCTTTCAAAGGGCTCGCTCCTGCTACAGCCTATCGCTACCACGTCCTTGTGGGTCCGAAGGAGAATGAGGAACTACTGACCGAGGCACAAGTTGCCGCGAGAGGTGAGTTTACGACACTCCCCGAGGCGAGGGCCTCGGTGCCGATGAAGTTTGCGTGGAGCGGTGATCTCGGAGGTCAGCGCCATTGCCGACGTGGCGCAGCCGGTTATCCGATCTTTGATGTGATGCGTGCCCAGAAACTTGACTTCTTTCTCTTCCTGGGAGACACGATCTATAGCGACGAAGTGTGTCCTTCACCGCCAAACGAACCGGGCGCCGATTTCACGGCGTCAACATTGATGGAATACCGGGTGCGTCATCGTTATCAGCGAGGAGCCGACTCGCTGCGACGCTTTCTCGAGTCGGTGCCGGTTTATGCCATGTGGGATGACCATGAAGTGCGGAACAACTTTGCGGGTCCATTCGAGCCCCGGATGCCGGCAGGACGGCGAGCTTTTCGAGAATATTGGCCGGTCGCCTCACCAGCGGACGATCCGAATCGATTCTATCGATCGGTCCGCTATGGAGCTGACCTGGAACTCTTTATCCTGGATACTCGGCAGTATCGCAGCCGGAATGCAGATCGCGATGGACCTGCGAAGACAATGCTTGGCGAGGCGCAATTGCGATGGTTGTTGGATGGGTTATCCGGGTCCACCGCGAGATGGAAGGTCATCGCAACAAGTGTGCCGCTTTCGATCCCAAAGGGCGGCGGCGAAGAGGTTCCTGGCAACGATGGCTGGGCTGGAGGACCGGACGGAACGGGATTCGAGCGGGAGCGACAGGTAATCGTGGATGCCATTCTCGGCCAGAAGTTGAAGAACGTGGTCTTCCTCGGTGGAGATGTCCATTATGTTCAGGCGAATGCTTACGATCCGGACGGCGACGGCAGAGCCGACTTCTACGAGTTCATTGCCGGTCCCCTGGCTGCGGCACCGGGCCGGATGACACTGCCAAGTCCTGGGCTCAAGCCGACCAATCTAATTCACGAAGGCGGGTACTTCAATTTCGGTATTGTCCGAATCACGAAATCAGCCCTCGATGTGACAGTGGTCGACGACAAAGGCACAATTCGGTTTGCCCATCACCTGACGGCCCAGTAGGGATCTCGCCCAGAATCTGCTTGCATTCCAGCCTGGCGTGCAGTTACCGTAGCGCTTCTTTTTAAAGGGGATTGGACTCGCTGGGTTCATACGATCGATCAAATCGCGACGTGCGTACAGACCATTATGCACAACACGTGTTATGGTATGACAAACGAAGGGGGAGCGACGTTATGGCAGGACTGATGTCAGCCGATGAAATTTTCAAGAGAGCAGAAGCGGCAGCTGTAGCCGCGACCGGGCCGGATGAGAAGGCGCTGCAGATCGATTATCAGGCGCTCAAAGAAAAGATCCGCGCTGCGCTCGCTGATCGCAAGGTGGCCCTGTGCCATGTGAATAAATTTTTGCCGGAGGGCTACGAGGATCAAGGGCGCTTCAACATGGTGCTCCTGACGACTGGTAATGTGGTGTTCGATATTGTCATCGGCGATTCCTATTTCCGCTACGACATTGTTTCGGTCGATCAGTTAGACAAGGTCCAGCTCATTGATGGGATGTGGGAAAACCGCGAAAAGCGTCGAGAAGAACCGTTTCTGAGTCTTCGGCTCATGCATGCCGAAGAAACCCACTTGCTCTTGGCTCTGGACGATGAGGAACGCGCAAGCTTGCTGAGGTTCGCAAGCGCCGTCGCAGCGAAGCGTAACCCGGAGAGATAACGAGTTATTTCTTGTGACAGAGGGGGAGGGCGCGCACCGTCGCCTCCAGCTTGGTTCCTCCGGCCTCGATGGTCAGAGTCGTGTCCGGTTTCGAAAAGTCTCGAAGCGGAAAGCCAAAGGCAATCGGGGCTTTGAGCTGCGGTGATTGAGTCGCGCTGCTAATCCAACCGACCTCACGATCCCCGCTAAAGAGCCTGGCTCCTTTCTGGGGGATCGTGGAGCCTTTCACGACCAAACCGACCAAATGCCGCCGCACGTTACCATAGGTATCCATGCGGGCGACCACCTCCTGCCCGGGGTAGCAGCCCTTGATTAAGCTGAATGCTTTTCCTTCCAAGTTTGCTTCCGGAGGAACAATCTCCTCGTTAAGATCCGGGCCCGCTTTCGGGATGCCGGCTTCCATGCGAAGGGCTTCACGCGCCTGACTCCCTACGGCCGTAATTCCAAATGGAGTGCCGGCCTCCATCAGTCTCTCCCAGGCTGTGACCAAGGCATCGGCCGGAATAAGAACCTCGACGTCGGCTTCTCCAGTCTCTTCAGTTCGGCAGACGAGTGCTGTCTGTCCCCCGATTTGAGCCGTAACAAAGTTGATTGGCTGGATATCTTTCATCTCGACACCAAAGGCGGCGTTAATGGTTGCAAGGGCCTTGGGTCCGCTGACTAATAGCAAGCCCCAGCTCTCCGCACAGTTCTCCATCTTGGCTTTTGTGCCATAGAGCAGAAACTTTCGGAGCGCCGCATAGGTTGCATCGCCGATTTCACCCACGTCTTCCACCATCACGCCATCCACCTGCATGTAGACGCGGAAGTAGGTCAGCATCTTGCCCTTATGTGTGAGCAAACTAGAGTAACAGCCCTGGCCGGGCTGTAAAGGAAGGATATCGTTACTGACGACGCTTTGCAGCCACCTTACGCGGTCGTCGCCGGTGACACGAACCTTGCCGCGGTGCGAGAGGTCGGACAGCCCGACGGTCTGGCGGACAGCCCGATGTTCCGCGATCCAATCGCCGTAGTGGGCTGGCATGTTCCACCCCGCGACCTCTTCAAAAGCGGCGCCGAGCTTCACATGATAGCCCTGTAATCGGGATTGTTTCATTCTTTAACAACGAAGCGGGCAGCGATCAGCTCCGATCCAGAGATTCATGAACGATAGCTGATGGCTGGAAGTTGTTCGCTAGCATATCCTCAACGAGATCCTTCGTTCGCGCTGAGAATTCATTCCGAGAGACGATCTTGCTCACACCGAGCGCTTTGGCCCGGTTCCAGGTCTCCACTTCTTCGTGGTTGGCAAAGGCAAGAACCGGAATCATTTTCCAACGAGCATCGGCCTTGAGTGTTTGGAGGGCTCGGAACGCATCCAAGGCTTGATCATTCATATTGAGAATCACAGCGACTGGATTCATAGAGGATGCCTTTTCGGCAATGTCTCGCTGGGTGCGGACTTTTTCCAATCGATACCCTTTCGGCAACAGGGCATCCCGCACCTTCGTGTAGAAAAAGATATCGGTGACGGCGACCAGGATAGTTTTCTGGCTTCTTTCGATTGTCTGATTCATCTAGTTCGTTTGATTTGGTTTCGCATACGAGGGTTTATTTTGGGCGTTTGGAACCAATCTGCCCCCTCGGCAGAAGAAACCAGACATGCCAGAGGAACCAAGCAAACTATTTCAGTTCAATGAACTGATGAGTCGTCCGAGTGCCTTTTTCGCCAAGACGTAGTTTGGGTTCAGAACAAGCGCCTGTTTGTACGCATCGATCGCTTCTGCCCAGCGGCCCTTGCGCTCGTAGACACGTCCCACGTTGAGATGGGGGAAGGCCGGGCTTTCATAGCGCTTGGCCTGCATGGCTTTTTGAAACCATGGAATCGCGTCGTCTAGCTGGCCCTGCTCGATCAGATAGGCTCCGATATCGTTGTAAGGATTGCCGAAATCCGGATCACGGGCGATTGCACGTTGGCATTCTTCGATTGCATCGTCAAGCCGGCCCATGAAACTGTATGTCCAGCCTAGAAAGGTATGGGCCTCCGCAGTTGGATGGGTGGCTAGCGATTGTCGATAGAGTCGCACCGCTCCCTCGAGATCGCCTTTCATCTGGTGTTCATAGGCCCTTTGGAAC
>Ga0126379_10002180_pt1 | contig 12373 bp, 8 predicted proteins | sample PanSoiMetPlot_24_FD_92640 | JGI IMG/M metagenome (GOLD analysis project Ga0126379, IMG submission 92640) | Tropical forest soil microbial communities from Panama - MetaG Plot_24 | ecosystem: Environmental > Terrestrial > Soil > Tropical forest > Bulk soil | place: Panama | collected 2016-02-17
CAGCACGCAGTTGGGTCAAATCGTTAACGTGAAGGTGACCATCTACGAGTACTCTTCAGAAGAGGACAGACAGATCCTCATTGATGCCTTCAAGAAGGGCCAGAATCAAGGTTTGGTAAATGCGCTTACCAAGATGAGATCCGTCGGCCGTATTGCCATCACCGGCACCCTTGGGTACGACCTCAGCTACATTCGCCTGATTCCCACTCCAACGGGTCGCAAGATTCGCTTCGTTACCAACCGTCTGCTCAGATTTGGTGAAGTGTATGCCAACACGCAAACAACGGCGTACAACCTGACTGCGGGCGAGTTCGACATTAATGATTCCGACAAAGATAAGAGCGCCGGTGTTCTCTTCCCAGCGGCCCAACTGGTCATTAACAAAGAGGGGCAACTCGAGTTCCAGCTCAACAAAAATCCCTGGAAGCTCGTCAACATTATCGATTGGAACAAGGCAGGTTCGCTGAAGTAGAAACGGTTGAAAGGTTCGGGCGGGTGTGGCTACACCTATGTTTTCGGAGTTTGCACTCCGGCACTGTCTACCGGTTACTTGGAACACAAAGGCATGGACAGGAAATCATGGCTCAATTCTGCAGCGGAGGATCAAAGATGAACTCAGGCGACGGTAGGATCAATAAGAGATTCGTGCTTGCTGTTGGGACATTCTGTTTTGTGTTTGTTGCGAGCACTAGTGCGCAGGTAGAGACGAAAAAGACCACGACGTCCGGCCAGAGCAGCCAGTTAGTCAAGGTCGAGCGCGGCGAAGTTGTCGCGGTGGAAGGCAATGAGTTGATAGTGAAAATGGAAGATGGCTCGACTCGGCATTTTCCGAGTGTGCCCGAGACGGTCAAGATTACGGTTGATGGTAAACAGCTTGGCATTCGCGACTTGAAGCCGGGTATGAAGCTCCAGCGCACCATCACCACGACCACCACTCCTCAGACCATCACGACAATCCAGACGGTAACGGGTAAGGTCTGGTATGTCTCTCCACCAAATTCATTGATCTTGACACTGGAAAACGGCACAAACCAACAGTTCAAGATTCCTCAGGATCAGAAATTCAACGTCGACGGCAAAATGGTTGACGCTTTTGGCCTGAAGAAAGGTATGCAAATCTCCGCGACAAAAATCGTGGAGGTTCCTATGACGGTAACGACGCAGCAAAAGAATGTAACCGGTACAATGCCGCCGCCCTCGCCAACTCTGCCAGTTGATGCTCCTTTGCTCGTTGCCGAGGGAGAGCCCACTCCTGCTCCGTCGAATACGGAAACACCTACCCCTGCCAATCCGACCCCGGCGAGCGCGAGGGCATCCTACTTCCCATGGATAGGGTTGGCCATACTTGTGCTTGTTGTATGGTTCGCAATCATGTTTATTCGCGCGAAGTCCAAAACGTAGGATGTGCTGGGAATGAGGAGACTCAGCGGCAAGGCCGTCTCCCTCTGCTGCCACCGTTGCACGGAGTACCTGGGCAAAGACAAACCAATTCGCCCATGCAGTAAACTAGCCCGTTGCTCGCCTTGCTACAGGTTTCAGAGGAACCCAGGCCTTGAGGGTTGTCCCCTTTCCAGGCTCGGAATGAATCTCAAATTCCCCTCCCAACAGGCGTGCGCGCTGTTCCATACTCCGGATGCCGAGCCCTTCGTTCTGACGCAGCTCCGACAAATCAAATCCACGACCCTCGTCTCGCACGCTAATCTCCAATCTGTGACCTGTCATTCGCAAGGCGACCTCCGCCTCCTCCACACCACTGTACTTCTTCAAATTCCGAAGCCCTTCTTGAGCGATGCGGAAAATACAAAGGGCCACGTCAGGATAGAGCGAGCGGGGGATTTCATTCGATGTAAAGTCGACCTTAACGCCTTGCTTGGCCGTGAATTCATTGCACAAGGCACCAACCGCAGGAACAAGTCCGAGGCTCTCGAGCGTGGATGAATGCAGCTGGTGAGATAGGGTGTGCAGATCGGTACCAAGCTCGCTTGTGGACTTTGAAAGCTCGCGCAATTGCTTATGAACATCGGCAAACGAAGCGGGTGTCGCCTCCTGCACATTCTCCAAACCCAGAGCGAGTATCGCCAGCCTCTGGCTAAAGTCATCGTGAAGTTCGGACGCCACCCTGCTTCGCTCTTGCTCGGCTGCGTTGATCAGTAGACCGCTGAGCTGCATCTGTCGTTCCTTGGCGGCCTCTAGTTGTTTCCGGCTGTACTGCAGGTAAATGGCAATGACGGAGAGAACTGCGATGATCAGGAGCGATGTGATCCAAATCCATCTGGTGCGTTCCCAGACACTGGGTTCGCGAAACATGACGATGCTTCCAGAAGGCAGACTGCTTTCTGAAATATGCCAAGTCTGCAACTGATGCCAGTCGAACATGTACACACCGGCAAGAGTCTCGATGGAAAGTTCTTGGGCTTTCTTCCCGTCCAGCAGTCTCGAAACAATCTGAGCCGTAAGCTTCGCTTGCCTTTCAAATGGCAACACGTACCCGCCAACAATCCCGTGTCCGATGTAGGTGTCGGACATACCGAAATCCGCCGCGTTGGAGGCCGATGCGATCATCGGAAGTGCTTCTGTGGAATTGAGAAATTTGTTTCCAGCGGAATCCTGGAAGAAAGAAATATACAACTCGATGGAATGGTCAGGCAGAGTCTGCAGGTGTTCCAGTAACCTGTTCATTTCCATGTCCGTCAGATAGACAATTTCCGATTTCGTTTTGATGGGACTCAGGGCCTTTTTCGTCAATGACGTCGCTACTTTGTCAAAGTCAGAACTGCCTCCCACCACAAACACGTGACGCGTATCTGGGAAAAGATGCAAAGCGAGCTCAAGTGTCTTTTCGGGTTCAAGTTTCACCCAGGTTCCTGTGAATCTGGCATCGAGCTTTGGATTGCTCACTTGATTGGAGGCGCTCCCACAAATAACGATGGGGACGTCCGGGAACAGAGCCCGGGCATCACTTGATAGAAATTCGATTGCGCCCGGGCCAACCGCAACGATTACGTCCAGGGTATGGTTGCCATATTTCTTAGCAAGCCACTCCTGCGCGTCTCCTCGCGAGGGCCTACCTGGAAATGCCTGTAGATCGAGACTCTCAGTGTAAAACTCGACATGGCGATCAGGCGTCTCCCCCACTCCGGCGACAATCCGCTGCGTCACCGCGGCAGTGAGGGAATGAGACATGCCCACGTCACTGATAATCAGCACATTTCTCTTCGCAGGTGCTTGCGCCGAAGTGGCAGCAGCACTCACCAGCACGAAGAACAGTAGAGCCAACAACAGCGAGGCCCGCAGCAACCGGGCCCTTTCCTCTGAAAGGCGTCTTGCTTGAGGCAAGAGCCAACTATTTTCGAGATCCATTTGCCTGTATCGGCGCCCGCCTGGCATTTGCACCGAGACCTGTTGTGCTCCGTCGCCAAGCGTACCAGTGCCTCCGACGTCCTGAATTGATCGCACACGTTCGAAAGGACCGGAACCCCGGCGGGAGGAGTTACATTGTAAAATATTGTAATTCTATTCACAAAAGGGCGCTCGCGGGAAACAAAAAGAAGGACCTGGCACGGAGAATCAGCGGCGTCACAAGCCGACGAGGCCGCGATTTGCTTCGCAACTTCATCCTCCAAGGAGGATCGCGACGCCGACCACGACGACTCCCAAATTGACCCTGGCAAACCCCGCGTTGCTGACGAAAATGAATGGGACCTCCACAGGAAACAGTGACAGAAAAACCAGTAGAAACACTTCCAGTACTCCAAGCCAGTCCTCTTCAGCGAGTCGAGGCCATAGGCTTGCTTCAGGAATTTGAGTCAGTTTCGCTCTCAACGGCTTTATTTCGTGAGGCTCAAGAAGGGATGCCACCAATGGCGGCAACTCATCGGCAACTATGCTCCTGGCCTCGACTGGGTCCGAAGTCCTGTGTAGCTGTCTGAGAAGAGCGACGCCATGTCCTCTCTGACCAAGAGAGTTCAACAGATAGAAAAACGCGTCGATCATCCGCCAGGCCACATTACAGCCGAGCGCTTCCATCAGCAGAGTGCGGGCACTGCCACGGCTAGCCCCGCTCGCATTGCACGTGCATGTCTGCGTGAGAGCCATGATGAGCTCAAACAAGAACTCCAAATTCTCTCCACGGGCTCCAGCACTCGCTTGGGCTTTCTCATTAAGTTAGTAGATATTCCAAAGGTTCGCTCGTTGAATCTCCGCGGTTCGCTTCGTTTCGTCAATTTCTACCGTCAGTGATAGGGGAGTGCCACTAGGCAAATCCCTAGGTGAAGACTGGAAGCTCGCTTTGCTAAATTCGCAGCCGGGCATCGTCATCAATGCCAGCCCGTCGACAGATGTGGCCTTCGGTTGAATGTGGCCGCTGACACTAATGTTTGCTGAACTGAGCTGACGGGGAGTCCAGAAAGTGTTTGTGGGGGAAAACTTGTCGACGCACCCTCAACGTCTCGGCTACCTCCCAATCGCGGATTGGTTGTTCAGCTACCAGAAGCATTGGTTGCGGCCAGATATTATCGCCGGATTAACCACAGCCGCCGTGGTCATTCCCAAAGCCATGGCCTATGCAACGATCGCAGGACTGCCGGTACAAGTGGGGCTGTACACGGCCTTAGTCCCCATGGCGATTTACGCCCTGATGGGCAGCTCTCGTCCACTGAGTGTAAGCACTACTACTACCATCGCGGTTCTAACCGCAAGCGAGCTCGGCGAAGTTGTTCCTAGCGCAGATCCCTCATCTCTTCTCGGGGCTGCCGTAATGTTGACGCTGATGGTCGGCGGCTTCTTGGTTCTTGCTTCCTTGTTGCGCCTGGGCTTCATCGCTAATTTCATTTCCGAACCAGTATTGATTGGCTTTAAGGCAGGTATCGGCATGGTCATCGTGCTCGACCAAGTCCCCAAAATTCTCGGCATTCATTTTCCGCGAGGCTCGTTCTTCCATAACCTGCTAGCTATCGTCCATGGTACCCCTGAAGCGTCGCTAACGACCCTAGCCGTCGGGATAGCCATGATCCTATTGTTAGTGGGGATCGAACGGTTCCTTCCGCGCGCGCCGGCTCCGCTGATCGCCGTGGCTGCCGGGATCATCGGTGCACGGATCCTGGGGCTGCAGATTCACGGAGTGGAGTTAGTCGGCCACATTCCCAAGGGTTTGCCCTCCATTACTCTCCCGGAATTCTCTTTGGCACAGGAGCTCTGGCCGGGGGCTTTAGGCATAGCGCTCATGAGTTTTACCGAGACCATTGCTGCCGGCCGAGCGTTCGCCAAAAGTGAGGAGCCACCGATACGAGCAAATCGGGAGTTGCTGGCGACAGGTATCGCCAATGCAGGAGGCGCATTCCTGGGAGCAATGCCTGCGGGCGGTGGCACCACCCAGACTGCCGTGAACCGGCTCGCAGGGGCGCGCACTCAGTTCGCGGAGCTAGTTACAGCTGCGGTTTCGTTGGCCACAATTCTTCTGGTCGCACCGCTCCTAGGGCTCATGCCCCAAGCCACTCTTGCAGCTGTGGTCATCGTCTACTCCATCGGATTGATTCGACCATCCGAGTTCCGGGCAATCTTGGAAATCCGGCGAACAGAATTTACTTGGGCCTTAACCGCCTTAGCCGGAGTGGTTTTGTTGGGGACCTTGAAGGGCATCATCGTCGCCATCGTGTTGTCGCTCGTGGCGCTGGCATCTCAGGTAGCCGATCCGCCGGTTTACGTTCTGGGGCGCAAGCCCGGGACTAATGTGTTTCGGGCACGGACTAAGGAGCATCCAGAGGACGAATCCTTTCCGGGACTGTTGCTGCTGCGACTTGAGGGGCGCGTTTTCTTTGCCAACGCTGAGCATATCGGACAAAAGATAAGCAAGTTGGTCAACGAGGCGCAGCCCAAAATAGTTGTACTCGATCTCAGCGCTGTTCCGGATCTCGAATATACGGCACTGAAAGCGTTAGACGAAGGCGAGAAACGACAACGGGAACGTGGGGTGTCCACATGGCTGGTGGGGCTCAACCCTGGAGTCCTGCAGATGGTCCAGAGATCGCCTTTAGGTGAGGTACTCGGACGCGAGAGGATGCAATTCAGCCTTGAGCTCGCAGTTGCGAAATACCAGGAAATGTCCGCGAAAGTCTCTCTTAGCTGAAGACACCGGGCTCCGCGGAACCGATTCCTTTGATTTCAGAATCAGCGTGCGCGTGGGCATGGAGGCCACGGGTTACTCACGCTGGTTCGAGCGGTTACTGACAGAGTTGGGTCCCGAGGTGGGGATTGGGTATGCGGCGGAGATCAAGACGCAGCGAGTCCGGAAGAAAAACCGCCCGCCGACTTCATGCTGAAGCTACTGCGGGAAAATCGCTTTCCGCGAATCTGGGTACCGAGTCCTGAGAATCGGCTGGTGCAGATGCGGACGCGGATGGTGAATCAGCTGCAGCATGGCGTGGAGTGCCGTTCGATGAGGCTCATTCACGAAGTTACGGTCAAAATACGTGCTGGAGGTAAGCCGAGCAGTGCCTGGAAAGAAAAGCAGCGACGCTCTTCCATCTCGATCGACGCCTTAGCATGACGATAGATCTTCAGTTCGCGTCACAATTACCGCTCCCCATTGACCAAGATAAGCCATAGCGCATTCGCACGTTCATCCTAAGGAACTGCCCTAGCAGTTTTGACAGTTTGACGTACACTATGGAGCGACTGAATTGTACTACCGGCACGTTCAAAATTCCGTTTGAGCTGCCGTCGAGGGAGTCCACATGAAACGGTTACTAACATTTTTCGCTGCTGTGGTTGTGGCTGTGGGGTCCACCTCCGCTGAACCCAAGCCGCAGGCTGGCGTCGTTCTTTCGCACACCTCTGTCGCGTGTGGCACCAAGAAATCTAAGAAGCAGGACATCGATCTTCTGTGTCAGCAATATGTAGTCCGCTCTGGCACAACGGACTACACCATTCGCCAACCAAAGCCCGACGAACAGCACCTCATTCCGCTAAACACTCCGATCCAATTCACCCTCGACAAGAATATGATGAAGTTTAAGGCTAACGGAACGTCGTTCAAATTCATGGTCATCTCACAAGCGGCCGCACCTTCTGCCGCGTCCTAAACGCGCCAGGAGCCGGTGACCTAACCGGATTGAAAGCAGCTCCAATTGGCTGCGTCCCATAAATCTTCTTGCGAAGCGAGCAGGAGAGCGGAGTGCGGGAATGTGCATGCTCCGTTCGACGTGGCGGGGGATGGAAACCAGCTTACGGTTCGTTCGATCTCTCCGTTGCTCCCCGTTTCCTCTGAGTACCTCACTAATCGATCGAACACAAGGGTATGGCGCCATTCCTTGACCCTAGCAGCGCTCATTAGTGGACGGTGATAGAGATGGAGGAGGTAGTTTGGCCGAAGGCGTTGGCCGCGCAGAGAGTGTAGGTGGTAGTGGCAGTGGGAGAGACGGAGACGGACGTGCCGCGGACGACGCCGACTGTGGGAGAAATGATGATGTAGGCGGCGCCGGAAACTTGCCAGGAAAGCGTGACAGGAGAGCGGGAAGATACGGAAGCAGCGCTGGCAGTGAATTGCGTGATGATGGGCGCGTTTCCTGTGGGAACGTTGGCGCTGGTGTAGAGCGGGGTCATCTGGATGACTTCGAAATCGGAGGTGTGGACATTGCCGAGATCGTGGAGGTCGGAATTGTCCCAACGATCATCGGGAGCGCCGCTGAGGTACATGGAAGAACCGTTGTCAGCAAGGATGAGACCGTATTTCTTGAAAGCGTTGAGAATGACTTGATTGGCGGTAGAGAAGCTAGAAACGTTGAACGAAGATTTGAGACGCAAACGCATGCCCATTGGCGGAGCGTATTGATTGGAAGAGTTAGAAGCCCAGTGCGAGGCGGGAGGAACAAATCCCGCTGACGAGCTTTGAACCGTGAAGCGAATGGCGTGTTTGATGGAGCCGGCGGCGACTTCGTCGTAGCGAATGAGGCCGGGAAAGATGGGGAGGCCGGCGGCGTCGGCGCTGGTCCAGGAATAGGGGCGCTGCTCATCGGAGAGGAGATCCCAGACGGCGCCGGACCCCGCGTTCCACTGCGCGGTCTGCGGATAAGAACTGTAGAGTTCGTAGAGAAAACAATTGGCGCTGTCGAGAACGAGAACGTGGCGATCGCCGGAGCCGGGATTCGGATAACCCTCAATGGGAGCGGTGAGAGGGATGGGCATGGGACCGGGATCGCTCTCGGAGCCATAGGCGGTGTAGTTGATGGGAATGAGGGATTGCGAGGCGTCGACGACGGAGTACGGGATACCCATCGAGGAGCCGTTATACAGACCGGCGCCGAAATCGGGATGCAGGCCAATGGAATTGCCGATGAAGTTGAGGATGTTTGCAGAGTTGGAATCGACGGGCGAGGAAGAGATTTCTTTGTTCCAGAGATTGTCGGAAGGGAACGGAAGGAAGCCGTTGAGGCTGGCGCCCTGTCCTGTGGACATGCTGGAGCAGCCGGAAGTTTGCGGAGAGCCGTTGACCTGGAAATTGACGGCGGTGGATTCGGAGCTGCCGGGATCGGGATTTAGCACTACGACGGAAAACGCGCCGGAGGAAGAGGCCGTGCCGGTGGCGGTGAGTTGCGTGGAGGAAACAAACGTAGTGGAGATGGGAGCGTTGGAGAGAAGAACTTGCGCGCCGGAGACAAAGTTGCCGCCGGTGATGGTGAGAGAAAAGCTGCCGAGATTGGTGGAGGCGGGCGAGATTCCGGTAAGGACAGGAGTGGGATTCATGAGCGTGACGGAGCTGGTGGAAGATTTCGAAGTGTCGGCGGAACTAGTGGCTTTGATGGTGACGGTGTTGGGAGACGGGAGAGAAGTGGGAGCGGTGTATTTGCCGGAGGAGTCGATGGTTCCGATGGCGGAGGAACCGCTGGGGGTGTCGTTAACGGACCAGCTGACGGCGGCGTTGGAGGTGCCGGAGACGGTGGCGGAAAAAGAGGTGGAATTGCCGACGCGGACGTTGGTGGTGGAAGGAGAGACCGCAACAGTGATGGAGGTGGCGGGCGGCGTGTTGCCTGTGGAGGAAGCGGAGCCGCAGGCGGCGAGAAAGAAGGAGAAGAAGAGCAATGTGGCACAGAGAGCAGGAGAAGGTGCACGCATAGGTAGTTCCATGTTCGGCGGAGGAGGGAAGGAGGACCACTGGACGGAGGGACAGAAGAGGGGCAAGGGTTACGGTGAGAGACATCTCCCACGGTAGAGGCATATTGGACAGGTCAGTTAGTGCCAACGCGACATTGCGCTCTCGTAACAAATCAGTGAGCCACTGGTCGATTTATACTTTATTGCGAATCTCGATTACGAACCGAACGGCCGGTAAAATCTTAACTCGTTGCAGGAGAGATCGCAGTCGGCGTCGGAATTCGTCTACCTGAATGTCGTACTTATGGAACCACGGGAATTGCAGAGCCAACGGCCCTAGTTCTCGCGTAGCAGGTGCATCCGGTCAGCCCGGGCGCACGTCGGGTAGCGATGAGTCAACAACCTATTCCGACGCATACAGCGTTAGCTCCGCCAGCGCGACCCAAGCGACAAGGGTCACTACCATTGCACGAGAGAGCACCGCTTCGCCACTCCATAAAACGAGCGCAATCCCCGAGAAATTGATGTACAGGGCAAATTCGCGCGCGAACTCTTGTCCTGAGGTCGCTGTTCTCCGGGGCGATAACATGCGTGCCAGCGCATTCAGCAGCGGTACCGCGAGGGCTATGCCGAGAATGAGCTCCGTTTTCCACATCGCGACATTGCCCGGTCGGACGAACCCTTTGCCGTCGGAGCTCCACGTATTGGCGTCGTGCAGGTACCCGATCACGGCGAGGCAGACCAGCACCATCCAGAGCGCAAGACGATCCGCGCGATGCAATCGCGCTAAAGACCCCAAGCCGGTGAGCGAGCGGCTCGCGAGCAGGAGCGCGGCGGCGATACCGATGATCACCAGAAGCCACGGCGTGAATCGGGTCACCAAGTGCAGGACGACGATAATGGCTGGGACCATGGCGAGGCGCACAGCAGCGACAGTCCGACGCTTTGCATCGGAGCGGTCTTGTCGCGAGGTCGTCATTGGACCGATAGTCAGGGAAACCTGCGCACAGCTTCCTTCAGAACGCCGCTCGACGCTCGAGAATCAAGTTCAAGTCGGAGTGCGCCACAAGCACGTTTTTCCGGACAGTCACGCAACCGATAGCATGTTACGGGTCCTTGCCCAAAGAGATCAATCTATCTATCTGATCCTCGACGCGACTGCGTACAGTTCGCAGAGCTCCAAAGCCTCGATCTAAGACTGATATGGGTCGAAGACTTCCATGGAAAATTCCCAGAAGCCGCGGGCGCGCTGATACATTAGAGCTCGAAAATTTGTTGGATCGTCAATGCGCCAGGCTTCGGGCGTGCTGAACCAGTAGGCGGTGGAGTCGTTCAGCCACGTTTGATAATAGACGCCCCAGGCAGCGAGCAGCGCATTGGCCTGCAATGCTCCGTCGTCCCGCACTTTGCCGCAGTGGTACATGTTTGCGGCGGCGCAGTAGGACACACCGGTCCAGACTTCGAATTGATGGGCATACTCGCTGTCGCCAACGCCAGGAAGAGAATCCGGATGAACAGCATTCGCGACGCCAACATCGCCGATACCGTCGCCGTTGCAATCCCTCAGCGCGAGAACTCCTCGTTTAAAAATCTGGCGATAGTGTGACGCCATACGGTCGGGCGTCAATACGGGAGGCAAGCCGGTAACATCGATATAGCGCTGTCCCACCATGGCATCGCCCATCAGGTCATCGTTATGCTGGTTGTATTGGAAGAAGCCGTACTGCGCATTCCAGAACTGCTGCTCCGTGCTGGTGCGAGCGAGAGCCAGCAAAGCAGTGATTTCCTTGAGGAGCGCATCTTCTTTGCGGGCTTGCGCGACGGCCTGCATCATTTCTAGAGCGCCAAGCCAAAGCACTGCGTTGAAGAATTTGTTCTCCTTATATTCAGAGCTTTTCATTTCGCTAAGACCGTCGCCGTTGATATCGGTAGTGATCTGGTAGCGATACGTGCGGACCATGGCTGGCCAAACTTGTTGAAGAAAGTCGTCGTCCTTGGTCTTGTACCAGTAGGTATAACACTGCTGAATAAATTTCGGGGACAGCTCGGACCAGGGAGTGGTAATGCGACCTTTAATTCCCAGCGGACTTTGATTGTATTCCCGGCCATAGCCGTCGTAATCGAAAAGCGGGTCGCCATGCACATTCCCGGCATCGTGAGGACAGCTGCCGTCGGGAGAGTCCATCACGAAATCGCTGAACAGAAGCAGCGTGGCGCGCTCCAGTTGAGGCCAGAGGTCGCGATTGCTCCGCGCGGGATGGTGGCGAACGTCGAAGGATTCCGCGAAAGAATATTCCTGGCACTCCATGACGAAGGCGACGTGCTGCCCGGGCCGATTGCCGAATTTTTTCGCCTTCGTTATACAACCGTATTCCCAGAAGGATCCGCCAAAGGTGCTGTAGTAAAGCTCGTTCAAAGTGCCCTGCTTGACCCAGTCAGGAACGTTGCTGCTCTGGATAATTGGTCGCTGCCAGGCGTCAATTTGGGCAAGCCAGTTTTCGCGATTCAACAAAGCCTGTTCGGCAATTCGCAAAGACTGCGCCGGAGCCGGCGGAAACCACTCCGTGAATCTGCGCGCCCATCGCGTCCCTGAACCAAACTCGATCTGCGGAAAATACCAACTTAGCGCGAACGGAACGACGACACTGGCGCCGGAGTCGAGCCCAACGGAAACACAGAGCGCGCTAGAGGGAGTCTGCGTGGATTGCGCGATGTCTTGATTCGCGAGGATGCCGTGAGCCGCAAAGGATTTCCAAATGTCTGATCCGTCGCCGTTGCCGTCCCAAACGGAAACGTACGATGCAGCGTGGTCCGTTGCAATGCACCACTCCGAGCCTTCGGTCTCCGGAGAATTTCCAGGATCGTGTGCCCCCATGACAATCGCCGTCACGCCGCTCTTCGGATCCGACTTGATGCGGTTCGTTAACCCGAGACGTTCTCTGGCAGTTTTGTCTCCACTGGCACTCTGCTCCCTACCTAGCGGAGTATTTTGAGAGCCAGTGTAGGGAGCGTTCGGAAACGTGAACATCAAAGACAGCTTGACGCGAGTTGCAGTTGGGTTGTGCAGCTTGAATAAGAAGAGCGCGGCGGGATAGGAGGTTTCACGATAATTGTCTTTGATAACCGGGCTGAAAAATTGCAGCGAAATGTTGGTCGCAAAGCCTTTGTAGGTACACCAACCTTTCGGAAAGAGGGCGTGATACCCCCCATCCCCGGGATTCAGCCTGGGCCAAGCCGGAAGAACATCCTCAGTCGCGAGAGTGCGCGCCTTCGCGTCGCCGCCGGG
>Ga0126379_10002181_pt1 | contig 12372 bp, 15 predicted proteins | sample PanSoiMetPlot_24_FD_92640 | JGI IMG/M metagenome (GOLD analysis project Ga0126379, IMG submission 92640) | Tropical forest soil microbial communities from Panama - MetaG Plot_24 | ecosystem: Environmental > Terrestrial > Soil > Tropical forest > Bulk soil | place: Panama | collected 2016-02-17
ATGCTCGGCGTCGCCAAGCGGCCGAAGCCCCGCGAAAGCGCGCGCCGTGCCCGCGACGCCGCAGCCGCCTTCCTACAACTTCATCCGCTACAGAATGACCCGCCAGCAACCTGACGCCCCCAGCACTAATCCTGGTATCACTAGGGTTAGTTTCGCCTGGAGCCGGGAAAGGAAGCACCGTGAAGAGGAAGAGATACTCTCGGAAATGTAACCTGCTGGCGCTACAACCGAAGCGCTTCCAGCAGATCGCCCTGGAGCATCGACGTCGTTACGGGTATCGACGATTCCGAGAAGTAATGCTTTTGCAAGGCAGCCTGAGTATCGAGCGCATGTGCCAGTTGGTTCCGGTCAGTCGCAGAAGTTCTATCGATCGCTGAAAGAGCTTCTCGAGGAGGGCGATCTATGACTTTGAATCGTCGAGGATGCCGGTACTGATACCAACCGGTAACCGGACATCAAATCAGGAGCTGGCCTCGTTTTGTCGCCGGCAGCACCTCTCGCACAGTGGTCTCCTAACTGAGCCGACTAGGGAAACCACGGGAATCGGCGGGGAGTATTCAAGCATGCCATGATTAGAAACGAAAGTCCGTGGCGGCTCAGACCTATCCTCTGGTGTCTAACTAGATTGACCCCCATGCCAAAATTCGAGGCCCAACCCGCCCCTCGACAACATCGGACAAATCAGCTTAACTAATTCAATCATTGTACGCAGGGGAACAACGCATGGGAAAAATCACTCCACATTTGTGGTTCGATAAAGAGGCAAAAGAAGCGGCCGAGCTCTACACGTCTTTGATCCCGAACTCGAAGATGACGAAAGTAAGGACGCTTCGGAACACTCCATCAGGCGATTGCGACATCGTATCGTTCGAGCTTTCAGGTCAGCCGTTTATGGCAATCAGCGCGGGACCGCTGTTCAAATTCAATCCGTCCGTGTCGTTCCAAATCAAATGCAAAATGAAGGACGACGTCGACGCGATATTCGAAAAACTCTCCAAAGGCGGGAAGGTGACTATGCCTCTGGGCAGCTATCCATTCAGCGAGCGGTATGGGTGGCTCGAAGATAAGTATGGACTGTCGTGGCAGGTGATTTTCGCGGGTGAGGACGCAGGGAAGCAAAGGATCACCCCTGTACTCATGTTTGTGGGCGCGGTGTGCGGCAAGACGGAAGAGGCCATTCATTTATATACAGAGGTTTTCAGGAATGCTCCTGGCGGCGCGGAAGGGAGCGGGAACGCGAACGTACTTTCCCGCTATGGAAAGGGCGAGGAACCAGACAGAGAAGGCACGGTGAGGTACGCTTCGTTCACGCTTCTCGGCCAGGAGATCGGAGCCATGGACTCTGCGCGGGAGCATAAGTTTGCGTTCAATGAGGCGATTTCCTTCGTCGTACCCTGCGATACGCAGGGAGAAATAGATTACTTTTGGGAAAGACTTTCGGCCGATCCGAAGGCTGAGCAGTGCGGTTGGCTTAGAGACAGATTTGGCGTCTCTTGGCAGGTTACTCCCACGGTCCTGAACCAACTGCTAAGTAGCGACGATAAAGAAAAAACCGCGCGCGTCACGCAAGCATTCCTCAAGATGAAAAAGTTCGACATCGATGCCCTCAAACGAGCATATGAAGGGACATAGGGAGTGCGAACCCTGACGAACCCGACGTAGGACCCTTGGCGTAGTCACTTCGCAGAACGACTAGCAGAACGAGACGCAGCCCCACTTTGCGCAGCCACCCCACAGAACGACCAATAAATCTCCACCAGCCGTGACCGCTCCACCGACGAACTCACTCGCGGAACGCGCGAGAAAATCCCCAACAGCTGTGAGCGCCGCATGCAGAATAACCAGCCATTTTCCGGGTCTTGCCCTGCCGCCAAAATCCGAGGCCTCAGCCGATTGAAACGCATCTGGACGCAGGAAGAGCGCTAGCGTGGTTCGAATCGCGTTTTTCCATCCGAGACTGCTATGACTTCGTAGCGGTCAATCACGAGAATTGCCCCAGACGGACGCCGCATCGTCAAGTCTGCGTTAGTGAAATAAATGAGGCGTCCCTCGAATGTTGTCGTTGGTCTTCCTTCGCGTTCGATCGGCTCTCCGCTCACAAAGTCAATCGGAACCGCGTCAATCACGCGCGGCTGCTTGAGTTCTACCGTCAGCGTCTTGAGTTCTTTCCTCCAATGCTCAAAGAACGGCCTGGCGCTCTTCCAACTGAGAATCGTCTCTCTCCGCTGCGTTTGCTGCGCACGCGTCATTGCTCTTCCTCTATGCATGAGTGCCAGTCTGGGTCGCCGTAGTGGGTCTGGCAGAACCAACGATTGCAGCGTTCGCAATACTCGATGGCCAACATCATGCACGCCTCATCCCAGGGAGAAACGCCCTGGCAAAATATCCCGCCCGGCTTACCTTTTTCTTTGCCTGGAGGTTCTCGGGCGGTGATGTGATCCCAGGGACTCAAGCCGTACTAACTCTTCTTCGAGGTCACGGCGTAGAAGGCTGCCCACCGCTGTTCAATGTCCTTGCTCTTGCAGTGGGGACAGACAATCCCGCCTTTCTCATACTGCGAAAGTGTCATGGTTTTCGAGAATTCTTTATTGCAGGCTCGACAAAGGAAATTGTACTGGGGCATGACTTTCCTCCCCATGGAAAACTCAATTGACAAAAATCCTAGTCGCACGCGCGGCTGGCGTCAATCAGGGAGGTGAGCTTGTGAAGGAGTGCTAGAATCATCTCCAGGATGTTCGACCTTTCAGCCAAAGCATGCGTGCCGTGTCGGGGAGGCGTCCCTCCGCTCAAGGGTGATGAACTCGTCGCCTTGCAAAAACAGGTGGACGGGTGGAGCGTTATCGAAGAGCACCACATCACGAAGACCTTCAGGTTTCCCAACTTTCGCGAGGCGCTCAAGTTCGTAAACCGCGTGGGTGAACTTGCGGAGGAGCAGGGGCACCATCCAGACATCTGCCTCGCGTGGGGAAAGGTCGAGATCACGGTCTGGACGCACAAGATCAACGGTCTGACGGAGAGCGATTTCATTCTTGCCGCAAAGATCAACCAAAGAGCACATTCTGAGAACTTCTTGAGGTGACCTCTCCGGTGATTTCTCCTGTCGCACGGACAGTCTGAGCTTTGTACACGCATCTCAACCTGAGAGTATGTGAGGGTACAGCGCAGGATCAAACCGGTGGACCGACGAGCCACATACGTGACCGCCATTGTTGTCACTCATCTCCTCGTGAACGTTTCCCATGGTCTCGCGCACCGTGAACTGCGCGTTGGCCTTGCTTTGCCTGCGTCGATCTTCGTCATTGTGGTGGTGCTGATCGTTCCTTTGGTGGCCATGGCGTTCCTCTGGGCAGCTAAGAAACGACTCAGCCTCATCCTCTTGTCCCTTTCCATGTCCGGATCGTTCGTTTTCGGTCTGTATCACCATTTTCTGGCAATGAGCCCCGACCACGTGCGTTCGCAGCCACCGAGTCCATGGGGACTCACGTTTGTCTTGACCGCATATGGATTGCTCATCTCGGAGGCGATCGGCACGTACGTCGGCATTCATTTCCTCCGGGTTGCCAAAATGGATGAGGCCAAAGTCGTTAACACATGATTTCCGGTACAGGCCCAACTGTATTTGCCCGTTCGAACGCCGTGCGTATTTGATAGAAGGGTCCGAACGCGAACCGACCGGAATCAGCACGCTCATCATCGCTTTCAGTTGGCTCCTGACGGGAACCGATTACTCGACAAACCAGGACTTTGGCGACGCTTTGCGTGTAGTACACTCACTGCCCGCTCATGTTCTGTCCTGAATGCAAAGCCGAATACCGCCCCGGTTTTACCCACTGCTCCGACTGTGACGTGGATTTGGTGGAAGAGCTTCCAGGAGAGGAGTCGTCTTCCGACGAAGCGCTCACGTGGCTCTGGGAGTGCGACGATCAGTCCGAGTGTGTCGGTGTCTGTTCGGATCTTAAGAAAGCCAACATCCCCTACAAAGTTGACCAGAATCCTTACGATAGGACCGCAAGAATGGGAGTACAGTGGCACTATCGGATTTTGATTTCGCCCAGCGATCTCGATCGAGCCAAGGACGTCTTAGGCATCGACGCGCCGCAACGCACAATCCCGTCCTACGATGCTGACGATGAGGAAGTCTTTGACCCCGCCTTGGAGTTACCAGACTCCAGCGCGTCATCCATTAGTGAGCCCAGGCGCCACGATACCTACCTCGACCCCTGGTATCCCGAAGATGCTACTGCCGAGGTCTGGTCTCAGGACGTCGACGACCTCTCCTTCGCGATTGAACACGCCCTTGATGAGAACCGCATTCATTGCCGCTGCGATTCCGATAAGCCCGGCGCCAAGAGAATTTTCGTACGGCCTGAAGACGAATCCTTTGCCCGCGAAATCGTCCGCGAAATCATCGAAGGCACTCCCCTCAAATAGCTTCGGTCACCATGGCGAGATAATCGGTAACTTAAGGTACTAGCCTCCACCTTTCCGATTCCGGACTAATCGCGCACGTAGGTCAATTTTCCCGCTGTTTCTAACAATGCCCGCCTTGGTCCAATCCTGTAAGAAATGACAGTTGGGCGTAAGTAGGGAGCGTTCCACTCTATTCCGTTAGAAGTGTCGAGAGTGAGACTGAACAGCCAGGTCGAGGGGAGCTTTGCTCATCGCATCCGAAGTTTCTCAGGCGAAGGGCTGGAGTATGCGGTCGAGCCCATGACTAAGCGCTTGTTCGAGGGAGAGTGAAATGGCCACAAAAGCAATGCCGACAGCTGGACCCCAACAACAACAGGAAGCCATGACAGCACGCCAAAATGACTGGACGAAGCCGGCCGCGATAGCGATTCCGAAGGAGGGATACTTTAAGCTTCAGAATGGGAGATATGGCCCGATATATCCCCGAACGCCAGCCTGCCATGGTTTTACCATTATCGCGAAGATCAAGCCCGGACGAGAAGATGCGGTCCGCGCCTACGGCAAAACCATCGAGAAGGTGATCGGTGATGTTCCCGACACCCTCGCGACCCTCAAGCTTCACTACCTTCGGTGGGTTCTCTTTGACATCAGCAAGGACACTTACTTCATGTATCAGGGAATCTTTGACACAGATTTCGACAAGTACACGGAGGACGCGGTTGCCCTGTTTACAAAATCTGGTGTGAACACAGTTTTCGAGAACCTCGAGGGATTTCCAGAGGACTGGAAAACAAACGTTCCCGCGTTCGCCAAGTTCGTTCGTGAACACCAGTACCCCAGCTTTCTGGAATATGGCGAGTATCCCTACGTCACGGCCGATGAGATTAAAAAGGCCCTAAAACTCAAGGCAGCTTTTACTGGCATGCTCGACCTAATGCAGTAGCAAAGCTCTTGTTTACTCGCGACAGGAGAACGCCGTGAGCATCTTGCAACAATCAAGCATTTCCGTTGACCTAGCCAGGCGAACTGAGCAGCCAAGTTCACTGGATTTCGAAGATATTCAGCATTTCTTGATGTCGCGGCCACCAGCGCGGGCAGCGCGGTACGAATTCCTGACGTTTGGGTCTGCGACAGGCGGGCGCGCGTGGCTAACGGGCCTCATAGACAAGGTGGGCACCGCAAAAGCTGTCGGGCAAAGTGTTGCTGACTCTAGATGGGTGACGATCGGGCTTACTTGGAACGGCTTGCAAGCGCTTGGATTGGATGACGCATCCCTTGCCACTTTTCCTGAAGAATTTCGTCAGGGCATGGCTGCCCGTGCGGACATCCTTGGACTAACAGGTGCCAACCATCCGGATCACTGGGTAGGACGCCTGGCAAGTCCAAACCTTCATGCTATTGCCATACTGTTTGCCCGCGATGTCGCCGAACGTGAGCGGTGCCGACAGGAGCACGAACGCTATGTGGCGCAATGCGATGGAGTCGAACTCCTTTCCTCCCTCGATCTGGAAGCGATCCCACCGTTTGACTATGCACACGAACACTTCGGTTACCGCGACCGACTCTCGCAGCCCGTGATCGAAGGGACGGGAGTGGAGCCTACACCTGGCTCTGGGTCGCCGCTTAAACCAGGTGAATTTTTTCTTGGCTACCCCGATGAAGAGGGTCCGGCCGCCGGTATGCCCCGACCGAAGATTCTTTCCCAAAATGGCAGCTATGTCGCCTACCTCAGGATGGAGGAGCATGTGGGGGCATTTCGCGATTTCCTTCGAGAACATGGTGAGTCACCCGAACAGCAGGAATTGATGGCTGCAAAGGTGATGGGACGGTGGCGGAGCGGAGCTCCGCTAGTCCTGGCGCCGGAGAAAGACGACGCCGAGCTCGGCGCAGACCCCCAGCGCACCAATGATTTCAACTACGGGAGCATGGACCCCTACGGTTACGCGTGCCCGTTGGGTGCGCATATTCGGCGCATGAATCCGCGCGATACCACACAAAATATCCAGCGGCGCAAGATGATCCGGCGCGGAGGCACCTACGGTCCTCCGCTGCCGGAAGGTGCGCCCGAAGATGGGCAGGAACGGGGCATCGCCGCGTTCGTCGGTTGCGCGAGCCTCGTCCGCCAATTTGAGTTTGCGATGAATGTGTGGGCAAACTGGCCAAACTTTCACGAACTAGAAAACGAGCGCGATCCGATCTTCGGTACGCAGGACGGCACTTTTGACATGACTATCCCAAAGCGGCCTATTCGGAAAAAGATCACGGGGCTATCTGCCTTCACAACGATACGAGGGGGCGCGTATTTCTTCTTGCCGGGTATAAGGGCGCTCCGATACCTGGCGTCTTTAGGTGATCGTCATTGAGGGCAGGCTCTTGTCAGAAACCGTAGAAGGGTAGTCAGTCATGAGCACTTCGCTTCAACTGCCACGCACTTACAATCAAAATCATTCACCGCGCAGGTACACTCCGGGCAAGCGAAGAGTTTCGATTTACTGGACATGGAGTTATCCCTGGGAATCCAACCGGGATATTACGGGACTTGATAATCGCTTCTCGACCATGACCGAAGTCCGCAGGGTTGCGTGGCCCAGCTATGAGGGAACGGAATGGGACGAGATGCACTTCCTTCAGGGAATTGCTGGCACCCTGGAGCTGTTTCATCGCTCAACTCTCGCGTTCCAAAAGGTAGCTGGCGAAGTCACCGGCCACGCTGTTGCAGTGTTTCAACGGATCGACCAGGCGGGATACAAACTTCCGATAGACGAACGAATCCTGGCGGATACAGACACGCTGATGGTGTTCGGTCTCGACCATCTGCTTTCGGAGCAGGAGGCTGCGCCAGAAGAGATCGCCGCCATTCGCGAGTGGCTGGGACGCGAAGGGACTTGCTTGCTGCTAGGCCCTCATCACGATGTCGGATTTACGGACGATATGCAGCAACGCCAGTTGGAATACAAGCACCATGGGGACCCGCTGGTACCACGCCAGCAGCGCTTCGGTCAATACACCCGTTCGATGATGAAGGCGCTCGGGGTCCCGGTCATGAATCAGTTCGGACTGCGCCCGGCTCTAGTCAAAGGCACAAAACAAATCGCGCCGCTTACGATCAACAAAGACCTAGATAAGCTTGGCTTGCTTAATGGGGTTACTACATTCAACTTTCATCCTCATCTGCCCCACTACGCGCTGACCACTGGCGATACAAAGTCGGTCCACGTGCTTACGCGCCAACCGATTGATCTTGACCGGCCGCACCCTTTCACGCAGGCGGGCAACTCCGAGTTTAACTCGTGTATCTGGATGCCTCCTCATGGACAACGTGCGGGACACATCCTACTGGCGGACTCCACGATATTCACAACCTTGTTTGGTGGTGTGGAGTCATTGGAGACCTTCTGGAAGAATCTGGCAACTATGCCGCTTGGAAGCGGGATGCACGCTAAGAAAACTAGGGCCGCCGCCTGATCTGGAACATGGGACGTCACCAGGGCTACATGGGAAACACCAAATGGAACTTCTGAGCAAGGCAGTCCCCATAGCGATGGTAGCCTTTGTGATTTCAAGCATGCTGGCGGTCGGAGTGAGCCTCAGCGTGACGCAGATTGTAGATCCTCTGCGTAACGGGAAACTCGTCTCTCTTGCGTTGCTCGCAAACTTCGTTCTGATGCCGCTAGGAGCGTTGGCCATCGCAAGACTGCTTAGGCTTGATGAACCTCTCGGCATAGCTCTGCTCTTGCTAGGTGCTGCGGCTGGCGCACCGTTTCTCCCTAAGCTGGCTGGAATTGCCAAAAGCAATCTTGCTTTTGCTGTGGGCTTGATGGTCCTACTCATGGTTTTGACGGTGGGCTACATGCCTCTCGTCCTGCCATGGCTTCTCGAAGGTGTTTCCGTCGATCCCACGAAGATCGCGCGTTCGCTTGTTCTCCTCATGCTACTCCCGCTAGGCTTTGGACTCTTGGTGAAGGCTCGCTTCTGTGGCGTTGCTGACCGGGTACGAAGTCCGCTCAACGGTATCTCAAGTCTAAGCCTGGCTCTACTAATCGTGCTGCTGCTGATCACTAACGCTCGAAATGTAATTGCCCTGTTTGGCACACGCGGCATTCTGGCAAGCATCCTGTTTCTCCTCGGGGGGGCCGGAATCGGATGGCTTCTAGGTGGCCCTGGGACAAAGGGCGTGCTGGCATTAGGTACTGCACAGCGCAATATTGCCGCTGCGCTTGTGGTTGGCGGCAAGAACTTCGACGACCCGAAGGTTCTCGTTATGGTGGTCGTGGTGGCCGTCGTCGGATTGCTTATTTTGATGCCATTGGCGCGAGCGCTGGGCGCTCGAAGCACAGTACCAGAAGCCTAGAACACCTTAGTGGCATTGCAATGCACCTACGTCGTGGAACGAGGCAATCTGAACCTGATGAGAGCAAACCTGGCATTTCATATTTTTTCTCTGGTTGGTCTCGTCGTGGTTCTTACGTTTGTAACCTCCATTTCCATTCAAGCTCAAGTCAGGGGTGTTTATCCTGTCGGCATGAATGCGACCAACTCTGGGGTGACACCCGATCCCGGAATTACCTACTCAAACCTTTTTGTTTTTTTCTCGCGTGACGAAGAGAAGGGTCCCAGTGGAGAGGTACTCGCTACCGGCCAAAACTCAATCATGATGGACCTGAATAGTTTTGTCTGGGTCAGCAAAAGGGAGATAGGCCTACTGGGTGGTGCCGTATTCTCGGGCTCGGCTACCTTGCCGATCGCTAACAATTCGCTCTCTTCAGACGTTCACGGCGGCCTCAGTGGCGGTGGTGGATTTGCTGATTCGTTTTATCAACCCTTCATTCTCGGCTGGCGCAAGAAGCGCGTTGCCATTCGGGCAATCTATGGCTTCCTGGCGCCCACAGGAAGATTCAGTGCGGGTGCCAACACCAATGTTGGTTCGGGCTACTGGACCTCGGTTGTTTCGAGTGGACAAACGATATATCTGACTGAAAACAAGGCCACTGCCTTGTCTGCATTTCAGATGTACGAATTTCACGGAAAGCAACAAGGCACCATGATCCATCCCGGCGAGACTTTTAACCTCGACTATTCACTAACACAGACCTTTCCATTGCAACGAAGCTTGCGCCTTCAACTTGGCCTTGTGGGCTACGGCCAGTGGCAGACCACTGATAAATCCGGGCCAAGCATTACGCCGGAACAGGCAACAGCGCACTACAAAGTCAACGCTCTTGGGCTCGCTGCTAACATGATGTTACCGGAGCGGCGCGTAAGCGTAGGCGCTAAGTATTTTCATGAGTTCGAGTGCAGGTCTACGTTCCAGGGATATACGGTCCAGATTTTTGGATCGATCACATTCTAGCCCTAATATCTCGAAATATGTGAAGGCCCAAGACGCTGAGGAAATGTCCACGAAGGAATCCTTAAACTGCGCTGCGTTGCCAATGACTTCCTCCCCCCATGAGTTCACTAGCGCCTAGTTTCTTGGATTCTGCCTAGGATGGGTTGGTTGCGATTGGAAGACTGTCGGGTAGATCTCCAGTCGGGCGCCGTCGGCGGTGTGTTCGGCTGATGGGCAAACCCGAAAAAGACAGATTCCAACTTCCGGTTGGACGACTCGCCCAAAACACCGGCTTTAACTCGAAAAGTCGAATTTACGCACGAAATTAGGAACGCCTACCTTCCAATCTTTCGAACTGCAGCGGCTTGTTGCTCATCCTTACGAGCAACGACCTAACTCTTCGAAATCTATTCGAATCTGAGCGCCTCGATCGGGCGAATGGACGCTGCCTTTCTGGAAGGTAAGATAGAAAAGGCCAAGTTCAGAGTCGTGGCGGCGGCAAAAGACCATACGGCGCTCTTGCTGTTAAAGACGAAAGGCAATCGGGCCGCGCCACTAATCAAACGTGAGGCCGGCCAGGAGACTGCCATTCCCAATAGTCCGCCGGTCAAAACCAGCGCGAGCATTTCGCACGTCACTTGGAGAAAAATGTCGGCTCTGGTAGCCCCCAACGCCCGGCGCGTGCCGATTTCACGGGTTCGCTCCCTCACGGCAATCCAGGAGATCGCCAGAATTCCCAAACCGGAAACGGCCAGCGCGCTGGCGGCAATCCACCGCAAGAAGAAGCCCAGTCTGCTCGCAGCCGCCATTTGCGTCTCGAGCAAACTTTTTTGGCTCTGAATTTGGAAGTCATCGGGCCGGTTTGGGGGCACATGATGCAGTTGGTGCAACAACGTGCGGCTCTGTTCAGCGGCTGCATCCATGCCACGCAAAGAATCGATCTCCAGAACGACACCACTGTAATGGTCAACGTTCATGAGCCGCCGCATCGCGGTGGCCAGCGGCACGTAGATTTGATTGTCTTCATTGCTGACGTCAAGCCCTTGTCCCCGCTCGCTCAAAACGCCAATCACCGTAAACGGGACGGGGTTAATCATCAGGCTCTGTCCAACGGCGGATGCGCCGCCGAACAGATCAACCGCAACGGTATGACCTAATACGGCGATGCGCGACGCCGCTCGCCCCTGAGCGTACGTCTGGCAAACTGAGAGGAGGTTTTCGCATATCAGGTTAGATACTACGGGTCACTCTCAAACCGATCGTTAAACAAGCCGCTCAACGCTACCATGACAAATAGACATAAGTTGGCATAAGCGCTTAATAAGGGTTTGCGGTGTCCGCATGTCTGAATGACGGGCAACCCGTAAGTTGAGCCTTCAGCCCCTCGGGCGGGGGTCCAACTTCAGAGTTGCCGACGACTCGAGAGTTGACGCGATATTGGTAAATACAACGCGTTTATCCGGTACTAACTCGACCGGCGAGCTGATAACTTCCGGGTTGCCGTCCACGCGAGAGCTAATTTATGCCGCAGCACCAGGGATCCGCCTGATCCGCCGCATTGAACGCGATCAGTAGGAAAAGCAAGAGAATTCACGTGCTTTTCATAACGTCCTAGCCTGCGTAAACTGTTCCCGCCTCGACAAAACATAGTGGGTTCTTCCAAGGGTCTTCGACGTAAAATGAGCGCTCCCCCCAGGGACGAACCACAATGCCGCCGCTTGGCCCGTCGTGGACATCTCCCTGCGAAAGGCACTTTAGCTGTTTGGCACGTTCGTGGACGTCTTCCAGTTTGTTCACGGTGAAATAGAGCGCCTTCGCCGCGTGGTGCGGCTGATGTGACGACGAGACGTCAAGGACCTGCAGGGTTACCGGACCGCATTCGAAATAGCACCGTGAGCCAGCCTGTTTGCGCCCCTGGATGCCGAGAAGTGTGGTATAGAACGAAATGGCCGATTGGAGGTCCGCGACTTCAATGTTCAGTCTGAAGAATTGCGGAATATCCCTTTTCAGGCCTCCTTTGGTCTGTTTTGGCGCAGGGACTTTTCTTTTTGATTTCGCTGACATCGTTGTTTCTCCTCAATGTTTGCTATTTCTGGAAAAATGAGCCAGCCAGTCGCGAACCAGTTCAAGTCGTTTGCGCTGGATTCGATAGATGCGCGAGCGGCCCCGCTTTTCATGTGCCAGCAAGCCCGCTCGCTCAAGAACTCGAAGATGCCGCGTAGTCGTTTGCCAAGCGTGCTCAAAGACGGCGGCAATTTCTCCGGCCGTCATAGAACCACCATTGAAATAAATCGTAAGCAGCATCCGGCGTCGGGCAGCGTGCGCCAAGGCGGCGAATACGGATTCGTAAGCATCAACTCGCGGTTTCGATTCCGGGCTGCTCATCAACGATATTAAGCCACGCGGCTAAATATCTTGTCAACAGTTATTTAGCATAACGGCTAAATAATGTGGATTCATAACCTTTACGCCGGGCCCAACTCCTGATACTCCGCTAGCAGGAAGTGATCGCGATTGCTCCCGGTTGACGGGTAGTCCCAAACATCGGGCGGCAGCTTATCCTTGAGCGATGCATACATGGCGTCGCGGAACAGTTTCAGAGCTGGATACGGCCGGAGGGCAATAGTGCGCTC
>Ga0126379_10002182_pt1 | contig 12370 bp, 13 predicted proteins | sample PanSoiMetPlot_24_FD_92640 | JGI IMG/M metagenome (GOLD analysis project Ga0126379, IMG submission 92640) | Tropical forest soil microbial communities from Panama - MetaG Plot_24 | ecosystem: Environmental > Terrestrial > Soil > Tropical forest > Bulk soil | place: Panama | collected 2016-02-17
AGGAAGGCTTGTCGATTACGTATTATGATTATACGGTGACGAGCCTGGACAAGAAGGCGATGGAGAAGGCAGGGATAAACCTAAAGCCCTACACTAAAGAGACAAAGAGTAAGAGGTTGAGAGTTCGGTTGCAGGAGGATACGGATGCTGGTCAAGCCGACGAAGAGTAGAGAGCGAATCCTTTTGATGGGGCCGTGGAACAGCGGCAAAACCTACACGTATTGTTCGATAGCCGGTTGGTTAAGGAGAACGGGGAGTGAGGCTAAACTTTGGGTTATTGATACTGACAACGCGGTCGAGCGTGTGGGTGAAGAATTTGGGGAGGACTTTTACCAAAACGTTGATGTTAGAACGACCGGTCAGTGGGAAGAAATGCGAAGTTACCTTGACTCGCGACTACAAGATGGGGTCAGGGACGACTGGTTTACTGTCGATATGGTTGACTCGGTATGGAGTGGAGTGCAGGATCACTTCATCGAGCAGATATGGGGGGAGTCAGCTGACAAGTTTATGCTGGACTATCGGACGCGATCATCGGCAAACCCCATTACGGAAGAAGGCGGATGGGGGATTAACTGGCAGGTGATTAACAAGCTGTACTATAAGTTTATGAACGATATGATTCAGAAGTGGCCTGGCCATTTGCTGTGTTGCACGCCGGCTGAGAAGGTGGTGTTGCCTAATGCGAAGGGGCAGGGGGGTGATGATGCTGACATTATTCGACAGTATGGACGGCACGGTTATAAGCCCGCTGGGCAAAAGAAACTTGGACATTATTTCCACACTATACTCGCTACAACAGAGACTAACGATGGTTGGGCCATGTCAACCGTTAAGGATAGAGGGGGGCGTGAGAGTCTCACCCGATCGCCAATATCTGATTTTACGATGGACTATCTTGTGAAGGTGGCCGGATGGGAACTGTGATCCAACAGGGGCCTAGACCTCGCTGTGTCTGCGGGCACTACAAGCACATGCATTGGGTAGGTACAGAGCAATGCCTAGAGTGTGACTGTCCATTCTACGAACCGGATGACCGTGACGCTACTTATTAGTCCGACAGAGCCGCTCGAGATTAGGGTTATGGGGCAGACAAGTTCAGTACCCGAGGATTATGGAGTCGATGTATTGTGGATCACGAGTCAAGGGATAGTGGGGGTACAGCGGAAGGAAGTCAGGGATTTCATCAATTCAGCCCAGGATGGGAGGCTTGGAAAAGAGCTCTCTCAGATGAAGCAATTGCGACTATCCTTGGTTATCGTAGAGGGAACCCTAACCTGGACAACAGAAGGGAAGTGTATGAATGTACCTTCTTGGTCACTGGAGAGACACTTAGGGGTGGAGTTCTCGATTCAATCGGCAGGATGTTGGCTGACACATTCAAGGGGGATCCAAGAATCTATCGCCTACACATATCAGTTTCAGAAGTGGAGTCTAAGGGAAACCCATACGAGCCTGACTCAGCGCCCGAATCCGGTCAGTAAATGGGGTCGGGCCGACAATGTAGACTGGTGCATCCACCTGCTCCAATCCTTTCCCGGCATCGGCGCTAAAATGGCTGGACAAATCTACAAGTGGTTTGGTAGAGTTCCACTGAGATGGGATTGTACCTTGGCCGAGCTGATGGACGTACCGGGTATAGGGCCTAACCGCGCCGCCAATATGTATGGGGTGTTAAATGAGGAAGGACCGGATCAACTATCAAGTTCTGACAGTGAAGAACCCTACACAGACTTGTCTGCACTGTGAAAAGGCAGGAGTATACGGATGGATTGGGCATGTATATTGCCCACTTCATCTACCAACTCTAGGGCAACTTGACTATGTGCAGTTGACCTTGGTCTGACCACTAACTCCATATCGACGCCTAACAGTTTTCTGCCCCCCGCCCGGTACTGGTGACCCGGAGCGGGGGGCAAAACTGTCTGGAGGCAACGTGCAGTTTTCTAGAGGTGCTGAAGTAATGCGACAATGGCTCCAGTAGACAAACTAGCCAACGTCGAAATGGTTATGACGATAGCCCAACTTGGTCGTCGGGTATATTCATCTAACTTATTATGGAGACCAATTATTTCAGCACTTAGGTTATCAACCTTAACCTCGAGAGCTACAAGTCTTTCATCAGAGGAGGGCATCGGTGGTTGTGTCTCCGAGTATGTCCTCCGGCTCACATTCAAATACCCGGCATAGTCCAATCATATGATGTTGTGGGATAGCTCGCTGCCCTAAGATATATTCGGAGAGTCGGCTAGGACTCATTCCAGCAAGGGCCGCTATCATATACTGCGGCCCTCCCTTCTCTAAGCACCGTAGTCTTAGTTTATTAACCGGCACAGTGCTCACGTGATAATCCCTGTCCGCTTAAGAAGTGCTTCCCACTCCGGCCCCGTCATTTCAACAATCCCACAGTTAGTGTTATACGCAAAGGACGATCCATCCTCCGGTATACCAAACTGGTTAGGCGCACCGTGGAACTGATGCACGATCAGCCCACCCTGAACTAGATAGCAGTTAACCCCATTAAAGTTAATCCACATTACTGTCATATCTGGAGTCCTTCTTGGCTTGGCGGGGATGATGATGGATTGGATTTGGTTCCAATCCTCATAGGTCCAATAGTCGTAGTGATAGTCGCCGGACTGGACTAGAGAGCGGTGGGTAATGTAACCATTCCAGCCGGTAACCCTATTACCATCATAGAAGGTCTGGGGAATGGACAGCCACTTGATTAGGCCAGCCGTAGCGTTATAGGCTGCTGGTGTAAAGATAACGGGGTCAGCATCCGGCATATATTCGATCTCTATACCCGGTCCCCTACCATTCCAAGGATCGCCAGCGTGCCAACATTTAGCGTCAGCCTCAGCGAACTGTTGTACCGTCCCATCGCGGCTAACTAGAAAGTTAAAGTACCCCTGCAATCCCACACCAGTAGAATTATATCCAACCGTATAGTGACACACCGCCGTCTGCATGGTTGTATGGCCGGAGTTATAGCCCGCATTTACGCCAGGGTTCCAAATTGCACCCGGATAGATCATTGGCCTAAGGCTTTCTGTAACTGTTGGGGTGTGTAGAGCTTGCCCTGGTAGGGAATTTGCGTGTATGGAAGGCTGCCAACGCTACCTCCCTTAGCCGCATTAGCGACGTCTTGCTGTGCCACCGAGTATTGATTTCTCGCATAGCGAATCTGCTCCCTTGCAATATTGCGTTTGCCGGTTGTAAAGGGAAGGTTAAGGTTAGACCACATAACTCGAGCATAGGCTTCGGGATCACTTTGATGGAGTTCGTTTAGATTCTTACTCCAACCCATCATGCCTTCAACCGTCTGGAACTGAGGCACAATCTCTTCGGCTAGTGTTTGATATAGAGGCTGCTTAGGCTTGTAGACCAGATTACCTGTTTCCGGATCGACGGTCAGATCAGGGAATAGTTCCGGCGTGGCGGATAGTACATTCATACCGGATGCCTGGAATGGTAGAGTGATTAGCGGGTTAAGGCTCGACATAAACCCTGCCCTAGTAAACGGAGACAATCCATTCATTGAGCGGAACGGGTTCATGTTCTTAGTATCAACGAACCAGGCATTGCCAGATTTATCAGACCCAGTGATAGGGAATAGGGTCATAAACTTCATGGGGAGGCCGGTCGCTGCGTCCTCCGTTTCGATCCTACCTATGGCGGCAAGCACAGCGGCTTTCATAGGATGTTCAGCGGGGAACTGCATCATATATTTAATGAGCTGACGAGTAAAGGGATAGAATGGGAAGACTTGTCTGAGGATAGTCCGCTCAATAGGCGTCATTCTATCCACATCCATGAGGACTCTAGAGACTTGGGCCAGGCCAGCCGCATGGGCATCGGCTTCGGCCATTGTCATAGCCCGTTCCTTACCCTTTAATGCCTTACCAAGTTGCATAGAGGTTTTGGCACCACGCCCTAGGTCGGATTTAGCCATCTTAATAGCCTCATCCGCCATCGTTACCCTGCTATCACCTTTCAAATACTCATCGTGGCCACGGATATACTCCATAGCTCGGCTCATATTAGTGATGGTCTCTTCCCACTGACGGTATTTGACGGGGTTAAGGAACTTCCCAGGAGACCACTTAGAAGTCATAAGTTTATTGAATGCAGTCTCCGCTACATTCCCTTCACCCTTACCCCAATGTTCGGAGAGAATCCTAGCCATTGTGTGGCCTTGGCGGATGGCATGGATTTGCTCAGCGGTAAACCCGGCATCTTGTAGGTCTTTAACGGATTGGGTGGCAAGTTCCTTCTGTACATCCCTACCAAAGATACCCACACCGGATGGGATACCCTCGCCTAGTTTACCGAGATCATGGCGTGCGTCGAAGGCCTGCTTGATATCCGTCCACTTAAACGTACCCAAGTCGTCCAATGCCATGAACATACCGTTGGAGAATAGGACGTGGGAGAGGTGACGAGGGCCAGTCAACACCGCATATTTGAAGAGGCTAGTCGTAGCGGTATAGGGCTTAGGGAGGTTACGAGCCGTATTTAGCTTGTCCAATGCGCCAGTAATATAGCGAGGGACCATCGCATCCCGCAACGCATTAGCGTTCCCATCCGTCAGAATATTCTTAAACTCTGCGTCTACAGCCCATCTACCTGACCAATCATAGAGGTTAACATAGTTCGCCGCAATATAGTCCCTAGCCTCAATCGGATGCATACCTGTTTTCTGAAGAGTCTCCATGAGATCAGTTCTGGCTATGCTATGGTTACCCCAGATATAGTGAACTAGGTCCGCTCCACCCACCCGTCGAACGTTTTTTTCCGCCTCAGCCAACGCATCTTTAGCCGTCGAATACTCATGGCGCATGATGCCGGTAACGATCCGGTTAGGATCTTTTTCCGCTTCCTTAATGCGCTTCTCAATGTCTAGGAATTTGGCCAGCGATTGAACATAGGTATCGTGGTAACCATCACGGTACCTTAGGAATTTCTGACCAACCGCCCCTTCCCTAAGATTCTGAGACCATCTACCCACCACATCCTTAATATCGCCGGCGACTCCCCATCTTTGTGCTGCGCGAGTTGCCGCCGTACCCATACCAGCAGGCATATCCGGCCCGCCTGTTTTACCCGTAGCACGGACTAGGGCTTTAAGCGGTTTACCCTCAGCCAATGCCTCGTATGCTGACCCCTTAGGAATAATACCCTCTGAGACTGCTGCCGCTGGATCAGCCGCCGCTTCCCCATATTTAAGGCCAGCCGCAACTTTCCCAGCTGTCCCCGCATAGGGCAGTATGTCTAAGAGTCCAAAGCCGGGATGCTTATAGAATTCGGATGGTTCCTTACCCTCCCAAACATTTGCAGCCGTATAAGTCCCAGGAATCATATTTACCCCAGGAATATTCCTTAGACCGAACGGTACGCCCTTCCGAACCCCCATCTTATTAGCCTGCTCAACCGTAGACGCCACACTCTTAGCTTCCTGAGAATATCCAGGAATCCACGATTGAAGTTGATTTAGAAGCCCAGTAACAGGCGTAGTTGTGCCCGGCTTGTATTTGTGAGTCGCAAGAATATCTCCTAAGGCTCGAGCTGTAAAGGCATCGAGTCCCAACGCACCTTTATATAGTGCCGGTACTAAGGTTTGCGGATGGAGGCCAGCCGTAATCTTCCCTACATCAGAGACCAGATTCCCACCAATCCCTAAGATACCATGATGGGTAGTGTCAGTTTTGGATACAGGAGCCTTGCCGGTTTGCAATGCCTTGACAAAATTAGCAATCTGAGCGTTAGAATAGGGCTGCTTACCCTGCATGACTCGTTGGCGGTCGTCCTCAAACACCGGCCTTACGTGGGCATCCATGTTGACGTGAGGGACGGTTTTAAAGGCGGCAATACGAGATGCCCAATTCGTATTGAACCGGTTAATAGTCTGCTGCTTAGTCGCCGCAGGAGTCTTTACAGAGGGCGTTTTAGGAGAAGAGGTAGGATACTTCATCCGCCTAGACCCTTAAATGTACCGACCGTTGACGCACCAGCACTAGTCGCAGAAGATGTGCCTGTTGGAATCTCTGCACCTGATTGATAAGCCGCAATCAAAGCATCAATGGGACTCATACCGGATTTCTGTAGTTTAGTCGGATCCCAACCCGCATTAGCGAGAATTTTCCTAAGGGCAGTCGTGTCTTTACCTTGGGCAGTAGCCTGTTTGATAATCTCTTTCTGTGCCATTTCCTGTACGCCTTGGGGAGTTTGTAGATTGGCGGCTGCCTCCCTAAATACTTCTGGTGTATTGGGTGCATCGGTAGGGATATATTGATCGAGACCCCGGTATACGTCAGCGAGGCTGGTGTAACCTAGACTATAGAGGTACGGCGTCCGTTGACTAGAGGCCAGCTGGAAGTATTGGTCCATAACATCAGCCGCACGGTTAAGATTCTCCGCCCTATCCTTAGCCATAGGCTGCCACATTTGTGTCATGGCAGTCTGTTCCATACCCTGTGGAGTGGCTAGGAACTGCTGATGTTGAGCCTGGGGAGTCTTAGCGATATCTTTGACTAGGTTCGGATCATGCCCTCCGGCCATCTGATAGTAGAGATTACGGAGGATTTCCCCTTGATCCATCCCAGGCTGTTGGCCAGCCATATATTCCTGCCGACCAACCTGCTGTTGCATAGCCTGTCGGATAGCATTATGTAATTGGTGTTGGGCGGTAACGTTCTCGGGAGCAACCTGACTACGGCCAGACTTCTGTAGATATTGTTGGGTGGCCTGTTGTTTAGTCTGCTGGCCTAACGGTGTCCCCTTCATAGCCCTAGCCAATAAAGCAGTCTGTTCCTTAGGAGCCTTCCCTAGCAGCGGACTATAAAACTCCCCTTGGTAGGTGTAGTTCGGGTCGTTGTATTTCCGCACCGCATCTTGGTAGATTTTGATCGCATCGTCGTAGGTCTTAGCAGAAGAGTAGTCGGGTTGATACGTAGTCATATCATGGGAGAAGCCAGTCTTAGGGACTGGTGGTGCGGCTACTTCCCTCTGTCCACCCCCACTTTTAGTCGGTACTGCTGCTGTAGAGGATGGTTTAGTGGAAGGTTCCTGTGTGTAAGTGGAGGTTGGAATATAATGGGGCGGCGGGGGAGGCGGTGCCTTAGGCTTCTTAGCCTTCTTGACCGCCATACCTTTACTAACATCGAACTTCTGCTGTTTAGCCATTATAGACCAGCCATCGCTCGCTTATAGCGTTCCACGTCTGCCGCCGTCTTTTGTTGGTTAAGCTCAAAGTTCTTTAAATAATCCTGGATACCAAGTTTAGATTTAGCCAACTCAGACGACCGGATACCATAGTTATATTGGTCGGCTAGTTGTCCTAGCCCTAGACTCCTAGCAAAGTCAATCTCACCACGTTGCCGCTGAGTTCCTGCCGCAGTATACGCACCGGCAGCCGTTTGTTGTGCATTGAGATTATACATCTGTGTGGCAAGACGGTCTAGGAGACTCTGCTGCGAAGTCCCATATTGCTGTTTAAGATAGTCTTCCTTCTGTTGGATACCTAGGTTAGCTTGGGCTTGGCTAGCGTCTAGGGATTGTAGTTGTAGGGCGGCTAGAGCAGAGGCCTGATCCAAACCGAAATCCCTCATAAAGCGGTTAATATCGGTTTCCGCAGATGCTAGAGAATCGCTACCACCACTACTGCTACCGCCACTACTTCCACCAGTAGAATCAATAGTCCCACCACCAGTAGTATCCCCACCACCACCCTGGGCAAGAGACGCTAGATAGGCGTTAACTTGGTCTTGGGTATATTGACCGGAATCCTGTCCAGGTGGCGTAAGAACATTTACACCCGTCCCACCAAAGGCTACATTATTAAGAAAGGTTCCGCCTAGCTGCCCCTCTAACGACTGACTACCCCCAATAGCCTTACCAACATTCTTTCCAATCTTGGACAACGTAGTCATTAGAAGTCCAATCCTCCGTACAGCCATTCAGGCACAGCGTTATATCCAATTGTCATTGCCCTGGCCTGATCGTGCCACTGTCTAGTCATCTGGTACATATTGTCTAGAGTCTGGTCGTAAAGCTGCTTGGCGTCTTTCCACGTCTCGTCTTTATCCTTTCGCCTCGCCACATACTCACAATATAGGGGTACTAAATCCCACCATCCTTCAGGGATTTCGACAATATCTGTATCATTGACGAGATTGCGGGGGAGTCTGTAGTAGAAGATTTGGATTGTATCGCCTGTTGAAGCAGGCACCGGGTACAATTGCATTGTAAGGTTAGGCGGGAAACCCCAAAGCACGTAATTGTATGCATAAGACATTGTTTGGGAGAGCTGGTTAATCCCCCAAACCTGATCCATTTCCTGGTAGGTTGATGCCTGGACAGGGTAGATATTGGTAGTGCCAAAGGGTTTGTACTCTACACGGTGAATCCGGATAACATCAGGGGGGACAAGATACTTACCAACGGATTGTGTAGTAGATAAGGAAGTGTTGAAGGACTGGATCGTTTCAGTGCGCCGCGATACATCCCTACATCCTTCATTAATCCAAGTGTTTAGTTCACTATCAGTCCAGAATCGTGATGTTGACTCATCTAGCCGATTCCTAACGTCCTGCCGTAACGCGCCAAGGGTGGTTGGCATTAGTACTCCCCGTAAAGAGTAACTAGTGTATGTAGTTTAAGGTTACCTGCCGATGGAAATAATGTGATAGACGTTATGGGAGAGGAATTAGCCCAATAGAATCCACCACTATATGCCCATGATGCCGCTGTATCATAGGTAGTAAATTGGTAGTTCCCCTCCTTCGAGAAGAATTTGTTCGCATAGTCGATGATAGTGCATTGGGACACGCCGACTCTACCACCAGTATCCGCCACCGACCCTATAGCGGTAGACGTTACACTCCCCGCACTACCAGTATTAGGTGCCGCTCCACCGATAGTTCCCACATGCTGATAGAAGTAGTTAGCAGTGGAATCGTTATTGAATCTAGCTTGGAGTAATAGTGGCCCAGTTCCCCCCGCATTAGTAGATGCCCCATTAACTAGTAGGTGGAGATGGTTGAAGGTCTGCGGGATATTGTTAATAGTAAGGGTGGCGACTGAGGCAGATAATCTCTGACCAAAAATCCTAGTCCGACCTGTCGCTGCAATCCGTCTATCCCAATCCGCTAACGCTTGGAGGTTAGTCGCATGGTCCTCATCAGATTTAGGCCTAGCGTTGGGAATAAATAGAGAGAACGGCGGAGGGTTCGGCATTAACGTGCCATTTCCTCTTCGTAATACCCAAGGCTAATCCGGTACACCGCCCCTGTCCCCACACACTCAATAGCCACGGACGCATCCCAAGCCTGCATAGTGGTCGGCTTGGATAGGGTTTTAGGTGTAGAGGATGATGGGTTGGCAGGGAAAGTTTCGTTTTGGGTTAGAGGCGTTTGAGGCCCACCAGTAACAGTCACAGTAAACGGTCCACCAGTATAGGTAAGGTTAATCTCCCTAATCATCAGCTCACGGTTAATACCCTCAGCAAATGGTTGCGATTGCCATTGCCAATCCGTCATAGGGGCTGTAGGGTCAAACCACATCATGGTTAGAGTCGGCGCACCGTCTACCGTACAGGACTGGTTAGCCGCCCCGACTACCATCCCACTAGCAGAGTTATCCCACCACGACATATACTGTGGAGCGAATCCGGACGTTACAGGGGAGTATAGTCTCCACCACGACTGCTGCTGCCAATTCATAAACCAGTTATTAGGCGCGAATAGGAACTTATCTGTAGAGGCAAACCGTCCAATAGCACCGTGGATAGGGTTCAAGGCAAAGTCGGCAGCATTAATCCAGAATGCGCCGGTCAGCTGAGGCGATAGTAATTGAGCAGAATCCCCACCTGACCAGCCATACACTCCATTATCGGTTCCATAGGCGAATGTACCGTTAGGCCCCACGCAACCAATACTACTATGGGTACCTGTACCTTGGACACCAGGCATCTTCGTAACTGTAGGCTGTTCGAGGGGTCCACTAATAACCACCGCCCCCTGTTGCTTTTTAATGAGAACTAGGGTACTCGCATTCATTGACCCCCACGACCCATATCCGGATGGATTCTCGCTATTCACTACTAGCGTCCCACTCGAGATACTGTAATCGTTAGGGTTTAGGAACTCCATATAGTCAGAGGGATCAGCCACTCCTGATGTACCGAACTGCGCCTGTTTAATCGACCCTCTAAATCCAGTCAATCCTACGACTCTATCCTGGTGAGCAAAGATAGACCCTATAGACCCGTTACCAATTGTGGTAAAGCCCAGCGATTCCGTCGAGTCTACATTGGAAGTAGAGTTCTTAGGATAGGCCACCGTCTGCCCATTAAACCCGCCACCAAATCCCATAAGATAGTTCGGAAAATAACAACCGACTAGAGTAGGGTTACCCGCTGTTCCTGGTGCGGCTACATTAGCGCGTGTTAGGTCTAGTCCCCCAGATCCATAGAGTACTGGCCGGTTATCAGTAGCAGTCGAGTTATACGCCACCGCATCATTTTCAAATATAAGGGTGGCATTTGCGAGGCTAGTATTGGTTATGTGGTGGCGATCCGTTGAAGGCTGAAGGAAAGCCTTATAGGTCCTGGTCCTCATTCGTAGATCATAGTTATGGTTTGCGCCCGTAGGATCATAGTAGTATTGGTACATGATAGTCGGTTGGTCTGGAAAGAAGGAGAGTTGTCCAGGTGTACCCGGCTTATAGATAGGCGAGATATTACGAAATCCAATAATCCTCGCATTATCAAATACGTGGTTTGAGTCCCAGGGCGGATCGAGGCTAGACCCAGACTCAGGCAACGTCATATGGGTAATATCAGTGAACGGCCCACCAATTAGCGCACCAGAACTATTTGCACAGCACCCAAACGTACCATTCATTTGTGCGGCGCCGTTAGGTGCAGCCTGAATCGTGCGAGGAATTTCAGATCCAATACTCACACCCCCTAGCGATGAAGCATCCGCCCATATCCCAGGCGAGAAGTCCGTCACTACAATGTACTGGAGCTGTTTATCTGTGGAGGCCATTCAACATTACTTTCAGCATATCCCGTTCTTCGGTATGGACCATAATCTGAGTTTTTAGATCGTCCACGGCCTCTTGTAAGTAGTAGGTTTCCTGGTCTGCGATACGGTTCTTTGCCGCCTCCGACAGCGCATCGGCATGGGAATCATAGGACCTAAACCTTTCTTTTGTCAACTCTACTTCTGCGGTGTGTTTTTGGGTGTAGAGTTCGCCGAGGCTAGTAACGACTTCGACTAGCCGGACAATAAGATGAGGCTTGTCTAGACGAAGGTATTGGTCAACTTCAAGCATTAGTGGTGTCGATAATGTTCCAGGGCCACTCTGACACAGAGGAACCGGCGGGGGAATAGGCTAGCGGCCAGATAGGAAGTTGGCCAGCAACGGGTGGTGGGGTAATTACGACTACTAGGCCGGTCTGGATTTGGGAACGGAACTGTTGGGGGAGTTTGCGGATATCGGCCTGTTGGACTAGGACTATTGACGGGATGAATTGCGGGGTTGGGGGACCAATCGTAGGGATATTGACGGCTGCGGGTGCGATAATGACAGCCGGTACGTTACCGATGAGGATGGGAATCGGGACAGTCTCAACAAGACCGGGGAATTCTGAAGTGAAGTTAGCTGAAGGGAATACATTCTGGGCCTGGGATTGGGATTGGTTGAGGATAGGGACGGGGACGGATTCGACTAGACCAGGGGAAGAGGCTAGGTTGGTGTAGAAGGAGGTTGTTTTTAGTTGTAGAGGGGAGCGGCTCGAGAGTTGGAAGAAGGTGGGGACTGTTTCAGTGTCGCCGGGGTTGAAGGTATTGTAGGCTAGGCTGATTGGCAGCGCAACCGGCTGCACCATAGACTGGATAAGGGGGACATAGGATGGGGTAAAGGGCGGTGTACCGGCGATGAGGCCTAGTTGTATGTTGCCGGCGACGATTGGGATGGGTAGGGCGGTACCTTCGACGGTAAAGACTGGGAGGATAGTCGGTGGGACAATGTTGTAGGCTGAGTAGATAGACCCTAGAACGGAGGGTAATGGTAAGGCTTGAGATTCGAGTAGGATGGGGACTGGCACGGTTTCAACTAAGGGAGCTGGTTGCCCAAATTGAACATAGGCTGTCCCAGGAATTTGAGGTGGAGAAGTTGACTGTAGTTGTATTGGGACGGGGACCGATTCTACATCGGATGGTGATAGGGACTGCTGAGCGGATGGAATAGCTTTGAGGAGAAGTTGGGCTACGGATTTGAGTTGGAAGAATGTTGGGACCTGCTCGACAATGGAAGGTTGTGGGGCGCCAGGGTATAGAGTCCCTATGACTTGGGCTTGTGG
>Ga0126379_10002184_pt1 | contig 12368 bp, 9 predicted proteins | sample PanSoiMetPlot_24_FD_92640 | JGI IMG/M metagenome (GOLD analysis project Ga0126379, IMG submission 92640) | Tropical forest soil microbial communities from Panama - MetaG Plot_24 | ecosystem: Environmental > Terrestrial > Soil > Tropical forest > Bulk soil | place: Panama | collected 2016-02-17
CGCGCGGCTTTGCGGCGCCGCGGGCGCGCGTGCGACTGAACCGCGCGCGCCTCCTGTGGATCATCCTGCGCCACGCGGTGATCTGATGGCGCGCACGGTCCACGTCATCGGCGCCGGTCTCGCCGGGCTCTCGGCCGCCGTTCGACTGGCGCAGGCCGGCGAAACCGTCGTCGTCCACGAGGCCGCCGGCCAGGCGGGTGGACGCTGCCGTTCCTATCGCGATCCTGCGCTCGACATGGAGATCGACAACGGCAATCACCTGCTGCTATCGGCCAACCATGCCGCGCTCGGGTTTCTCCGCACAATCGGCGCCGCGGACCGGCTGATCGGGCCGCCGCATGCGGATTTTCCGTTCGTCGACCTCGGCTCGGGCGCGCGCTGGACGCTCAGGATCAATGACGGCCGCATCCCGTGGTGGATCTTCGATGCCAAGCGCCGCGTGCCCGGCACCACCGCGCGCGACTACCTGGCCTTGGCACGGATGCTGTGGCCGCCGCGCGACGCCGCGATCGGCGATCTCGTCGCGTGCCGCGGTCCGCTTTACGATCGCCTGCTCGGCCCGTTGCTGCTCGCGGCGCTGAATACGGCGCCGCCGGAAGGCGCGGCGGTCCTCGCCGCCGCCGTGCTGCGCGAGACCGTGGTGGCGGGCGGACAGGCGTGCCGGCCGCTCGTCGCGCGCGACGGGCTCGGGCCGACCTTCATTGCGCCGGCGCTCGACTACCTCGCCAGGCACGGGGTCACCGTCGGATTCGGACGCCGCCTGCGCACGCTCGCGCTCGACGGCGACAGGGTCACCGCGCTCGAGTTCGGCGACGAGCCGATCCGGCTGGCGGCGGACGATCGAGTGGTCCTCGCGGTCCCACCCGTGGTCGCCGCCGCGCTGCTGCCGGGGCTCGCGGCGCCGACCGAATTCCGCGCCATCGTCAACGCCCATTTCAAGATCGCGCCGCCGCCCGCGACGCCGGCGATCGTCGGCGTCATCGGCGGCACGGTCGAATGGATCTTTGCCTTCCCGGATCGACTGTCGGTCACCATCAGTGGCGCCGATCGTCTGGTCGACACGCCGCGCGAGGAACTCGCCCGACTCATCTGGACGGAGGTTGCGACCGTCAGCCGAATGGGCAATACCGACACGCTGCCGCCGTGGCAGATCGTGCGCGAGCGGCGTGCCACATTCGCGGCGCTGCCGAGCGAGGAACGTAAGCGGCCAGGCGCAGCGACGGCGTGGCGGAACCTGTGGCTGGCCGGCGATTGGACCGCGACTGGTCTGCCCGCCACCATCGAGGGCGCGATTCGCTCGGGCGACCGCGCGGCCGCGCTCGCTGCCCGCTGATTTTGCCTTCGACAACGAGTGATCTGTTCATGAGCGCAACGATGACAGCAAGCATGGCGGCGACCGCCAACCGGATTGCCGACGACGTGCTCGACCGCAGCATCGCGCAGGCGACCGCAGCGCTCGCCGAAGGTCAGAGGGCGGACGGACACTGGGTGTTCGAACTCGAGGCGGACTCGACCATCCCGGCCGAGTACGTGCTGCTGCGGCATTTCCGCGGCGAGCCGGTCGACGCTGCGCTCGAGGCGAAGATCGCGGTCTATCTGCGGCGCACGCAAGGCGCCCATGGCGGCTGGCCGCTGTTTCAGGACGGCGACTTCGACATGAGCGCCAGCGTCAAATCGTATTTCGCGCTGAAGATGATCGGCGACGATCCCGATGCCCCGCACATGCGCCGCGCGCGCGAGGCGATCCTGGCGCGCGGCGGCGCGGCGAGCTCGAACGTCTTCACCTGCAGCCTGCTTGCGCTCTATGGGGTGCTGTCCTGGCGCAGCGTGCCGGTGATGCCGGTCGAGATCATGCTGCTTCCCCGGTGGTTTCCGTTTCATCTCGACAAGGTGTCCTATTGGGCCCGCACCGTTCTGGTGCCGCTCCTGGTGTTGATGGCGCTCAAGCCCAAGGCGAAGAATCCGCGCGGCGTCAGGATCGACGAGCTGTTCACCCAGCCGCCCCTGACGGTCGGGCCGCGCAAGAAGGCGCCGCACCAGAAATGGTCATGGTTCCTGATCTTCCGCGCCATCGACGCGGTGCTGCGTGCGTGCGAGCCGTGGTTTCCCAAGGGACCGCGCAAGCGCGCCGTCGCGAAGGCGTGTGCCTTCGTCAGCGAGCGGCTCAACGGCGAGGACGGCCTCGGTGCGATCTATCCCGCGATGGCCAATTCGGTGCTGATGTATGACGTGCTCGGCTACCCACCCGACCACCCCGATCTGGTTGTGGCCCGCCGGTCGATCGACAAGCTCCTCGTCGTCAAGGAGCACGAAGCCTATTGCCAGCCCTGCGTCTCGCCGGTCTGGGATACCGGGCTTGTGTGCCATGCGCTCATGGAGGTCGGATCCGAGCAGGCCGTCGCCCAAGCTGGCAAGGGACTTGCATGGCTCAAGCCGCTCCAGGTGCTGGAGACCAAGGGGGATTGGGCCGTGCGCGCGCCTGATGTCCGGCCGGGGGGCTGGGCGTTCCAATACGCCAATCCGCATTATCCCGACCTCGACGACACCGCCGTCGTCGTGATGGCGATGGATCGCCTGCGCCAGCGGCACCCGACAGGCGATTACGACGCTGCGATCGCGCGCGGTCGCGAGTGGATCGAGGGCATGCAGAGCCGCAATGGCGGGTGGGGTGCCTTCGATATCGACAACGATTTCGACTACCTCAACAACATTCCGTTCGCCGATCATGGTGCGCTGCTCGATCCGCCGACCGAGGACGTGACCGGCCGTTGCCTCTCGATGCTGGTGCAACTCGGCGAGAGGGCCGGGCAGTCGCCCGCGGTCGATCGCGCGATCGACTATCTGCGCAGGACGCAGCGTCCCGATGGCAGTTGGTACGGGCGCTGGGGCATGAACTACGTCTACGGCACGTGGTCGGTGCTGTGTGCGCTCAACGCCGCCGGCGTCGACCACGGCGCGCCTGAGATGCGCAAGGCAGTCGCCTGGCTTCTCGCCATCCAGAACCCCGACGGGGGTTGGGGCGAGGACGGCACCAGCTATAAGCTCCGCTACCGCGGCTATGAGTCGGCGCCGAGCACCGCCTCGCAGACCGCCTGGGCGCTGATCGGCCTGATGGTGGCGGGAGAATCGGGCCATCCGGCGGTCGCGCGCGGAGTGGAATACCTTACGGCGACCCAAGAAAACGACGGATTCTGGAATGAACCGCGCTACACGGCAACGGGCTTTCCACGGGTCTTCTATTTGCGCTATCACGGCTACTCGAAGTTCTTTCCGCTGTGGGCGCTGGCGCGGTATCGGAACTTGAGGCGAGCGAATCGCCCATCGGTGGAATGGGGGATGTGAACTGTGGCATGGGGGATGTGACGGGTGTTTCTCGTCATCACGGGGCTGGCACAGGAATCACGAATTGCGGCGGGACCGGGCGTCAGCCATGTGGTCTGCAGCGGCAGCGATCCCGCGCGCCTGCGCAACCAACTCTCGGGCCTGGATTCGACCGGCCTGCGGGCGGTCATCAGCTTCGGCATCGCGGGCGGGCTTGATCCCTCGCTGCATCCCGGCGACGTCGTCGTCGCGACCGCCGTCATCGCCGAGCAGGGAACCTGGAAGGTGCCGGACGGCGTCGTCTCCGCGATGGTCGAGCGCGTCCGTGCGAGCGGCATCGGCGTAGCGCAGGGCTCGCTGGTCGGCGTCGACGAACCGATCCTGCTGCCGACCGAAAAGGCCGCGGTGCGGCGTGAGACCGACGCGATCGCGGTCGACATGGAATCTCACATCGGCGCGGCGTACGCGGCGGCGAACCAGCTTCCGTTCGCGGCAATCCGCGTGATCAGCGACCCGGCCGTGCGCGCGCTGCCGCCGCTCGCCAAGCAGGCCCTGAAGGCGGACGGACGGATCGACTTCGGCGCCGTGCTGTCAGGGATCGCCCGCGCACCGTCCGAGTTGTCAACGCTGATTCGCGCCGGCGGGGACGCCGGCCGCGCCTTTGCGGGGCTACGCCGCTGTCGCCGCTTTCTTGACTTTGGCCTCTGCTTCGGCCTTGCGGATCTCTGACAGCGTCTGCTGCACCTGCCCGTCGAACACGTATTGCGCTGGGCGCTGCTGATCGAGCGCGATCTCGGGCGCCATCTCGCCGTCGGTGCGCACGCCGCCCAGCGCAACCTTGATGGCCGCCAGCGGGCTCGTGAGGATCGCGTTCGCGGCGGTCGGCTCGTAGCCGCAATGCGCCATGCAGTTTGCGCATTTCTCGTAGCGGCCGGTGCCGTAGGCGTCCCAGTCGGTGGTTTCCATCAGTTCCGTGAAGGTCTTGGCGTAGCCTTCGCCGAGCAGATAGCAGGGCTTCTGCCAGCCGAAGATGTTGCGGGTCGGCATGCCCCACGGCGTGCAGTGATACTCCTGATTGCCGGCCAGGAAGTCGAGGAAAAGGCCCGAGTGCATGAACTTCCAGCCTTTGCCCTTGCCGAGCGCGAAGACCTTGCGAAACAGCTCCTTGGTCTTGCGCCGGCTGAGGAAGTGCGCCTGATCGGGCGCGCGCTCATAGGCATAGCCAGGCGAGATCGAGACGCCGACGCCGAGTTCCTCGGTGAGGTCGAGGAACGCGGCGATGTCCTCGGCCGGATGGCCGTCGAAGATCGTGCAATTGACGTTGACCGTGAAGCCCTTGGCCTTGGCCGCCTTGATGGCATTGACGGCCTTTTCGAAGCCGCCCTCCATGCACACGGACTTGTCGTGGTGATGCTTGAGGCCGTCGAGATGGACCGAGAAGAACAGATAGGGCGACGGCTCGAACAGGTGCAGCTTCTTCTCGAGCAGCAGCGCATTGGTGCACAGCGACACGAACTTCTTGCGCGCCACGATGCCTTTGACGATCTCGCCGATATCCTTGTGGATCAGCGGCTCGCCGCCCGGGATCGCCACCATCGGCGCGCCGCACTCGTCGACCGCGTCGAGGCATTCCTGCACCGACAGGCGACGGTTGAGAATGGCATCCGGATAATCGATCTTGCCGCAGCCCGAGCAGGCGAGATTGCAGCGGAACAGCGGCTCGAGAAACAGCACCAGCGGATAGCGTTCGCGCCCCATCAGCTTCTGCTTGAGGAGGTAGGCGCCAATGCGCAGCTCTTTGTGAAACGGAACAGCCATGCTCTTTGCTTTCTCTCGCTTGCATTCGCTTGCGGCCTCACGCGCGATCCCGGATCAATCCGTGGTCGCGTGCGAGCCCGCCGTTTCGCGGCCCTCGTCGTCGCCGCGAGCGGGTTTATGTGGGCTAGGCGGTTGCCAGTTCGGGCGGGAGACGGAACTCGATCGCCTCCTCGCGACCCGGCAGGGTCGATACCTCTACTGGCCCCAACCGTCTCAAGGCCCCAATCACGTCCTCCACCAATACTTCGGGAGCCGACGCACCCGCCGTGATCCCGACCGTATCTACGCCCCGCAGCCATTCTGGTTCAAGTTCCCGGCCGTCCGCAATCAAATAGCTGGGAATTCCGGATCCCGCCCCGATCTCCCTCAGGCGGTTGGAATTCGAGCTATTTTTCGCGCCGACCACCAAGATAACGTCGACCAGTTTGGTCAGTTCACGAACAGCCACCTGCCGGTTCTGTGTCGCATAGCAGATATCCTTGGTATCAGGGCCTCGAATATCGGTAAATCGGTACTCCAGCGCGGCGATGATCTCGCGCGTGTCATCGACGCTCAGGGTGGTTTGGGTCACATAGGCAACCGGCGTGTCGATCGGGATATCGAGCGCCGCGACATCGTCGATGGTCTGGACCAGGTGGACCGGGGCGGGGATCTGGCCCTGCGTACCCTCTACCTCCGGGTGGCCGGCGTGCCCGATCAGGATCAATACGCGGCCCTGAGTTGCGTACCGCTTGCCCTGATTGTGCACCTTCGTGACCAGCGGACAGGTCGCGTTGACGACCGCAAGCCCGCGCGCCGCCGCGTCGTTTTCGACCGCGTTCGAGACCCCGTGGGCGCTGAAGATCGCAACCGCCCGCGGCGGCACCTCGGACAGTTCTTCGACGAAGACGGCACCCTTGGCCTTGAGACTTTCCACCACGAACTTGTTGTGAACGATCTCGTGGCGCACGTAGACCGGGGGGCCATACTTGCGCAGTGCCTGTTCCACGGTTTCGATCGCCCGGACGACGCCTGCACAGAAGCCGCGGGGTTGTGCCAGAATGACGCGCATGTCGCTCCATCAGCGGCTGAGGGTTGTGCCGGACCGCCACAAGCGATGATCCAGGTCGCCCCTCGGTAAATACTAGTGACCGCGAAGAGTTTTTAGGGCATGGCGCGGCCCCCGTACACCTGTCCGCCATCAAGGAAGATGGTCAACGCCAGAGCTTAACAGATTAACCCATTGAAATAGCGAATATTTCTATCAGCGCTTTGCCGAAAATCTGGTTTCGCGGGACCCACCCCTGCAATTCCCGGATGCCTTTCGGGTTGAGAACTTCGCTGCATCGCGGTAACGGCTTGGCCGCAAAGAATCGGAGCGTCATGATACAGACATCATTAGCCACTCGTTTGCGTTCACAGGGGGCGGAACAGCCGGGTTCGGCTGTCGTTCGTGAGTCCACGCATCAAGCCGCCGCAACCAGCGCCGAATCCGTAAAATTTCAGCCTCGCGGGGCAAAGCTCGTCGCCTTTGGCGCTGGAGTCCTCAAGGATGTTTCTACCCCCATGCTGAGCTTGGCCATCGCTCGAATTGTCGAGTTCTGCACGCGCCACATTTGGCCAATCATCCTGGCCGGGGCGGTGCTCGCGGTCGCGTGCGGGGGCTACGCGGCGCGCCACTTCAACATCAATGCCGACGTCGGCCAGCTGATCTCATCCGATCTGCCTTGGCGGCAGCGTGAACTGGCCTACGAGGGAGTATTCACCCACGGCACCGAGCTCATCGTCGCCGTGGTCGATGCGCCAACGCCGGAACTGGCGACTGCAGCAAGCAAGGCGCTGGTCGATCGCCTGACGCCCGACAAGAAGCTGTTCAACGCGGTGGAGTCCGTCGGCACCAACGATTTCTTCGTGCGCAACCGTCTCCTGTTCCTGCCGACCGAGGAGGTTGCCGGTATCACCGGCCGGCTGTCGCAGGCGGGGCCTCTGTTCAGCCAGCTCACGGCCGATCCGAGCCTGCGCGGGCTGGTCCAGGCGATGTCGCTGACGCTCACCGGCGTCGAAGGCGGGCAGGTGCCGCTCGATGCGCTCGCGCGGCCGCTCAACATGTCGGCAGACGCGATCGAGAAGGTTCTCGCGGGTGAGCCGGCGTGGTTTTCCTGGTACGTGCTGATGAGCGGCCAGCCCGCGGGCGTGTCCGAGCTGCGGCGGATCGTCACCATCAAGCCGGTGCTCGACTTCCACGCGCTGCAGCCCGGCGAACACGCGACCAACGGGCTGCGCAAGGCGGTCGCCGACCTCGACCTTGCGAGCCGTTTCGGCGCGACGGTGCGGCTGACCGGGCCGGTGCCGATCGCCGACGAAGAGTTCGGAACGCTGCGCGAAGGCGCCGTGCTCAACGGCATCGTCACGGTAGCGGTCGTGTTGTTCATCCTGTGGCTTGCGCTCAAGTCCTACCGCATCATCCTCGCGGTCGCGATCAATCTCGCGGTCGGTCTCGCCATCACGGCGGCGGTCGGCCTCGTGATGGTCGGCGCGCTCAATCTCATTTCGATTGCCTTCGCGGTGCTGTTCGTCGGCCTCGGGGTCGACTTCGGCCTGCAGTTCAGCGTGCGTTACCGGACCGAGCGCCATGATCATGCCGATCTGCGCAAGGCCCTGCGCAGCGCCGGCAAGCGGGCGGGTGCGCCGCTCACGCTTGCCGCCGCCGCGACGGCGGCCGGCTTTTTCTCGTTCCTGCCGACGGATTATCGTGGCCTCTCTGAGCTCGGGCTGATCGCCGGCCTTGGCATGGTGATCGCCTTCCTGACCAGCATCACGCTGCTGCCGGCGCTGCTGCAGCTGTTCAATCCGCCGGGCGAGCCGGAACCGCTCGGCTACAAAATGCTCGCGCCGGTCGACCGCTTCCTCGAGCATTATCGCGTGCCGGTCATTGTCGGCACGCTCCTGATTGCCGCTGCGGGCTCGCCGCTGCTGATGAACCTGCGCTTCGATTTCAACCCGACCAACCTGCGCAGCCCCAAGGCCGAATCGATCGCGACCTATCTCGACATGCGCCGCGACCCCAACATGAACTCGCATACCGCCGAGGTGATGACGTCCGACGTCGCCGCGGCCGATGCGCTCGCGAAGCGGCTCGGCGCGCTGCCGGAGGTGGCCCGGACCATGACGATCAGCAGCTTCGTGCCCACCGACCAGGAGCCGAAGCTCGCCCAAATCCGTGCGGCCGCCACCGCATTGAAGGGCGCGCTCAATCCGCGGGCGGTCAAGCCGGCACCGACCGACGCCGAGGTGGTGGCGGCGCTGCGTAACGGCGCCGAGAGCCTGCGGCAGACCGCCGGGAGCGAGGAAGGCGCGGGCGCGGCCGCGGCGCGGCGCTTGGCCGATGATCTCGTCAAGCTCGCCGATGCGGGTGCCGCGCAGCGCGCTGCCACCGCCAGGTCGATGGTCGACCCGATGGTCAGCGGCCTTGCCGATCTGCGCCTGGCGCTGCAGGCCCGCCCGGTGACGCGCGCCAACGTGCCACCCGAGATCGCGCGCGAATGGGTCGCGCCGGACGGCCGCGCCCGCGTCGAGGCCGGAATGAGGGGCGACCCCAACGACAACGAGGCGATCCGCGCCTTCGCGCGCGCGGTGCTCGCCACGGCGCCCGGCGCAACCGGCGAGGCGATCGGCATCCTGGAATCGGGCACCACGATCGTGCACGCCTTCATCGAGGCCGGGGCCTGGGCGCTGTTCTCCATCTCGATCCTGCTGTGGGTGGTGCTGCGGCGGATCGGCGACGTGCTGCTTACGCTGGTGCCATTGCTGCTCGCGGGCGTCGTCACGCTCGAGATCTGCGCGCTGATCGACTTCCCGCTCAACTTCGCCAACATCATCGCGCTGCCCCTGCTGCTCGGCGTGGGCGTCGCATTCAAGATCTACTACGTCATGGCTTGGCGCGCCGGGCAGACTAGCCTGCTGCAGTCGAGCCTGACCCGCGCGGTGTTCTTCAGCGCCATGACCACCGCAACCGCGTTCGGCAGCCTGTGGCTGTCGAGCCATCCCGGCACGTCGAGCATGGGCAAGCTGCTGGCGCTGTCGCTCGTCTGCACGCTCGCGGCGGCGGTCCTGTTTCAGCCGGCGCTGATGGGCAAGCCGCGCAACAATGGCAATGGCGACGGGACGGCGCACGCCGCACATTGAGAGTCTGAAGAGTCTGATCGGTCTGATCGATAGAGTCTGATCGATCCAGTAGCGCCTCGTCTCGCCGAAAAGCCTGTCGACACCGGATCAGATCCGCGGCGGGCATTTTCGGGATCATACGCCGAGGCCCGCTCAAACCGGCGGGGCCGTGCGGCCTCAGCTCATGATGATGCGCACCAGATCCGCGGTGTTCTTCGCGCCGAGCTTTCGCATGATGCTCATGCGAAAATTGTCGACCGTGCGCTTTCCGATGCCCAGGACCTGGCCGATGTCCTTGCTCGACAGGCCCTTGACGATGTGCGACAGGACCTCGGCCTCGCGACGCGTGAGGCGAACATTGCCCGAAAACTCCAGCGCCTCCAATTTCGAGCTCGACTGCTTTTCGTCGCGGCTGTTCCACATCTCGACCGCATCGCGCACGCGCTGAACTGCCGTATACGGGTCGAATGGTTTTGGCAGGAAATCGCGTGCGCCACTCTTGAGCGCTTCGACGACGGTCGGCGTGTCGTCGCGGCCGGAAATCAGGTAGATCGGCGCCTCAAATTTTCGGGCAGTGAGCTCCTTGAGGATTTCCATTCCCGAGCGGCCCGGCATGACCACGTCGAGGAAAACGCACACAGGCGTTTGCGTGCCTCTGCTCCTCAGGAAGGATTCCCCGTCCGCAAAGCTGATGACCGGATAACCCTCCAGAGACAGAATGGCCGTGAGCAAATCCCGCATGTTGCTGTCGTCGTCGACGATGATGATTTCGTTGCCGCGCATCTGCGGTTGATGGCGTCCGCGCGCGGAGCTGGGTTGGGTGCCCATGCTGATGCATCCGTGGTTGCAAGCGCAGGGTCGCTACGCTCGACCCGTGCTCATCGATTCACCTGCGGAGCCGACTGTGATTCTAGGAGAGGTTTCGTTGACGACCTGTTAACCCGCAAGCGACAAACGAACATGATCGATTACCAGGACGTTGCCGCGACGGTGCGTCACTGACACCCTGGTATTTGGATCGCGGTGCGACACCGACCGAGGTTCCGCGTCCGTGCGGCAACTTTCGCCGCGCGCTGTCCAGCAGCGAACGCCGCGGAAAAATTGCGCCACCAAAGCTTGGTGCCGAGCGGTCACTCCGCGCGACGCGGGTCACCGGGCATGCCGCGGGTCAACGGGCATGCCGCGGCGGTCAGTTTCGTCGCGGCGCCTGGGCGGTCCCCGGGGATTGCGGCGGGCACACGCTGTGCGGATGCGCCTCGCGCGCCTGGGCGCCGGCCCCGGTCGTGCCGCGCGCCGAACCTGAGACGCGGGTCCAGGTCTCGCCGCCGCAGAACACCCACATGCAGCCTTCGAGCTTGAGCGCATCAGGATTCGTGAGGCTGATGCTGGCCTTGTAGTACGAGCCGTCTTTCGGATTGTAGACCTTGCCCTGCCACTCGTTCGCCTCGGCAGGCTTCATCCCGATGAGGATCGGCGTGCCGAGCAGCGGCCGGCCGCGCCTGGCGGGATCGGGATTCTTGGTGTCCATGCCCGCCTGGCGCTCCCAATCGATCACGCCCCAATAGCCGTCGGCGCAGGGTTCGATCCGGATGGTTGCGCTCTGGTCGGCGACCATCCAGACCCCGGCCGGATCGGCGGCGAACGCTGCCGAGCCCGACATGACGAGCATGCTGCCGGCCGCGATTGCGCCAGCCGCGAGTGCCCGCAAGGAGCCAATATCTGCCCGCAAGGAGCCAATGTCCCGTATCGCCATCGCTCGATTCCTGTCGGTTGTGCACGGGGGAACGTTGGGGTCTGCAGACCGGTTCCGACGTGCTGACAATCGGATCCCCTGTTTCCGCCCCCCGCAAAAACGATTGCGCGCCTTCACGAAATTTGTGGGGCGAGAACGCGACGGTGTGGTGGCGGAAACGCCTCGATTGAGGCGCCCAAGATTGGCGCCCAGGACTTATGCAGGACGATGGGTTTTGCGGCATCGTCGCCGCCGAGCGCGGCCGTAGATACGCGGGCGGAAGCGCCCGGCGCATCCGGCGATGAACCTTTCTTGCACCTGCAAGTTGATCGGACGGAGCACTTGGTCGGCCGCTGATGCGAGGCCGGACAGTTTGGTTAACGTCGAGTATCCAGCCATGAATCGAGCGGGCACGCATTTCCGGTACGGTGCGGTCGCGATCACGGTGCTGGCGATCGCCACGGCGATCACCACGGGTGCGAGGGCCGACGAACTGTTGCGCCTCGCGCAGGTGACCACGAACCCGGCGACGACCACGACTGCGCCTTCGACGCCGGCACCACCCTCCGCGAACAGCACGACGTCGGCGACCTGCCTCAGCGGCTGCAGCAGCCAATCCTTCAATTGTCAGAACACCTGCATCAGCACGGTGACTGGGGCGACGGTCGTCCCATCGATCACGACCGTGGGCACCACATCGAGCCCGGGGCAGTGCCAGCAGAATTGCTCGACCCAGCTCCAGGCCTGCCAGCGCAACTGCTCACTGCAGTGAGCCGGCGCTCGTTTCGGCGTCAATCCTCGAAACACGATCACACTCCGCATTGAGGCGGCGCGCAAACGACGCGGGCGGACGAGCCTCAGCAGATGGCCAGCGGCGAGGTGCGCAGGATGGGGCGCTGGCCGGTCCGGGGAGAATCTGGACGCAAAGCACGCTGAGCGGCGAGACGCTCGGCAGCCCGAGCTGCGCAAGGCAATTGCGCTGCGTCCGGACTTCGCCGAGGCGCATTTCGAGCTTTCGCGCGCGGCGACAAGCGCCCGCGCTTCGATCTGCATTGCCCGCGCATGAGCCTGCCGCGTGCGTTGCGGACCCGTCTCGAAAGCATCTCTGCCGCCATCCCTTATCTCGCGCCGGGCTTGGTGCGCGCCGCGCGCTGGGCCGACCGCGTGCCTCGCGCCGCTGTTTCGCAAGACAGGCTGGCAGTTCGTGAGCTTGCAACGCGACCTGCGCCCAGGAGACGACGCGATCCTGCGCCAGCATCCGAATGTCATCCGTTGCGATCCAACGCCGACCGATTTTGCCGACACTGCCGTGCTCATCACGCGGCTCGACATCGTCGTGTGTGTCGACACCGCA
>Ga0126379_10002185_pt1 | contig 12364 bp, 13 predicted proteins | sample PanSoiMetPlot_24_FD_92640 | JGI IMG/M metagenome (GOLD analysis project Ga0126379, IMG submission 92640) | Tropical forest soil microbial communities from Panama - MetaG Plot_24 | ecosystem: Environmental > Terrestrial > Soil > Tropical forest > Bulk soil | place: Panama | collected 2016-02-17
TCGCCGGTTCGAACCGCCACATGGGCAGGACTTTCACAGCCATTTCGTCCAGTCCTTTGCCCAACGGGCGAGCTACTCGCACTTTATGCGGCCGGCCATCTGTGCCTACGATCACGTTGAGCAGTAGCGTCCCTTGATACTTGAGTTGGCGGGCCTCTTCGCTGAAGGTGGGGTCGACGGCCAAAAGCGTCTTGGGCGCCTGGGTCGGAGGGGGAGTCCTGATCGCAACTTCATCGTCTGGCCCCTGTGCCAGATCGAAGGAAACACCGTGGGCAATCAGATATTGTTCCGGTGTCAGCAGGATCTCGCTGACAACGGCCCGCAGGGAATCTGGCTGCTCATTGCGCTTAAATCCGGAAATCTCCAGCACGGTATTTGAGTAAACGCTCTTGCAGGAACGTCCCTGCACACGCTGGCCGCCCGCCACCCAGGGATGGCCAATGTCTTCCAGATTGAAGCGCATAGTTCCCCGGTCCAACGTTGCCGCTTCCACGATTACCGCCAGGTCGCAAGATCCGGGCAAATCGCGCACGTTGTCCTTCTTGAGCTTTACTTCCTGCTGGTCTCCCAGATTGCGCAGGATCAGCTTTTGATTGATCAAGGAGTGGAGGAAATCGTCTACGGTCTGGCTCTGGGCCGGAGCTGATTGCAATAGCAGAACCGCAATTGCGATAACCGCGACAAGAAACGAGCGAAGCTGAGATTTGCAGCTTGTCACAGCGAAAAATTATAGCGTGAGTGAGTTCGTACGGAGCAGGGATTCGCTATTCGACAATTTTCAGAAGAGGCGCCACGAGCACAGGCAGCGATTTCATTTTCTTCTCGCCCTCCGCGTGTTGACAATGTAAGATGCGCGGTGAGGTAATCCCATGAGAATCCGCCTTGCCGGTACGTTACTCTGCCTACTCATCGCTGCCAGTCTGTCGGCAAGCCCACTCTTCGCCCAGACCCCACAAGGTGGGTGGAGAGAATATTCGTATGCAAACGACGGTTTTGCCGTCTCCGCTCCTGCCGAACCGGCGTTCATGAAGCAAGACAAGGCGACCCCAGCGGGCAACGTAGAAATGCACAACTACACAATTGAATTGGGGAATAACAGCGGTGTCATGATATCCACGGCTCAAGTTCAGGGGCAGCCAACGGATTCGCCAAAAGGGCTTCTGCAGAAGGCAAGGGACGGGGCAATAAATGCCGTAAACGGTAAACTCATCTCAGAACAGGAAATTACGCTGCAAAATTTTCCGGGTCTTGAGTTTCAACTCGCAAACGACGCCTTTCATGCGCGCGTTCGAATGTACCTTGTCAAGAACAGATTGGTCACGGTTATGGCAATAGCTCCGAAAGATAGCCAACTGCCTGCCAATGCCGATAAGGTTTTGAATTCTGTGAAGCTGCTCCCGCCGCCCGCGAAACAGACCAGCGCTAGGTGACCGGCGGCGCTGGCGAATCCTGCAATCCGGCATGATGGCGAACATCGGCGCCGCGCACCCAGAAGATTACGTCTTCAGCAATATTGGTGGCGTGATCGGCCACGCGCTCCAGGTTGCGCGATATCAAAATCAAATCCAGCGCCTGCTCCACGACCGCCGGATTCTCGTGCATCTTCTGCACCAGGACGATGTAGATCTCATCATCCATGCGATCGACAATGTCATCCATTTTCAGGATGGCCTCCGCCAGTTCGGCTTTCCCCTCAATGAACGATTCCAATGCCCGGCGCACCATCCCTGCTGCGGTCGCCGCCATGCGGGGGATGTCCACCGGCAACTCTGCTACCGGCAGCTTGATGGTGTCCATGATCCGTTCCGCGATATTGACCGCCTGATCGCCTACGCGCTCCAGGTCGGCATTGATCTTCATGACCGCCGTGATGAAGCGCAGATCCACGGCCAGGGGTTGCTGCATGGCAAGCAGATCCAGGGCAAGCTCATCAATCTCCCGCTCCGCCATGTTGATGGCACGTTCGCCCTCCAGCACCGCATAACAGAGTTTCAGATCACGTTTCCGGTACGCTTCGGTGGCACGATCAATCGCCTGCTCTGCCAGTCCGCCCATGGCCAGCAGTTTTTGTTTCAGCTCTTCAAGAGCCATTTGAAAGCGTGTACGCATTATCCAAACCTGCCTGTAATGTAATCTTCAGTTCTCTTGTCCGTTGGATTCGTAAACATTTTTTCGGTTTTATCAAACTCTATCAGTTTTCCCATCAGGAAAAAGCCGGTATGATCCGCCACCCGCGCCGCCTGTTGCATGTTGTGCGTCACAATCACGATGGTGTAGTCCTGCTTCAGTTGGAAAATCAGGTCTTCGATCTTGGAAGTTGAGATAGGATCGAGCGCCGAGGCAGGTTCGTCCATGAGCATGATCTCTGGCTGAACGGCGAGTGCCCGGGCAATGCACAGGCGCTGCTGCTGTCCGCCGGAGAGGCTGATGCCGGATTTCTTTTTCAGGTCATCCTTGACCTCATCCCAAAGCGCGGCGTTTTGCAGCGAGCGCTCGACAACCTCATCCAGTTCGCGGCGCTTGTGAAAACCATTCAGCTTGAGTCCGGCGGCCACGTTGTCATAAATGGACATGGTGGGAAAAGGATTCGGCTTCTGGAACACCATGCCGATGCGCCGCCGGATGGAAACCGGAGAGATGCCGCGCCCATAGACATCCGTATCGCCCATCTGGATTTTGCCGTCCACGCGCGCCTCAGGAATTGTTTCGTGCATGCGATTGATGCAACGCACGAAAGTTGACTTGCCGCAACCGGAGGGCCCAATCACGGCCGTGGCCTGGTTGGCAGGAATCTCCAGATTAATGTCATAGAGTGCCTGTTTGGTTCCAAACCAGGCGTTCAGATTGCGGACGTGAATTCCTACGCCCATCAGGTTGTCTCCCTCATAATTCCGCGGCTGGTAGCAAAGCGGAAGAGGATCATGGCTCCGGCAATGAGCAGGATCAACACAAACGCCCCGGTCCATGCCAGGCGATGCCATTCATCAAACGGAGAGATGGCATAAACGTAGATTTGCAGGGGGACCGCAGCCACTGGTTCCCTGAAGCTGGTGCTCCAGAACTGATTGCCAAAGGCAGTAAACATCAGGGGAGCAGTTTCGCCGGCTATGCGGGCGAAGGCCAGCATGATGCCGGTCACGATGCCGGACATGGCCGTGCGCACAACCACAGACAGCGTAGTACGCCATTGAGGAATGCCCAGGCCCAGGGCGGCTTCGCGCACAGATTGCGGCACCATCAGCAGAACTTCCTCAGTGGTGCGGCTCACAGTGGGAATCATCATGATGCCCAGGGCGATACCACCGGAGAACGCGGAAAAATGTCCCTGAGTAACCACAACCAGGGCCCAGGCCGTGAGCCCGATCACGATGGAAGGAACGCCATTGAGGACATCTGCAGTAAAGCGTACGACGTCGCCATAAGCATTGCGCCCATATTCCGCCAGGAAAATACCTGTCCCGATTCCCATGGGGATGCCGATGGCGCTGGCAATCATAAGGATCATTCCAGAACCGACGAGGGCATTGGCCATTCCGCCGCCGGTCTCGCCCGGTGGCTTGGGCATCTGGGTAAAAAAGGCCCAATTCAAGCCGGAAATTCCGTGATATGCCACCGTGCCCATAATCAGGATCAGTGGAACCACCACAATGGCAGTAGCCAATGTAATTCCGCTGAGAGCGAGCCCGTTGCTCAACCTGCGGCGCAAACTAACGGATGTTTTAGAAGGCTTAAGCAAGGGTCCTCGAAGGTTGTCCGCGCGTTACGCTCCACACCAGTAGCCTTGCCAGCGCGTTCACGATCAGCGTGATTACGAACAGAACCAGGGCAACTTCAATCAACGAACTCAAGTGCATGTCTCCGGCAGCTTCAGAGAATTCCAGGGCTACTACACTCGCCAGCGTATTTCCCGGAGCAAAAAGAGACTTGGATATCTGCGGGCTATTGCCGATCACCATGGTCACAGCCATGGTTTCACCGATGGCGCGCCCTAATCCCAGAATCACAGCGCCTACAATTCCTACCCGAGCGTTGCGCAAGACGCCCATGCGCAACATCTCCCAGCGCGTAGCGCCCAAGGCCAGTACTGCCTCGCGTTGTTGCCGGGGCACAGCAAGAATGACCTCGCGCGTAACGGAGGCGACAATGGGAAGAACCATAATGGCGAGGATAATTCCCGCCGCGAGCATGCCTACGCCCAGTGGCGGACCGGAGAACAATCCAGTCCAGCCAAGGCTCTTCTGCAACGATGGCTCGATATACAGCCGCAATACGGGCGCCAAAACAAAAAGTCCCCAGAGGCCATAGATGACGCTCGGAATGGCCGCCAGCAACTCCACCGTGGTACCCAGGATCCTGCGAAGGAATGGCGGACATAACTCAGTGAGGAAAAGGGCAGTCCCCAGGGAGAGCGGCACAGCAATCAGTATGCCCAGGAACGAAGACACAATCGTTCCATAAATGAAAGGGGCAGCTCCGAATTTGTCAGTTACCGGGTTCCATATGCTGGTAGTGAGGAATTTCAACCCAAACGAACTACGGGACGCCGCTGACTGCTTCAGCAACTGGATCAAAATCAGAGCGACAATCACCAGCAGGGAGACCGCGCTGGCAATGACAAGACCGCGAAAACTGGCATCTGCAAAACGACCTTCGCGGGGACTGGTAACTCCGCGGGAAATAACAGCCAGTTTCTTGATCGACTGCTGCCCGGACGCTTGCTCTGGCGTCTGCTCAGGCTGCCTCCCTATTTTTAGCTTAAGTGGCGTTGGCATTACGAAAAACCGTAGCAGAACATTGTTAATGCTGTGTTAAAAGAGGGTAGATGAACGGAAAAACAGCGCCCCCAAAGGGGCGCTGCTTGTGGGAAGCATTTTTAAGCTGAAAAGTACCTTCCAGCTTACTTAATCTCCTTGATCTTTGCCTTAACCTTTGCAGCCACGCTCTTGGGAAGCGGGGCATAGTAGAGTGACTCGGTCATCTTCTCACCTGAATCGATCATCCAGTTGAGGTAGTCAACCATTGCTTTTACTTTCGTCGAATCATTCCACTTGGCCGGTACCAGAAGCCAGGTAAAGCTGGCGATCGGATAAGCCTTTTCCCCTGGGGCATTGGTGATGGAAACACGGAAGTCATCTGGCATCTCCTTTACCGAAGCAGCAGCCGCAGTGGTGGATTCCAGGCTGGCCTTGACATATTTTCCCGCAGCATTCTTCACTGGGCCAAAGGCGATGCTGTTTTGCAGTGCGTAAATCAACTCCACATAACCAATGCCTCCATCCATCTGGCGCACCATATTAGCTACAGCTTCATTGCCTTGCTGTCCCAAGCCTGTTGGCCATTGCAACGCTGTGCCTTTGCCAACTTTATCTTTCCACTCCTGGCTTACTTTGGAGAGATAGTCGCTAAAAATGTAGGTGGTGCCGCTGCCATCAGCGCGATGCACAACCACAATCGGCTTGTCCGGAAACTTTACGCCAGGATTATCTTTGGCAAACGCAGGATCGCTCCATTTGGTGACCTTGCCCAGGAAAATATCGGCCAGCAACTCGCCGCTGAACTTGATTTCGGTTTTTACGTCCGGCAGGTTGTAAGCAGGCACTACAGCACCCAGTACTGTCGGGATGTGAAGAATGGGAGTTCCTCTCTTGTCCTGAGCTGCTTTCAACTGTTCGTCGGTCATCGGCCCATCAGAGGCGCCAAAGTCTACCGTGCCTTCTGTGAGTTGGCGGATGCCGGCGCCACTGCCTTTGGATTGATAGTTGATCTCGACGTCCGGATGTTGCTTGTGGTACTCATCAAACCATTTCGAGTAAATAGGGTTCGGAAAGGTCGCGCCTGCGCCGTTGAGTTTGGTTTCGGCCAGACCGATCGTCCCCAGCAATAAAAGTAGCAGAGTCAGTCCTAAGATTCGCTTCACGTAAATACCCCCTCCTCATCGTTAACTGTGGTTTCCCTTCCAGTAGTAGCTGGCAAATGTTAATAACAGGTTAAAACTCGATGAAAATCGAGTGAAATACGGTAATTCCTATTTCGTCTTCAAGATTTGGAATTTTCACTTTTTCTTCTCCAAATGGTTACTAACTCGAACAAAAACGGAGCGCTGGGAGGTTTCCAGCGCTCCAAGCGAGTGGCGAGAGAATGTCTCACGGCAAAATGTATTTCAAACTCACGTAGCCCATGGTTAGGTGAGCATTCCTGGGTGCTCCGACAGCCACAAACCACGGCGAGCGGGTCAGATAGGATGCCTGGGTAACCAACTGCACCGCTCCGTATTGCGGGTTTCTCCAGAAGGTGTGGATTAAGTCGACTGTCGCCTCCTGAATCGCCCGGTTCTGTACCAGATTGTTGGCCTCGCCAGGACCGCCAAAGCCGATAATGGGTTTGGTTGCTGCAGAGGACGTCAGATCCGGGAAAAAGTTGCGCTGGAAATAGGCCGCACCGTAATAGGCCCCGACCTGGACCTTGGGATGAAGCACAAACTCCACGCCTCCAAGCGCGTTCCCAGCGTGCACCATGGAAATTGCCAAGTCGCAATTTCCGGCTGAAGTACACGGAGCGCCATTCGCGGACACCGGAGCAACCACCGCCTGTGGCCCCATTCCGATCAGGTAGCGACCCACTCCAGGTCCCCACAAACCATTGGCTACAACACGGAGGAATCTGCCCTCGGAGCCTTTGAACAGATCGATGCTCACCCCGCCCTCAACGCCTCCGCCAACGGCCGAGTGGGTTTTAAAAGTCGCGCCGGCAACTGTAGGAACATTGGTGATCTTTACCGCAGTGAAGAGGCCGCCAGCCTCAAAGTGAAAATGCCTGCTTCCGGCGAAATTACGATCAAAAGCCAGTTTGGAAATAATGTCGGGACCGATGTTTGGCGTTCCGTTGTTATTAGCTGCGTCGAACTGAACCCCTAAAGCAGCGTTGAACAAAGTCGGAAAGACCACCTCTGGGCCCTGCCCGGTGAACTGCTGCGGGTTCTCGGCTGCCACCGCCCACACAAACTGGTCGTTGAAGTGGTAGGCCACGCGGAATTGTGCGGCGCGGGTAAAGTTGTTTCCCACCTGGTGATTCGCGTCTTCATTGAAGGTAGTAAATACGTCTGAGGAGTTAGGCGAGACTCCGGTGCGGTTTGCTGTAAGCAGGCCCCAGACCTGCCCGCCTACAAACTCCCACTTGCCGCGCTTCAAATCCAGCCAGAAGTGCCGAATACGATCGGTGTGACTGTTGGAGGTAACAAAGACGTTGCCCGGATCGTTGCCATTGAAATCGAACTCGATGAAGCCAGTGATGTCATTCTTTCCGTATTTGGCACTAGTCTTCAGATTGAATCGAGAATATTGTCCAGTCGAACGAAATTCGGTTAGGTGGCCTGCAACCGTGTTGCTGAAAGGGATGGCCCAGAAATTGGTTCCGGCCACATTGCCGGTGTTCGTGCTGCGGAAGACGTTCTCAAAATCCACGTACCCACCTGGAGTGAAGTCGGCGCCGCCGATACGGAACGAGAGTGGCGACTCTTTTGGTTTTTCCTGCGCTGGGGAGTCGGATGCCGGCTGGGCCGCGGAATTATTGGTGCTGGTACTCGACAATGATGTGCTCACCAGCCGGGGCGAAATGCTGGTGTCGCTGCCATCATTTCGGGTAGCGACCTGCTGCTGCAATTTCTGGATCTCCTGTTGTTGCTTGATCAATTGCCTCTGCTGTTCAGCAAGGATCTCTCGCAATGTCTTGACTTCGTCAGTAACAGAAGACGTGGATGAAGATGTTTCAGTGCCAGGCGTGCTCTGCGCTAGCGTCAGACCGCCAGCTAGCAACACAAAGCAAAGCTTCCGTAGGAACCTCATTAGTATTTCTCCTCAATTCTGGTATTGAAAGTGAGTAGCAAGAATTTCAGGTTTGCTGTCCCTACAGTAGTAGCTGTGCTTTGTTGGAATGGTGTGAAGTTGGGATGAAAATCGAGTGAAATGCCGCCACTTAAATTACTATGGCTAATGGTTGGATTGGCAAATTCCGCACAAGTTCCTTTACTTGCCGCTCAACCTCATCACGAATACGCCGGACCTCATCCAGCCCTTTTCCTTTCGGATCGTCGAGCGGCCAATCATCCCGTCTGAGGCCGGGAACAAACGGACACTCATCACCGCAGCCCATGGTGATGAGCAGATCGGCGTCCTGGGCAAGTTCGCTCGTAAGTTTTTGCGGCTTTGCCGAAGTCAGATCCAAACCGGCTTCTCGCATCACCTGCACGACTTCAGGATGGACTTTGTCGACAGGATGCGTTCCCGCAGAAATCGCCCGGGCCTTTGTTGGATCCGCGTACTTGTTAAAGAACGCGGCGCCCATCTGCGAACGGCCGGCATTGTGCACACAAGCAAAGATGACCTTTTGCGCAGTCATCTCTCAATTATGTCAATTTTGGCAATCTTTCTTGCCTCGCCAGCCAATCCAGATAGAGCTGCTCGACCGGTTTGTCCTTCGACTTCATCAGGTGACGGATACTCTCCCCCGTAACCAGATGACATACTTCTTCAGCCATATTCTTGGCGTGATCGCCGGCGCGCTCCAGGGCTGTGGCCATCTGCAAAACGTGGAGGCTCTCCTGGCATTGGAGACCTTCAGGACTATCCGTGTGTCGCACCAGCAGAAGATTGCGGAAGCGGTCCATCTCCGAATCAGCGCGCAACACCTTAAGCGCCAGGTCCACGTTGCGTTCGGAAAATGCCTGCTGCGCCTGGGTCAACATATTTTCCAGCACGCACGCCATTCGCGTGAGGTAATCGAGGTCCTGCATATCAATGCGTGTCCTGACGACCGCACTGCGCTCAGCAAATGCAGCCACCAGATCACCCGCGCGCTCCAGGTCAATCATCAGCTTCATGCACGCCAGCAGCACTCGGGCCTGGGCCGCACTGACTTGCGTAATCGCCGGGGCTAGCCGCTGGTCCAGTTCGCGATCAAAGCTGTCCAGGCGCTCCTCACATTCCTTTACGGCCTGGAAGGCAGGTTTTGATCCATTGACCAGGCCGTCAATGGAATGCGAGACAGCCGCCTTGGCAGTTACGAATGCCTCCTTGGTAATCGTCAATAGATCGGGAGCGTAAGAAAAATCTTCAGAAAGCGCTAAAGCTGAAAGCAGCGCCATGGAAATACACCTCACCTCAGCAGTTGTGCCGGGAATACCGTCACCCGATTTATATGCGATTCCACATCAAAACTGCATTAAAAGTGGGTTAATTTCTGTGGGAAACTCCGATCCATTGCCCCCTAAAAGCCTGTTTCAGGCCGCTGATTTCCACAGAACTGCGAAACTCCTTGTTTTGAGGTACTTCCATAGTAACCTGCTGATTAACATAGTTTTAATCATCCGTTCATATCAGCTAAAACTTGCTTTGCTACAAATATGGTGCATGCAGGAAAAGTATTTTGATACGGTGATTATCTCCGACCTGCACCTGGGTTCCGACCTTAGCCGGGCGGCAGATGCCCTTGAGTTCTTGCAGTGCATTAACTTCCGCCGACTCATCCTGTTGGGCGATATTTTCGCGGATCTGAACTTCAGTCGCCTGACTAAGGAACACTGGAAGTTTCTGGGACATATACGCAAGCTGTCGAATCCCAAGCATGGCGTCGAAGTAGTCTGGGTGGAAGGCAACCACGATCACGGCCTGACGGAAGTGATGTCTCACCTCGTCGGCATTCGCGTTTTCCAGGAATACGCGTGGGACTATGCAGGCAAGCGGCACCTCGCCATCCACGGACATCAGTTCGATAGCTTCACCATCAAGAATTTCAAAGTTACGCGCCTGGGACAGCTCATCTTCCTATGGCTGCAAAAAATTGATTCCAGAAGTAAACGTTTCGCCCGCTACCTTGACCGTCTCAATACCAGATGGTTGCGTCTTTCCGAGCAGGTAGCACACGGCGCGCTCAGCCACGCAAAACAAGGCAAAGCTGAGCGCATTTTCTGCGGACACACGCATGCCCCGCTCGCCCTCGAGCGCGAGGGCGTAGAGTACTACAACTCAGGCGCCTGGGTAGGCCTGCACTGCACGTACATCACCGTTAGTCTGGAAGGAGTTGTGATCCATGAATACCTGCCAGGAACAACTGACAATCGTGATCCCCGCGAAGAACGAGTCGCGCCTGCTGCCGACCCTGCTGGAGTCGCTGTGCCGGCAGGACTATCCACTGCTGCAGTCTACGAGAATTTTTGTAGCTGATGCCGGGTCTACTGACGGCACGCAACGGTTGGCGATGTCATATGCCGATCGCCTCAACGTCGAAGTAATTTCCGGTGGACTGCCTTCCGTCGGACGAAATGCCGGAGCAAAGCGGGCAAAAACGCCCTACGTGCTTTTCATCGACGCAGATATGGAACTCAAGGATCCCACGCTGCTGCGCCGTTCGATGGAGCTAGCGCAACGCCGCAAGCTGCACTGCCTGACCACGAATATCTGGTGCAGCAATGGCGCTTTGCGCGACCAGATGCTGTACATCGGCAACAATCTGGCCCAATACGGATCCATGCTGGTACGTCCCTTCAGCACGGGCATGTTCATGCTGTTCGATCGACAGAAGTTCGAGCAGTTCGGTGGATTCCACGAAGGCGCGCTCTACGCGGAAGACTATCTGTTGAGCAAGAAAGTGGCGAACTGGCGCTTTAGGGTTGTTCGCGGATGTATCCACACCACGAACCGGCGTTTTCGCAGCATGGGCTATCTCAAGATTGTGGGCTTATTTCTCAACACCATGTTTCACAGTTGGAGTGATAGTTATTTCCTGCGGGATCAGGGCTACTGGAGACAAAAGGTTTAAAATCCAAATCAGGAAATGGATAACGCACCAGGCGAACATTCCAATCACATTTTTCCTCACGATTTCATGTGGGGAGTAGCGAGTTCGTCCCACCAGGTAGAAGGCGGCTGCCACAATAATCAGTGGGCCGCATGGGAGAAACTTGGACGAATCAAATCCGGCGATCAGGTTGGGCAGGCTTGTGACTGGTGGAACAACGCTGAACAGGACTTCGATCTGGCCCAGTCACTCGGCGTAAACGCGTTGCGCTTGTCGCTGGAATGGAGCCGAATCGAGCCCAGCGAAGGTCAATGGGACGAAGCCGCCCTTCTTCGCTACCGCAAGATGCTCACGGCCTTGCGCGACCGAGGCATTCGGCCGTTCGTCACCCTGCATCACTTCACCAATCCATTCTGGTTTGAGGAGAGAGGCGCATTCGAGCTGCCGGGATCTGTGCACTTGTTCGAGCGCTATACCCAGCGAGTGGTATCTGCGCTGCGTGACTTGTGCACCGATTGGTGCACGTTTAACGAACCCAATGTTTATGCGGCTTTAGGTTATTTTCTGGGTGAGTTTCCCCCTGGACGTAAAGGGCGATTTCTTCAGGCGGCACACGTCACCCGAAATCTTTGCCTGGCGCACGCGGCCGCTTATCGCCAGATCCATCTCTTGCAGCCCGAAGCCAGCGTAGGCTGGGCCCAGCACTTTGTTGCGTTCAAGCCGCGACGACGCGAATCCCGGCTGGATCGCTGGATCACTGACTTCGTCGACCGGCGCTTCAATGAGAATTTTGCTGAAAGCATTGCTACTGGTGTAGCGCCATTTCCCTTGAACAAATTTGGTCACGACCTGGCTGAAGTGAAAGATACATGCGACTACGTCGGCATCAACTACTACAGTCGTCTGCGCGCGGGATTTCATCTCAACAGTCCCAGGACTCTATTCTTCCAACTCACCGTTCCGTCTCATAAGCCGCAGGGCGACCACGGCGTTGAATTGCCGTACGGTGAAGCCTACCCCAAAGGTCTGCGACGCGCAGTGAAGCGATTCAAAGCCTTCAACAAACCGGTTTACATCCTGGAAAATGGTGTGCCGGACCGCGAAGACCGCATTCGCCCCTGGGTTCTCGAATCCAGCGTGAAACAGATGAAACGCCTGCTCAGCGATGGTGTAGATCTACGCGGCTATTTTCACTGGAGCCTGACCGATAACTTCGAGTGGAACGAAGGATGGCATCTGCGTTTTGGCTTGATCGAGATCGACCCCAGGACTCAAGTCCGCCGGCCCCGACCCAGCGCCAAAATCTACGAGGAAATTATCAGGAGCAGCCGCAACGGCGTTGGTAAGGCACAATCAAACGGCTGAAAACCGGGCAGCGGCCGACCGCCTCAATCTATCCATTCGGAGGTGAATAGAACCGAAGCAGCCGGCCGCTTCTGTCGATGGCCCTGGCTGGTAAAGCGTTTGAGTTTATCGCGGCGATCACCCGATCACGGCGATCACCAGATTAATGCGGCGTACAGTCATTCACAGGTGGCGCTGCCTGCGTGACCGGAGTGTTCAACGACGGCGA
>Ga0126379_10002186_pt1 | contig 12361 bp, 8 predicted proteins | sample PanSoiMetPlot_24_FD_92640 | JGI IMG/M metagenome (GOLD analysis project Ga0126379, IMG submission 92640) | Tropical forest soil microbial communities from Panama - MetaG Plot_24 | ecosystem: Environmental > Terrestrial > Soil > Tropical forest > Bulk soil | place: Panama | collected 2016-02-17
CACGGCCAAATCAATCGGGCGTCTGCAGTAGAAGAGATGCCCGATGGCAAACAGTTGCCGGGCAAAACTCCGCGACGAAAATGGAGAACTGCTGAGCCGCCGGCTTGCTCAATGTCTGTGGAGCGATGCGGACTTATTCGGTTTTGATTCTACGGCCGACTGCCTGCGCAAAAAAAGCTGCGGGGCCGACCGCTACGGAGCATTCATCCCAAGCGAGTAGTCGCCCAGTCGTGATAGGGGTTCTCTCAGGGCTTGAGCTTTGCCACACTTGCACTCGATGTCGGCACACGGCACCCTTGTGGTGTGCTGTTGCCGTCGCGCCCTGCGACGAACCGGCTCGTCTCGCGCACGCGCGTCCGCAATCCATCGATCTCCGGCGGAATGCCGCTCACCGATGCACCGTGATTCACGTAGATTAGCAACGCGGCCTCGCCCGGCGCATCCACGCTGGACGTAATTCCCACTCCCAAAACTCCCGGCTGGCTCAGATACTCAGCCTGGTGTGCGTTCTGCACGGCCTTCGCGCGCTCCAACTCTCCCGAGCGAAGCGTGTACACCACAAGCGGATCGGCAACATTCGTCATAAGCTGCGCGCTCTCTTCGCTCGTCAGCATTCCGTGCGACGCCCAGGATTCTCCCTGTATCACACGTGTGCTCACACCATTGATACTTCGCGGCAGCGTCTCCAACGATCCTCGCGAATTCACGAAAAGCAGGATCGCGGCTTGCCCCGGATGGTCGTAGCTCCGGCCAACACCAATCGCGTCGACCGCCATATTCCCCAGCAATTCCGGCGCGTGCAGATCGCGCACCTGCGAAGCGCTCCGGATCACGTCCGCGGCAACCTGCGTGCTTGCAGCCTTTGCCACCGCCGGTTTCAGCGTCAAACTGCATCCAATCACCTGGTGGGTCGCGCCACCCACAAACGTCGGTGTTCCACTATTGCCGGCAAAAGCCGTAAGAACGTCACCCACGGGATTGCCCACGGAGTCGGTGTCGGATCCCGCAAACAGCAGCGCCACCGCCTCGGCGCTGTCTTGCGTAACAATTAATGACCCAGAATCGCCCGAGGCACTGAAGTCCCCGCCTGTCACAGAAATTAAGTCGGTGTAGTTGACCGTAAACGCCACGGTGGTGTCACCGCAGTGCCGGAAGTAGTCCACATTGCCCGCCACGTTCAGCGCCAGTATCGTCGAGCAGGTCAGACCTGTCGTCCTCCCGCTTTTGGCTACCAATCCGTTGTGCGGAGCAGCTATTGCTTGCGTCGGTGAGATGCCCGACCCTTGCGCGGGTGCGCCGGGGTCGGGCACGCCACTCGTTTGCGTTGCTCCTAACAGGAGAATGTTGCCGCCGCTATCCACCTTCCCGGATACCACCTGCGCCAGCGCCGCGTCAATCTTGGGCGCCGGTCCGCTCTCCAAATTGAAGAACTGCGTCAGGTTCGCCACGGTCTGGGTCCCCGCGGTGCTGCAATTCGTCTCGATCAATCCCGGCTGGCTGATCGGGTCTCCCGCTCCTCCGCCATCGCTTCTGGCCATCACGTGATTGTTGCTCAGAATGAATTGCGTTCCACCCAAGGTGATCAGCGACCCCAGAGTCCCGGCGCAACACACTCCCGGGGCTGTGTCGTTGACATTTCCGCCGGAAGTTCCCAGCTTTACGGCGCCAGCCTGAGCTGCCTGTTGTTGTGTTTGCAGCGTGACGGTCGCCGTTCCTGTTGCTGTGGCATCCGCTTGCGAGATCGCAGTGATCGTGACGGTCACGTTGTCGCCACTCGCCGGAATCAGGCTGGACGCGATCTTGAAGGGAGCGCTGTACGTGCCACTGCTCGAAATCAGTCCTGTTGTTTGGCTGCCACCGGCTACGCCATTCACTTGCCATGTCACCGCGCTGTTTGAGCCGGACACTGTCGCAGTAAAGACCTGAGTCCCGAAGGGTTGCAGGGTGGCCGCTGCGGGCGAAACAACAACGGCCGAAGGTTGCGTACCGCCTCCGCCTCCTGCGCCGCCGTTACCGTTGGTGTGTTTCAAATCCGTAAGACCGCTACAGCCCGCGGTGCTTGCCACAAGAACGGCAATCAGGGCAATTTCGCTTGCTCGGCGCATATTCTCCCTCAGTTTAACCACGCGCCTCAGCGTAACACGCCATTTCCCTAGCTTTTCGTTAACTCGGATTCAACGTGCTGTATCGGAATCCTGTCCTCGAGGACAGGTTAGCGGTCTGCAACGAACACTCTTACGTTGCTTCCGTGCCTTAGTCCAAATCGCGCCAGTTCGGCCCCGTCCCAATTTCCACCACCAGGGGTACGGCGAGCTTGTATACCCCCTCCATTTCTTCCTTCACCAGTTTCGCCAGGGCATTCAGCTCTTTGATGGGGGCCTCAAACAACAACTCATCGTGTACCTGCAAAATCATCTGGGCTTGCAGCTTTTCCTTGGAAAGGCGCTTGTCGATGGAGATCATGGCGAGCTTAATCAGGTCCGCCGCGGTCCCCTGTAGCGGCGAGTTCAGTGCGGTGCGTTCCGCAAAATTGCGCAACTGCACCTGCGGCGACAGGATATCCGGGATGGGACGGATTCGTCCGAAGAGGGTTTTTGCCACGCCGGTCGTTCGAGTCTCCACAAGCACGCGGTCCAGATACTCTTTCACGCCCTTGTAGCGCATGAAGTAGGCGTTGATGAACTGCGCCGCTTCTCGCTGTTCAATTCCCAGCTGCTGCGCCAGGCCGAATGCCGACAACCCATAGATAATTCCAAAATTGATGGCCTTCGCCGCGCGCCGGTGCTCAGCGGTCTGCGCCATGGGTCCCACTCCGAAGACTTCCTGCGCGGTTCTCGCATGGATGTCTTCCCCGTTTCGGAATGCCTGGATTAACACTGGATCCTGGGAAAAGTGCGCCATCACGCGTAATTCAATCTGCGAATAGTCAGCAGAGAGCAGCAGCTTGCCTTGGTCCGCCACGAACGCCGCACGGATCTCCCTGCCCAGTTCGCTGCGGATCGGAATATTCTGCACATTGGGATCGCTGGAGCTGAGCCTCCCCGTCGCAGCTACCGTTTGCGAAAAACTGGTGTGCAGCCGCCCCGTCTCCGGGTGAATCAGCTTTGGCAAGGCATCCACGTACGTGGATTTCAGCTTCGCAATTTCCCGGTACTCGATCACCTTGCGCGGCAGTTCGTGCTGCGCGCTCATCGTTTCCAGAATGTCTGCGGCGGTTGACCGCACTTTTTTCCCCCCGCGGCGTCCCGGCGGCTGCAAATTCAATTTGTCGAACAGAATCTCGGCAAGCTGCGTCGGCGAATTCACGTTGAACTCCGCGTCCGCCAGCAACCAGATTTCCTTCTCGATTCCCCGCACTTCCTTTTCCATCGACTCCGACATTTTCTCCAGCGCTTTGGGGTCGACGCGAATTCCCACACGCTCCATTTCCGCCAGTACCGCAGCCAGCGGCAGCTCGATCTCTTGGTACACTTTCAGCAAATCTTGCACTTCCATCTGCTCCCGCAACGCCGGTGCCAACCTTTGCAGATAGTCCGCCCGCTCTCCCGGTCCGCCACCCATCGGCACATTGAATTGCCGGAAAATCACATCGACAAAATTGTGGTTCGCGGTTGTTGGTCGCAACAAATACGAATAGAATTGCGTGGCGTGTTTGATGTTTTCTGTCTTGCCTGCCAGCAGCTGGAACAATTTGGGGTCGTGGACGATCTTTCGCCGCTTGCTATCGCGCAACACCGGCTCCAGTGCTTTTAGCGCCTCTCCTTTTTCATCCATCCACACCGCGCGCCCTTCGCCCACCTTTGACGACACTTCGATCGAGGCGATCCGCGTCCCAAATCCCTCCGTCCCGCGCTCTCCCGGTTCCAGGTTCAGCCAAATCGCCAACGAATCTTTCGCCGCTAACTTTTTCAGGTAGGCGCGGAGGTCCTCGGCATTCGCCAGCTGGGCGTAGTCCTTAGGTCCCTGGGCTGTCGCACTCTCGACAGCCAGGCTCGCCAAACTTGCCGGAGCGTCTTCACCTTGTTGCGGTGCGGCCCCCGCAGCCAGCAATTCTTTCAGCAATGAGTTGAAACCCAGTTCGCGATACAGCACGGTCAGCGCGGCGACGTCAGGCGCGCGCGCCTGCAATTTCTCGGTGTCCAGTTCCAACGGCACATCCATTTCGATGGCCGCAAGCTGCTTGCTCAGCTTCACTTGGTCCACCTGCTGCTGCAGGGCTTCGCGATAGCGTTTGTTGGCCACCTCGGCGGCATGCTCAAGCGCGTTTTCCACGCTGCCATATTTCTGGATTAGCTCGGTCGCGCCCTTCTCCCCGATTCCCTTTGCGCCGGGGATGTTGTCGACGGTGTCGCCCAGCAGCGCCATCAAGTCGATCACTTTGTCCGGTGTCACTCCCAAGATCTCTTCTACCTTCTTGGCGTCGACGATCGTGTCTGCTTTCGCTCCGCCGGTACCGGTGCGCAAAATCTTCACCCCCGCATTCACTAGTTGCATCATATCCTTGTCGTTCGACACCACCAGCACGTCCAGGTTTTTGGCTTTGCCCAGCTTCGCCATTGTGCCGATCACGTCGTCAGCTTCGTAGCCGTCCAGTTCCAGAATCGGCAGGTTCATGGCCTCCATCAGCCGCCGCACGTACGGCAACTGCATACTCATTTCGTCCGGCATTGGCGGTCGCTGTGCCTTGTACTTCTCAAATAATTTGTCGCGGAAGGTTGGTTGCCTGGTATCGAAGACGATGGCCACGTAGTCCGGTTTGTAGTCCTTCAAAATCCGCCGCACAATGTTCAAAAAAAGAAACGGCACCTTCGTGGGCATTCCGCTGGGCGCATTCATCCGCACCATCGGCGCGTAAAACGCCCGGTAGATATGCGCCATGGCATCGATCAGGAAGAGTTTTTTTTGTTCGGCAGGCATCCCGGCGAGTATAGCAAGCGCGAGCCTGTGTTATCGAATCAACAGAAACAAAAGGGCGCACTCGCATGCGCCCTCCGTTCGAGACTTGCAGAAGAAACTACGATTTCGGTGCTGCTGTTGCACCTCCGCGCCCTTGCGTCACCAGCAGGAGTTGCGTGTCGCTGTCTAGATGCACATTCTTGCCGTTCGACGTAATCACGGAGCCTTCCGCCAGATTCGTCGCCGGGCGCAGGCTCGCGTCCTTCAAGCCGTATACCCCGCGGCTGTCGGGTGTCAGGCGTCCCAAAGCATCCAGGCCTTTCTCTGGTGGAGCGCCGTTCGAAGTCACGGTGGTATCTACCGGAGGACCCGTAGGAGCGCTGGATGTCGCGGGCGACCCTCCCATGGAGCCAGTGCCACCGGGCCGGCCCATGTTTGAAGGCACGCCAGGCGAGGCAGCCGGCACGCCTCCACCGCTACTCATATTTTGTGGTCCTGGCATTGCGGACGGTGGCGGCGCCACTGCAACGATGGCAACGTTCAAAGGCAGTTCCTCGCCGCCCTTCAAGACCGCTTTGTCGAACGCAATGCCCAAAGAAGAATCAGCGCCGCCCTTTGCCCGCGCGGCTGCCGCGGTTACGTGCCCGATAAGTTTCGTTCCTTTTGGTATGATGGTTTTTCCGTCGGCGCGAATATCCGCTGTCGTGCGCGCTGTCACCGCGTCGCCCTGCTTTATCTTCTTGGAATCAACGGAGGAACTCAGTTCGGCAACAATTGGCGAACCGTCTGCCAACGAAGCGTTCAGCGCTGGATTGTCCGCTGAAGCGGAGGGAGTTCGCGAGGCTGAACTCGATGTCTGTGCGCCGGCTTTCGCTTGCCTTTGGCACACCGCGGAACCCGCGAGAACAAGCGCTCCCATAATTATGAATCCCGTACGTCTCATCTAGTAACCTCCAACAATCATCTGCGATTTAGGGCTGGGGCAACAACCCTTGCGGACCGAAGGGCACGAAGGGCCCAATAGTTAGATGGCAAATCCTATGCCAACAGGCAAACGGAAAGACGAATCGGAATGAAATTTCCAATAAGGGCGACGGTTCTAGAGAGGATGAAGGTTCTAGGCGATTTGGTGAAATTCCGTTACACAATTCCCAGCGGTTTCGCCACTTCTGCCAGAATATCCGCCGCCTTGCCTAGCTGCTCGCGCCGGTGCGCCGCGCTCACGATCGCCCGCAAACGGGCTTTGCCCTCCGCAACGGTCGGATAGCCAACCGCCGGCGCGAATACGCCGGCCTCAAACAACTTCCGCGAAAATTCAAAGGCTTTCGCCGCATCTCCCACGTGAATCGGAATAATTGGCGTCTCGCTGGCTTTGAACTGAAAGCCGCGCTTCTGCAATTCTCTTTTGAAGAATTTTGTATGGGCCCAGAGTTTCTTGACCAGTTTTTCGCCTTCCGGAGAATCCAGCAACGTGAATGCCGCCTGGCACGCGGCCGCCGTGGCGGGCGGATGCGAGGTGGAAAACAAAAACGGCCGCGCTCGCAAATACAGAAAATCAATCAGGTCGCGAGAGCCGCACACATAGCCGCCCATTGACCCGATTGCCTTGCTCAGTGTTCCGACCTGAATATGCACGCGCCCGTGGCAATCGAAATGATCCACGGTTCCGCGCCCGCTGCGCCCCAGCACACCGCTGGAGTGTGCGTCGTCCACCATCATGATGCAGCCATGCTTTTCCGCCAGGTCGCAGAGAGCCGGCAACGGCGCAATATCTCCATCCATCGAGAAAACACCGTCACTGATAATCAGCTTCTTGCCGGGAAATGCTGCGTTCTCCTGCAAGATCCGTTCGCAATCTGCGATATCCTTGTGCTTGTACACCTTGATGGTGGCTTTCGACAGGCGCGCACCATCGATAATCGACGCGTGATTCAGTTCATCGGAAATAATCAGGTCGTCCTTGCCCAATACTGCCGACACCGTTCCCGCGTTCGCGGTGAACCCCGACTGGAACACCACGCACGCTTCCGTGTGCTTGAATTTCGCAATCTGCTCTTCCAGATCCAGGTGTAACTTCATGGTACCCGCGATGGTGCGCACCGCTCCCGCGCCCACCCCCAATTTCCGCACCGCTTCGACCGCTGCTTTGCGCAAAGCCTTGTGTGATGTCAGTCCCAGATAATTATTCGACGCCAGATTGATCACCTCGCGCCCGTCGAACAGGCACATGGCCTTCTGCTCACCTTCGAGCACGCGCAACTTCGGCGCAACTCCCTTGCTCCGCAAGTCCTGTAGCGTCTCACTTACGTACTGCAGTGGGTTTTGTTTGGTAGTTTGTGCCCCGGATTCGTTCATGTCTTCCGTCTCCAAATGCTGTTGGTCTTTCTGCCCTGTGGTGAATTCTCTTGCTACTTTGTCATGCCATTTGGATACATCAGAATCTTGCCCGCCATACCGCTGTGCAATTTCGCAAACGCCGCCTCAAAATTGTCGAGCACCATGCGTTCGCCGAACAATGGTTCCAGGTTCACGCGCCCGGCCTTCAGTAGCGCCGTCATCTGCACCCAGGTCTCGTACATCCGTCGTCCGTAAATGCCCTGAACAGTTGCACCCTTGAAGATCACGTCCTGCACCAGATCGAGCGGAACATTTTCTGTCGGAATCCCCAGCAGCGACGCTCGGCCTCCCGCACGCAACGCCTTAAACCCTTGCTGAATCGCCGCGGGCTGCCCGCTCATTTCCAGGAGCACGTCCACGCCCGTGCCGCCTGTCGCGTTCAGAATTCTTTTGACGGGATCTTCCCAGGCGGGATTTAACACGTAATCCGCGCCCATTTCTTCGGCCATCGCGCGCCGGTGCTCATTCGTTTCCGTCGCAAACACGGTGGAACTGCCGCAAGCCTTCGCTACCGCAATCGACATCAACCCGATCGGCCCGCAGCCGGTAACCAACACCGTTTGTCCCGCGATCGCTCCCGCCAGCACGGTGTGCACTGCGTTCCCCAGCGGATCCAGGATCGCCGCGTAGTGCTCGGGAATGGCCGCATCCAGCTTCCAGATGTTCATTGCGGGAATTTTCACGAACTCCGCAAACGCGCCATCCATATCGATGCCGATGATCTTCAGATTCTGGCAGATATGCGCCTCACCCAGGCGGCACTGGTGGCAGTGCCCACAATTGAGGTGCATCTCCGCACTCACAAAATCGCCAGGCCTTAGCGCACTCACGTCTTCGCCAACGCTCTCCACGATGCCGCAAAATTCGTGCCCCAGAGTTACCGGCGGTTTGATGCGTTCCTGCGACCAGCGATCCCAACCATCGATGTGCAAGTCCGTGCCGCAAATCGACGTCGCTGTTACCCGCACCAACACATCCAGCGCGCCGATCGACGGCACCGGCACCTTTTGGATTTCCAATCCCTTAGCCGCTTTTGTCTTGCGCAACGCCTTCATGATCGCAGACATTTAGGCAGGCTCCTCAGGAGGCTCGTCCGATTGCAGATTTCCATGCTAACACACAGCCTACACCCTGACTGGTGACGGCAGTTGGAATTCTCCACACGGGCCTTTCCACTATCATGGCAAACTATTGCTTCGTCTATGAGACCGACCCTCTTTGAAGTTCGCAACGCGCAACAACTCTTGGCGAGGTATTTTTTGCCCACGCCGCTGCAACCTGCGGCTGCTTTCTCCACGGACGGCGGAGAAGTATTTCTGAAACTGGAGATTGGACTTCCCACCGGCTCGTTCAAACCGCGCGGGGCCCTCTACTCTTTGGCCGCCAATCTCAGGAAACGCCACCTCACCGAAGTTATCGCTTCCAGCACCGGCAATCACGGCGCGGCGGTGGCGTGGGCCGCAAACATGCTAGGCATCACCGCTACTATTTTTCTTCCCGCAAATCCCAATCCGGTGAAGCTCCAGAAAATCGTGGACTTGGGCGCGCGCATCGTGGAAGCCGGCGGTCCGGATCTCGTGCACGCCTTCCTGCAAGCCCAGGAATACTCTGCGCGTCCCGGCGTGTACTTTCTGAATGACGCCACCGACGCTGATCTCCCCGCAGGGCCCGCTACCATTGGTCTGGAAATCCTTGCACAGCTTCCGTCAGTGGCTGCGATCTACGTGCCTATGGGAGACACGGCGTTAATTCGCGGCATCGGCGCGGTGATCAAACAAACCAGCCCACAGGTCAAAATCGTCGGCGTGCAAGCTGAACGCGCACCCTGCTACTATCTGTCGTGGAGAAAGGGCGAGCCGGTTCCCACCGACACTTGCGATACTTGCGCCGACGGTCTTGCGACGCGCACACCCGAACGCAAAAACGTCCAAGCCATCCGCGCACTCCTAGATGATGTCGTGCTTGTAAGTGAGGAAGAACTTCTAGGCGCAATTCGCTTGCTCCACGATCACGAAGGAATTGTTGCTGAGCCGGCAGGTGCTGCCGCCACTGCGGCGTTTTTGAAGCAGCCGTGCAGTCACGGCCCTGTAGCTTTGCTTGTTACGGGCGGTAATATTTCCAACGCGGTTCGTGCGCGCGCAGGATTGCCAGCGATGTAGTCGATTTTCTTTGCTCCCTCATTTCCTTGGTTCGTTAACTGGCGTTCTTGCTGCTTCCACCACGCCGATTTCCTCCAACGCCGTCAGGTACTCCAAAACCAATTCCATCGGCACCGGACCATACTCCGCTGAAACCGCATCGCGAATCTGTTGGACATTTCTCTTGCCGTTCGCGAAATTCAGCACCTCGTAGGCATATTCTTCCGCCCCGCCCCACAACCCTTCATACTCGAGCAGCTTCGGCTTGGTCGCATGTCCCCGCTTCGTCCATTCCGCTTCGAAGTAGTCATACCCAAACACCGCAAGTGGCCCTGCTGGCTGCTTCTTGCGGCCAAAAACCATGAGTCCATTACCGGTAGCTGGCGTTGGAGTCCCGGCATGGTTCGCAAGGGTCTGGATCGGGAAATGCCTTTCAAACGCTACCTCGCTAAGAGCAATAGGCGGTGAAACAAGTCGGTTTATTGACTCAAATCGCTCGACTTCAGAATTCAAGTACTGCCAAACTAGATTCCCTGATTCGCTTGCGGGCAATTGTGCGGCCCTTACTGCCGCAGAATTCATGCGCAATAGTCGATCGAAGTCAATTGCTAGCAACGCGCTCCTTGCCCCAGCTGCATTCATGCCCGCCAAAAAATAGCCACTGGCGGCGCCGATAAATCCTGCGCGCTTTAACTTCGTGGGATCGATATTCACCGCGGTATCGAAATTGGTATGGATGTATCGGTCTGGCCAATCGTTCAGGTAAATCGCCGGTATTCCGAACGATGAATCCTGATACACATCGTGGTCGCTCCCCATACTGTACGCAGAATATTCGACCCGCAGCGGCTCCTTGCCCCCTTCCGGCGACACCAGCGGGTACGCCGCTTTCCCGGTGGCCGCATATTCGTAGGATTCCTCATTCACCCACTCGGCAAAAGCCCATGCCACGTCTTGCACGAAGCCGGGCAAACTCATCGGGCCGCGTGTCACGTGGAACACTGCCTTCGTTTCCGGCCCGCCGCCCACCATGTCCATGTGAATCGTCGCTTTAACGCGTTTGGCAAACTCCGGTTTGCCGTTCAGCAACGCCATCGTTCCTTCAATCTCCGGTGGAAATACGAAGCGTATCGTCCTCACCGGCCGCGCGAGCTTTCCTTCAGCGATCAATTTCCGCAGCGTGCGCGCCACTTCCAGGATTGTGGCGCAGCCGCTCGCGTTGTCGTTTGCCCCGGGCCTTTGGTGATCCAGGTGGCACGAAAAAACAATCTCTTCCTCCTTCAGTTTCGCATCCGCTCCCGGAATCGTCGCGGTGACAACCTCATAGTTCCCAGGATGCTGCCCAGCCTTCACCAGCGCGTGCAGCCTGATTTTCTCTCCCTTAGCCAGGCGTTCCTTGAATTCACGGGCAGTTTTCAACGACACCATGAACCCAAACGTTTTGTTCGCTGAAAACGTCTGCAGGTGTCCCCAACGAATGGCTTCCTGGTTTTCGCCCGACCACGCTGTTTGTTGGTTCTGCGCGTAGCTCACAATTCCGCTAGCACCGCATCTCCCGACCGCCAAATCCTGTACTGCGCCCGGCTGCGCGCTCACCAGCACAATCCTTCCTTTCACATCTTTTCCCGAGTAATCGCTCTGCTTGGTTCCCTCTCCGACGTCCACCAAATCGGCCGTCACATCGGCTGACTCGCTGTCTTCGGCCAACACCACCGGCTCGGTCTCAAAACTGGCTATCTTCGCTGCACCGCCGTCCTTGTTCTCCCACAATTCCGCAAACGCCACGTCCCATGCCGGCCGCGATCTCTGCGCGCCATAGAAAATCTTTCCATCCGCCGGGAATTCCAGAATTGCCACATCACTCAAGCCATATGCCCGCAATCGCTCCGCCACCAACTCCGCTGCTAGATGAAATCCCTGCGACCCGCGCTGCCGGTGAAACCGCGCGATGCCCTCCAGATTGCGCTTAGCCGTTTCCCCGCTGATTTCCTGTGCAATCGCCGCCACATCTTGCTCCGGCAACAGCGGCGGCTTCTGCGCCCACGCCGTTCCGTCCATCAACAACCCGACCAGCACCACGGCAATCCTATTCATCGCTCTCCTTCTCAGACTGAACCTGTTGGCAGAAACCCGGTCGGATCCGGCTTCCTGATCCCTGATCACTAGCCCCTGATCCCCGCCCCTGCAAGCGCGATGTACTTCTTGCTGTTCATCACCTTCTTTATCGGTTCCTTCTTGTTCAACGGTGCGTGCCAGACCTTAGTACCCAGGAAACCTACGCTCTGCAGCAGCAACTGCAACTCCACTGAAATATTCGTCCCCGTTTCGACGTATCATGATTTGACCATTGACCGCTGCCATTATGCCCAACTCCGACTTGGCCATCCACCTGGAACATGTTTCCCGCTACTACAGCATGGGGGAAAGCAGCGTCCGCGCGGTCGACGACGTTTCTCTCTCCATCCCGGAGGGACAATTTCTCGCGCTGCTCGGCTCGTCCGGTTCGGGCAAATCCACGCTTCTGAATCTCATCGCCGGGCTGGATGGCGTAACTTCCGGCTTGATCCTTGCCCGTGGTCAGAACCTGGCTGAACTTTCTCCTCTCGAGCTTGCGCGGTATCGCCGCAACACCATCGGCATGGTTTTCCAATCGTTTAATCTTCTTCCGCGCATGACGCTGGAAGAAAACATCGAGCTGCCGCTTCGACTCGCGGAAGTTGAGCGCGCCGAACGGGCTGGGCGAGTCCGCGAAGCCCTGCAGCGCGTGCGCCTGACGCATCGCCTGGGTCACCGCCCCACGGAACTTTCCGGCGGAGAGCAGCAGCGAGTGGCCATCGCGCGAGCGCTCGTGAATCGTCCCAAAATTCTTCTCGCGGATGAGCCCACCGGCAATCTCGACTCCGCAACCGGCGAGGCGATTCTTGCCCTGC
>Ga0126379_10002187_pt1 | contig 12360 bp, 12 predicted proteins | sample PanSoiMetPlot_24_FD_92640 | JGI IMG/M metagenome (GOLD analysis project Ga0126379, IMG submission 92640) | Tropical forest soil microbial communities from Panama - MetaG Plot_24 | ecosystem: Environmental > Terrestrial > Soil > Tropical forest > Bulk soil | place: Panama | collected 2016-02-17
ATCTGGCGGCTCGAGTCGGTGCGCGCGACGGCCCGCGTCAACGAACTCGAGCAAGTCGTGCAGACCTCGTCCATCGCCAACGGCATCGTCGAGGATCTGCTGGCCGAGTACACGCGCAAGGAGAGCCTGATCTGATGCCGTGGCCCAAAAGTGCGCAAGGCAATCCAGGCGGCGGGAAGCGAGGCTGGGCGGCTGGCAAGGGCCGTGGCAAGGGCTTCCAGGGCAAGCGGCGCGGCATCGGTGGTCGCAAGGGCACGATCAGCGGCGCGCGGCCCTCGGGGCGGCGGTCACTCTGAGATGCTCGGCGTGTTGGCGATCTTCAAGGGCACCGAGCAGGAGACTCGGGAGCTATTGCTGGCCGTGGACCACAGTTGCCTGCCACCCGAGCCATGCCAGAAGGACGCCCACGGGCGGCTGGTCAAGATGTGCTCCGCGCACCGCGCGCTGCTCGACCAGCGCTTCCTCGACGGTGTGCTGTTCGCCAGGCGCAACCTCAAGCGGTTGCTGGACGAGGAGAACCTGCGGAGGCCCGATGCCGGTTTTTCGGATTGAGGGCATCCACTTTGAGCCGCAGGCGGTCACCGTCGCGGATTTCCCCGAGGCGCTGCGCCGCATCAACCGCCAGGCCGCGCTCACGGTCCAGCGTGAAGCACGTGAGAACGCGTGGCAGTTTCGCGACACCGGCGCGCTGGCGGGCAGCATCCAGGCCCAGGTCGAGGACTTGACGGCCGTGGTGCAAGTGCCGAGGAGCCAGCCCACGGCGGCCTACGCAATCGTCATGGAGGAGGGCCGCCGCCCAGGCTCACACCCACCCCCGCCACAAGCGCTGTACGGCTGGATGCGACGTCACGGCATCGACCAGCAGTTCGCCTTCGTCGTGGCGCGCAACATCGGCATTCGCGGCATCCGTGGGCGGCACTACATGCAACGCGCCTTCGAGTCGCTGCAGCAGCAGTTGCCGACCATCATCTCCGAGGTCATGCGGGGCATGGGCTACAGATGACGCTGCAAGGTGCGGTCCAGGCGCTCTGCGATCTGCAGATGTCGCTGTCGATCACCGACCCGTTCACGGCCAAGATCGAGTACGCCTACGCGCTGCCGCCAGCGCGGGCACAGTCGGCGCTGCCGACCACACCGTGCTGGCTCAACGTGTGGGGCCTGACGGACACGCTCAACTGGGGCCAGCTACGCATCGAGCGCTACGCCATCACCGCGCAACTGATGGTCAACGACGCCGACACACAGATCGCGGCGCAGATGGCAACGTCCTTCGCTACAGCCTTCTTCACGGCCTGGGATGAGATCGACGGCGACCTCGACGGCCAGACGGTCGGCACCGAGCTACGCGCTCGAGATCCCACCATCGTCACCCTCGAGTGGGGCGGCCAGAGCTACAGCGGCATCCAACTGACCATCGACATCGACGTGCCGGTGATCGCCACGCCGGACTACTCGAACGACGTAATCACCACGCTGCAGAACTGGACGACGGGCAACTTCCCCACCTGGCAACAGGATCCGGCCACCTGGCGGCCTACGGATGCCAATCCCGCGATCTACTGGCACATGGTCACGCTGGCCGCGCCGATTGACGGTGAGTTCATCGACTTCGACTACGCCTGGCAGGGTGCGACGGTGGCCGCCCGCATCGTCGCACCATCGAGGATCGCGCGCACGATGTTCACGTCCCAGTTGTCGCGGGCGCTTGGTCGCAGCATGCAGGACTACATGCTGATGCCAGACGGGACGTGGCTGCAGTACGACGGCATCAAGGCCGAGCCGAACGTGATCGCTGGTGCCGAGGGCCAGCTACAGATGGACGTCAAGTTCATCCTCGACGAGACGCTCGACCAGTGGCCCGAGCAAGGTCCGCCCATCAACCCGGCAATCCTGACGGAGTCGGAAGCTGACAGCGAGGGCGGCGGCTGGGGTCCGACGATCAAGGTCACGGACACAGGCATCGAGGGCGGACCGCCGCCATGAGGAGACGTCGACGCATGAGTGAAACCGAACTCACCGGACAGCCCACGCCGGTCCCAGCCGATCAGCCCGACCCGGCACAGAGCGCCGTGCCGCCGCCAGCGGCAGGCGAGCCGACCTACACCCAGGACGAACTGGCCGCCGAGGCCGCCGCGCTCGGCGTCTACCCGTGGGACGTGGCCGGCATCTTCAAGTTGAAGGGCGTCGACGAGATGACCGAGGCCGAGTTCAAAGCCGCGCTCGAGGAGTGGCGCGCGCCGCTTGAACCAACCACACCACCTCAAGGGAGCAACTGATGGTCGACCGACTGATCACTTCTGTACCGCCGCCGAATGCCCCAGGCATCTACGGCATCATCTCCTCGGCGGGGCCGATGGTCGGGCCGAGCGGCGTGGGCATCGTCGCTATCGTCGGCAAGGCCAGCTTTGGGCCGCTCGGCACTGCGGTGCAGCTTGGCAGTCCCGCCGCCGTGCAGTCGACCTACGGCGCGGCCTCGGCGGTTGACCGAACCGATACGACGTCGACCATGGCGAACCTGGCTCGCGAGGCGGCCATGGGCGGCGCGATTGGCTACGTCTGCGCGCGCGTGGGTGGCACGGGGGCGGCACCGGCAGCACTGCTGGGCGGCCTGATGGACGACGCCTCGAGCGTCGTCGGCAACCTCACCGCGTCGTACCCGGGCGTCTTCGGCAACCAGTTGTTCGCCCAGGTGCGTATGGTGCCTGGTACGACGACGCAGAAGGAACTGGTCATCTACCAGGGCACCGTCATCGTGCAGGACAACCGCTTCGCCACGGGCGCGGGCGTGACCGACGAGGCGGCGCTGCTGGCGGCGGCCACGGTCGGCGCGCCGTACGCCGTGTTCACCAAGACGTCGGTCGGCTCGGGCAAGCTCGGCACGCTGGCAAAAGCGCCATTCACGGGCGGCCTCGATCCCTCGAGCGTCGCGGCATCGGACTACAGCAACGCCTTCGCGCTGCTGTCGACGTACCCGTGGGCCACGCTCTGCACCGACAGTGAGAACACGGCCGTCTTCTCGGCCATCCAGTCGTACGTCGACACCGAGACGTTGTGGGGCCGCTTCAGAACCGGGTGTGTGGCCGAGCCGACCAGCATCCCCATCGCCACGCGCTACTCAGACGCGGCCAACCTCAACGCCGCGCTGATTCGCTACCAGGGCACCGGCTTCACCTTCCCCAACGGTGACGGCACGTTCCGCGCCGACGAGGGCTACCTGGCCTCGGCCGTCGAGGCGGGCATCCTGTCGACGCTCACCCCGGGCCAGTCGATGACCTGGCGGGTGATCCCTGGCGCGACCGGCCTGGTGGTCGGCAACCCGGCCTACGACGAGCCTACGGCCATCACGAACGGCATGGGCTACTTCAAGTACAGCAGCACGCTGGGCATCCGCACGGGGGCGGGCATTTCGACGCTGGTCGACTGGGGCCGCACGCCGGTGTGGGCGACCCAGTTGAACTCGGGCTGGCGCTACCTGCAGCACGTCGCCACGGCCTTCGGCCTGATCGAGGACATCGGGGACACCTGGGAGGGCATGGTCGCCAACCCCAACCCCAGCTTGAGGCCGCCCAACACCCCCGCAGGCCGTGCCGCGCTGGTCGCCGCAGCCAACGGCATCGCCAAGCAGTACACCGACAACAACTGGATTCAGGGCGGCGACGTGATCGTCGACCCGACACACCCATCCGTGGGCAACACCGCGTACTTCACGTTCGAGAACCTCGTGGTCGCGCTGTCCGCCGAGCGCCTGGTGCTGGCGCTGCCGTTCGGCACCCCATAAGGAGGCCATAGCGCATGCCTGTTACATCCACTCAACTCACGGCCGGCTTCCGTGGGAGTTTCTACCGCAACGGCCAGAAGTGGTTCGGCGCGTCAGGCTGGGATCTCACCCGCAACACCACCCTGACCGAGGACGGCGTACTCGACCAGAAGGTGACCATCCCGGTCGAGCAATCCCTGAGCTACACGCTCAAGGTCAGCGAGTTGGTGCTCGACTCGAGCTTCTCGCACGAGGTCATGTCGGCCGACGCCAACCAGAAGCAGTTGCGCTTCCTGTTCATCGGGGAGACACGCCGCAACGACGAGCAGACCGAGCGCGTGCGCATGGACGGCGCGTGCATCTCGGCGGACCTGTTGCTCTCGGGCATCACCCGAGGCCAGTCGAGGAAGCGCGACATCACCTTCCGCCTGGACACGGTGCCAACGTTCGACCAGTTGATCTCTGGTTAGGGGAGTAAGCCATGCCAGCCCGTCGCGAGTTTCAAGTGGTCGAGGTCAACGACGAGGTTGAGGTCGACTCCGAGGCCGAGGCCGCCATCATGGCCGCGTTCGCCTCGACCCGCGAGCGCGAGAAGACCGAGGTCGCGGCCGTCGAGATCCTGCGCTACAAGAACGTCCCGCAGCGCGACCCGGGCGGCAAGCTGATGCGCTCGCCCGAAGGCAAGACTGAGATCGGGCCGCTGGTGCTGTACTTCCGACGTCTCGAGCCAGGCACGCTCATGAGCATGCGCGACACGTACACCATCAAGCAGCCCGTGCGCCGCCAGGGGCGGGTGCAGTTCGACGAGCGCTTCGATAACGAGGGCTTCGCGGTGCACATCGCCTACATCGCCATGCTGCCGTGGTGCCGTCAGATGTACTTCGACAACAGCAAGCTATGGGGCGATGAGGCGGTCGGCACCGGCGAGGAGTTCATGCGCGCGCGGCTGAACCTGGGTGAACTGAGCTACTGCCTGGACGCGGTGCAGCAACTCGAGGGCCTGGGCGAGGAGTACGCCGACTCGTTGGGAAAAGCCTTGAGGCCGGCGGGCAACTAGACCTGTGGGTTGAGGTCGCGGTGCTGTTCGGTATCCACCCGTGGCAGATGCTCTTCCTCGATAACACCAAGCGGATCTGGTACGAGATGGCGGCCATGCGTCACATGAACCGTGAGCATGAGATCCGCCAGGAGTTCCTGAACGCGCTGGTGAAGTCCTTCAGCGGCGGTGACGGCGAGGCCTGATGCCTGATTCGGTCGTCACCGTCCGCATGCAGGCCGTCGACGAGACGGGGCCAGGCACGGCCTCGGCCGAGGGCCACTTCAAGAAGGTCGACCAGGCGGCCGGCCATGCTGCCGCGAGCACCAAGCAGATCGGCACGGCGGCCACCGAAGCCGCGAGCACCGCGAGCGGACCACTCAGCAAGCTCTCGGGCACGCTCGGGGAGATCGGCAAGATGGCGGCGGGCTTCGCCGTGGGCGGCATCGCAACGCAGCTAGGTATGGGTCTGGCCGAGCAGATCAAGGGTTCCATCGACCAGGCCAAGGAGTTCACGGGCGCGGTCAAGAGCCTGCAGATGATCACTGGCGATACGCCCGAGCGTCTGTCGGGTGTGGTTGCGGCCTTCGAGCGCTTCGGTGTCTCGACCCAGCAGGCCAGCACCTCGCTGGGCATCTTCTCGAGGCAGATCACCAAGACGCCCATTGACCTCGAGGAGTTGGGGTCCGGCCTGGATGCCAACGGCAAGCCGCTCAAGGGCTTCGCGGACGTGATGCACGACCTGGGCGTCAACACCGAGGACTCGACCGGCAAGACGCGGCCGATGATGGACGTGCTGATGCAGACGGCCGACAAGTTCAAGGAGTTGGGCAAGGGCACCGAGGCGACGGCCGACGCGATGGTCATGTTCGGCCGCTCGGGCAAGGCCATGCTGCCGCTGCTGATGCAGGGCAGCGAGGGCATCAAAGAGGCCGCTGACACAGCCGCCAAGTTCGGCATGCAACTGACCACCGAGAACATGGCCCAGGTCAAGGATTTCGGCTTTGCCAACAAAGACCTGGGCGAAGCCATGAACGGGTTGAAATTACAGTTGGGGCTTGCGCTGATGCCGGCGCTCGCGGCGCTGGCACACATCGGAGCGACCGTCGCGCAGACCTTCAACCAGTTGCTCATGCCCGTCATCAAACTGCTGGGCACGGCCATCTCGGATCTGGTCGGCTGGGTGAAGAACGCGCTCGCGGTCATGCCCGCGTGGTTGTCGCCACTGGCCGCGATCTACCAGGCCTTCACGTTTGTGACCGACAACATCGACAACTTCCACGACGCGTGGAACGCGCTGGTCGAGGCGCTGACGGGTGACGCGGGCGCGATGGGCGTGGTCTACGACATGATCCGCAAGGTCTTCGGGGACACCGTCGCGGAGGATCTGCAGCCCTTCCTGCAGTGGTTCATGACCTCGATCCCGCTGATCAAGGACGCCTGGAATGCCGTCATCGAGGCATTCTCTGGCACACCTGGCGCGCTGGGCATCGTCGAGGACGTCATCCGCAAGGTGTTCGGAGACGACGCGGCGAATGCCGTCGACCCATTCCTGCAGAAGCTCATGGCCTTCATCCCCACGCTGCAGGAGGTCGGCGGCTGGCTCAGCACGGCCTTCGCGGACCTCTCGAGAGGCGACATCCGCAACGCGCTGATCGACATGAGTCTCGCCTTCCAGACGCTCACAGGCATCGACACGACCGGCTTCGCACAGGCGGTCGGCAAGGTGGCTGACGCGTTCAATAACCTGCTCCAACCCGTCAAGGATCTGTGGTCGCAGTTCGCCAGCGACCCGATGGGCACGCTCAGCACAGGCTTCGACGATCTGCAGCAGGCGATGCAGCCGTTCCTGCCGTCGCTGGACATGATGCGCGATGGTTTCGCGCATCTGCTGGACCTGTGGAATCAGTTGTGGCCGCACCCGATTACCGACATCGGCCAGGACATCCTGGCTCTCGGCCAGACCATCCTTGACGTCGCCGGTCATGTCGATTGGCTGTCCGTGGCGCTGGACGCACTCAAGGTTGTAGCCGGCCTGGTGCTGGTGGTCGTGACGGTGCTCAGTGCCATCTTCGACGCGCTGGCGACGGCCATCGACGGCGTGACCAAGTTCGTCAAGGAGCACCAGGCGGCGCAAGCGGCGATTGTGGGCGTGCTGGCGGCGGTCACGGCCGGACTGATTGCCATGGGCATCCAGTGGGCGATCAACACCGCGCTGATGATCGCGCAGGCCGCGCCGATGGCGCTCTGGCTGGCGCAGATGATGATCGCTCAGTTCGCGACCGACGCGTGGGCTGCGGCGCAGGCAGCGCTGAACATCGTGCTGGCGCTCAACCCCATCGGCATCATCGTGATCGCGCTCATCGGCCTGGCGGCGGCGCTGGTGTGGGCCTACAACAACATCCAGCCGTTCCACGACGCGGTCAACAACGTGTGGGCCGCCATGCGCGGGTGGTTCGACTGGTTCTCGACCGAACTCATGTCCGAACTCGGCGTGCTCGGTGAGAAGTTCAGTGAACTCGGCACGTTTATCTCCGACAACGGCGACACGATCAAGACGGTGCTGCTGGCGCTGCTCGGGCCGATTGGCCTGGTGGCCGACGCGTGGATCAACGACTGGGGTGGTGTCCGCGAGCACGTGCAGGATTTCGTCGACTGGGTGCAGACGATTCCCGCCACGATCCAGACGGCCATGGACGCCATCGGCCAGGCGTTCTCGACGCTCGGCCAGAAGATCCACGACGCGCTGGCGAACATCAAGATCGACATCGGCCCGTTCCACTGGGACGCCAACGGCTTCCACAAGGACGACATCTCGATGCCGTCGCTACCGGGCTTTGGCGGCGGTGGCGGCGGGGGTGGCACGACCGACGACACGGGTGGCGGCGCGGCGACGCAACTCGCCTTCCAGACAGGCGGCTGGCTCAAAGAGCCGATCATGGGCGTGGGGCCATCGGGCACGCGCTACCAGTTGCACGCCAACGAGTTCGTCAGCCCGCCAGGGCCGCTGGCGACGGCCGCAGCCGCAGCCCACGGTGGCGGCATGGGTGCGGGTGGCATCACGCTGAATGTCGCGGCAGGGGCCGTGCAGATCTCGGGCGCGAATGGGCCTGCGGCTGACTGGGCGGCGGCGGCCGATGGCCTGTGGGACGACCTGTACGCCAAGCTCTCGAGGGCGCTGGACAACCGTGTCTCGGGCGTCGGAGCGACCTGATGGCAGTCGTGACCATCGAGGATCTCGACCACCCGGGCATCGCGCTGATCTTCCCGATCACGCCCAAGGAACTGCCCGACACGGGCGAGGCGGTGACCAAGACGTTCAACGTCATCGGCGCGGGCAGCTTCTCGTTTCCGCAGGGACGCAAGGAGCAGACCTTCAGCATCAGTGGTTACTTCCCGGGCGTGCTGCGCTTCGACACTGACGTCGTCAACGGCAGCTTGCAGAACCCGCCGCACATCCACGACTTCAGGCCGCCGTCCGAGCTTATGGACCAGATCAAGGGCTGGCTGCAGTTCAAGACGCGGCTGAGCTACGAGGCTGACACGCGCGCGGGCGGCAGCAAGGTCTTGGTATATCTCAGCAAGTACAGCTTCACCAGGCGCGGCTACGCGGGCGACGTCGACTACCAGTTGAGCTTCACCGAGTGGCGCACGCTGCAGATCACCATCGACGACGGCTCGCCCTCGAGCAACCCGATGGACCCGGGCGCTGGCTCGAGCCAGGACTCTGACCAGTCCGCGACGCCCGAGGACGAGCCGACGCCCACCGACTACACCGTCCAAGAAGGCGACAACCTGAGCTACATCGCCAAGCAGTATCTCGGGGACACCTCGAGGTGGACGGACATCTACGAGGCCAACCGCGACACCATCGGGGACAACCCGAACCTGATCTACCCAGGTCAGGTGCTCCACATCCCGGGTGGCACCGAGGCCGACCCCGATCAGGACGGCTTCGCGCCGTCCGGGTCTGACGCGAGCACTGGCCCAACCTGGCAAATCGGGACGCCCGTCACATGACCGTCGAAGACCAGGCCCCGGATCTCGGGGTTGGCGACCAGGCACCCGACCTTCCGCCGCCCGCGACGCCCGACGCGCTGCAGGCGCAAATCCTGCCGAACATGCCAGCGCTGTCGCTGGCGGCCACGCTCGACGAGCCACTCAACATCGCCAGCTTCAGCTACTCGCTGTACGCCATGATGGGCGAGGGCGGCGCACAGGGTGGCCGCGTGCCCGTCTCGGGTCTGTCGTGGGAAGAGCAGACCAACGAACTCGCCTGCCGCATCACCGCGCAGCTACCCGACGCCCAACTCGAGGACGGCACGTACCTGCCGCAGATGATCACGCTGGGCACGCCGGTGGCCGTGTTGTGCGCCTACGCGGACGGGCCGTGGCAGGAAGTGTGTCGCGGCATCGTCGAGGAGTTGGCCCCCAACGACGGCACGGGCGGCACCTTCGAGATCGTCGCCTACGACCCGATCAAGGCGCTGCTGAACAGCAAGGTCGATAAGTTCTACGAGGCGGGCATGACGCCCGCGCAGATCCTCGAAGACCTGTTCACCGAGGAGGGCATTCCGCTCGGCAGCATCGACCCGACGCTGAACTCGACCGACGTCGCCTTCCCAGGCGCGTCCGTCTTTCACGACCAGACGATTGCCGACATCATGGTCAAGACGGTCACGGACGGGACGTCGATGCTGCCGCCCGACCAGAACACGCGCTACGTCATTCGCACCGACCAGGGCAAGATCAGCATCACTCAGATCGGCAACAACCAGCCGGTGTACTGGCTGCGCGAGACGTACAACACGACCAGGGTCACCGAGCGCAAGTCGATCACCAATCTCGTCACCCAGGTCGTGATCACGGGCAAGAAGAGCGACCCGGGCGACCCACCCGTGGTGGCAATGATGGTGTCGGACTATGCCGCGAGCTACGGCGTGCGCCAGGACATCGTCGCGCTGACCGCGCACGTCTCCACCGATCAGGTCGAGAAGATGGCTCGAGACGAACTCAACCAGAAGGGTCAGCCCAAAGACGACCGTTCGATCACCGCGCCCGACGTGCCGATGATCCGCAAGTTCGACCAGATCCGTGTCACGGCGGGCACGCTCGACGGCTACTTCTCGGTTGAGAGCATCACCCACAACGAGACGGATCGCACCATGGACGTCACGCTGGGCAACCTCACCTTCTCGCCGGTCACGGGTCACTACACGCTGATCGACGAGAGCGCCATCCCGCCCGAGCAGGCCACGGGTGGCTTCGACGGCTCGCTCAGCCCGCTCATCATCGGCGGCGGCCCGGTGTCCGACGCGCAGCTTTACCAACTGGCGAAGGCGGCGGGCTTCTCGGGCAACGACGCGATCATGGCCGTGGCCGTGGCGCTGGCCGAGTCGCGCGGCAACCCCAAGGCCACCAACGCCAACAGCAACAAGAGCACCGACTACGGCCTGTGGCAGATCAACTCGTGCCATCTGCACGACGGTGGGGCGATCCCGTCCGACCCGAACGCGCTGTTCGACCCGGTCACCAACGCCAAGTCGGCGTACCAGATCTGGTCGGTCAGCCACTCGTGGCAACCCTGGTCGACCTACCCGGCGGCGGCCAGGAACTTCATGGACCGTGCTCAGGCGGCCTCCACCGCGCCCGCTGCCGAGCTACCCGCGACCAGCGCGGCGCGGACGTCGACAGGAGCCAGCGGCATGCCGCAGAGCGCGCTCGTGGCGAGCATGAACCAGTTCGTCAACACGCCGTACGTCTTCGGCGGTACGACGTCCAAGGGCGTCGACTGCTCGGGCTTCACACAGAACGTGTACTCGCAGAACGGGGTCAGCCTGCCCAGGACGGCGGCCGAGCAGTGGAACGCCACCCAGCGGGTGCAGACGCCGCAGTTCGGGGATCTAGTGTTCTTCAAGGGTACCTACGGCGGGCCTGACTTCATCAGCCACGTCGGCATCTACGTCGGCAACGGCCAGATGGTCAGCGCCGTCGAGCCGCACGTGAAGCGCGACAACCTCAACTCGGCGTACTGGCAGTCACACCTGGCGGGCTTCGGGAGGCCTGGCTGAGCTTGCCTGGGGCCAACGGCAACGGCGCGCTCGTCGGCGCGGGTGTCTCGGGCATTGCCTCGCTGCTCGTCTCGATGCGCGGCGAGGCGCAGCACCCACCCGAGTTCGCCACCATGCAGCTTGGCGACGACGGCGTGACGCTGATGCTCGCGCCCGACTCGATGAACGGGGTGCTCTTCCCGCCTGGTGACCAGACGGCGGGTGGCTACTCGGTGCTGCAGTACCTCTCGGTCGAGCCTGGCTACGTCACCGACGACGCGCTCAATGGCATCAGCATCTCGGGCCACAACCTGCAGCACTCGCACACCATCCCGGGCACCGCGCTCAAGGATGGCGACCGCGTGCTGATGATTTGGGCAGGCGCGCAGTCGGCGGTCGTGATCGGCGTCATGCTGCCGCGCGACATCACCGACGCGGGTGGTGGCGGCGGCTCGGGCGGCGGTGGCACTGGCACACAGGGTCCAATCGGTCCCGCTGGCCCAGCCGGTCCAGCAGGCCCAACCGGGCCAGCCGGGCCGACAGGCCCTACAGGGCCTCAGGGAGCCATAGGAGTCACTGGTGCGCAAGGACCAGCCGGACCTACGGGATCGACCGGCGCACAGGGTTCTACGGGCGCACAGGGCGGTGCTGGGCCATCCGGGGCGGCGGGGGCCACGGGTGCGACTGGCGCGACGGGTCCAGCGGGCGCGACGGGTGCGACTGGCCCGACAGGGGCAACGGGCGGTAGCTGGCACGACGAGTTCCTGCCGGCCGCCGCCGCGACGACGGTGGTGCTGACCCAGGCCGCCGCGCGGATCTCGATGGTGTCTCGCGCGGGCATCGTGCAGTCGTCGACGGACGGCAACTACTCGCTCGGCGCGGACACCGTCACTGTCACGTTTACCGACGCCTTCCAGGGCAACGAGCGTGTGATCGTGCAGTACGTCACCACGGCGGGCGCGGGCAGCGTCGGTCCCCAAGGTCCAGCAGGCCCGCAAGGTCCGCCTGGTGCCACGGGTGCGCAAGGTCCGGCCGGTCCCACGGGACTGACGGGTGCGACCGGCGCGGCTGGGGCGCAGGGTGTCCAGGGTCCGGTCGGCAACACGGGGCCACAAGGCTTGACGGGCGCGCAGGGGCCGACTGGCGCTCAGGGAGCCAACGGTCCGACAGGTCCAGTGGGGCCGGCTGGCCCGACAGGTGCCACGGGCGTGCAAGGGCCTGCGGGTCCAAACGGACCAGCGGGCGCGGATGGCGCGGTAGGCCCAGCCGGTCCAACTGGCGCGAACGGTCCGACAGGCCCGGCCGGGGCGACAGGCCCAGCGGGACCAGCCGGACCAGCGGGGCCAACAGGGCCAACAGGACCGCCGACTGGCACGGCGCTGCACGAGGAGTTCCTGCCCTCGAGCGGCGCGACCACGGTTCAGGTCACCCAGGTGCCTTCAGCGGTGATGTTCGTCAGCCGCAATGGCGTGGTGCAGTCACAGACCGATGGTCACTACAGCTACGCCGGCCAGGTG
>Ga0126379_10002189_pt1 | contig 12357 bp, 10 predicted proteins | sample PanSoiMetPlot_24_FD_92640 | JGI IMG/M metagenome (GOLD analysis project Ga0126379, IMG submission 92640) | Tropical forest soil microbial communities from Panama - MetaG Plot_24 | ecosystem: Environmental > Terrestrial > Soil > Tropical forest > Bulk soil | place: Panama | collected 2016-02-17
GGATGAAGCATCACAGGCGCCCGAAGCGCCGTTTACGAAATCAAACCCACATCCGCGAGCATATGGAAATTTTGCGCGTGTTCTCGGCAAATACGTTCGCGACGAAAAAGTTCTTTCGATGAGTGATGCGATTCACCGGTTAAGCGGACTGCCGGCGACGAATCTGGGTCTCGATCACCGCGGATTTCTCAAGGAAGGAATGTTCGCGGACGTGGTCGTGTTCGATCCAGCGACAATCACGGATCACGCCACCTTTGAAAAACCGCATCAGTACGCGACTGGTGTGAAACATGTTTTAGTGAACGGCGTGCAGGTCATCAAAGACGGAGAGCACACCGGCGCGAAACCGGGGCGCGCCTTGTGGGGGCCGGGGAAAACGAAATAGACTGGGACGAATGCGTCGATCCGGCGCGTGTAACGCAGTTTAGGCTTCTCACGAACAGAACGAACTAAATGATCCGCATTCGCACCTCTCTCGAAAGAGGCACGCGACCGCAATCTGGAGGGCGTATAGTTGTAGGTCGAAAACGCGGTCTTTTATTTGTGGCAATTGAAAGACCCGATGGCGCTCAGTTGAAAACCAAGCGCCGGGGTGAAGATTTGTTTCAATGGATCCGATTAAGAGCATCAGACTACGCTGGCTTCAAGGTGCGTTGCACGACATCAGCTACGAACTGTCGCGCTCGCAATTCTCCAGGTTTGCGCCGCAGGCTTGGGCACCGGCCATCAACGCGTATCGGTGCCAAGAATGTATTCGCATCTGTGTTGATCTCGCAGGAGTCGAGCGTTCGTTGATCGATCTGACCGTCGAACCTCGACGAGTGGTTATTCGCGGGACGCGCGAACTGCCCGAACCAAGCCACACCGAAGGGCACACGGTGCAATTGCTGGCCATGGAAATCGATTACGGACCGTTTGAACGCGAGATCGATCTGCCTGTTGAAGTGGAAATCGACAAAGCCCACGCCGAGCAGCGCAACGGGTTACTCTGGATTGCACTGCCATTAAGAAAACAATCATGAGTGCAGACAAGATTACCGCATTACAGCCAACAATAGAGTCCAAACCCGCAGGCCAGGGTACCGTGGCGTTCGACTTGGACGAAAGCCGGATGCCGCGTATCCCCGAAGAGCTGTCGATCCTGCCGGTGCGCGGCTTTGTTGTTTTTCCGGGGACGGTCATTCCATTAAATGTCCAGCGTGAGGCGTCGCTTAAACTGCTTGATGACACTTTGCCACGTACGAAGGTGATTGGGCTCCTGACTCAGCGTGATGAGACGAAAGAAGATCCGTTGCCGCAAGATCTGTACTCGATTGGGACGGCTGCGCTCGTGCTCAAGCTTATTCGGCAATCTGAGGACAACGTGCTCGTGATTGTGCAGGGACTACGCCGTTTTTCGTTGCGCAAAATCATCGCGACTGATCCGTTTCTGCGTGCTGAAATCGATTTACCGCAATCGATTGTGCCGCCGCCGAGCAAGGAATGGGAGGCCACTTTCCGCAATTTGCGTGACTCAGCTGCGCGTTTGTTCGAGCTGACACCGGACGCGCCGGAACAGGCGCGTCTGATGATCATGAATATCGAGAATCTCGAGCAGCTAGCTGATTTTCTGGCGCCGAACCTCAACATAGATGTCGCGCAAAAGCAGGCGTTGCTCGAAGAACTCGACGTGGAAAAACGGGTGCGTGAGGTGCAGGAACACGTTTCGGCGCAGCTTGAGATCGCGCAGATCCAACAGCGACTGCAAAAAGACGTTGCGTCGCAATTCTCCGACGCGCAGCGGCGCGCTTATCTGCGTTCACAGCTCAAGGCAATCCAGCATGAACTCGGTGAGACCGAGGGCGGCAGTGAGGAGCAAGCGCAACAATTGCGCGCTCGCCTGAAGGAAGCGAATCCGCCGGAAGCAGTGATGAAACAGGCGGAACGCGAATTGAAGCGGCTGGATTTCATTCCGCCGGCAAGTCCCGAGTTTTCAGTGATCGTGAGTTACATTGAGATTATTGCCGATCTGCCATGGAACAAATTGAGCAAGGACAATCTCGACCTCGATCAGGCGCAGCAAGTCCTGGATCGCGATCACTACGATCTTGAAAAAGTTAAAAAGCGGCTGATCGAATATCTGGCCGTACGAAAACTCAATCCGCAGGGACACGGCGCGATCCTTTGTTTTCTCGGGCCACCGGGCGTTGGCAAGACCAGCCTCGGTCAATCCATCGCCGATGCGCTCGGCCGCAAGTTTGTGCGGATTAGTCTCGGCGGGATGCGTGATGAAGCAGAAATCCGTGGACATCGCCGCACGTACATCGGCTCGATGCCGGGCAGGATCATTCAGGAGCTGCGCCGCTGCGGCACGCGTAATCCTGTTTTTATGCTCGATGAGATCGACAAAATCGGCGCGGATTTTCGTGGTGACCCGGCGAGCGCGTTGCTCGAAGTGCTCGATCCGGCGCAAAATCATGCCTTTGTCGATCGCTACCTCGACGTGCCGTTCAATCTTTCCCAAATCATTTTCATCGGCACGGCTAATTACATCGAGGGTATACCTGAACCGTTGCGCGACCGCATCGAAGTCATGTCGATCCCCGGTTATACCGAGCGCGAGAAACTCGAAATCGGGAAACGCTACCTTGTGCCACGACAACTACAGGAGAACGGACTCAAAGCCGAGCAATGCGAATTTCAGGATGACGCGCTTCGCCGGATCATCAGCGATTACACCCACGAAGCCGGCGTGCGCGAACTGGAGCGACAGATCGGGGCCATTTGTCGTGGCGTCGCCGCGCAGGTCGCCCGCGGAAAAACGGAGCACGTAACGGTCAGGCCCGAGGTCGTTCGTGAAATGCTTGGCCCAGCCAAATACGTTCGGGAAGCAAAACTCACGACGGGTAAACCCGGTGTGGTCACTGGCCTCGCTTACACTCCGCAGGGCGGCGAAGTCCTGCACATCGAGGCGACGCGTTATCCAGGGAAGGGCAATATCACGCTGACGGGACAAATCGGAAACGTGATGAAAGAATCTGTGCAAGCCGCGCTGAGTCTCCTGCGCAGCCGAAACGGTCAACTCGGCGTGAAGGCCGAAGATTTTCGAAAAACCGATGTCCACGTGCACGTCCCCGCCGGCGCGGTGCCCAAAGACGGTCCATCGGCGGGTATCGCAATGTTTACGGCGCTAGCCTCACTTTTCAGTAACAGACCGGTTCGCCCTGATGTTGCGATGACTGGCGAAATCACGTTGCGTGGACTCGTTCTGCCTATCGGCGGATTGAAAGAAAAAAGCCTGGCCGCGATGCGAGCAGGTATTTCAACAGTGATCATCCCCATGCTCAACGAAAAGGATCTCGTCGACGTTCCCGAGGAGGTGAAACAAAAATTGAAATTTGTCGCTGTCGAAAACGTCGATGAAGTCCTGGCTGTTGCGTTGGAGAAAAATGGCGCGCACGAAGCAAGCGGATCGGCTTCTCCAAAGACGATGACAAAAGACAAAGAAAAATCAGTAAAAGCGCGAAGCGCTACTTAAACCACGACTAATAGCTGAGCTCTTCGAGAATCTTCGCCACGGCTTCTGCTGGTTGTCGATGTGCAGTTATGGGTCTGCCGATTCCGATGTAGTCTGCGCCTGCTTCGATTGCCTCACGCGGAGTCATGAATCGCTTTTGATCGCCCGGTTCTGCCCAGCTAGGGCGAATTCCTTGGACCGCAATTTTGATTTTGTCTCCGAATTCGCGACGAAGCGTTCTGATTTCACGCGGACTGGCGACGACTCCGTGGATTCCTGCTTCGACGCCCAATCTGGCGAGGCGCAACACTTGATTTTCTACTGTATCGGCGATTCCAACTTCGCGCAGCGTTTGTTCGCTGGAGCTGGTTAGTACAGTCACTCCCAGAAGAAGGATGTCGGCGCTGCAAGCCCCAGTGGCGGCACGAATCATTTTACTGCCGCCGCTCAAATGAATCGTGAGCATTTGGACACCGAGGGTGCTGGCGGATTCAACTGCTCGCGCGACGGTATTGGGGATATCGTGTAGTTTGAGATCAAGCCAGACCCTGGCGCCGGTGGACAAAACCGCGCGCACCATTTCCGGGCCTTCTGCCGTATAAAGTTGGAAGCCGATTTTGAAAAAGGAGATTTCGCCGCGGAGCTGCTCAACAAGTCGAAGCGCCCTTTCTCTGTTCGCAACGTCGAGTGCGACGATGATTTTGTCGTTTGTCATGTCGAGCGAATTCGAGATATCTCAGCATCCCGGCCAACAGCAAGAGATTCCTCGACTTCGCTCGGAATGACAGAGCAAATTGCATGGTATGCAAGTCCTCGCTCCCGCGAAAATCAATGTTTGGCTAAGAGTTTTGCGCCGGCGTAGCGACAGTTTTCATGAGATCGAGACGCTCATCGCGCCGATTTCGCTGTGCGACGAGATTCAAATTGAACGGTGTAGCGGAAAAAAAGCAATCGAGTTTCAGTGCGACGATCCATCGGTGCCGAAAGGGGATGAAAACCTCGCCGTCCGCGCGGCGAACCTGTTTTTCGAAAGAACAAACATCGACCGCGGTATTTCGATCGAGCTGAAAAAGAAGATTCCGCATGGCGCGGGCCTGGGCGGGGGGAGCAGCGACGCTGCTTCTACCCTGCTGGCGCTAAACGACCTGTTCGATACCAAATTGCCGTTTCAAACCCTTTCGAAGATGGCAGAGGCAATAGGTTCCGACGTGCCATTTTTCATTTTTCAATCCGCAGCAGTATGTAAAGGACGTGGCGAACTGGTGAGCCCGACGAGATTGCGCGAACAATTATCGGTCTTGTTGCTGAAGCCCGATTTCAGCGTGTCTACGCAATGGGCGTACTCGCGCTGGCGAGATTCGCGCGAAATTCCAGGCGTCTTTTATGCCGCTCAGAAATTCGCCGGGCAAACGTTCGCGAACGATTTGGAGCGCCCGGTGTTCGAAAAATTCATTTTTCTCGCGGAAATGAAAACGTGGTTGCTAAAACGACCTGAAGTCGGCTCGGCGCTCATGTCCGGTTCAGGTTCGACAATTTTTGCCGTACTGCGATCTAAGGCGGATGTGAATCGGGTAGCTGAGAACGCGAAGGAGGAGTTGGACGCGGAATTATGGACATACGCTTGCGAAACGATTGGGTAGCGCATGGGTCCCGCGTGTTGGCGAGATCGCGTTCGGAGCTGCACTATTTCAACTATTCGCCCAAGCACCGTTGGAACTGCGCTCGCCCGAGTTCGCGGTTAAGCTTCGAGATGAAACTCGCGCTGATCTCTGCGGGACATACCGCTTCACACTCGTAAGTGTTTGTGCAATTGCCGAAGCCCTGAGCGTCCATTACCTGGACCATTTTTAATACGCGGCGCTCGCGTTCGGGGCGGCCCTGAGGCAAAAACGACAAGTGCGAAACCTTTGCAGCAGTGAAAAGCATTGCCGACCCGTTCGGGCACGCTGCCGCGCACGCGCCGCAGCCGATGCAGGCTGCCGCCTCCATGGCCAGGTCGGCATCCTGTTTGGGAACAGGAATTGAATTAGCCTCGGGCGCCGAGCCTGCGCGCGCGGAGACGAATCCGCCGCCTTGCACGATCCGATCCAGCGCACCTCGATCGATCACGAGATCTTTCACGATTGGGAACGCGCCGACCCGAAACGGCTCGATCGTAATCGCGTCGCCGTCGCGAAACTTCCGCATGTACAGCTCGCATACTGCGCCGGGATGATCAGGCCCGTGAGCTTCGCCGTTCACGGTGAGCGAGCACGTGCCGCAGATCCCTTCGCGGCAATCGGAGTCGAACGCGACGGGTTCCTCGCCGGCCTGGAGCAGATCTTCGTTTAAGATGTCGAGCATCTCTAGGAACGACGTATTCGGCGAGATATCGTTGACCTTGTAGTCGACAAGTTTGCCAGGCAGTTGGCGGTCCTTCTGCCGCCAGATTCTCAACCGAAAGTTCATGGTTGAGGGTTGAGAGGTAAGATTAATGATTTTCGGAGGTCGCTCAGCATCAGGCTCAATTGCTCGGCATCCATGTAGACGTTCCGAAACTGATCTTCAGTGAAAAAATTTTGACGCCTTGCGATGAAGGATTGGGATACCGCTTCGAATACTGAGCCGGCGGCGATTTCGGCGAAACGCGCAAAATCGGTTCTTGAGGAACGAGAGGAACCTTCAGCGATATTTGAAGAAACGGACACAGCAGCCCTCCGTAGCTGATTCGTTAGTCCAAAACGCTCTTCCGAAGGAAATCCTCGGGTTTCGTTGTAAATCAGATGGGCGAAATCAATCGCCTTTTGCCAAACCTCAAGCTTTTCGAAATTAAACATCTTTTTGTCTCTCAACTCTCAACTAACAACTCTCAACTTCACTTATAGCTTCGTTGCGCTAAATGCACGTTCTCGAAATTTAGTGATTCGCGATGCAATTGGGGAGGCCGACCTTCGCCTTGAAATTCCCATGCGAAGACGGCGGCGTGGTTCTCATCGTCGCGGAGCGCCTCGCCCTCGGGTGTTTGATGCTCATCGCGAAAATGTGCCCCGGCAGATTCGTCACGCTCCAGCGCGTCAACGCACATCAGCTCGGCGAATTCAAGAAAATCCGCGACGCGCCCGGCTCGTTCCAGCGATTGGTTATAATCTTCTTCGTCGCCGGGAACCCGCACATCGCGCCAGAATTCGGCGCGCAATTCAGGGATTTTTCGGAGCGCTTCGCGCAAGCCGTTTTCGTTACGCGACATTCCGCATTTATCCCAGAGAAGCAGGCCGAGTTCCCGATGGAATGAATCTGGCGAGCGCGTGCCGTTGACGTTCAATAGTTTCTCGATCCTGGCACGGACAATTTCCTCCGCTTTTTGAAACTCCGGACACTCCGGCGACGGCCGTTTTCCCATCTGTCCAGCGAGATAATTCGGCAGCGTATTGGGCAATACAAAATAACCGTCAGCTAGACCTTGCATCAGCGCACTGGCGCCGAGCCGATTTGCGCCATGATCGGAAAAATTCGCTTCGCCGATGACAAACAGGCCGGGCACGTTGCTCATTAAATCGTAATCCACCCACAAACCGCCCATTGTGTAGTGGACTGCCGGGTAAATGCGCATCGGCACTTTGTAAGCGTTTTCGCCGGTGATTTTTTCATAGACCTCGAAGAGATTTCCATAGCGCTCGCTAATTGTGGGTTCGCCGAGTCTTTTGATCGCGTCGGCAAAATCGAGATAAACGCCGCGTCCCCCTGGCCCGATCCCGCGGCCGTCATCGCAGACTTCCTTCGCTGCACGAGATGAAATATCGCGCGGCGCAAGGTTGCCGTAGCTGGGATATTTTCGCTCGAGGTAGTAATCGCGGTCCGCCTCGGGGATTTCTTTTGGCGGCTTGAAGCGGTCCTCCTTGCGCTTTGGAACCCAGACGCGACCGTCGTTGCGCAGTGACTCCGACATTAGCGTGAGCTTGGACTGATAGTCGCCGCTGACAGGAATGCAGGTGGGATGAATCTGGGTGAAGGATGGATTTGCAAAGAGCGCGCCTCTTTTGTAAGCGCGATACGTTGCGGTCACATTGCTACCCCGCGCATTCGTGGAGAGATAGAACACGTTGCCGTATCCGCCACTCGCGAGCACGACCGCGTCCGCAGCATGCCTCTCCATTTTTCCTGAGCGCAAGTTCCGCGTGACGATTCCCTTGGCCTGTCCATCGACGATCACCAAATCGAGCATCTCTGTTTGCGGAAACATTCGCACTGTGCCTGCATCAATCTGTCGGCAGAGCGCCTGATAACAGCCTAACAAAAGCTGCTGGCCGGTCTGTCCGCGCGCGTAAAACGTCCTTGAAACCTGTGCGCCGCCAAACGAGCGATTCGCCAGATAGCCACTGTATTCGCGCGCGAAAGGCACGCCTATCGCCACACATTGATCGATAATATGGTTGGCGATTTCCGCGAGGCGATAAACATTCGCTTCGCGTGAACGAAAATCGCCGCCTTTGATCGTGTCGTAGAACAGCCGATAAACGCTGTCGCCGTCGTTCTGATAATTCTTTGCCGCGTTAATACCGCCCTGCGCGGCAATCGAATGCGCACGCCTCGGGGAGTCCTGAAAACAAAAACACTTCACCCGATAACCCAGCTCGCCGAGTGTTGCCGCGGTTGATCCGCCGGCCAGACCAGTGCCGACCACAATCACTTCGAACTTTCGCCGGTTATTCGGGTTGACTAACCGGACATGGTCTCGGTGATTTCGCCATTTTTGAGCCAACGGACCTGGCGGAATTTTTGGATCGAGTGTTCCAATCATGCTGCAAGCCGATTATGGAATGACGAAATCTCCAAGTTCTCGCAGTACGAGCTACGGCTCGCGACCCCACGTTTTGTTTTTAAATGACGCGCGGCCTGATCCGTCCTCGAAAGCTTCGAAATGCTCCGGGTTCTGGCGATAATATTTCTGGTGATAATCTTCCGCAGGCCAAAACTTCATCGCCGGTAAAATTTCAGTCACAATCGGTCTTTTGAATTTTCCAGAGGCGGCGAGTTTCGTTTTCGAAGCTTCGGCAATTTTCTTTTCCGCGGCGTTGCCATAAAAGATCGCGGCACGATAACTCGGGCCGATGTCGGTGAACTGGCCATCGGCCTGTGTGGGATCGATTTGTCGCCAGTAAATGTCGAGAAGCTGCTCGTAGGAAATTTTCGCTGGGTCGTAGGTGATTTCAATTGATTCGCGATAGTTTGTTTTTTCCGATGTCACCAGCTGGTAACTGGGATTTGGCTCGCTTCCGCCGCAATAGCCCACCACTGTTTTGATCACGCCGGTGGCCTTGTCGAACGCTGGCTGGATGCACCAAAAACAGCCGCCGGCGAAAACGGCAGTACTTGTCGCGGCCGGAGCAGGCGCTTGGGCGTCGCTAGCATTGTCAAAGGATAGGGCAAGCGCGGCACACGCAAACACGCGGAGAAAAAAATCGCTCATCGTCGCTCTTTCATCTCGCTCCAGACGCGACGCTGTTCAAGATGTTTCAGTGTACACCGCGGATTGCGGCATTAAGGCGGAGGCTGCATTTTTCCGTGTGATCGAGCTTGTTCCGGAATTGCAAGTTGCGCAGCTGGATTTTGCACGGCTTTTCGGACGCAACGCGTGCCTGCAGGTCGATCTTGGCTGCGGCGACGGTTCGTTTCTCTGCGAATTGGCGCAACAGTTCCCGGAGAAAAATTTTCTCGGAATCGACCGATTGACCAAACGGGTGGAGAAAGTTCGCCGCAAAGCGGTGAAGATCGACAACGTGCGAGTGCTCGCCGCAGACACTTTGTTCGCGGTGCGCTATTTGTTGCCAGAAAATTCAGTAGAAACTTTTTACCTTTTGTTTCCCGACCCATGGCCGAAGCGGCGGCATCAGGAGCGCCGAATTTTCACCTGCGAGTTCCTGGATGCAATCGCCGCGGCGCTAGAGCAAAGCGGCGCGCTGCGCGCAGCGACTGACCAGGTCGATTATTTTCGTCAAATGGAACGCCTGAGTCACAATCATTCACAATTCGAAATCGTTCCGCCGTCGCCGAATGATCTCGTCTTTCCATTAACGAAGTTCGAAAAAGGATTCCGGCGGCAGGGCGCGCCGATTTACCGGCTAACGCTTCGGAAGATTTCGCCCGTCAAATAGGCACGCGCGGTCCACTCTCTTCCGCGAAATTCCAACTCCACCGCGCCTGTTTCGTCCTGGCGAAAGAGTTTGATGCCACGCGCGCGCACCTCGTCAACCCAGTCTTCGCTGATCCGTTCGTGTTCCGGGAAATCTTGTGACGTGGCAATGATCAATTGCGGTCGCACTGCGTCGAGAAACGCGGAAGAACCTGAAGCTGCCGAATGATGTTGACCCTTAATCAGGACGTCACTGTGCAGCTCCAGGCCACTGCTCAGCAGCGCATCTTCAGTCTCCTCGCCGCTGTCGGACATCAACAGAACAAAAGTCGCAGGCGCGATCGATAATCGGATGACCAATGCTTGATCGTCTGCGGTGACCCCTGCAAAGCTCGGGGGAGGGAAAAGTACTCGTGCCGCAACATCGTGGGCCAGGTGCAAGTCGTTTCCCGCGACCAAACTTGAGCATTTGAGCCCGCGCTTCTTTAACTCTGAAAGCATTCTGGACAGCCGCCGGTGAAGGGCCGAGCGGTCAGGCGCCGGATTATCGAACACTTGAGTGTCAGGAAAATCGTTCAGCAGTTCCATCGCACCACCGATGTGAAGCGAATCTCCATGACTGAGCAACAGGCCGCTGAGCCGATTCACGCCAGCCCAATGTAAATAGTCGCGAACGACGCGCTCGTAGTTGCGTTCGCTGCCGCAATCGAACAACCAATTGCTGCCAGCTGTTCGTAAGTGCATCGCCGCGCCTGCGCCCAAATCCAGTACTGTCATTCTGGCTGAGGATTTTTTGTTCCAATCCAGCGGCGCGACGTAAAAATGGCCGCCGGGAATTTGCGCGAAAAGATCGACGATACTGATAACCAATGTGGCCAGAGTCCAGTTCGCATTATTGAAAACAGCCGCGAGCCAAGGGAACAGCGGAGTAGCCAGCAGAGAAACAAGCGCGACAGCGAGGACAAAGAATGCAATTGGAACAACAACCAGGTTCGCCAACAGAGAAATCGGCGTGACCAAGTGGAAATACCAAAGAATCAGCGGCACCGAACCAACCCACGCAGCCAGCGACACAGACACTCCACCCGAAACCCATTCATAACTGGAGTGCATCCAGCGACGCGGGCCGCGCACCAGGGTTTGCGGCAGGAAAGGGTCCGCAGCGCCGCGACGCTGGAAAACTTTGAAGAACGGATCGGTGAATAACACAATTGCACCAACCACTGCGAAGGAAAGCTGGAACCCAGTGGAAAACAGTTCGTTCGTGTTCCAACAGAGAATAAAAAACGCTGCGGCGGCCAGGCTGTTTGCAAGGAATACCTTTCGCTCGAAAAACAAGCCGCCGATGAGGATCGAAGCCATTGTCGCCGCGCGCACACTCGAGACGTGGAGTCCGGTCACTGCCGCGTAGAAGAACAGCAGCGGAATAACGATTGCAGCTGCTGTTTTGCGCGATAACCGGGCAAGCGTCGCCAGCATCCATAAAAGCGTCGCCACAATTCCTATGTGCAAGCCTGCGACTGAGAAAAGATGCAGAGTGCCCGTCTGCTGAAATGGTTCTTCGATGTCTTCGGGTGCCTGCTGTCTCAACCCCAGCACGATTCCGCTGAGAAAAGCTTGTACTTGTGGCGAGTTCTCCAACCCGCGGCACAATCCATTTTGCATCCAGCTCCGCGATTTTTGTGCGGCGCGCAGGATCGGATTGCCCCCGCCGTGGCGAATCAGCGTGCCTTCTTCTGGGTACCGGACGAAAAGCGCTCGGCGCACATCGTGCCGCGCAAGGTAAGCGCGCATATCAAATTCGCCGGGGTTTCGCGGCGCAGCGATCGGCGCGGCATTTCCGAAAAGTTTCAGTTCGTCGCCAAATTCCGGCGCGCCTTTCCAACGCACCTGCCAGACCGCGTGCGTGGATTGCTTTCTCCCTTCGAATTCAATTGAGCTTAGCTTGAGCAGGAAGGTAGCGAATCCTGTCGGCGCAATCTTTGGCTCGGTAACTACGCATCCGGTTGCTGTTACGACGCGCGACCGGTCGCCCAGGCCATTTGCGAGCTGCTGCCCTTCTGTGTTCGTCGTTGCGAATTTGTGCAGCAGGAAAAAACCAGCCGCGACGACGACGACATAGCTTCCAGGTAACCTTGGCCGCCAAGCCAGGAGAAGGATGCACGCGACGAGAATTATCGCTGCGGGCACGATTTCCGTAGATCGCATCGGCAAAATCTCCGCGGCGACAATTCCGATCATGGCCATCAGCGCAAGACCGACAAATGGCTGACGCGGGGGGATGGGCAATTTCATGCCATCGCAATTTTTCGCTTATCGGGCCTTTGGAGCGCAAGCCACAATGTATTTGGGGGAGATTATCCATCGACCGAGCCACAACAGCACGCGACTGTAGCCACCCGCCAATGGCGCGTCAGGGACAACGGCTCGCGGCGTCGTGACTATAAGAAGGTGCACGATTCTCCCGAGGAGCTTATTTTGCTTCGTGCAGGATTTGTTTGACGAACAAGCCGATGTGGAAGCTACAGACAGCGCTGCTCCACTCGCCACGCGTATGCGGCCGCGTTCGCTCGAGGAATTTGTCGGTCAGGAGCACATTCTTGGGCCGGGCAAACTGTTGCGCCGGGCAATCGAAGCTGATCGTCTGCCCTCTGTAATTTTCTACGGGCCGCCCGGCAGCGGCAAGACCACCTTGGCGCGCGTGATCGCGGAGATGACCCATGCCAAATTTGTTCGGATTAGCGGGGTGGAA
>Ga0126379_10002191_pt1 | contig 12355 bp, 8 predicted proteins | sample PanSoiMetPlot_24_FD_92640 | JGI IMG/M metagenome (GOLD analysis project Ga0126379, IMG submission 92640) | Tropical forest soil microbial communities from Panama - MetaG Plot_24 | ecosystem: Environmental > Terrestrial > Soil > Tropical forest > Bulk soil | place: Panama | collected 2016-02-17
CCTGGTCATGGCCGAGGCGAAGATCCACCGGTTCACCGTGCAAAGCGTCCGGCAGCTCGACACGGCCGGGTACCTTCGCGAGGAAGACCGGCCGCGGTTCCAGCGAGCGCTCGCCGAGGTCGCCCGTGGCCGGGAGTCCAAGCTCGCCGAAGCCGTGATCGTCGTGCTCGCCTACGTCGCTGGATGGATCTGGTTCCGCAACGAGCTGAAGGCGGGCAGCCCCGGCTGGCACGCCCGCGAGGACACCGGAGGCCTCCATTTCCTCCCGGCCGGCCTCTGGTACGTGTTCATGAGCATCCCGTTCTACCAGTTCCTGATCTACCGCTGGATCTACCGGATGCTCCTGTGGATCCGGTTCCTCTGGCGGGTCTCCCGCATGGACCTGCTCCTCTACGCAACTCACCCCGACCATGCGGCGGGCCTGGGGTTCCTGGCCGGCACGCAGTCCTCCTTCGCCCCGATTGTTTTCGCGACGGCCGCCGTGACCTCCGCGATCCAGTTCGAGCGGATCCAGAACGGGCTCACGACGCTCGAATCGATCCAGTGGATGGTGCTCGCGCTGGTGGTCGTGATCTACCCGCTGCTGCTGCTGGGACCGCTCGTCGTGTTCTACCCGCTGCTCGCCCGCACGCGCCGGGCGGCGGACCTGGAAAACAGCGCGCTCGCCATGCGGTACGCGAGGCTCTTCCACCAGCGCTGGGGGGCTCACCGCGGCGACGACGAGAGCCTGCTCGGCACCTCAGACCTTCAGTCCCTCGCCGACATGCAGAACTCCCTTTCGGCGACGCAGCGTATGCGCCTGGTCCCGGTGACCGTCAACGCCGCGAAGACCTTACTCCTGGCGGGCGCCCTTCCCTTCGTCCCGCTGCTCCTGACCAAGTATCCTCTGGATACGGTCCTGAACATGCTCTTGAAGGCCGTGACCTAAAGGAGGCCATTCCATGCGTTCCCGGTTGTCGCTGTCGGTTCTCGCCGCGGGACTTCTCGCCCTTCTCGTACTCCCCGCCGCGCCGTCGGCCGCTCAGGAGAAGAAAGCGCCTGCTTCCGCCCCGAAGGCCGCCAGGGAGAAGCACGAGCTGCCGGTCCCGAGCGCTCCCTGGAGCGGCGATTTCGACGGAATGAGGAAACGGCGCCTGGTCCGCGTGCTGGTCGTCTACAACAAGACCAATTTCTTCATCGACAAGGGCCAGCCCCGGGGAATCACGGCCGAGGCTTTCAAGCTCTTCGAGGACGACATCAACAAGAAGTACAAGACGGGAAATCTGAGGATCCACGTCGTCCCGATCCCCGTCCGGCGCGACGAGCTCGGCGATTACCTGCTGTCGGGCAAGGGCGACATCGTCGCGGCGAGCATCACGGTCACGCCCGAGAGGCAGGAAAAGGTCGACTTCACGACCGGAGGAATGAAGAACATCTCGGAGATCGTGGTCACGGGGCCCGCCTCCGAGCCGGTCTCCTCGAGGGAAGACCTTTCCGGCAAGGAGTTCTTCGTCCGGAAGGGCTCGATCTTCCAGGAGACGCTGGAGAAGTTCAACGGCGAGCTGAAACAGGCGGGCAAGGCGCCGGTCGAGCTGCGATTCGCGCCGGAGGACCTGGAGGACGAGGACCTTCTCGAGATGTTGAATGCCGGCCTCGTCAAGTACCTCCTCGTGGACGACTTCCTGGCAAACTTCTGGTCGAAGGTCTTTCCGAAGATCAAGCCCCGCCTGGACCTCGCGCTGCGCACCGGAGGCCAGATCGAGTGGGCCATGCGCAAGGGGAGCCCGCTGCTCAAGGCCGAGCTCGACGGCTTCCTCGCGAAGCACCCGGAAGGGTCGGCGACCCGAAACATGCTCTTCCAGAAGTACCTGAAGAACACCAAATTCGTGAAGGACTCGGCTTCACAGGAAGAGATGGCGAAGTTCAGCCACCTCGTCCAGTTCTTCAAGGACTACTCCGATAAATACGACATGGACTACCTCCTCATGGCCGCGCAGGGCTACCAGGAATCCCGGCTGGACCAGGGGGCCAAGAGCCAGGTCGGGGCGGTCGGCGTGATGCAGCTGATGCCGGCGACCGGCAAGGACATGAAGGTCGGAGACATCTCGCAGGAACAGCCCAACATCCACGCGGGCGTCAAGTACATGAGGTTCATGATCGACCAGTTCTTCGCCAACGAGCCGATGGACAAGATCAACAAGGGGCTCTTCGCCTTCGCCGCGTACAACGCTGGGCCCGGGCGGATCCAGAGCCTCCGCAAGGAGGCGGCGAAGAAGGGCTACGACCCCAACCGGTGGTTCAACAACGTGGAGGTCATCGCGTCGGAGAGGATCGGACGCGAGACCGTGACCTACGTCTCCAACATCTACAAGTACTACATTGCCTACAAGCTGGCCATGGAGACGATGGAGGATCGCCGGAAGGCGAAGGAGGAGGCCAAGGGCTCGAAGTAGGGGCGGCCCTTGCGCCCGACCGGAGCTTAGTCAGTCCCCGGAGGGATCTTCCCAGCCATCGAGCCCGGCCATGAGGCCGTCCGCCTCGGCGGGTCCCCAGCTGCCCGGCGCGTAGGAGTGCACCGGCGCGGCATCGCCGAGGATCCCGTCCACGACCTTCCATGCCGCCTCGACCGCGTCCTCGCGAACGAAGAGCGTCGGGTCTCCCTTCATGGCGTCGGTCAGGAGCCGCTCGTACGCGTCCACTTCATCGCGGGCGGCGTCGCGCACTGCGACCAGCTCCGACGGCATGGATTCGATCCGCGGACCGGGCTTGCGGACCCGCACGGCCAGCGAGATCGAGACCTTGGGCCCCAGCCGGAATCGGAAACGATTGCTGTCCTTCGGAGAGAGGCGCGACAGCGGGGGGCGCTTCAGGTCCACGACGACTTCGGTGGCCGTGACCGGCAGGCGCTTGCCCGCCCGGATGAAGAACGGGACGCCGGCCCACCGCCAGGAGTCCACTTCGAGCCGGACGGCGGCGAAGGTCTCCACGGTGGACCCGGGCGCCACGCCCGGTTCGTCGCGGTACCCCTCGAACTGCCCGCGGACAACGTCCTTCGGCCGGATCGGCGGGATCGCCCGGAAGACCTTGACCTGCTCATCGCGGATCCGGTCGGCCTCCACCGAGATCGGCGGCTCCATGGCGAGGTACCCGACGACCTGGAGCAGGTGGTTCTGGATGACGTCGCGGATCGCTCCCGTCGCGTCGTAGAACTTGCCGCGGCCCTCGACGCCGAACGCCTCGGCCATCGTGATCTGGACGGACTCGACGTAGTTGCGGTTCCAGATCGGTTCGAGGAACGTGTTGGCAAAGCGGAAGAAGAGGATGTTCTCGACGGCGTCCTTGCCGAGGTAATGGTCGATTCGGAAGACCGACTCCTCGGGGAAGACCGAGTGGACCGTCACGTTCAACTCGCGGGCCGAGGCGAGATCGTCGCCGAACGGCTTCTCGATGACGACCCGGGCGCCGTCGGCGCACCCGGAAGCGCCGAGGGCCTCGATGACTTTCCCGAAAAGAACCGGGGGGATCGCAAGGTAGTGCGTCGGATGTTTTGCCGGGCCGAGCGCCTTGCGCAGGGTGGCGAACGTCGCCGGGTCGGCGTAGTCGCCGTCGATGTACTGGAGCTTCGAGAGGAGTTGTCCGAAGGCTTTCTCGTCCACGCCGCCGCCGTGCTCGTTGATGGAGGCCCGAGCCCGCTCGCGGAGCTGGTCGAGCGTCCATCCCGCCTTGGCCACGCCGATGACCGGGACGGAGAGGTTCCCGTGCTGGGCCATCCCCTGGAGCGACGGGAAGATCTTCTTGTAAGCGAGGTCCCCGGTCGCGCCGAAGAAGACGAGGGCGTCCGAGGCGGTCTCCGGGGAAGCCATGCCGGTCAGCGGGAGCGGGGGTCGCGGGCGCGCGGAACGTCCCCGGGCGAGGCGACGACGGCCGACGGCGGTGCCCAGGCCTCCGTGACGCCGGGGACGCCATTGAAGATCCAGTTGCTCGGCGCCATGGTCGGGTCCGCGGCCTCTGGGGCCGGCGCGGGCCGCTCGTTGATGACGGTCACGGTGCCGCCGCCCTCCATCGGGAGGTTGCCGATGGCCTTGGCCCCGAGGAGCTGCAGGTGGATCTTGAAGGCGTCCAGCCCGGCCACCTTTGAGATGTTCTTCACGTCGGCCTGCCGGACGGCCATGAGCGTCCCCTGGTGCCAGCTCTTGTACTCGATGCTGTTTCCCCTCTGGTGCGGGATCTCGCGCGAGTACACCTGGCCGGTCGGCTGCAGGTCGATCTGGTAGATCACCTCGCTGTTGATGTCCTTCGTCCGGCGAACCATCTTCTTGACCCGGGACTTCTTCAGGTGCACGACCGCGCGGTCCGGCCAGACCTTGAAGACGTACTCGTCCCCGTGGAGCACCGGCGTCGTCAGGGCGAACCCCGTGCCGCTCGGGTTCAGGTCGATCTGCCAGATGTCCAGCGGCTCCTCGGCGGCCCGCGGCTTCATCCCGACCTCGGGCTGCTTCGCCTGCTGCCCGTTGGCCGAAGCGACCAGAATCAGGACAAGAGCGAAAAGAGCGCCGGCATGACGAGTTCTCATGATCCTGTCCCTCCAGCCAACATTATTGCCCCATGCCAGGGCGGCCAATTGGACCAAGGTTCATCCTCGATCACGAATTGTGAGGGAAAAAGGCGTCCCGGAGCTCACCTTACGGCTCAACGCCGTGCTGGATTCCCAAGCTAGAAACGGTAGACGGGGACGATGTTGACACGCTCAAGCTGCCCCAGCCCTCACGAATTCCCGTCGGCGCCGCGCGCGCCAGCGCGAATCGCGAAATATCCCGCCAGGCCGGCGACGACCGAAGCGGCGAGGATCCCGAGGCGGGCGGCGCCCGCGTGCGACGCCGCCTCCGCCTCCTCGGCGAGCGACGTGATGAAGAGGCTCATCGTGAACCCGATGCCGCAGAGGATACCGACGCCGAAGAGCTGCCTCCAGCCGATGCCTTCCGGCAGCGCGGCCAGCCGGGCCTTCACCGCCAGCCAGGCGACGCCGAGTACTCCGAGCGGCTTGCCCAGCACCAGGCCGGTGAGGATCCCGAGAGGAATGGGGTGGACGACGTCTCGGATTGACATCCCGACGAGCGGGACTCCGGCGTTGGCCAGCGCGAAGAGGGGCAGGACCCCGAAGGCCACCCACGGGTGGAGCGCGTGCTCCAGACTTTTGAGCGGCGACTCCTCGCCCTCCGGAGCGCGCAGCGGAATGAAGAGCGCCAGGATGACGCCGGCGAGCGTCGCGTGGACGCCCGACTTGAGCACCGCGACCCACAGGGGGACGCCGAACAGGATGTAGGCGGCAGGCCTTCTGACCCCCGCGCGGTTCAACGCGGCGAGCGCCAGGATCCAGACGCCGGCCATCGCGAGCGACAGGAAGGACAGCTCCTCCGTGTAGAAGAGGGCGATCACGAGGATCGCACCCAGATCGTCGAAGATCGCGACGCTCAGCAGAAACGCCTTGAGCGCGGTCGGGACTCCCTTGCCGGCGAGTGAGAGGACCGCCAGCGCGAACGCGATGTCGGTGGCCGTCGGGATCGCCCAGCCGTGCCGCGCCACAGGGTCGGACCCGTTGAACGCCAGGTAGATCGCCGCCGGCGCGAGCATTCCTCCCGCGGCCGCGATGCCCGGGAGGCTTGCCTTGCGCAGGCTCGAGAGGTGGCCTTCGAGGACCTCGCGCTTCAACTCCATGCCGACGAGGAGGAAGAAGACCGACATGATGCCGTCGTTGATCCACAGCAGCGCCGGCTTGGAGATCTCGAAGGAGCCGGCCCCGATGGTGAACGGAAGCTCCAGGAAGACCGTGTAGAGATGCGAGAGCGGGGAGTTGGCGAGGACCATTCCAAGGAGGGTGGCGCCCATCAGGACCAGCCCGCCCGCGCTCTCCTTCGCGAGGAAGTCCTGGAGCGCCTGCAGCGCCGCGTCGACGGTCCCGCGGCGCCCGGCGGCGTTCGTCAGTCGGGCTCCCGAACCGCCACGGAGTCGAGGTCGTAGAGGGACGCGGCCCGCCGCTCGAAGCCTCGGTCCCTTGCGACGAAGTCCAGGTGGAGCGAAGTCCAGTCGGCGAGCAGGACGGCCTCGCTTCCGGTCCCGTCGTAGGTCTTCAGGTACCCCTTGCAGGATTCGCAGTAGTCGACGCGCAGGCCGGCCTCTCCCTCGACGAGGACCGCCTCGAGGCGCTGGGAGTCGTTCTCGCAGAACGGGCACGCCGTGCGGACGTACCGCCAGCGCGTCGCGCAGAACCCGCAGCAGAGAAGGCGGATCCGGCCGGTCTCTTCGCCGATCAGCTGGGCCATGGCGGGAGGCGACCCGCAGGTCGGGCAGTAGGGACGCTTCCACCGGTCTCCCCGCCAGAGCGCAAAGCTGGCGACCGGCGACTCGAGGTATTTCGCCATCGCGCTCCACCCAAGGTAGCGGAGAAGCCCTGGCGCGGCGGGCTCGAACGACTCGTCGCCGAGCAGCCAGTCCGCGACGCGCTGCGGCGCGTCCGGCCGGCGCGACAGGTCGGCGTTCAGCACGGAGAGATCCGCCGGCATGGGCCCGCCGGCCCCGGATCTGGCGGACAGCCTCGCGACGAGCGCCGTGGCCATCTTTCCGGCCGGCAGGGGATCGATCCCCGCGCCCTCGCTGCGGAGCAGCGGCAGCCCTCCCCGGAAGTCCTCCTCGTAGTCCTCCCAGGCGGGGATCGCGGCGCGGGGGTTTTCGATCTCGCCCGCCGCCGCGTCGACCTCCGCGGTCAGGCGCGCCAACGGGCGAAGATAAGGATGCCCGGCCACCCAGGCATCCAGGCTCAAACGGCTCAATGCGCCCCGGCGGTTTCGTCCTTCTCGAGCACCGGCATCAGCCGCGCCGCCAGGCCGAAGAGGAAGACCGTCGCGGCGAGCAGGCCGATCGAGATGCCCCACTCGAAGATCGAGGGGAAGTAGGTCAGCGGCCTGCTCCCCGGCATCGGGCCGTTGAAGCTCATGGCGAAGAGGACGACGTTGGCGCGGTTCAGGACGATTCCGAGGCACGCGAGCGCCGTCCCGATCAGGAGCGTTCCCTTGCGCGACCGCATCGTCGCCGACGAAAGGAGGATCAGGGGAAGAATTCCGCAGGCGAGGACCTCGACGGTGAAGAGCCCGCCGCCCCGGGTCGTGAACGAGGAGCCGAGCCTGCCGCGCAGCGCCAGGTCGCCCAGGCGGAAAACGAGGTACGCCAGAAGCGACCAGAATGTGATCTGTCCCATCGCGGCGAGCTGCCCCATGCGGAGCCGCCGTTGCCAGCCCGACGAGATCCACATCATCATCAGGACGACGAGCGCGGTCCCCGCCGCGATCGAGGAGAGGAAAAAGTTGACCGGCATGACCGGCGACCACCACTGCGGGGCGAGCGAGTTGGGCATGAGCAGATACAGGGAACCAAGCGAGCTCTGGTGCATCGTCGAAAGCGTCACGGCCGCGATCGCCAGCAGGATCGGCTCGAAGGTGTGCTCCCCGCGGTCCCGGAAGATCCAGGCAAGCGCCCCGAAGACCACCAGCGCCCCCGCGGCGTAAAGGATGTTGCGCGACAGCATCCACACGAAGAGGGTGACGGCGAAAGCGACATAGGCGCCGGACCACTTCCTCCAGGCGTCCATGAGCCGGGGCATCCCGAAGCGCTCGAAGACGATCGGGAGGAACTCGAAGAGGAGCACCGTGACGTAGAGCCCGACGCACCAGGAGACCTCGAACATGGCCGAGTGCTCCGGCGACTGGAGGGCGAGCTGGTAGAAGTGCCACGGCAGTCCCAGGTCGGCGATCAGCGTCACCGTCACGAAGGAGTACGACAGCAGTCCCATGAGCACGGCCGAACGGCCGAGCCCGTACAGGTCTTTTCGCTGGAAGACGTAGATGAGGCCCGCGGCCGCGAAGGCGCCGGCGGCAATCGCGATCCAGACGAGGTCGAAGAGGATCCACAGCCCCCACGGGTAGGTGTTGGAGAGGTGCGTGCTCCCGCCCAGGCCCATCGCGAACCGGGCCACGATCGAGACGCCGCAGAAGGCCATCAGGAGAAGCATCAGCCAGTTGAACGGCGTCATCACCTTCTCGCGCAGCGGCTCGAACTCGGCGTGGTGGTCCGCGCCGGCGGCGACGGCCGCTGCCCGGCGCTTGAAGGACACGTACGCGGCGCCGAGCACCGCGCCCAGGGCCAGTACGGCGGGCGGAACGAGCTTCAAGGCGAGCTTCGTGTGCGCGGGATACGGCTTCTCGGACAGCTGCGGGAACCCGATGCTGGCGAACGGGACCGCCGAGAGGTAGAGCACGGAAGTCCCGCCGGCCTCCTTCTCGCCGTAGATGTGATCCACGTACTTGTCTGGGCGGTCGGCGATGCGCTTCTTTGCCAGCGCGAGCATCTCCTCGCGCTCGCCGAACCGCAGAGCATCGGCCGGGCAGGCCTTGACGCACGCCGGCGTCGAGATCCGGTCGAGGAACCCCTTGCTGTCCTGGTCGGAGAGAGGCGCGCCGTTGCGGGCAATCGCGACCGGCTGGCCCGTGCGGTCGGCGCAGTGCGTGCACTTCTCGATCTTCGGCGCGAGCGAGTCCCACTGGGCGGTCGGGACGTCCCACGGGCACGCCAGCATGCAGTACCGGCAACCGATGCACTTGCTGTAGTCGTAGGAGACCGGCCCGTCGGCCTGCCGGTAGAGGGCGGTCGTCGGGCACGCCGAGACGCACGCCGGCTCCAGGCAATGGAAGCACCGTCGCATCACGAAGGAGTAGTGCAGTCCCTCGGCCGTCTTCGGGTCCTCGGTCTCGTGGAAGGAGATCAGCGTGTAGGTCCGCGAGGAGAGAGTCGCCGGGTTCTGGAACCCGAGCGTCGGAAGGAGCTCTGTGGACTCGCCCTCGCGGTCGTTCCACTGCTTGCACGCGACCTGGCAGGCGCGGCAGCCGATGCAGTTGGTGATGTCGATGAGCGTCGTCTTGATCGGGACGTTGGCTTGCGGCTCGCTCATGCCCGCCTCCCTTCCGGCCGGGGCGCCGATTTCGGAGGCGCGGAAGCCTTTTCCACGTTGACGAGGCAGGCCTTGGTTTCCTGGGTTCCGGCGCCGGGATCCGCGGCGTCGATGGTCAGGAAGTTCACGCTCGCGCCGGGCGAGAGCCCCTGGAAGCCCCAGTTGTAGGGCATCCAGACGATCGTGACCTCCTTACCGTTGGACTGGACGGGCTTCATCCGCGGCGTCACCAGCGCCTTGACCGTGAGCTCGCCGCGAGCCGAGGAGACCTTGACCCAGTCACCGGACTTGACCGAGAGCTTCTGGCCGAGGCCGACCGGGAGCTCCAGGACGGGCTCCGGGAAAGCCTCGTTGAGCCACGAGACGTTCCTCGTTGAGGTTCCGCCGCACCAGTGCTCGGCGACCGTCGAGGTCATCAGCACGTAAGGGAACTTGTCCACCGTGCCGACTTTCTGGTGCGTCTTGACCCTCGGGTACTTGAGCGTCGGGTTGACCTGGACCTTCGGGTGGAGGATGTTCTCGACCGGGCTCTCGACCGGCTCGTACATCTCCGGCAGCGGCCCGTCCTTGGGCACGTAGCCGACGTCGCGCGGGAGCGGGCTGTCGCGGAGCTTGTGGTCCGCGGAGTTGTCGGGGTCCTTGTACACGGCCGCGAAGAGCCGTCCGACTCCTTCCGCGTTCATGTGGAAAGCGCGGCAGCCGTTGGGAGTGCCGGGGCCGTCGGTCATCTTGGGGACGTCGGGCAAGTCGTATCCGGCCCACTTGCCCGCTTTCTCATCCCACCAGACGATCGGCTTGGATCCGGGATAGGGCTTTCCGTTCTTGTCGCAGGAAGCGCGGTTGTAGAGGACCCGCATGTTGTTGGGCCACGTCCAGGCGAAGCCCGGGTAGATGCCCAGATTGCCGGGATCGCTCGTCGAGTCGCGCCGCTTGGAAAGGTTGACGCCTCCCGCGAAGATCCCCGCGTAGAGCCACGCGCCCGAAGACGTCGTTCCGTCGGCCTTCAGGTCTCCGACTTTCGTGATGAGGTCGCCCTTCTTCAGGTTCGCGTCGGGCAGGTCCACGAGCGCGAAGCCGTTCATCTCCTTGAGGACGTCCTCAGCGGAGAGGTAGGTCCAGAAGGCCCTCTTGATCCCTTCGTCCTTCGGGTCCCTCGTGTCGTGCACGAGGTCTCGCACCCGGCGAAAGATGTAGTCCATGATCTCGCCGTCGGGCCTGGACTTGCCGGGCGCCGGGACCGCTTTGTGGCGCCACTGGATGAGCCCGCCCGAATTGGTGATCGTGCCGTTCTTCTCCATGAAGAAGGACGCGGGCAGGAGGATGACCTCGGTCTGGATGGACTTCGGGTCGGCGCCGGGACGCTTCCAGAACGCCGCCGTCTCCGTCTCCCAGATCTCCGAGATGACGAGCGTCTCGAGCTTGTCCAGCCCCGCGAAGGTCATGTTGAGGTTGGGTGTCGTGACCGCCGGGTTCTGGCCGACGATCCAGAGCATCTTCAGCTTGCCGGCCAGCGCGTCCTCGAAGATCGACAGCGTTCCGTAGTTCTTCCCGACGCCCTTCTTGGGGAGCCACCCGTAGCCGAAGTCGTTCTCGTGCGTCGCCTGGTCGCCGTAGAACGCCTTGAGCATGTTGATCAGGAAGCGGCGGTCCCCCGTGCCGTTTTTCTTCGTGTACGCCTCGAGCGTGGGCTCCGTCGCCGACGGGTAGTCCATGTACCCGGGCAGGTAGTTGTTCAGGACGCCCATGTCGCAGGCGCCCTGCACGTTGGGCTCGCCGCGGAGAGCGTTGACGCCGCTGCCCGGCTTGCCGAGGTTGCCCAGAAGGAGCTGGAGGATCGTGAAGGCGCGGATTCCCTGGATTCCCGTCGTGTGCTGGGTCATCCCGAGCGCGTAGAGGACCGTGCCGGGGCGGTTCTTGGCGAAGGTCTCGGCGATCTCGCGGATCTGCGCCGCCGGGATGCCCGTGACCTTCGCGCCGGTCTCCAGCGTGTACCGCGACACGAAGGTCTTCAGGCGCGCGAAGCAGCAGTTCGGATCATCGAGGCTCTTGGCCACCTTCGGCTTGCCCTGGCCGTCGAGCTGGTAGCCCCACGTCTTCGTGTCGTAGGCGCGCTTCTCCTCGTCGTAGCCGGAGAAGAGGCCTTCGTTGAAGGAGAAGCCCATATCCCCGAGGAAGAGGGCGTTGGTGTGGGCCGTGACGAAGTCCTCGTCGTAGAGGTTGTTGACGAGGATGTGGTTGATCATGGTGTTCAGGAACGCGGCGTCGGTGCCCGGCCGGATGCGCGCGTACATGTCGGCCGTCGCCGAGGTGCGCGTGTAGCGCGGATCGACGTGGATGATCTTGGCGCCGTTCTCCTGCGCCTTCCGGATCCACTTGAAGGCCATCGGGTGGTTCTCGGCGACGTTCGACCCTTCGACGAGGATCGTCTTCGCGTGCTGCATGTCCACCCAGTGGTTGGTCATCGCCCCCCGACCGAACGCGGCCCCCAAACTGGGGACCGTGGGGCTGTGTCAAAGTCGGGCCTGGTGCTCGACCCAGGGTATGCCGAGCAGCCGCGTCGCTTTCTGAAAGAGGTAGCACTCCTCGTTGGTGTTCTGGGCACCCCCGAGAAACGCGATCGAGTCGGTGCGGTTGACCGGGACGTCCTTGCCGTCCACCTTCTCGGTCGCGATCCAGGTCTCGTCGCGGACCTTCTTGATCTTCCGGGCGATCTTCTCCGCCACTTCCTTCCACTCGATGTCTTCCCAGTGGTCGCTGCCGGGGGCGCGGTACTTCGGTGTCGTCAGCCGGAGAGGCGACGCGTGGGTGGCGAACATCGAGATGCCTTTGGGGCAGAGCGACCCGCGGCTGACGATGTGGTCGTAGTCGCCCTCCATCGCGATGAGTTTCCCGTCGCGGACCTGCGCGACCATGCCGCACCCGCAGGAGCAGAAGTTGCACGAGGTCGTGAACTCCTGGATCTGGGAGAGCTTCAGGTCCTTCGCGGCGGCCTTGACTTCGGCGGCGTTCAGGACGCCGTCGAGGGCGAGACCGGCGCCTCCGCAGAGGGTGAGCTTGAGCAGGTCCCGGCGGTTGACGGAAGGAGCGCGGCCGCCTGATGAGGCGGTGCTCTCGGAGCGCTGGTCCGAGGGTTTGTCCATAGGGAGTACTCCTCTGTCCCTTATCGCTTACGGGGCCGCGACTGACAATGGAACCTAGGTGCAAACGCGTTTCTAAGCGCCATCTAAGTCAAAGTTTTGTACTTCGCCACGGCTGTCTCTTCGTTGAAGAACATGCGTTCGCGTCCGAGGATCTGGCCGAGAGGCGCGCGGTGGACCATCGAGAGGACAGCCGGGTTGAGGCCCACGAGCCACAGCGCGACACCCTCGTCGCGTCCCC
>Ga0126379_10002192_pt1 | contig 12352 bp, 10 predicted proteins | sample PanSoiMetPlot_24_FD_92640 | JGI IMG/M metagenome (GOLD analysis project Ga0126379, IMG submission 92640) | Tropical forest soil microbial communities from Panama - MetaG Plot_24 | ecosystem: Environmental > Terrestrial > Soil > Tropical forest > Bulk soil | place: Panama | collected 2016-02-17
ATTCGCGATCCACTGACCTCGGCGAAGACTCGCGGAACCCGCACCCTGCGATCGTTACGAAACAGCGCCGCAAATTCTTCTTGGCTCCTCGCCTCCTTTACATAGTCGCACTCCTCGAGCACGCGCTCCCGAAGCTCCGCGGCTTTCGAGCCCCAAAGCACGTCGAGCGAGACCTCCATATTGTGCAGCTCGCCGGCAGGCACGCTGAAAAACGGAAAGCCGCCGCCGGGTTTGAAGTGCGCGCCTAGCAGCGACGCCGCCTCGGATGTGTCCAGCACGAAGTGCTCGGAGCGCGGACCGGCAACGAGCGCCGCCGCAGATGCGCGAGCTGCCGGGCGCAGATCGATGACCAGCTCCGTCGTCGCCCCGGGCAGGAGCTGCTCCTTCGCGTGCGGGACCGCATAAGGGTCAAAGAGCCAGAACAGCTCGACGAAGTCGCTCAGCGGGCCCCGTGGCACTCGGTAATGAACACCCATGCCCAAGCTCGCGCTCAATGGACCGCGGGAGACGCCGCTGTGGGCCGCTCACCACCGGCCCCTTCGGAGCCAAGATGCCCCTTCTGCCGCGTCGCCGACTCGAGCAGTGCGCGCAGCTTGTCCAGCTCTGCCGGCTTGACGAGGTGCTCGTCGAAGCCGGCGGCGCGCGCGCGGCGGCGGTCGTCGTCCTGACCCCAGCCGGTCAGCGCGACCAGCTTGAGCGCGCGCGCGCCCGCCTCGCTGCGGATGCGCTCGGCCACCTGATAGCCGTCGAGCTTGGGCATGCCGATGTCGACCAGCGCTAGATCCGGCTGAATGACGCGCGCCAGCTCCACCGCCTGCTCGCCGTCGTAGGCGAGCGACACGTCGGCGCCCAATTCGCGCAGCAGGTCCGCGAGGCTTTCGGCGGCATCCCGATTGTCGTCGGCGACGAGCACGCGGCAGGCGATCGGCGCTTGGGTTTCGCTGCTGCGCTCAGAAGTAGCGGCCAGCGGCAAGCGGACGATGGACTCGGCGCCGCGGCCTTCGCCGGTGCTGTGCGCTTCCATGCTGCCGGCGTGCATCGCCGCGAGCCTCTCGAGCAGGTCGTCCACCAGCCGAACGAGCTGGCTCACCTGGCGCTCCATCATCTCGTGCACCGCCGCATTCGCCTCATCGCGCGACGCGACGCGCAGAAGATTGAGGCCGTTGCGCAGGGGCGCGAGCGGGTTTCGCAGCTCGTGCGACAGCATGGCGATGAGCTCGTGTTTGCGGCGATCGGATTCCCGCAGCACGGCCTCCGTCTCGCGGCGCATCTCAAAACGTATCGCGTCCCCTTCGCGCTGCAGCTCGTTGTTTATCCGCACCAGCTCGGTGACGTCCTCCGCCAGATGCACAATCCAGCGGATTTCCCCGCTCTCCGAAACAACGGGCGAGTTGACCGAGGACCAGTAACGCTCCTCGAATCCGCCGCCTTCGCTATCCGGACAGCGCACCTCGTGTTTCTCCACCGCCATGGTGTCGGCCGCGCGGCGGTCAAGGACGCGTTGCAACGAGGCGCGCAGGTTGGTGGCGCCCCTCGGGCCGTCCTGGGGGCTATTGGGGAAGACCTCGAAGAGGCCGCGGCCGATGATTTGGTCGCGCTGTGTCCCCGTCGCGCGCAGGTAGGCGTCGCTCGCGCCAAGGATGGTGAATTTCTCATCTGTCCCCAGGAGCAGGCAGAGCGCCGGGGCGGCGTCGAAAATCCGCTTGTATTCGAGCGGCTCGCTACCCTGCGTCAAAGGATTCGGCCGAGCCTGCTCCAGTGACATCATTTTTTTTTCCGGCCGAGCCGATACATGTCTCCGATTTCCACGTCAACCGTTAATCCGGAGGGGCTAGGCCTTTCGTTGTACATTGCATAGTCGGCCACATCCCTGTGGCACGCCGGCAGTAGGCCAATGGGGCTACACCTGGACACCGACGTGTAACGTGCGGCCTGGCGAGCGCATGCATGCTGCGTGAGACAGACAAATGTTTCCTGCGACGGGCTCGTCACCCTCAGTTCGCGTGCAGTTGACCACCTGGCAGGTGGTTGGTTGCACGCAAATCGTCAGTGAGGCAGCTGCTCGCTCAGCTTGGGCGCATCAGAGCCGGTGGTCGGCAAAAGCACGGTGAACTCGGAGCCGCCGTTTGGCTTGCTGCGAACTTGAATCTCGCCCCCGTGCGCCTCGACGATCTGCCGGGCGATGAACAGTCCCAGTCCGAGGCCGCCGTAGTGTCGGGTCGACACCGCTCGCTCGAACCGGCCGAAAATTCGGCTAACGTCCTCGGCGGCGATTCCGATGCCCGCGTCGATGACGCTCAAGCGCGCGACGCCCTCGCTCTCGGCGATGCGGATGACGACCGGTTTGCCCGCCCCGTATTTGAGAGCATTGGAGAGCAGATTGGAGAGCACCTGGTCGATTTTCAATCGATCCCAGCGTCCTCGCACCGGTGTCGACGCCGCTTCGATAGTCAAACGGCAACCGGCGTTGCGAGCCGGCGCCTCGAAGCGCTCGGCCGCATCAGCTACGAGCTCGCCAAGATCGACCTCCTCCCGCTGAAGGCTCAGCCGGCCGGTGGTGATCCGCGACACTTCGAGGAGGTTCTCCACCAAGCCGGACAGGCGAACGGTCTGGCGATTCGCCGTCTGCAACCGCTTGCTGAGACGATTTTCGGTCACCAGCGTGGTCGCCAGCGCGCGGTTTAGCCCCTCGAGCTGGAGCTGAAGCGTGGTGAGCGGGGTTTTCAGCTCGTGCGAGGCGACGGAGAGAAACTCGTCGCGCAGCCGGATGGCCTCCTGCGCCTCGGCGTAGAGGCGCGCGTTCTCCAGCCCCATCCCGGCGCGCGCGGCCAGCTCGGTGGCGAAGTGCACGTCCGCTTCGTCGTAGCGGCGGCCCGATTCGGCGGTGACGAACGTCATCGTCCCCAGCGTGCGGTCGTGGGCGCGAAGCGGCGCGACGATGTACGAGCGCAGGCCGAGCTCGCGCAAAAGCCGCAGGTGCTCCTCATTCTGCGCCGTCCTCACCAGGGCTTCGTCGGGCAGCTCCGAGCTCCACTGGGGCTTTTCGGCTCGGATGACCGTGGCAAGGCCGGCCGGAGAGCTCAACCGCTGCGGAAAACGTTGATCGAGCTCGGTGGCAAACTTCACTTTGTCTGGATCGGCGTGCGAGACGGCGGCCAGCCGGATGGATCCATCGCCCTCGAGCAGATGGACGGCGCACCAGTCGGCGAACTGCGGAACCGACAGCGTGGCCAGCTTGTTGAGCATCGAGTCGGATTCGAGAAAGGAAGCGAGCGTCATGTTGCTGGCTTCCGCGAGCAGGTGCCGCCGCTGCTGGTCTCGCCACTTCTGCGTCGCGTCGTGGAAGACGAAGACCACACCCAGTAGCTCGCCCTCCAAGCTTCGAATCGGGGCCCCGGCTTCCTCGATGATATACCTGCGTCCGGAGCGGCTGATGAGCGCGGTGTGATTTGACAGGCCGATGGCTCGCCCCTCCCGAATCACCCTGTCCACCGGGCTGACGACGCGCTCGCTCGTCTTTTCGTCGACGACGTGGAAGACTTCGTCCAGCGGGCGGCCCATGGCTTCCTGGGTGGACCAGCCGGTGAATGTCTCGGCGACGGAGTTGAGAACTTGGACGCGGCCTTTGCGGTCCGTCGCGATGACGGCATCGGCGATGCTTCGCAGCGTGGTCTGGAGCCACTGCTGCTGCTCATTCGCCGCGCGAAGGGCGTGCTGACGTGAGACGTTGAGCCACGTGATGATCAGCCCGACGAGGACGAACAGAGCGACGGTGCCGAAGTCGCGAGCGGTGAGCGAGAGCACGCCGGTGGGTGGCAAAAAGAGGAGGTCCACTCCGATCGCCCCGATGGTGATCGCAACGAGCGCGGGTCCCCAGCCGCCGCGCCAGCCGGCGAGCAGAACGGCCGCGGTGACCAGGAGGAAGGGGCTCTGCTGGCTGTACGGGCGAACCGCCCACTGAAGTAAGAGGGCGCCCACCGCGAGCGCCGCCGCACGGGCGTAGTCCATCAGCCGACCGCCGAGTCTCGAACTGCTCACGCGCTCCGGCACCTGGACCTTAAACCTCCTGCTGGCAGACATGCGATGCGGTCGGCGGCATTCTAATTGTTGTCACGATACCTGGCCCGGGACCGAACTGAGAACTGTCCTACGGTAGCAGGATCGGCGCACCCGTTTGTCGCCGAGCTAACGGTGGAAGAGCCGCCTGAGGCCTAGCTCGCCACGGACTCGCGCGAGCGTGCGCAACCCCGAGGTGTACGACATTTTGGTTCACTGGCTGAACATAAATGTCAGACACCTAGAGTGGGTTAAGCCAACAATGTCTACAACCCGTCGCAGGTGAAACTATTAACGCGTCGTCAGCTGGTGGGGCGATCAGCTCGCCTCCACCGAATCCCAGACTGCGTCCACTGACTGCAGCGCCCGAGGAGCGCCCCCGCCGCTCTGCAGATGCAGCTCCCAGTAGCCAACGTCGTGCCAGCGGCCGAACTTCCAGCCGGCGCGATGAAACGTTCCGCAGCGGGTAAAGCCAAACGCCGCGTGGAGCCGCTCGCTCGCCGGATTGGGCGTGGCGATCCCGGCGAGCAACGTGACGTAGCCCTGCTCGCGCATCAGGGGAATGAGGCGCTCGTACAGCCGCGTGCCGAGGCGCTGGCGGTGAAGATCCGACCGGACGTAAACCGAGACCTCGGCCATCCACGCGTACGCGCCGCGTGAGCGATGCGGCGATGCCTTGGCGAAGCCGAGCAACTCCTCGCCCTGCTTGGCCACGAGCCACGGGTGCATCGCGCTCGTCTGCTCGAAGGCCTCCGTCCAGTGAGCGAGCGACTCCGGCTCGGTGGCGAAGTTGGCCGCGAGCTTGTCCGCCGCCCAGTTCGACAGCTCGAGGATTTTCGGAACGTCGCTCTTCGTCGCGCGCGAGATGGGGGCGTCCATGTCAGTTCGCCATCCGCGCCGAGGCGAGCGCCCAGCCCGCGAAGCCAAGAAGGAGCGCCCCCGCGAGGCGGTTGACCCACAAAAGGTGCGGCTTGCGCAGCCGTGCTCCCAGGCGAGAAACGCCCATGCTCAAAATGAGCCACCACGCGGCCGAGCCGAAGAAGACACCGCTCACCAGTACCGGCGTGTATAGGGCACTCGGCTTCGGCGTGCCAGCGATGGCCGAGAACATCGCGGCGAAGGACGCGATCGTCATCGGGTTGGTGAGCGTCAGGACGAGGGTCGATGCCCAGGCGCGCCAGGCCTCGGCCGTGCGGGCGGCGGTGGCCTCGCGCGTCGCAGGCCGGGCGAGGAACGTGCCGACGCCGAGAAAGGCGAGGTAGAGCGCGCCAACGACTCGAAGGAGCCAGCCGCTGCCCATCGCGACCGACGAGAGCGCCGCGAGCCCCACCGCGACACTTTGCGTGCAAATAACCACCTGCTAGGTGGCTGGCTGCACGCAAACCTCGTCTTGCCGCCGTGGCCCTGTGCCTATTTTGGTTTTGGTCTGCTCACGTGCGAGCGCGAAACGCGTAAGGTCATCGTGAGGCGAGCCAATGAAGACGCGACAGATTTCCCTTGCCGATGCCATTTCTCGGCTCCCCGGGGCTGGTGGCAAGCCGTCTACCGAGGTGTTCAAGTACGGGAGCCTCTCGGTGAAGATCTTCTCGCCTCGAGGCGAGGACACACAGCAGCCTCATTCGCGCGACGAGATCTACGTTGTCGCCCGCGGTCGCGGCGAGTTCGTCAACGGCGACCTGCGCCTCAAGTTCGGGCCGGGCGACTTCTTGTTTGCCGCCGCCGGCGAGGTGCACCGCTTCGAGCGCTTCAGCGATGACTTCGCCACCTGGGTTTTCTTCTACGGCCCCGAGGGCGGCGAAGGAGACTGAGGATCCTCGCTCGGCAGGTCGAGGCCGGATCGCTAGAAGCTGCGTAGGTTCGCGACGGTGCTGGCATCGAGACGCTGAAGGAGTGCCACCACCAGCTCCACCGTCTGGTCGAAATCCCGCCGATTGATGATCCCGTTGTGCGAGTGGGTGAAGCGCACCGGTACCACCAGGGTGATGGTGGGCGCGCCGCCGCCGCTCTTCTGCATCTCGGCCGAGTCGTCGCCGTAGCCCTGCACCATCTCGCTCTGCAGGGGGATCTTCGCCGACCGCGCCGTCTCCCGCACCAGGCTGACCAGCTTTCGGTTGGGCAGCGCGCTGGTGTTGTAGAGGAACATCGCCGGCCCGGCGCCCAAAAGCTCCTGCGCTTCCTCGGGATGTGTGCCGGGCGCATCGCGCGTCACCCCGGCCTCGATGGCGATGCCCACCTCCGGCTTGACGAGGTCGCTGGAAGTGTGCGCGCCGCGAAGCCCGATCTCCTCCTGCACCGTGGCGACGAAGAAGAGCTGGTTGGGATGCTTCGTTCGTTGCAGCCTGCGCATCACCTCGACGAGAACCGCGCAGCCGACTCGATCGTCCCACGCCTTGCCCAGATAATTCTTGGTGCCGTTCATCACGGCGAACGGCGCGTCGGGCGCCACCGGATCGCCAGGCGCGAGGCCCATCGCCTCTACTTCGGCCGCGCTCTTCGCCCCCACGTCGAGGAACACCGACTCGCGCGGGTACACCTTGGTGCGCTCCTCTTGCGGCGTGATGTGGATGTCGCGAATACCGGTGATGGCAACCACCGGCCCCTTGCTGCCGAGGATTGTCCAGCGCTGATCGAGGAGCGCTTGATCGAGCCAGCCGCCGAGCATCTGCATGGTGAGCCAGCCCTCTGAAGTGACGCGGCGAACTACCCCGCCCAGCTCGTCCATGTGGGCGTCGATCATCACCCGGGGCCCTTCGCGCCCCTGCACCGCGATCACCGAGCCGAGCCCGTCGTACGAGAGCTTGTCGGCCAGCGGCTTCATCCGCTGGACCATGATTTTTCGCACCGTTCCTCGAAGCCCGGAGGTCCGTGCGCGTCCGCGAGCTGCTGCAGGAGATTTTCGGTGTCGTCGGCGCGCGCCGCGCCGGCCAGTAAAACCGCGGCCGCCAAGGCTCGGGTGAGCATCGGCGAATATTGCCGGGTCCCAGCTTCGCGCACAACGGCTAGCGATTCGCCGTCGCGTCGAGCCAGTAGCCAGTCAGGAAGACGTAGATGCAAAACCCGCTGCCAGAAACCCTGGTGCTAAACTCGACCCCGGTCTGAAGGTGAAGCGGCACCTGCGAGGTGACCAAGATCTTCTCCTCATCGCCATCCCTTAAGGTACAGGCTGATTGCAAGATAGCGAGGTCGGTGATCACGAGCGTTCTCCCCTCCGGAATGTCGATCGGGCTCAGTCCACCAGGACCAGTGTAGAGATTGAACCGCTCAGCGCCCGCCGGCAGCGTATCGGCGTGGGCGAGGCTTGAGAAAGCCAGAGCTGACGCAAGGGCCAAGGCAATGACGCAATGATGTGTCTTCACGGATTCTCCCTCCCCCCGAATCGAAGGCCGACTGCTTACCGGAACCCGCGCTCCCTGTCATCGGATGGGCGAAGGCACGAAGTCTAGGTGGCTGGCGCGGGGATGGCTTCATGGTAATTGAGCCGCATGCGTGCCCGGCCAGCCCGGCTGAGATTTTCGGCCCGCTTCGTCGCGCGAGTTGCTGCTCTCTGCCTTCTCGGTACGCACCCTTCGTTGGCGGCTCTTGCCTTCGCCGACCAGACGAGCTCCGCACCAGGTGACAGAGCGCAGGACATCGCGCATCGGCTCGAACAGGCCCGTGCTCTGCAAGCGAAGGGATCCTCCCGCGAGGCGCGCAAATTGTACGAATCGCTGGTCCCAATCTTGGAGGCCGAGAAACGGCAGGCCGAGCTGGCTGACGCCCTCATCGCGCTGGCCGAGCTCGCTTCCGGGCAGGGCGAATACGACGTGGCGATCGCCCGGGCACGACAGGCCGCCGCCATCTATCGCATCCTCGGCAACAAGCCAGGCGAAGCCCGCGCGCTGAACAGCTGGGGCGTCAACGAGTCGTACCGAGGCGACTATCCGGCTGCGTTGGCGCAACTGGAGCAGGCTCTCGCGCTCAACCTCAGCGCGGGGAACCGCGAAGGGGAGATCGAGCAGCTGAGCAACCTCGGAGGGGTTTTTCAGTACCAAGGTAAATACATGGATGCCTGGCGCGCCTACCGGGCGGCACTGGACAAAGTGGATCAGGTGCCGAGCGAGTCGTGGAGCCCGCGCCGCCGGCAACTGGCGGTGCACAATCTGGCGACGCTCTTGCAGCGGCTCGGGCGTTACGAGCAGGCGCTAGAGCTTTATCAGCAACTGCGTGCCGCTCCGCGAGCGCTCAGCTCAAGCGAGGAGGCCCGCCTGCTCGTCAACGTCGGGGTACTCTATCGGCGCCTGGGCGACCCAATCAAAGCACTGGACACGTACCGCACCGCGCAGCAGTTGTTTGCGCGGGATCAGCACGTGCACGGCCAGATCGGCGCGCTGCGAAATATCGGCATCGTGCTGGCGCTCGACCTTGGCGACTTATCGGCAGCGCTGGAAGCGTTCAACCGCGCCCTGGAGCTCGCCGAGCAAAGCCACGACCGGCTGCAGGAAACGCACGCCCACCTGTACCGAGGTGAAACGCTCCTCCGGTTGAATCAGCCGGACGCAGCCAGGCAGGATTTCGAGTCGGCTCTGGCGACCGCCAAGGAGCGCCGGACGCCGGAAGAGCAATGGAAGGCTCTCTTTGGCCTGGGGCGGACCGCAACGCTCGCGGGCAAGGGCGACCTCGCTCGGGCCTCCCTGCAACAGGCGATTGCGATCATCGAAGAGGCCCGCTCCGCCCTGCAGCTCTCCTCCTTGCGGGCGGAGTTTCTCGGCGACAAGCGCGATGTCTACGACGCGCTCATCGAGCTGTCGCTGGACAAGCCGGACGCGGCAGGGCTCTTCCGCCTGATGGAGGGAAGCCGAGCGCGAATGTTTCAGGACCAGCTCGAGCAATCCGCCCGGCGCGGCCGTCCGCCGCTCGGCACCGCCGTCGGACTTAGCCAGGTTCAAGCTCATTTGGACGCCTCCACTGCGCTGCTCGAGTTTTGGGTAAGCTCGACGAAAATCGCGGTCGCCTGGGTGACTCGCGATGGATTTGGAATTGCCCCTAAAGAGCTGGGCTCGGGCGGATTTCAACGGATCTCGTCGTTTCTACAAGAGATAGCGGCCGGCGCCGGAGACAGCTGGCAAGAGGATTCCCGCGCTCTGGGCCAACTTCTCCTCTCAGGAGTAGAGCCGCTCGGACGCGGCAGCATCCGTCACCTGTTGCTGGTTCCGGACGGCGTTCTCCAGTCGATTCCATTCGAGGCGCTTCGAGCCGGGACGGCTGCGAGCCCCCTCTTGGTTGAACGTTTCGATATTTCATACCTGCCCTCCGCTTCGGCTCTGCTGCGCGAGTCTTCAGCCGCCCGTCCCTCGTGGCATTTCCCCTGGCAGCGGCAACTGCTGGCGTTGGGGGATCCCATCGTCCGTAGCCAGACGGCCCCGGCGCCGGCCGAGCTGCTCACCGCCGACGAATCGCGGGCGCGACTTCCCAAGTCGGCGGAGGAGGTAGAGGCGATTGCGCGCCTCTCGCGGGGCCGCGCGGAAGTTTATCTGGGAGCCGCCGATCTGAAGAGGCATCTGCTGGAGGGCAAAGCGAAAGGCGTGTCGCTGCTTCACCTAAGCACGCACGCCACTGCCGATGATGACAATCCCGAGCGCTCTCGAATTCTGTTTTCCCCCGCCGAGGCTGATCAACCGGCGGATTATCTCTTCCTCAAGGAGATCTACGGCCTCGATTTGCAGGGCGTGGACCTGACGACGCTGTCCGCTTGCGACACCGAGCGCGGTAAGCTCATCAAGGGCGAGGGCGTTCAAGGATTCAGTCGCGCCCTGCTTTCGGCCGGCTCTCGAGCCACGGTGACCAGCCTGTGGCGAGTGGCGGACCAACCCACCGCCGAGCTCATGAAACAATTCTACTACGGACTGAGCCGCGGCATCCCAAAAGCAGAAGCATTGCGCCTGGCGAAATTGAAATTCCTCCACTCCGACGGTGCTCTTCAACATCCCCGTCACTGGGCCGCATTCATCCTCCATGGCGATGGTCTCCAGCCAGTTCCGCGGGTGATTTCTTGGGGGGCCCTCCTGATCCCTCTCGCGGCGGCCCTCTTTGTTTTCGGCGTTGCCGCCACCAGGAGAAAAAAGGGGGCAGGACTGCGCCCGCCCCCGAGGTCCGGTGGACAACCAGGTTAGAAATTGCCGAAGAGAATCAGGACGCCGTTGGCGTCGGTGACCTCGACCAGGCTGAGGTTGCAAACCGGCCGCAGCTCGTCCGGCAAGGTGCCCTTCTCGCTATCCAACTCCAGCTCCGCGGCGCGGGACGAGATGGTGAGAGTGCCCGCGAACTGACCGTCGGCGAATGCATAGAAAACGGTGCCGTTGGCGACGTCCGCCTCCATTTCGACCTTGAACCGCTCCCGGCTCTCTTGCTGCCGAGCTTCGGCATGGCCAGAAGCGTCGATCGCGGCTCCATCGTCGGTGGCGATCAACTCCGTGCGATTCCGACAGTCGGCATGGGCATACAGAGCTGGAACGAGCACAAGTGCAAAACTCACCACTGCAGCTTTCAATTGCTTTGACATGACGAAGTCTCCGTTTTTGACAAATGGGGATTGAGGACGTTTCAGCTCGAGGCCGCTGTCGCTCCGGCAGTTGCCCTAGCCACCAGATGTGACAACCGCGAGCCCTGCCGGGAACAGAATAGACAAACGCGGCGCGCGCAACCGCTCTACGGCACCACGTCCGGATCCACGGGTACGACGGTCCCCGCAGCGTCATCCCCGAGCAGTCCGAGCATCTGCACTGCGATGCTCGACACTGCTCGCAAACGGCTTCCGGGACCAAAGGTCACCTCTGGGAATAGCTCGGATGCCTCGCGCGCGATCCGCCTACCTTGCGGAAGGGTGAGCGTCGTGGAACCCAAGAGCTCGCCCTCCGCGGAATACGCTTCGAGCGAGATGTCGGCCGGCTCATCTCCCGCAGTTTTGAACGCCACCGCGGAAAACCGACCGGGGTCGGCGAATGCGCTGAAGTACGCCTCGAAATAGGTCGCCAGCGCGAAGATCGGCACGGTGCGCGCCAAGAGCGGGCGGGAGCTATCGCCGAACGAGACCGTTCGCTGGAAGGAGTAATAGGTGACCTCGGTGCCATTGGCATTCCTCACGCGGATTCGCTTGCCGTGCATCTGCGTGTCTTGACCAAGCCTCGCCTCGAGCCTGGTCGGGCTGACGAAGCGAGTGGACGACACCGCGACGCCCTCGATCTGCACTCGCGCCCCCGGCTGGAATCCCGTGCCCAATACGGCGATGGAAGCGCCCGCTGGAACCAGCGCGCTTCCCGGAACGACATTGTTGATCGAGAGGCTCCCTCCTACCGTGAGCAACCCCTGTCTGACCTCTTGCACGTAGAAATCGCCCTGCGGGTTGATCCACCAGGAGGCGTTTGGGTCCAAAGTCAGTCGTGCTTGAGAGCCAACGGCCGCATCGGAACGCACTGGAATTGCCAGCGCGGCGATCGCCTGATCCCTTCCTCCGGTCCCGAATGAGCCGTCCGGCGAGTTGAAGGCGATATAGACGCGACTGCCGCCGACGACGACGGCTGCGCCGGTGACATCGCCCGCGGGGCTGAACAACGCGGCGTCCTCGAGCGAGCCCAAAGGGGCCGGTTCAAACTCAAGGGCGATCCCGCCGGTGAGGATTGGCTCGGGCTCGGTGAGCTGAACTTTCATCTCGAGCAACCCGCCCGGTGGCTCGGTCTCGTCGGGGATGCGCAGAGACACCACAGGCTGGGCCCAGGCCGGAATCGCGCAAAGCAAGAAACAACACACACCGACAAGTCGGCGCATGTTTTCAAGACACCTCGTCATCGCCAGCGTTGCAGACATGGCCCGTTCCTTCGCGACAGCCACGGCTCACGGATGCGGTTTGATCGGCACCCGGAAGCGTTCCACAGGCGAGGTAGCAACCGCCTTCCCACCCACCTCGATCGCCGTTACCTCCCAAAGCAGCGTCTTGCCCGGGATGATTTTCTCCCGCACTGTCGGCGACAGCACCAACATCGTTTGCTCCGACGACGACTCCCAGAGCACTGCGCGATCCACTTCCATCAACTTGACGGAGTAGCGAACAGCGCCGGCTACCGCTTGCCATCGCAGCTCGGTGGGACTGCGTTCCAGATCTCCCTTCGGCTCAAGAAGAGTTATTGCTTGCGAGCGGAGCACGGTTTGTCCCGAGCTGCCGTCCGACACGAGAACCGGCTCTTTCTCGCTTCGCAGGTACAGTCCGCCCGCGATGAGAAGCAGCATGGCGGCAAGAGCCATCGCCGCGGTGCCAATTCGCCGG
>Ga0126379_10002193_pt1 | contig 12351 bp, 12 predicted proteins | sample PanSoiMetPlot_24_FD_92640 | JGI IMG/M metagenome (GOLD analysis project Ga0126379, IMG submission 92640) | Tropical forest soil microbial communities from Panama - MetaG Plot_24 | ecosystem: Environmental > Terrestrial > Soil > Tropical forest > Bulk soil | place: Panama | collected 2016-02-17
CCGCCCTCGGAAAGCTAGGCGCGTCCGAGGTTGCAATTCCCCGGCTTCCCTGCGATTCTCGCTTAGGCACTTGGCCGTTCAATTTTGCGCCGGAAAGTAGCTAGTTGCGCGCCCCGGGTGCCTTTCATAGTACTTTCTACGAGCAGCCGCTCGACGGCGACAATATATCCATTCGCGAACTGACGGCCATTGGGATGATGGTATGCATTAGAGTTGGCATGCTGCTATTTCTAGTCGCGATCGAGCGACCCATACGGCGTCAGAGTCTTACGCGGCCAGCAGAACAGAAGCGCGTTAATCCTCCAACCAAAGTCACCGAAGCCCTTTGGGGCCGCGATCCCAATGCCGATCGAGGAACCAGCGCCTTGAGCCTTAGCGTTAAAGCGATGATGGCTCGATGCCGACCACAACGAACATGCGATCTGATCATGACATTTTGCGTGCTAGACCTCGCGCGCAAGCCAATGGTCAAGCAAGACGGATCGATGACAGCCGCGATGCAGCGCTCGTCGTTTCGGGCCGCCGGTGCGAGACAAGGGATATTGGTGGCAGCGTTGAGTTGTTATATACGACCTCACGCCACTTCGCATGTTCGGTCTTGAAAAGTGAATTCCGGCGCCGAATGGCTTCGTTCGGCTGGATGATGGCAATCTTATCGCTGATATTCGATGCCAATGCCAGCGCACGTGGGTCAACGGTCTCGCGGATGTCGTCCGAAGGCACAGACATCACACTCGATCTTCATCTCCGGTTTGTCCGAAATCCGAGAAATCGGAAGTTTGTCGGGCGTCAGCAACGGCCACCATGTTCCTTAGGGGCACCGCGATGATCATCGTGGTCATCGTCATCATTGCCCATCCGCGCCGCGACGGCTTTGGAGAGTATGCGACGACTGTCCTGTCTTGACGCGGACCGAGCAACGCGCGCCGAGCTTGGTATGCTTCCCCCGATGGGAAGTGAAGGCGAGCCGCTAAACCGAGGCTGACGACCCGGGTTGCCTCGTAGGCAGGTCGAGGCGATCACCAACTGGGCTCTCAATGAGCTGCGCTCTCGGTGTCGGTAAGGAGCTCAGTTCGCCGATTCTCCCATGGAGCGCTTGCTTTATGAGATCTCTCAATCCATCTCCTTCCCGGCCAGAGCGCCTGACCCCGGCGGACCTCGGACTGGCGTTGCTTGCGCTGGCATCCGGTGCCAGCGATGCCATTGCGTTTCTGACGCTTGGCAAAGTGTTTACGTCCGCAATGACCGGAAACATGGCGCTTCTTGGAATCTCTCTTAGCCAGGGTCACCTATCCGATGCGTTCCTGGGATTGTCGGCCCTCACGGGCTTTGTCGTCGGGGTCGCAACGGCGGCGGCGGTTTCTGAATACCGTGCCGGCACCGGTCTCGCAGGCGTGCTACGACCTCTGCTCGCTTTGGAAGCGGTGTACCTGATTTGCTTCGCGTTCATCTGGACTGCCGGCCGTCATCCTGCCGAGGGCGGCGCGGCGTTCGGACTCATCGTTTTATCTTCGGCGGCTATGGGCATCCAGAGCGTCGCGGCGCGTACGATCCATGCGCCCGGGATCAACACCATCGTATTCACCAGCACTTTGGTGAGCATCATTACATCGATTACGGGTGCGGTGGTCCGCCGCGCCCACCCGCTCGTCGGCTTCGCCACGTTGCGCCAGATCGGCATCTTTTTCACCTACGCGCTCGGAGCGATCGTTGCCGCGGTTCTGACACAGCATGAACTGGCCTGGGTTGCCTTCGTGCCACTTGTGTCGGTCCTTGGTGCATTCGCATGTTGTGAGTTCGACGCACGGCGGGATGGCAAAAAACGGTGAACTCGGCGTCGCTACCAAGTGCAACTCGGGCAGCGAGGCCGAATGCGTCGACGCGGCCCTGCACTCAAGCAGCAGAACGGTTGACCGCCCTCAACAGTGAACGAAGCGCAAACATTCAATCACGGAACCGGCGATCGCCGAGGCGACTCTTGAATTAGACGGCCGTCACGGGCGGAATTCTTGTGGCGCACAGCCGCTGAATCATCTTCGCTCGTAGTGGCGAACAGGCCTGTGAGGTAGCGCTTCACGTGTCCGTAGCATTCGCAGCTACGCCGCTCGAGTTCCTCTCGACTTAGGATCTGCACGTAGCCGCGTCGACAGGTCAACGCGCCCGCGGCCTCAAGGCGCCCTGCTACCAGCGTGACCGTGGTGCGTCGCACGCCAAGGGTCTGCGCCAGGCTGCTCTGCGTCAGAGGAACTCTGCTACTGTCGCCGCGATCGTGGACCTCAAGCAGCAATCGGCAGATGCGGGCCTCCACGGAGTGGGCGGCGTTGCAGAGCGCCGTCTGCTGTGATTGAGCCATCATGGCGCTATCGAAACGCGCAGCAAGGCATCGGATGGCGGGGCTCTGATCTAACACAAAACGGAAGGCTGAGGTCGACATTCGCGACGCTAGCCCGCCGATGTGCACTTCGGCGTCACAGGTCGCGGGCGCCCACGCTGCCGCTGCGAAGCCACCAACAATGCCATCTCGGCCGATCAGGATCACCCCGGCGCCAGGACCGTCCCGCAGCGACATCGTCATTACCACTAAACCTGAATGGGGAAAAATCACCTGCTCGACGCTCATACCGAGTTCGTGGAGCCGGTCGCCGACGCGTAGATCAAAACTCGTCAAATGTGACCGCAGCAATCCAAATTCCGACGGCGAAAGTGCAGAGAGGAAGGAGTTTTTGTCGTATGGCTGCAAGCCCATGGGTTCGCACTCTCTGCCTGACGCGCTGGCACAGTTATGCTCCGGCATCATTATATAGCACTGGGTGGCTTGGGCATAAGCAACATGACCCAGAGTAAGTTCCATTTCCGACAGTTTTAAATTTTTGAGTTTTCCAGGGCGGCCAAAATGAGCCGGGCGGGCCTGCGCGCAGGTTCGTTTCATCCTGTGGTCAACGCACAGGAGTTTGGCTGACGCCGCCGGGCAGCGTAGGCGCGATGGCAGTCGGTCACTTTGCCGGCTTCGCTATGCTCCTTGTTGGAGCAATCGTGTTCATCGCGATCCATTCGCGTAGGCCGCCCACCGCAGGGCCTTTGCGAGCGAGCGGTCCCAAAGGCGACGTGAGCGCCAATGGCTTCGAATTCGTCATTCCTCCCGGCCGGCTGCGTGATCGACGCGTCGGCAGGACGCTCCCGAAGAGTTGCCGCTGCCATGGCCTTGATGAAGGCAGCAGGTTGTGCGCATCGTGTAGGGGCAGCCTTTATCCTGCCATCCCGCCTGCGAAACGATGGGCAGCGGCCTATCGGCGGTGGGCGAAGCTGTGAAAATCGCGTTGGAGGTCGCTGCGCGATAAGCCTTTGCGGCAACGACTACGTCAGGAGGAGCGCAATGACACAGAAATATATCCGGGTCGAACGCAGAGGGCGCATCACCACCGTAACGATCTCGCGCCCCGAGGTGTTGAATGCGTTGCACACCGACGCACACTACGAATTGCACGAAGCCTTCGACGCCTTCGCAGCCGACCCTGAACAGTGGGTTGCGATTATCACCGGCGCTGGGGACAGAGCGTTCTGTGCCGGCCACGACCTGAAGCTGCAGGCGAGCGGCGGGCACCGCGGCACACCATCAACGGGCTTCGGTGGCCTGACGAAGCGCTTCGACCTCAGCAAACCCCTGATTGCGGCGGTCAACGGTGTGGCGATGGGGGGAGGTTTTGAAATCGCGCTCGCCTGCGATCTCATCGTAGCGTCCGAGACCGCCATTTTTGCCCTACCCGAGGTTCGGGTTGGCCTTGCGGCGCTTGCCGGGGGTCTTCACCGATTGCCGCGACAAATCGGGCTAAAGCGCGCCATGGGCATGATCCTTACAGCGCGACGGGTATCGGCGCAGGAGGGATTGGAATTTGGCTTCGTCAACGAGGTCGTCGCCCCTAACGATCTCATGCGGGCGGCCGAGCATTGGGCCAACACAATCTGCCAAAACAGTCCGATGTCAGTGCGTGCCTCGAAGGAGGCCGCGTTGAAGGGCCTCGAGGAACCGCTCGAGCAGGCGATCGCTAAGCAGGCAGATTATGCGGCCGTAAAGGCCATGGTGGCTTCGCAAGACTACGTCGAGGGCCCTCGGGCCTTTGCCGAAAAGCGGCCACCCCAATGGCTCGGGCGCTGAGGCTGCCGCCGGGTTGACCGCGATCCCGGTTGCGGTCACGGCGCAAAGCCTGCCACAAGACTAAGGACGATCCGCAACGGCACATGCTGGTTGATCCGCGCCGGTCGTCGAAATCGCAGCCGACGCTGGCAGACCAAGCCGCTGGCGTTCTGAGAGTCAAACCGGGTGACAAACAGGAGTTCGATTCCATGCAGCTTAATGATGTTGCCGTTGTGATTACCGGTGGTGGTTCGGGGCTCGGAGCCGCGACGGCCCGCGCCATGGCCGCTAAGCGAGCACGAGTCGCGGTCCTCGACGTTAGCAAGGAGAACGCCGGGGCGGTCGCCGGCGAGATCGAAGGGCTCGCACTCGTCGCGGACGTAACCGATGAGAATGCGGTCAAACAGGCACTCGAGTTGGCCGAGACGAAGCACGGACCCGCACGGGTCCTCATCAACTGCGCTGGGATCGGCGTCGCGATCCGCACTGTGAGCAAGAATGGACCGTTCCCCCTCGAGGCATTTACGCGGGTGATCAACGTCAATCTGATTGGCAGCTTCAATGTTCTGCGGCTCATGGCGGCGCGGCTTTCGACCTGTGAGCCAATCGGCGAGGAGCGCGGGGTTATTATCAACACGGCTAGCGTCGCCGCATTTGACGGGCAGATCGGACAGGCGGCCTACTCGGCCTCGAAGGGAGGTATTGTGGGCATGACCCTTCCGATTGCGCGCGATCTGGCTCAGAACTTGATCCGCGTGAATACGATCGCACCCGGTCTGTTTTTGACGCCGCTGCTCATGGGACTTTCGGAAGAGGCGCGCCGCAGTCTCGGTGCCCAGGTTCCACATCCGGCTCGGCTGGGCGATCCCAAGGAATATGCGGCGCTCGCCGTGCATATCGTTGAAAATCCCATGCTCAATGGCGAAACCATCCGGCTTGACGGTGCGATCCGCATGGCACCGCGTTGAGCTGCTTTGCCCGGTAGCGGCCGACAGGATCCTGTCAAGTTCAGAGAGGGCTTCTTGTGGATGACAGCGCGGCAGGCCCCAGGGGGTTGCGATTGTTAGGTGACGTCCGCTGCTCCTAGATGCAAGCGTGTGCACGTTCGGGTCGATTGCTAACGAAGCAGATAGCGGGCTCGCTGATACCCGTGCTCAAGCCGTTCTCTCTACCGACCTGTTCTATTCGCCGGCAGTGGGAAAGCCTTGACGCGAGCTGGAGTTGAGCGACCTGATGGGCTACACTGCTATTTTGGTCTTTCAGACCCAAGGAAGCTGCGAATGATCTCAAGACGCACAGCAATGAGCTATATGGTGGTCGGGACCGCGGCCATCGGCACTCTTTTCGCTGGGACGCAGGGTGTTCGGGCGGCAGCCGGCCGTGCCGCCTCGTTCGCCGCGATTGACGCCGACCGCGATAGCACGCTTGATCTTGATGAAGTCAAGAGGGCGGCAGGCGACTTATTCGACGAACTCGACGCTGATCACGATGGGACATTGACCAGGTCCGAACTGCGGCGGCGTCGATTGAGTAGAAGGGCCTTTGCGGCTGCCGACACCGACAAGGACGGCACGCTGAGCAAGGAAGAGTACCTGGCGCTCGTCGAGCGGCTGTTTAAGGCAGCTGATGTCGATCATGACGGGACCCTCAGCCCTGCGGAATTCAGGTCGGCCATCGCGTTGCGGCGACTGATCCACTAAACCAGCGTGATCGAGCGCATAGGTTTTGACCCATTGCGCCTGCGGCGCCCAATTAGGAGCGGCTCGCAGGGGATTTTTGGCCTGCCGTTCGTTCTCTTGACGATCCGGTCATAGTGCCGCTCACGCCGCGCTGGATGCAGCGATTGAGGTCACAATGTATCGATGAGCCTCCTCGCCAAACATCGGCCTGCCGAACAGAAACCCCTGTGCCGCGTCACAGCCAAGCTCTCTTAAAACTTCTGCTTGGTCGAGGGTTTCCACCCTCTCGGCAACCGTTGGCGTACCAATGGCAGAGCACAGTTTTAGCACCCCACTCAGCAGAGCTCTGCTCTCTTGCGAGTACACGATATTGTCCACCAGAGTGCCGTCGATCTTAATGGCGTCGAAGACCATCTCTCGCAAATAGCCGATCCATGAGTGCCCCGCGCCAAAATCGTCAAGGACAATCCTCATCCCGGCGGCTCGAAGTTGTTGGATCGTATATCGTGCCGTATCAAAATCGGCGAGGAGCGCCGTCTCGGTGATCTCAATCGAAAGCCGACCCGGTTCAAAATAGTGCCCCGCCATAATGCTCAAGAGCCGCAATGGTGTCGTCGACGAGCAGAGCTGCAGCGCGCTGAGGTTGAATGATAAGGTTATTTCCTTCGGCCATTTGGCGGCTTGCACGATTGCTTTTTCAAATAACACGTCCCCTACATCCGCAACAAAGCCGGCCTGCTCGGCGAGCGGAATAAATTCGTCTGGTGGAATATTGCCGTGGGTTTCACTATTCCAGCGCGCGAGCGCTTCAAACGATGCGAGCCGAGGCCCCTGCAGATTGACGATCGGTTGAAATACCATGGCCAGATCCGCGTGCACTTCGGGACTCTGCAGCATTTGTTCAATTTCAGCTTTTCTGCGCAAGTGATTTTCGATTGTATTGGAAAATAGACTGACTCCGTTCCGACCATTGCGTTTGGTGTTATAGAGGGCCATGTCCGCATGTTCCAGTAGGCGACTGGCATCGCGCCCGCCATCTGGGAACAGCGCTACCCCGCAAGACGCAGACAAGCGGATCGTTACGTGCTCAAAACTAAAGGGCTTTGCAAGATCATCGCAGATAGTGGTGGCGGCTTCGCACGCCACTTGCGCAGAATCGGCATGTGGCAGAATGATTGAGAATTCGTCCCCACCGAGGCGTGCCACAATCGATTGGCGTCCGGCGGCTGCCGAGAGCCGATGCGCGACTTCAACCAGCAGAAGGTCGCCGATAGCGTGACCAAAGGCATCATTAATCGGCTTGAACCCGTCGAGATCGAGCATCGCGACCGCAAAGGTGCTCCCCTTTGCTGCATGCGCTTCGATCGTTCGATCAAGCGTATTTAAGAATCCGCGGCGATTGGGGAGCTTTGTGAGCGTATCCGTCTCGGCCATTTCATTGGCCTTCGCTTTTTCTTCAAGCGCAACCGCTTCAGCAATTCTGCTCCGCTCGCGACGTGCTGCCATCTTGACTCGCGAGGTTACAAGTTGGACCAAACGGTGACGGTATGTAGTGAGCATGATCATGAGAAGCAGGGTCATTATCAACAAATCACAAGCTAGGTAAGCCAACAGCGGATCATTTGACAAAAGCAGCTTAAAAAAGATCGGCAAAACCGATGCCAACAACATGAGCCTTGCACTCGCAAAGCTGGCGAGGCAGTAGGTACATACCGCCACCGCTAGATAGTCGAGCAAGACAACGATAACGCGCGATTCGGGGTCGAGGTAATCAAACAACAATGCCGCCCATAGGCAGCATCCGAAGCTCAGCACCACCGACAGCATACGAACGCGAGAAAGATATTTCAAAGCACTCTCGGTGGTCGTGGGTTTGCGACCTAACTTCCAATGAAAGAGGCCGGTAAATGCCGCCACGGCAAAACATCCTGGTGCCCCAACTCGGAACGCCCACGGAACCGCCATCGGCAACGCACACGCAATGGTCAAATTATTTACGATTAAGACAACATAGAAAATCGGAACTTGTCTAAATAGAATTCGTAACTGTTCGGTCAGCATTGCGCGCGAGATTGACGCACGGGTATCGCCGCTCGTTAACCAGCTCAGAATTGGTGGCTGCCGCATTGGAAGTTTCCAGTGAAACCATAGCTTTTAACAGCGAATGCGTTAAATAAATTGGCGATATTGAGATTCCTAAATTCAGCCCCCGTGTTGAGGTTAGGTAGCTGTTAAAATGGTTGGATGCGATCGGCTTTAGGTGTTACAGAACATGCGCCTCGGGCAACCGGCCCCAAGGATCCCGAAAGCGCGACAAGACCCTTCGGCCGACTGGGACGCGATGAGGCCCGGCCAGCGCGTTTGATCGGATCCGGGTGTTGATACGCAGTGGAGCTGCATCCGACGGGCCGTGGCGAGGTTGGCCGGGTGCAAGATCGCGCATGTGCAAACCGCGGACTTTCGCAACCTGCGTCAACCGCGTTTGAGGAACCAGCACATTCAAGACCACAAGTGCCGCAACGCCAAGGAAGGCGAGCTCGACCGACAGGGTCGACAGCTCGTCCGTATAAAAGACGGCAATGACGATGATCGCCAGCAAGTCATCAGTGATGGCTAGTGCAAGCAGAAACGCCTTCAGGGGAGCGGGAGCTGCGCGTCCAAGCACAGCACAGATTCCGACAACGAACGCGATGTCCGTTGTGGACGGTATGGCCCAACCATGGAGCACCTGCGGAGCGTTCCAATTGATGGCTGCGTAGATGCGCGTCGGAACGAGAAATCCACCGACCGCGCCGACGATGGGCAGCAACGACTGGCGAGCGAACCTTGCAGCACCTCACGTTTGATCTCCTATCCCACCAGGAGAAAAAACAATGCCATCAGCCCGTCGTTGATCCAATGTTCGAGATTTTCGTGAGTACGGCCGGCCCGACCCGGACTTCGCCGACGTGTCGAGAAGCGCAGCGTATTGTAGACCGAATGGTGTATTGGCGGCCGCAAGGGCCGCCAAGGTAGCCACACCGAGTGCGATCCCGCCGAATGGATTCACTGTGGTTGGATTGATGCTCGGCAGACATGGCGCTTCCCCTCCCTCCATGGCGATCTCGCCGAGCCACTCACGGTCCGCGGAACTCTGCGCGCCCAGTCCCCATTGACTAGCTTACGCCGCGCAGGCGGTGTGTGCACCCGCTTAGAGGCAAGCGTCCGGGGGAGTTGCAACCGGCATAGCGCGTGGTGGATTGACGATCCGAATCTCTGCCAGCCCGCACAGTCAAACACCAGCCGCCGTGCCCGCTAGCAAATGCGGTCGTCGTGAGCCCGGCGGATTGGGGCCCTAAAGGCAAGCCGATCCTCTGCTATTGCGGATCACCATGGCCGGATAAGACTTGCGCCGAGCCGCCCAATGCGTTGCGGAAGGCCGCATCGAAGGTAACGCCACGAATCTGCCAACGATGCACGCCGCCTGACGCGGCAAGCAACCACGCGGCGACCCAACCGAGTTCCTGCTCGTCCCAGATCAGCTGACCGGCAAGAGCGACGTCGGCTCCCAGGGCACGGGCGATTGGGGTTGGATCGCCAGTTAGATCCTCCCATGCGATGCCATGCGCCGCCCGCTCCTGTGTGCTTGGTATAAGAATGGGAATGCCGCGTTTTTCCGCGGCAGCGACCAGGGACTCGTTAGGTCCGGTATAGTTGCCGTCACGGGTCAACACAAATTTCCCCGCCGCCTGCTTCATACCGACCAACACCAAGACACGCGGTCGCGGCGTCGTCCACGGCGTCACGCCGAGGGACCTCAACGCTGCGTCGATCTTATCACGATCGAAGTGCACGATGAGGTCGTAGGGGCGATCACGGGTGCCTTGCTCGTCGTGGGTCGCAAGTCCGGCCATTCGGTCATGATAGTCAAAGGACGCGACGAAGGTTTGCGCCTGGGCTTGGAGGAGCCCAAGGCGCGGATCATCGGTCAGCCGAGGATCACCGGAGACCTTGATCAATACATCCTCTAAGCAAAGCGGGAAGCCGCGCAGGCGGTTTTCCTCACCACGTCCGGTAACGATCGTGCGTGCCTGATATAGATTATCAGTGGTCTCCGCCCCGATACCCGAACTGGGCGGCAGAACGCCAAGCCCGATAAATAGCGCCCCGCAGACGCTGATCAGGGCTCGCCATCTCCCTTGGCTTTGTCCCACATCTGCCTCCCAACAGCGGCCCACGACGCGCGATCCTAGGTGTCGATCAACACTCCCGGATTGAGCAACGTTTGCGGGTCCATCGCGTGCTTGGCTGCCTTGAGGGCAGCAGCGAACAGCGGCGGGCGCTGGCGGTCGTACCAGGGCCTATGGTCGCGCCCGACGGCATGGTGGTGGGTCACAGTGCCGCCATTTTCAATCACCGCATTCAGCCCGGACGACTTGATCATCGACCATTGCTCCTTAAGGTGCCCGTGCCGACCTGCCGCATGGAACGTGAAATATGGCGCCGGCCCGTCCGGATAGACGTGCGTGCAGCGGCACGTCACCTGCCCGTCACGCCCGGTTGCTTCCTTGATGGCCTGCTCGGTCGCCGACTTCACTCGATCATGGAAGGTCTCGAACCGTTCCCAGGTAATCGCGGTCTCAAAGGTATCGTTGATGATCGCCAACTCAATCGTGCGCTCGCGGGCGTAAGGCATACGAATGAAGGCGGTACGCCAAGCGCCGGCCGCCCCCTCTCGGTGCGCGTCAGGTCGCTCGACCGGCTCTGGCTCGCCGCCATGGTCGCCACAGCATTCGAGCGCCCGCGAGATCCACGGCTCGACCGCATGATCACCTGACTCGAAAGCGAGCACCATGATGGCGCGCCGCTGGTCTCCGGCGCCGGTATTGAACGCCTCCTGAGGATCGAGAATCCGGCAATTCGCCGGATACAGACCCGCCTGCGAGACCGCCCGCAAGGCGCGCGCCGCGGCGAAGAAATCCTTAAACCGGATGGCCCCGCCCGCGCGAAACCGTGGCCGATCCTGCAACCGCATCCAGGCCTGAGTGATGATACCCAGGATGCCCTCCGAGCCGATGATCAATCGGTCGGGGCTGGGGCCAGCCCCTGACCCAGGAAGACGACGTGTCTCGAGCATGCCCTTCGGGGTGACGAGGCGCAGCGATTCCACGAGTTCGTCGATATGCGTGTAGAGGGTGGCAAAATGCCCGCCCGAGCGGGTCGCGATCCAGCCTCCGAGCGTCGAACATTCAAAGCTTTGGGGAAAATGGCGTAAGGTAAGACCGTGCGGCTTGAGCTGGGCCTCTAGTCCTGGTCCGAACGCGCCGGCCTCGATGCATGCCGCACGCGAAGTCGCGTCGACCTCCAGCAGGCGTCCCATGTGGCGCAGATCGATGGTCACGGCCCCTTTGTGCCGGCTGGCGTCGACGCACGGTGCGACACCACCGACCACGCTCGATCCGCCGCCGAAGGGAGTTACGCTTGATTGAGCCGCGCCGGCCCAATCGAGCACCGCCGTCACCTCCGCCTCGTTGCGCGGATAAGCGACCACGTCCGGTGCATTGGCATAGTCACCGAGTAAACCACCGACATAATCGGGGAACGACTTGCCGTACGTGTGCGCGACCCTGTCGTAGTGGTCTGTCGCACAGAACGCGGCAAGGGAAGCGGGAGGATGAAGGCGCGGCGGTCTGAGGGCAATGTCCTCAAGGCGCGGCGGTTTTGCGGGGGGCTGTTGCGGCGCACCAAAGCGTTGTGCGAGGCGGCCGAGCACATCCCTTTCTTCCTCGGCAGACAGACCCTCCCCTTCCCGACCCCACCCGAAATGCTTGAGCCGCGCCTGCGCCATCGACGTCCTCCCTGCGTGTTCTCGTTCGCTGTCCGGTCGGTCAGGCCGCAAGCATAGCGGGCAATCGTGGTAGGGAGAATTCAGGCAGGAATGAATGGTCGAGGGGTGGCATCACGGGCGCGTGATCACCGGCATGATCGCGCGCCGCAGATGAATGTTATCGCGTCAGGGTCTCGAGTTCGGGGAAGGGAACATAAGTCGCAGCGGCGCACTGCTCCTTGCCTTCTTTGAAGGCATCGAGCTTGCCCTGCACGAACACCACGAGATGGTCCCGGGACGCCCCCAAATCGCCACTGCCAGCCTTTGCTCGGTAACGCACGCAGGAGACATAGCGTTGACCCAATCCCATGGATTTGAGCACTGGCTCGGAAATGGCGGCTTCTCTAAGACCGGTGGGATCGTTTAAGTAGGTCCGCAGATAGGCAACAATCTCGGCCCGATAGGCCCGCGGATACAGGTTCTTGGCCTCCCACTCGGCCTTACGGACCTCGGCGGAGACCTCATAATTGTCGCTCGCGCAGGCACTCATCGTGACGCCCAGTGCCAGAAGGCTCAGCAGCCGCAAAACACCCCCTCCTCCCGTCACCGGCGCAACCATAACGGTACGGCTTTGCTGTTGCTAGCGGGTTTGTCCGGCCCAACTTGCTGCTCTCGATTGCTTGCCCAGCCGACGCCCCAGGGCCCATGATTGGGGCAGGACATTGTCACCGCCA
>Ga0126379_10002195_pt1 | contig 12350 bp, 12 predicted proteins | sample PanSoiMetPlot_24_FD_92640 | JGI IMG/M metagenome (GOLD analysis project Ga0126379, IMG submission 92640) | Tropical forest soil microbial communities from Panama - MetaG Plot_24 | ecosystem: Environmental > Terrestrial > Soil > Tropical forest > Bulk soil | place: Panama | collected 2016-02-17
GCGCCCGAGCGGGGTGAACTGGATCTTCCGACGAGATTCGCCGGAGAGCAAGCTCGACGTAGCAATCGATTTGCGCACGCTGTCTCTAACCGCTCGGGGGACGACTCCATACCAGCGCATCCAGCACTGATTACACAGCGTGGCTCCATAGCGGGCATAGCCGCCGAATAATTCGTCACTCCCCTCGCCCGTCAGCACGACCTTCACCTGCTCCGACGCCAGGCGCGACACGTAATACAGCGAGACGCTGGAGGGCCATGCGATCGGTTCATCCTCGTGCCACACCAGGCTCGGGAGAGTATTGAAACTCCGCCATTCCGATGCGCACTTCATGATGTTCCGTGCCGATATGTTGAGCGACGCGCCGGGCGAACGAAAGCTCGCTGAATTTCTCCTCGCCATATCCGACGGCGAACGTCTTGACGGGACCCGGAGTAATTCGCTTCATCAGCGCGGCGATGGCGCTGGAATCGACGCCGCTGCTTAAGAACATTCCCAGCGGCACGTCGCTCATTAGCCGCATGCGAACGGTCTCTTCCAATCGCCTGCGGCATTCTTGAATCCAATCTGCTTCGTCGTGAGGTTCTTCCGGCTGAGGCGCGGGAACCTCCCAATACTGGCGGATTTCAAAGCGCGGCGGCTCCGCCCCTTGACCCAGATCGAGCCGCAGCCAATGGCCCGGCATCAACTTGCGAATTCCGCGAAATAGCGTTCGCTCGCCGATTGTATAACCGAAAGCCAGATATTCCGAAAGCAACAAATCTTCGAAATGCGGCGAGATCGAGGGGTGCTCCAGCAGCGCCTTGATTTCCGAAGCAAAGGCGAATAGTTTGCCGTCCCAATAGTAATAAAAGGGCTTGATGCCGAGACGGTCCCGCGCGCAAAATAGCGTCCGTTGCGGCTTGTCCCAAAGAGCAAAGGCGAACATGCCGCGGAACTGTTCTACGCTCGCGGGACCGTGCTGTTCAAAGGAATGAAGGATGGTTTCCGTATCGCAGTGAGTGCGGTAGCGGTGGCCCGCCGCCTCCAGCAGCGGCCGCAACGACGCATGATTACAGATCTCGCCGTTGTAGACGATCCACAGCGTCTCGTCTTCATTGGCCATGGGCTGGCTGCCCAAAGAAAGATCGATGATGCTTAACCGGCGATGGCCAAGGACCGCGTACAAGTCGCGGTAGAACCCGGATCCGTCCGGCCCGCGATGGCGGATCACGTCCGCCATTCTCTCGATGTGCGGCCCGGTATCAGCCTCGGCCTCGCCTGACACATTCACATGACCAGCGATTCCACACATAGGGTCTAGCGTGCAGCCGCTGCGCGGGGCGCGCCGCGACGTTCGGCCAGGCTTCGCACGATTCCTTCGAAATCATCCACCACCCGCGCCCAGCTATATTTCTCTTCCACCAGGCGACGCGCGGCGCCTCCGAGACTCCGTCTGAGGTCCGGATCGCGAAGCAACCGCACACACTGGCGGGCGAATTCTTGCGGCGTTTCCGCGAGCAGAATGTTCTTCTCATGCTGGACCGGCAACCCCTCGGCGCCGATGGATGTCGACACGATCGCCTTTCCGCTGGCGATCGCTTCAAATACTTTCAGCCTGGTTCCACTTCCGCTCCGCATGGGAGTGATTTAGACGGAGGCTCTATTCAAATATGGCCGGATGTCATCCACTCTGCCCGTGATGTGGAGACTTGGAATCGCGCGTTCCAGCGCACGCACGGAAGAAATGGGATTTCTTCCCACAACCCACGTCACCACGTCCGGATATTCGTTCCGTATCAGGGGCAAAATATCGCGCGAATACCAGTCGATGGCGTCCTCGTTGGGCGCCCAGTCCATAGCGCCCGTGAACACGAGATGGCCAGCTTGTTCAGCCTCCGGCGCTGGGCTGAAATACTCGGAATCGACGCCGGTGCCGATGGCGCTGATCGCGGACAGGTGGACATAGCGGGCAAAGGATTCCTTATTCCTTTCGGAGACCGCCACAACATAATCGGCCGCCATGATGTATCGCTTTTCATCGCGAGTTAGCGCCTTCCACTCCAGATAACTGGCGATCTTCCACATCCAGCTCCGGGCGACCTTACGATGCCGGTCCCACACCTCCGCTTCCACGTTATGCATGAACAGAACAATCGGGGTTTTTACCGCGCCAATCCAAGAGGCCGGCCGGATGGATGAAATCGCAAACGATCGTATCGAACGTCTCCCTTTGGAAAAGCGATGCGATGGCGCGTCTCAGCTCTGGCCGGTAGTTCTTCTGAATCGAGTACGCATGTTCGGAGAACAAGAGCTTCGCGTAATTCCAGACTCCGTCGATGGTGAACGATTTGGGGAGGTCCAGCGGCACAAGGACCAGGCTGGCGAACAGAGGCGCAAGCGTTGGATGTTGGTCGCGGGCCTGCCGCGGATAGTACGTGACCAGCGTAACTTCGTGCCGGCGCGCGAGCTCTTTCACTATTTGAAAGCTGCGAATGCGGCCTCCGAAATCCGGAGGGACCAAACCGCCCGCCTTGATCCACAAATTCTCATGAAGACACCGCGCCTAGCGCGCTGTTCTGTAGATGCGCGCATCGGTTTGGCTATTTCAGATACTTGTCAAACCACGCGAGCTCTTCGTACAGCACGTGCTCCATCGACTCCTTCCCCCGATAGCCATGGGCTTCGGAGGGAAGCATCACCAGCCGCACCGTTCCTCCGTTGCCGCGAATGGCGGAGTACAGGCGCTCGGATTGAATTGGAAAAGTGCCCGTGTTGTCGTCGGCCTCTCCGTGAATCAGAAGAATCGGCGTCTTGATTTTGTCGGCGAACCAAAACGGCGACATGGTGGTGTAAACTTCCGGCGCTTCCCAAAACGTTCGCCGCTCGCTTTGGAACCCGAAGGGAGTGAGCGTCCGGTTGTAAGCGCCGCTCTCCGCCACGCCCGCGCGGAACAGCTTGGAATGCGCCAGGAGATTAGCCGTCATAAACGCCCCATAGCTGTGACCGAATACGCCGATTCGGTCGCGATCCACGACGCCCATCTCCACGGCTTTGTTGACGGCCGCCTGGGCGTCCATCAGGAGTTGATCGACGTAAGTGTTATTCACGGTATCGGCATCGCCCACGATGGGCATGGCTGTGTTGTCGATCAGCGCGTATCCATGCAACACGACAAGCTGGTGATAATTGAGCTCCGGAAAAGCCTGCGCGGCATGACCCGTGACTTGGCCTGCTGTGTCCGCGTCGCTGAATTCGTACGGATAGGCCCACACGATAGCAGGAAGCCGCTTGCCGGGCTGGTAATCGGGCGGAAGATATAGAGTGAAAGAAAGCGGAACGCCATCGGCGCGCTTATAGATGACCAGTTGCTTCTTCACGCCCGCGGCTTGTGGAGCCGGATTCGCAAAACGCGTGAGCGGCGTAAGCGTGGAACCGGCGCGAATGAAATAGTTGGGCGGATCTGTAGGGCTCTCCCGCCGCGTGAGCAGCCGCGAGCCGGTATCGTCGAGCACGTCCACGACCTCCTCGAAGCCTGAGGAGGAGTGAAACAGCCGCTCCGCCTTTCCCGTGGCCAGATTAAAGCGGTCCAAAAAGGGCTGGTCTCCGGAAGGCGAAGCACCTTGCCCGAAGAGATAGATATCGTCACCCTGTTGCAGAGGCTGGCGGCGGCCATCCGGCGATACCTTCATCACCGGCGCTCCGGGGTCGTGATAGGCGTCGCGCTCGTTGCGGCGGACAATCACCTTCGCCGCTGAGCCTGGATTTTCCAGATCGATTTCCAGCATTCGCTCGATGCGCCGCACGCGTTCATAATCCTGAACCAGCGCTTTTCCTCCGGCCAGCGCCGTAAGTCCGCGGAACCGCTCCTCCGTTTCGAAAACCTCATGAGGCTGCCCGCTGAAAGGAGCTGCCAGCGACACGATCTTGTCGCGATGCGGAACCTTCTCTTTCGGATTGCCGCCATCCAGCGCCTCTACCCAAACCAGAGTCGCAGGTTTATCCGGAAGCCACTGATAGGAGCGCGGGCCGGTGCGCACGCCGGCCAAGGGAATGTGCTCGGCCATCGGCAGGCTCGCGACCTTGAATTCCGCTTTCGCGTTGCGGTCCCACACCTCAATCTCTTGGGGGAACAAATTCGCCGGAAGCTGATACGAATACGGCTTGTGCAGACGCGCGGTCAAAAAATGCTGGCCATCGGGCGACGACTGAAGCGTCGTAAAGATTCCAGGCTTGCCGAAGGGCGCGATTTTTCCGCTCGCCGCGTCGACATACGCCAATTGCGCGGTCGCATAGTAATCGAACAGATCCTCGTCGTGAGGCGCGCTCAGAAGGTCTTCATAGGTTGGGGACGGCCCGGCGTTGCCCAGGCTTTCCTGCACGTGCGGGCCTTTGGGAAGGGCCGGCTCGGTCGGGGGCGCGCCACGATCGGAAGGCACAAGGCTCACGATCAGAGTGCGGTTGTCGCCCAGCCACTGAACCGTTGGGGCGCCGACGCCAACGCGTGCAGCGTTGACGTGCCCAGTGAGCCGGCGCGCAGCTCCCGTCACCGAGCCCGCGACCCATAACTCAACCTCGTGCGCCGTGACGTTGGTGAAGGCGAACTGCTTGCCATCGTGGCTCCATACCGGCGCGCTCGCTTTCGCCCCCATCGGCAATGCGATTCGGATATCTTCACCGCCCGGCAGCCGCTTCAGCGTGTAGGAGACATAGTACGGCGCGAGATGCAACGCATTTGTATTCGCGTCGATGCGAATGCCGGCCAGCCGCAGCATCGGCTGCGCCACTTCGGCCACCGGAGGATAGCGCACCGCCTGCATGAAGATGGCGTAGGCATGCTGCGGGCTTACCGACACGGCCGGCGTGGGCAGCGCATTCAGCGCTTCTACTACGGCCTTCGGCGGTTGACGGTATGGGAAGTCCTCGGCGTTAACCAGCGCGGAGAAGACTAGGACAACAGCGAGCGGATACAGGCGGCCCATGAGCAATTGTATCCGAATCCTCGCTGGACCGGGGCAGGCGTTCGGTTCTTGCCGCCCTTGTGTTCCGAATGATCTTCCGCATCGCCCCACCTCTCTACTTCCCACTAGACTTCGGCCACAACACCCCCTGATCCGCTTTCGTTACGGAAGCAAGTCCTTTGTAAATGAACTTCTGGACCCGCTGGCCGCGGTAAGTTTCGGTAGTGTAGATGTTGCCTTTGGAATCGGTGGCGATGCTGTGGACGCCATAGAATTCGCCCGGCTGCCGCCCGCCTTCGCCGAACGTCGTCAACACTTCCAGCGAGTTGCGATCGACGATGTGAACGCGGTCGTTTTCGCCGTCCGCAAGATAAATGTATTTCTGTTGCGGGTCTTTCGAAAAAGCGATGTCCCAAGCGGAACCCGACCCTAGCGTCTGCTTTTCATAAAAAGCCTCTTTGACGAAGGTTCCATCGGGTTTGAACACCTGGATGCGGTCGTTCACCCGGTCGCAAACGTAGAGCAAGCGATCCACCGAAAGGTCCGCGCAATGGACGGGATTGCGAAACTGCTGCGCGGGCGGAGCGCTGGGGTCGTAGCGGCCCTGATCGACGTCGTCGGGCTTGTGCCCGTACGCGCCCCAATGACGCTTGTATTTTCCGGTTTCTGCGTCGAACACAATCACACGATGATTTCCGTAGCCATCGGCGATATAGGCTTCGTTGGTTTGCGCATCTACGAAAATTTTGGCGGGCCGTCGCAGATTCTCGGCGTCGTTGCTGCCCTTGCTGCGTCCCGGCTTGCCGATCTGCATCAGGAATTTTCCATCCTGCGTGAATTTCAGCACCATGTTGTCGTTGTAGGGCTCCAGCCCTCCCACTTGGCCCTCGTCGTCGCCGCCTTTTGCTTTCCCCGCTTGTTTGCCGCGGCCGCCTGCACCTCCGGCCGGCACGCCGCTGTTGCCGCCGATCCACACGTTGCCTTTGTAGTCGACCGTGATTCCGTGGTTCGATTCCGGCCAGTCATAGCCGTTGCCGGGACCGCCCCAGCTCCGCAGTAAATTGCCCTGTTGGTCGAACTCGAGCACGGGCGGCGCGGGCGCGCAGCATTGCGCCGTCTTAGGATTGGTGGTGGCGTGCACTTCGCCCGCCTCAAGCGAGCCGGCGCGATGAATGATCCAAACGTGGTCCTGCGCGTCGACAGAAACCCCGATGGTCTGACCCAAGATCCAGTGGTTAGGCAGCGGTTTGGGCCACAGCGGGTCCACTTCGAATCTTGGAGCCGAAACCGTCGCGGCGTGCGCCACGCTCCTCTTTTCCAGAAAAGCGGACGCCCCGCCCAGCACAACCATCACACCCACAACGCCGGCGGCAGCGCAATGCGCGCGTTTCATATGAGCACCTCCTGGTCGGAGGCATATTACTACACGGGGGTGCGGATGTCACTCTCGGGCCACGCCGGGCGCTCTACTGGGGCAACGTGCCGCCGTTCCGCGGCGACCAATGGGTAAATCAGCCCCGCTAGTACGGCTCCCACGATCGGGGCCAGCCAGAATAGCCAAAGTTGCTGCAACGCCCAGCCGCCCGCGAAGAATGCCGGACCTGTGCTACGCGCCGGATTCACCGAAGCATTCGTCACCGGAATCGCGACCAAGTTGGCCAGAGTCAGTCCCAGGCCGATGGCGATGGCCGCAAAGCCCTGCGGCGCGCGCCGGTCTGTCGCGCCCAGAATGATCATGAGGAACATAAACGTCACCACGATTTCGACCAACAGGGACGCCCCCAGCGAATATCCGCCCGGGGAGTGCTCGCTAAAGCCATTCGTCGCGAAACCGCCCGCTTCGAACCCAGGCTTGCCGCTGGCGATCACGTAGAGCACAGCCGCGCCTGCGATCGCGCCCAATACCTGCGCGATCACGTATTGCAGCATCTCGGATGCCGGAAATCGCTTTCCCACAACCAATCCCACTGTGACGGCCGGGTTCACGTGGCCTCCCGAAATGTGGCCGATTGCGTAAACCATCGTGAGCACGGTCAGTCCGAAAGCCAGAGCCACGCCCAGGAAGCCGATTCCGAGATTGGGGAATGCGGCGGCCAGAACCGCGGCGCCGCAACCGCCAAAAACCAGCCAGAACGTTCCTATGAATTCTGCGCCCATTCTCCTGCCCAAAGGCATCATAAGGACCTCCACTCGACCACCGCCCATGGAGAGTGGGCTTCAGCCCATTCGAGGCCTTAGCCTCGCTTCCGGAGCGGTAATGATAACCGTCTGATAGATGCAGCGCGGAAAGCGCAGATCGATTAAATTCACTCGCGGCGCAAGGTAACGATAGCTTGAGCTTCGGCCGATTTACCCTCTCCCACGGGACCCACGCGCTCGGCAGTCTTGAACTTCACGGAAACGCGATCCAATTCGATCGCCAGAGTGCGGGCCAGCGCCTCGCGAATGGGCAAACGGTGGTCTTTGAGCTTCGGCGTTTCCAGAATCACCGTCGAATCGACGTTTACGATAGTAAATCCTCGCTCACGCGCCAGCCGCGCGGCGTGCGCCAGAAATTGCGCGCTATTCGCGCCCTTCCATTGGGGATCGGAGTCCGGAAAATGCATGCCGATATCGCCCAGCGCGGCGGCTCCCAGTAAAGCGTCGGTAATCGCGTGGGAAAGAATATCGGCATCGGAGTGGCCTTCGAGCCCCACGCCGCTCGGAATTTTTACGCCGCCCAAAATCAGAGGACGATTGGGCGCGAGGCGATGAACATCCCAGCCGAGCCCGGTGCGGACCTCCCTCACGAGGCCGTCCGGCGCGCCAGCTCTTCTGAAAGGAGCAGCCGCGCCAAATCCATGTCGGAAGGCTTGGTGATTTTGATGTTCCGGTCGCTGCCCTGCACCACGCTCACTTCCACTTGCTCCAGCCGCTCCACCAGGCTGGATTCATCGGTCGCGGTGAACGCGTCGCTGCGCGCGGCTTCGAAGGCGCGCTTCAGCAAATCGAACTGGAACACCTGCGGAGTTTGCGCCAGCACCAGATGCTCCCGCGGCAGCGTGGAGCGGATCTTGTTCTTGTGGACCTTTTTCACCGTATCCACCGGAACGATGCCCACGATCGCCGCGCCTGTCGCCGCCGCCTCCGCGATCACTCTATCTACCAGTTCGGAATCGATGAACGGCCGCACCGCGTCGTGCACCGCCACCAAGGCCGTGTCGGGACTGAGCGTCGCCAGCGCATTTTCCACCGATTGCTGGCGCGTTTCGCCGCCTTCCACCACGCGCACGGGTTTAGGCGGATGCTCCTGGTGAATCAGTCCGCGCGCCCAATCCATGTCTTCCGCCCGCAACGCCACCACGATCTCCGACACAGCCGCGCTTAAAAAAAACTTGCGGATGGTGTGGATCAGAATCGGCGCGCCCTCCAACAGCATGAACTGCTTGCGGCTCACGCCTGACTTCTCCCGTCCCATCCGCGTTCCCAAACCAGCAGCGGGAAGTATGACGGAGACTTTCATGGGTGAACTACCGATTGTACACTCCGGTGCCCCGAGGGAGGGCGGGCTTGAGCCCGGCGCGAGGCTTCAGCCTCGCTCAAGCCGCTCCAAATACGCCCTTCCACTTGCGCATCACCAGCTCCGCCAGGCTCAACGCCACAGCCAGCCCTAGCAATCCAGGCCACAGTTGCAGATTGGTCGCGAGCGAGCGCAGGCCCGGATCGAAGACCGCGCGAGGATCGGGTTCGTAACGGCCGCCGGTGAATTCGGCCACTTGCTTCAATAGCGCGTTGTTGGAGCCGTAGCTCTCCATCTCCGCCTCGGGGCGGTACAACCCGGCCTCCGGAAACGCGCGCGACTCTTCGAGCGGCCGCACGCGGAACAAACCTTGCCTCGATCCGATCGGCAAGCGGCCGCGGAAAGTTCCCGCTGCGACTTTCTTCACTGGAATAGGCTTCTGGAAACCGTCCGGGCCAAACACGAAAATCTCCGGGATTTTCGCCGGCTCCTCCACGTCGGGTCCCAGCCGGTAATCCACTACCAGTTCGCTGTCGGCGCTATCGAACTGCACCACGGCTTCGCCCACCGACGAATGCGGCAAAAGATCGCGCGCGACGTTGGTCCAGAATTTGTCGTAGCCTTTCCACGCCACCCAGTCCGAAGCCCAGCGTGTTTTCGCATCGGAAGTGAACACCGCCGAGCGCCCCAACCCGTACTGCCAACGCGCCAGGAGCGGTTCTTTGCGGTCGATTTGCAGAATAGTCTCCGCCGTAGGCTTGGCGATAAATCGCACGTAGCCCTTCAGCGCAGGTGCCGTCTCCATCGCGACGCCGTCCAAAATCTCCGCGCGCTTGATAACTTCGGGAGCCATCTGCTTTTCCACGGCGGTGGATCCGGTGTGCTCCAGCACGTCGCGCAGCAGAATCTGCTCCAAGCCCTGCGGCTCGTTGAGGAAATACGACTTCCCGCCCGCAAACTGTGCGATCTTCTCCAAATATGCGCGATTGACGTCCTGCCCCAGCCCCACCGTGGAGATCGTCACTTTGCGATTACTGGCCGCGCGCGCGGTATCGAAACTATCGCCCTCTTCGGAAATTCCGTCTGTCAGCAGCACGATGTGCTTGTAGGTGGCGAAAACGGGCATAATACGCTGAAACGCCTCTGCCAGCGCCGGCGCGATTTGCGTTCCGCCGTCGGGCCGGATTCCGGCGATCATCCGCTTGATGGCCGCGCGGTCCGCTGCCTTCCGGATCGTCACCGCCCATTCGAAGCTGTTGTCGAAAATGAGAACGCCCACGGTGTCGATGGGCCGCAGATTCTCCACCACTCCGGAAGCCGCGGCGCGAGCCAGCTCGATTTTGCGCCCTTCCATCGATGACGATTTATCGATGATCAACACTACAGCCGTGCCTTCGGGCGAGCGCGGCGGCGCCAGCGTTGCCGGAAGCGCTCGGTTCAGCGCGTCCTCCTGGTTCTTGTCCTTCTCTACATAAACGCTGTGTTCGCCCGCGATCACCAAAACGCCGCCGCCCTCTTTTTCGTACTTCTCCATGCTCTCCTTGAAGGCGGTAGGCGTTCCTTCCAGGTCCCAGTTGTTGAGAATCACCAATTGATAGTCTTTTAAGCGGAGCTGCGAAATGCCGCGCGCCCTTTCCACTTCAAACTGCGCCGCCCCGAGCGTTTGGGGCAAGTGCGAGTCGAGATTCGTAGGATCGTCGGAGATATACAGCGCCTTGGGTCGGCGCAGCATCACAGCCTGCTCGAAGTGCGCGTCGCCACCGTCTTCAGAGTGAATCGAAATCGATAGATCCAGCGCGCCGGGAGTGTTGAGACTGGTGTGCAGGCGCACCAGGTTCTCTCCTGGTTGAAGCTGCGCCGGCATCTTCGCCAGCGGCTTTCCTTCCGCCGAGAGCTCGATCTGCGCCGACGCCGCCCGCGGCGCCGATACGGCCAAATCGATGGGGAACTGCTCGCCGGTGAAAGCCAGGGACGGAAAGCTTGCCGATTCCAGCCGCAGCGCGGGACGCGACCGGCCCGGCACCGGGAACGTATCAATGGGGATTCCGAGTTGCTGAGCCTGCCAGGCCGCGCGCGCAATGCTGCCCCTGTTTTCCTTTCCATCGGAAATCAGAGCGAGCCTCGGAACAAGACCGCCGGGAAGCACAGCGATCGCGTCGCGGACGGCGCCCTCGAGATCCGTAGCGCGGCCGGCTTCGCCGGGCGTTGGCCGCAGGCTCCCTTGCTGAGCCTCCCCGCGATCAAGCTCGCGAGTCGAGCGCGCAAACGGCGATACCCGCATCCAGTGCCGGCCCTGCGCGCCGCGCATCGCCCGCGTAAGCTGCGACGCTTTTTCCAAATCCGTTTGCGAGACGCTGGCCGAGGTGTCGACCAGCACTGCCAGCGCGACCTTGGTTTCCTGAATGCGAAGCTTCGGCTCCGCCAATGCGAGAAGAATCGCCACCAGAGCCAGGCACTTCAACGTCAGCGCCAAGCGGCGGCGCGTGCGCGTCCACTCCCACGCCGCCCATGCGAGCGGCAGCCACGCGATCGCCAGAACCCATCCGCGGTCGAACGTCATTCCTGAAGTCCCGTCCCCATAATATCCTCGTACCGCTCACGCGCTTGCTGGATCATCTCCCGGGCCCTCTCCGCGCCCGACCATCCCCGCACCTCCGTATGCTTTCCCTCCAGTTCCTTATAGATGTTGAAGAAATGTTCGATTTCGCGACGGCTGTGCGCCGGAACGTCTTCCACGTCGCGGATCTGATCGAACCTCGGATTGCCCTCCGGTGCCGCCAGGATCTTCTCATCGACCTTGCCTTGATCGATCATCGCCAGCACACCCACGGGCCGCACCGCGATCATGATTCCCGGATAGCTGGGCTCATCGATGAAAGCGAGGATGTCTATCGGATCGCCGTCCTCCGCGAGCGTGCTTGGAATGAAACCGTAGTCGCCGGGATAGTGCATGGGCGAATAAAGCGTCCGGTCCAGCCGGAATACGCCCAATTTCCGGTCGTATTCGAATTTGTGGCTGGAGTTCTTCGGAATCTCCACAATCATATTCACGATCTCGGGACAACGAGATCCGGGATCCAGTTCATGCAGAAACGCAGGCACGCCGTCAGGAAACAACCACCCCAATCTTGGCACATTCCGTATCAGGGCACGCTTCAGCTTCCGTATCAGGGTACGACTTCAGGCGTTCGTATCAGGGCACGACTTCAGTCGTGGCGAAAAGCCGCACTCAAGACTCCGGCTTTAGCCGCTTTCGCGGCCCCAACCGGCATAGCGATTCTCTGACGATTCCTAAATCCCCGGCAGCCTCCGCGTCCCGAATCCGCTCGCCGACCTCCTCGCTCTCCAGCACGCCAGCCCCACCGCCATCGTCAAATCGTCGTGCTCCCCGCTTTCGCCGCGGCCAAATCGGATGCACGTAAGTTCCTTCACCAGCCGTCCCGCCTCCGCCAGCCTCTTCGAGATCCTCAGCTCTCCTGTCTCAAGCAGCACTTCTAATCCCGGAAGCAGATCCTTCCTCGGAACCTGCCAGCGCTCTCCCGAGCCACGCGCCCGTTCCACCACCGGTGCGCCCACCCCCCGTCGCGTCCACCACCAGCCGGCGCGCTCCACAACTCTCGATACGCCGTCCCGAGCGCCATCCGCTTCAAATGCCTCAGCAACAACGTGGGGCAGCCCATCGCATTTTTTGTGGGCTCCCTCCGGCCCGCTCCACCACCGCCACAGCCGCCCCTAAAACTGATAACTGAAAACTGAAAACTGACAGCTTAAAGCTCCAGCGTCTCAATATCGTCCATCGCCCCCATGCCTGACAGGAACCTACGATTTCACTCTGGTGGGGACGGCGGAACGGCGGCTTTTGCCACCGGGCGTGCCACCAGAGGCTCTAGCGAACGCGCCGAATCGGCCGC
>Ga0126379_10002197_pt1 | contig 12345 bp, 16 predicted proteins | sample PanSoiMetPlot_24_FD_92640 | JGI IMG/M metagenome (GOLD analysis project Ga0126379, IMG submission 92640) | Tropical forest soil microbial communities from Panama - MetaG Plot_24 | ecosystem: Environmental > Terrestrial > Soil > Tropical forest > Bulk soil | place: Panama | collected 2016-02-17
CGTCGTGTCAGTGGCCGCTCTGGGCATCGTCGGGTTCGCGGGTGCGGGACCGGCCTTCGCGGCCGCGGAGCAGACGGACATCTCGCCCGCCGTCAACTGCCCGGTCGGCTCCGGCGCCTGGGTCGGCCTCCACAACGCGAATCACGTGGACTGCATCACCGGCATCGGCACCCTCACCCGCGGCGAGATCATCATCTCGGAGCCGTTCACGTCGATGACGATCCACGTCCGCAACCGCGTGTGGTTCCATCAGAATCCCGACGGCAGCGGCTGGGCCGACTGCTTCTCGACCTCGAGCCCGCCCAGGTCGTTCACCCTCAGCGGCCGGGACCGGACACCGGGCAACATCCAGATCAGCTCGAACACGGCGCCTTGCAACTGAGCTAGCCCGCCCCCCGCCGCTCACACCGGCGGGGGGCCTCGTACCGGGGGTGGGTTCAGGGGACTCGCGGCCGGCCCTCAATGCTGTAGTTCCACCCGCTGCCGTTCTGCGTTCGCCGCACGAGGGCACGTCCGAACGGCAGCTCGAGGAGCTCCTGGTACGAGCCGCCGCAGCAGGCATATGGCCGGCGCGGATAGCAGCCGCCGCGCAGCGCCACGTCGGTGGCGCCCACCTGGATCACGCGCCTGACGCGACCGTGGCAATGCTCGTCGCCGACGTAGAGGCCGGGCACGTCGACGTACGAGTGGGTCCACGTGGTGAGTGGCCCTGCACCATCCGGCCGCCAACGACTCGCTTCGGCGAGCTCGTCGGACAACCCCCAGCCGCCCGCGAACCCGCTCAGCAGGATGACCAGGCAGATCGCAGCAGTGCGCCGAACGGGGCCGCGCCGCACGGACGCAGTGTAGGGTCCAGGCCACTGGACCTGGTCGACGTTTCGGTATGCCGATGGCGGACCGGTTGGTCTCGTCCGCCAGCTCCGGTGCCGCTCGCGGCGGTCGCGCCGGCCTGGGCGGCGAGCAGCAGACCATCATGATCGTGATGCAGCCAGACAACACGGCGATGCTCGCTCAGCAGGATCTGCTCGCCGGTCGCTACCTCGCTGCCCGCGCGCGTCTCCTGGCCGCCGGTGGCGCCCTGCGCGAGGACCTCTGGAATCTGTGGTTCTGGACGCTCCTAGCGATCGATCCATGGCAGGAAGGCTGGCCGGTAGCGGCGGGCGAACCCCAGCCTCCCGTCGACTCGCTGGTGAACGCGGGGCCGGATGGCCTGGCCGTCGTCGAGCAGTTGGCGGCCGAGGCGATGGCGGCCGGTCGGGTCGTGGTCTTGATGGAGCGACACGCGTTGCCTGAGAGCCGGTGGGCCGGTGTGCATCTCATACCGGCGTTGCGGCGTGCGGGTGCGACGCACCTTGCATTCGAGTGCTCCGATCAGGGGCGCCTCGATCGCGCCATCCGTGAGGGAGTGGTGCGCGGGGACTCGGCTCCGTACACCTATGAGCCGTCGCGAGCCGCCCTCCTCCGAGCTGCGATGCGGGCCAATCTGACGCTGACGGCGTTCGACAACCCGACGGACCCAGGCATCCTGCGGGCGGTGCTCGATGGCCGGATGATTCCCGGCATCAACGGCCTGCGCGAGCGATGGATGGCCGAAAACCTCCATTCACTGATAGCCAGCGAGCCAGACGCGAGGATCGTGGTTTGGACCGGCGGGCAGCACGCCTGGAAGCGCATGCCGGAGTACTTCTCAGTGCCGCTCTTCTCCTCGTGGGCGGAACACCCCACGATGGCCATGGTCTTGACCGAGATCGCGGGCAAGGAGCCTTGGTGCTTGGGCCAGGCGCTGGTACACGGACCAGAGCGCCTGCCGGGCGCAGTCGGCGCCGATCATCCGTGGGCGGCCGCTCATGGGCTGGACGCGGTCCTCGTCCACTTCAGAGGAGCTCACAGGCAGTGTCCTTCGTGGATCGACGACGGCCGCCGACCAGTCGGGCTCTCAGCCGGTGGCGCCCGCCTCGTGCAGGCGTTCGCGGAGTCGGAAGGGCCGGACTCCGTACCGGTAGGTCAGGTGGTCGTCCGTGACGCGGAGGTGACCCTGATGCTCACTCCCGACCGTTACCTCTGCCGGGGGCTCGACGAATCGGAGCGTCCGATCTGGCGGCGGCTCGTGGACCTCAGCCTCTGACGACGGCAAGCGCCAGCAGAGGCATCCGCCCACTACCTGTCCTTGTCGGATCCGCGGCCACCGTCCTGGAGGTGATCCAGCGCTCCGACTGCACGCACAACCGTCGGGATGTAACCCAGCACAATCGTTTCCGTGATGCTGACCGCAATTGGCGACCAGCTGTACGGCACATTCTGCTCGGCGATCAGCGACAGGAGACTCATCAGCAGGACGGCTGCTTGGCTGAGGTACGCCACGTATCCGAGCGCGAGCGGTACCGAAATGCTGAAGTCTGACCCAGGTAGCTTGGTGCGACGCGCTGCATCGTCGATCCGTTCGGATGCGACAGATCCCACAATGAGCGCGATAGCAAGAATTGGAGCTACGGCACTGGTAGCGAGCCAGAAGGCTTCACGGTAAGGCACCCGATGAATGATGCCTCAATAGCACCAGGGCGCGTCCACCCAATGCCCGCCACCACCCTCGCGCGTTGAGCTGGAGCAACTCTGCAGGCTTCCTGGCCTATTGCTCGCCTGCTGGTAGACGACGCGATGGTGCACCGTGGAGCCCGAAGGTGCTCGCACCAAGGTAGCGATCGGCAATACGCTTGGGATAGGCTTGGCCGACAGTGAGGATGGAGGGATCGGCGCGGGAGTTGCTGGCGGCCGGGACCGAGGCAATGTACGAGGCGGCGTTCCGGACCGGTGACTACAGCAACGCGGAGACGATGCTGGAAGCGACGCAGAGCCGCGCCGCGGCCGAGGGCGACCGGGCCACCGAAGCGGGCGCACTCGACCGGCTCGCGTGGCTGATGCACTTCCGCGCGCTCGACCGCAACCGCGAGGGCGCGGACCCGGACGCCGAGGAGGCACTGTTCCGGCGGGCCCTGGCCATTCAGCAAGAACTTGGCGACCAGGCCGGTATCGCGGCGGCGCTCTTCGGCCTTGGGCTGGTCCACCAGGTTCTGCGGCGTGACCCGACAGCCGCCTTCGCGTTCTTCCAGGAGGCCGTCGAACTGGCTGACCAACATGCCGACGCGCTGCTGCGCTCCGAATGCCACCGCCATGTGGGCTTCCACTACCTGGTCGGCGACCGGCAGCCGGAGCAAGCCGTCTGGCACCTGCGGCGGTCCCTCGAACTGCGCGAGGAGTGGGGCGATCCACGCTGGGTGCCCAGCGGAATGCTCGCACTCGGCTGGGCGGAGCTGGCGGCCGGGCGGCGAGTGGAGGGGACCGAACTCATCCGTCACGCTGCGCGCGCGGCCCGTGACGCCGGCCTGTCGGAGCAGCGCATCCGTGACGCAGAGGATTGGTTGCATCGAGCCGAGTCAGGCGAGACGCCGTTCGCCTGAAGCCCTGCTGTGCTGCTGGTTGCCGGCATCTCTAGCCTGATGACCGCGGTCCGTTGTCGACCTGCCCAAACACGGGTGAACTCGCCCTTGGCGAGGATCTGGCCAAGCAGGCGTCCCACTCGCGGACGCAGGCGATCGTGCTCGGCTTCGAGCGTGCGTAGCGAGCAGCCGGGTCCTGACCCGGCTGTCGTTCAGCGGCGGCGTCTTCCTCGCGTTCGTCGTGGTGATCGCGCCCGTTCTCGGGGCCTGGGCGACGGGCATCTCCAAGCGGGAGGCAATCTTCGATGGGTTCGCGATCATGCTCGCCGCCAGCATCGCACTGACCGTGGTCCGCGGCTTGGAGGAGGCTCCCCGCACCGCCACAGCGTGACCGCCTGCACGAACCGGCAACATTGGCGTTCGCGCTCTACGAGGACGAGAGCGTGGTCAGCCGAGCCATCGAGGTGGCGTGTCGCGACTTCGGCGACCAACTCTCTCTCCCTCGCTGGGAATCGAGAACGCGGGCAGGCAGGGTACCACTCGAATGACCCACGGCAGCCTGCCTGCCCCGCGCATTGCTGCATATCACGGGATCCTGACATCTCACGATCCCGTAAGCACGACTACGGGATGTCGGCGGGCAGCTTCTCGATGCGTCCCGGCAGGGCCGCCGTCACCCGTCGGAGGAAGGCCGCGTGGCCACCGTCCACGGCCTCGAACGAAAGGGAGAGCTTATTGGAGTCGTCCAGCGCCGAGCCCGTCTCCCACATCTCGATGACCACCCGCCCCAGGAATGTGCCTCGCGGATGCGTTCCCAGCATGGGCTTCCCCTGAAACGTCGCCAGTGGATCGGCCTGTCCCGATGTCTGAGTCGTCGTCCAGTCGCTCATAGGTTGAACCTCCGTCACCAGTTCTAACAGGGTATGCAGTTGCAGACGAATACGCACTCCGCCGAGAGCGGGTAGTATGTGCAGCCCGCCTCAACGATCGGTGGCTGGCAGTCGCAGCTCTCGCAGGTGCAACTGCAGCCCTGACCGCGGTTGACGCAACCACTCCAGCAATTGTCACATATTCCGAACGTCGGGGGCGGACAGACGGTGGCGAGCACGGCGATTGGTCGCAGTCCACGAGCCACGGTCCATCCGGCGGCCGCGAGCACACTCGTACCGACGAGCTTGAGGAGTCCGCGCCGGTTGAACCGTCGCAGCACCGCCATTGTCAGCCGATCGAGCCCCGAGTCAGCCGGTCCGCTCATTGCCTTCCTCCTGATGGTTTGTCACGGATACCCCACTCGCCGATCGCTGCAGGGCGAGCTCGGTCGCTGGCAACATGAGGGAGCCGTAGCCCAGCGAGACGGCCCGCTCTGGCGGATCGACACCCAGTTGCCGATAGAGCCAGTTGGATGCGTGCGGATTCCAGGACTGCGACGTCACGGAGCCGCTGACGTCGACGGTAAACCCGGTTGGGACCGACCGAATGCCGAACGTGGAGAACGCCTCCCCCGCCGAGTCGACCAGCACAAGTACGCCGGCGTTGCGCAGGCTTGCGAGCTCGGCATGGGTCTCGTCGCTCAGGTTCCCACCGGCGATCACGACCGCGTCCGCCGCCGCATTCCATGGCGATTCTCTGTTGGCAAGCTCCTTGAGCTGATCAATGATCATCGCGCACGAATGGCACGATGGCGTAACCAGCAACAGAACGGCCGCTCGCTTTCGTTGCAGCAGGTCGGCTAGCGCGAAACTGCCGCCGTCGAGCATCGGCAGTTGGAAGGGCGTCAGCTTGTCGCCCCGCTCAAATGCGGTCACCTGGGGAGCGACGAGATCGATCTGGTCCTGAATCCGCGCGAGGTACCTCAGAATGCCCACCAGGAGGAGCACGGCGGCAATCACCAGTATCGACATCGTGACGAACGCGAGCTGCCAGTATGGGTTCATGACGCTCGGAAACGCCTCCTCCCCACGTGGGGCACACGTCTGCTCAGGATCACATCGACATACGCGACGGAGTACACGACAAGGAGCATGAACACCGTGGCCGTACCGATCGGCAGCCAGTTGGACACGAGCTGGCCATACGTTTCAACGGGCTCTCCAGTGATTGAGCCGCGACCGGCGATGAGCGCGACGAGACCAAGCAGCAGAAGGATGATGTTGCGCGCCAGCAGTGCGGGCCCGATGTTGACCTCGTTGGCACCGAAGCAGTTGCACGGGAAGCTCTGCCCGAGACGGGTGGTTCGAACCATCAATGCGGTGAAACCACCCAGGAGAACCAGGGCCAGCGTTGCCGCGACAACCGGAATGACGTCGATCGCGAGCAGTACACCAACGGCCAGCTCGCACATGGGCAGAGCGCGAGCGATGACGTGCGCCTGACGCGGCGTGGTAAGGCCGTATCGCATGACGGTCTCTGCGAACGGGCTCGGTTGGCGCACCTTGCCTACCGCCGCCGCCAGAAAGACCGTCGCGATGCACAAACGGCTCACCGCGCCAAGAGCAGGCAGGAAGTCAGCCACGGACCCTCCTCATCGAATACCGCCCCGCGTGCCTGGAAGGCTTGCTGCTGGATGATAATCGACGGATGCGGCAGTTGTCAATCCGTCAAGACGGAGAGATGCCCAAAGTGCACGTGGACGCGAGTAGGGTGAGCCGGACCGGCGCCCAGCGCGAGTTCGGTCCCGCCCGGCGCTTCCCGCTGTCGCCTACCCTTGACGCGATGCGCGGGCGGGCTCGCCGTGGAGGAGGTGTGACATGCGAAGGTTGGGGAACGCGAGGAGGATCCTCTCGCTGACGGCGGCGGCGCTCGCCACGCTGGGCGTGGCGGCCGCCACCGGCGGTCCCAGCCAGGCCGCCAGGTCGCCGGTGGCGATCCGCGGAGCGGACGTCTCGACGCTGAAGAAGAGCCAGGACCGCGGGGCCGTGTACCTCGACAGCGGCGGCGTCAGGCGCGACGCGCTGGACATCCTGCAGGCGAGCGGCGTGAACTACGCCCGGCTGAAGGTCTGGGTCGACCCGGCCGACGGCTACAACAACAAGGCGCGCGTGCTCGACATGGCGCAGCAGGTCAAGTCCCGCGGCATGAAGCTGCTGATCGACTTCCACTACTCGGACACGTGGGCCGACCCGGGCTGGCAGGCCAAGCCGGCGGCCTGGGCGTCCCTGAGCTTCGCGCAGCTCCAGACCGCCGTCCACGACTACACGGCCGACGTCCTGGGCAGTCTCAAGGCGCAGGGCACGGCGGCGGACATGGCGCAGATCGGGAACGAGATCAACCGCGGGATGCTCTGGCCCGATGGCAGCAGCTCGAACTGGGCCAACCTGGCCGCGCTGCTCAAGGCCGGCATCGGCGGGGCCCGCTCCGCCTCGCCCGACACCAGGATCATGCTCCATCTCCCCAGCGGGGGCGACAACACCGGGACCCGCTCGTGGTTCGACAGCGCGGTGGCCAACGGCGTGCCGTTCGACGTGATCGGCCTGTCCCACTACGTGTACTGGCACGGCACGCTGGCCGCGCTCCAGGCCAACCTGAACGACGTGGCCGCCCGCTACGGCAAGCCCGTGGTGGTGGCGGAGACGGCGTACGGCTTCACGCTGGCCGCGAAGGACGCCGAGCCCAACATCTTCAACGCCAGCCTCCAGCAGGTGGGCGGTTACCCGGCGACGCCGGTGGGCCAGGCGTCGATGCTCCGCGACGTCTTCGACGCGGTGCGATCGGTGCCCAACGGCCGCGGCCTCGGCGTCTTCTACTGGGAGCCCACGTGGACGGCGGTCGCCGGCAACGGCGTCGACCCGGCCAACCCGAGGTCGGGGGACGTCTGGGAGAACCAGGCGATGTTCGACTACTCCAACCGGGCCCTGCCGGTGATGAGCGTCTTCGCCGACTACCGCTGACCGGTCGGCCGGCCAAACCGGCCCGTCACCCGGCCGGAGGGGCGTCTCCGTACCCGAGCTCCGCGAGTCCGGCCACCGCCTCGGCTCGCTCGTCCCACGGCTCCCGGCCGGCGGCCAGCTGCATCGTCCGCTCGTGGCCCTTGCCGGCCAGGAGCACCGTGTCGCCCGGCCCGGCCAGCGCCAGCGCGCGCCGGATCGCCGCACGCCGGTCGAGGATCACCTCGTACCGCCCCCCGGCGGCGCCCGACTCGACCTGGCGGGCGAGGTCGGCCGGGTCCTCGGTCACCGGATCGTCGGTCGTGATGACGAAGTGATCGGCGTGACGGGCGGCCGCCCGTCCCATGCCCGGCCGGTCGTGATCGGCGCGGGCCGTCGCGCCGAAGACGGAGAACAGCCGGCCGCCGCCGCGTCGGAGCTCCCGCAGCACGCACTCCAGAGCGACAGCCGAGTGCGCGAAGTCGATGTAGACGCGGAACGGCTGGCCGTGGCAGACCGCCTCCAGGCGTCCCCGCAGGCCGGGAAACGTGCTGAGACCCGCCGCCACCCGCTCCAGCGGCACGCCCAGCGCCACGCAGGCGCCCGCGGCGCAGAGCGCGTTGGCGACGTTGTGACGGCCGGTCATGGCGAGCCGGACCGGGGCGCAGCCCTCGGCCGTGGTCAGTCGGAACGACCGGTCGCAGACGTCCACGGCGCGGACGTCGACCGGGTGGTCGATCCCATAGGTGATCCGGCGCTCGACCGGCAGCTCCGCCAGCATCGCGAACGAGGCATCGTCGCGATTGAGCACCACCGTCTTGGGCGTCCCCTTGGCGGGCGCCGTCGCGCAGAGGTGGATCAGGCGCGCCTTGGCCTGCCGGTAGGCCTCGGGTGTGCCGTGGTAGTCGAGGTGGTCGATCCCGATGTTGGTGTAGGCGACGACGTCGAAGTCGCAGGCGCTGACCCGATCCTGGACCAGCGCGTGCGAGGTCACCTCCAGCACCGCGGCGCGGTCCCCGCGCTCCCGCATGCGCGCCAGCCATGTCTGCACCTCGGTGGCCTCCATGGTGGACTGGCCCGACCGGTTGTCGACGGCCACGGCGCCCGCGCACGCTTCGAGGGTGCTCAGGTAGCCGGCGGGCACGCCCGCCGAGGCGAGCACGTGGGCCGTCATGTGGGTCGCGGTGCTCTTGCCGGCGGTTCCCGTCACGCCCACGATCGGCAGCCGCCGCGCCGGCCGGCCATGCAGGGCGGCGGCGAGGTGGCCCAGGGCCGGACGGCCGTCCGCGAGCCGGACCCAGGCGGTGCCTGGCGGCAGCGGCAGCGGACGCTCGAGCGCGAGCGCCGCGCCCAGGGCCGCGGCGCGGCAGGCGAAGTCGTGGCCGTCGACGCGCAGGCCGCGGACGGCGACGAACAGGTCGCCGGGCATCGCCTGGCGCGAGTCCTGGACGACCCGGCGGACGTCGTAGTCGCCGCCGGCGACCACGGCCGCGCCGGGCACATCGGCTGCAAGCAGTGACAGGAGCACCACCTGGGTACGAGGCGGGCGCGCCGGGCGACAACCGACGTGTACGAGAGGGTCGTCGGGCTGCGCCTCTCGGGTGGCCGGTGTCTCACCGCCGGACCAGGCCCAGAACCACCACCAGCGACACCGCGATGCCCATGCCGGCCTGCCAGCTCGGATGGCTGACCATCGAGAGCCCGGAGATCGCCATCCAGGTGATCTCGAACGCGAGCGCCAGCCCGATTGCCGCCGGAGCGCCGGAGTGCACGCGCCGCCCCAGGATCACGACAACGAGGATGCCGGCCACCAGCAGGGCGGCCCCGACCAGCGCCGCAGCCGTTGACAGCGTCGCGGCGGTCGGGTGATGCGCAGCTGAGGCTTGCGCAGCGGCCTGGACTCCGAGCAGGACGACCCAGGCACCGAGGATCAGGAGGATGACGCCCTGGCCCACGATCAGCCATGGCGTCGAGCGCATCAGGACGGAGGATGGTTGGAGTCGATCCATGTCGGCAAGGTGCGCGCTGCGGCGTGTCAGGAGCAGTCTCATCCCGAGTGTCATTCCTCGGTACCGCCCCGCCGAACACGAGCGAACGTCACCGGTGACGCCGCTGCGGTAGGCAACGCCACGCGCGGGCGCCGATGGCGAGTACGGCTGCCCCAAGGGCTCCCGCGGCCGCGGCCAACATCGGTGCCGAGAACGCGAGGCCGAAGCTGTCGAGCCTGCCATCTGAGAAGACGAAGACCTCGCTGCGGCCCAGAGGCGCCAGCGCATGCCAGGCGTACGTGCCCGAGGCGTGCGGGTCGGTTGCGAGCACACCGTCGACGAAGCCCTGGCTGCCCGCGAAGGCCACTGCGAGGAGGACGCCCTCGACGACGAACAACCAGAGGATGCCGATCAGCCACCGGGGCCGCGGGCCCTGGTCGCCGTGCTCGACGTCCAGATAGCTGCGTGCGAGCCGGCGCAGGCCACCCAGCCGGCGCACCGCCTCGGCGCTGCCCATCTGCTGCGAGGCTGCGCGCAGGTTCGTGCGGAGCTCGCCGAGGATCTCCTCCTGGCGTTCGAGCGACAGTGCGGAGATCATGACATCGACCCTCACGATGGCGAACTCGATGCGCAGGTGATCGAGCCAGGTCAGGGTGTTGGTCATCTCAGTCCTCCTCCCGGGGGCGCGCCGGCTGATCGGGCAGCGGGCGGTCGAACAGCGGCGTGACGATGCCGGCCAGCGCGCGCCAGCCGCTCGCTCCGGCCAGCAGCGCGTCGTAGCCGGTGGGCGTCGGCCGGTAGTACTTGCGGGCCGGTCCAGACCGCGACGACACGAGGCGCGCGACCACCCTGCCCTCGCGCTCGAGCCGGGCCAGGGCCGGGTACACCGTGCCGTCGGCCACTCCCGTCAGGCCGAGGTCGTGCAGCCGCTGCACCAGCTCGTAGCCGTACGACTCACGTTCCGCGACCAGGCGGAGCAGCACCGGCGACAGCACGCCCTTGAGGAGCTGCGGGTCGTGGTGCGTGTTCACACCGCTCATGCTATCTCCGGTACTAGGTTTTGTCAACTAGTCGGCCAAGTCGCCTAGGGGTGCCTCACAGCCGGGACGTCAGCACGGCGACCTCGGGCCACGGGTCGAAGCCGTGCTCGACCAGCCAGCGGACCGCGCGCAGGCATCGCAGCGACCACCACGCGCGGATCACGTCGAGGTCGACGTGGGTGCCGTAGCCGGCGACGACGTCGGCGAGGTGCTCCCGGTGTCCGAGCGTCAAGCTGGCGAGGTCGTACAGGGCATCGCCCTGGGCCGCCTCGGACCAGTCGACCGCGCCGGTGATCTCGTCACCGTCGACGAACACGTGCGTGACCTGTAGGTCGCCGTGCGTGAACACCGGTGTCCACGGGCGGAGCGCGGCCTCGGCAACCCGGCGGTTGCGCGTGACCACGTCGGTGGGTAGGACGCCGTTCGTGACGAGCCACTCGCATTCGCCGTCGAGGTGCGATGCGATCTCGTCGAGGTCCTGACCGGGCCATGGCGGCAGCGGCGCGTCGTGCAGCATCCGTGCGACGGCACCTGCCGCGGCCCACGCCGCCGGCGGCGCGGTCGACGGCTCGCCGAGGCGGCCGAGTGCCGTCCCTGGGACTGCGGCGAGCGCGAGCACGGGCGGCTTCCGCCACAGGACCTCCGGAGTCGGGATCGGCGCCAGAGCCATCGCCTCGACCTCGACGTCGGTGCGCGTCTGATCGGCGTCGATCTTCAGGAACACGTCGCCGACGCGCAGGGTCGCACGCTCGTGATGGGCGACGACGACCTCGACCTCCTCCACGCCGGCCATTATCGGCGCGCCTAACATCCAAAATCGATCTATCCATTTACGATATAGTTGGCGGCATGAGCCGGGCCAACCAGTTCTCCCAGCCGGGGGTGCCCCTGACCCCAACGGTGTTCTACGTGCTGCTCTCGCTGAGCATCCGCGAGCGACACGGCTACGACATCCTCAAGCACGTTCGGGACAGCTCGGGGGGCGCGGTGCGCTTCGGCCCCGGGACCCTCTACACCACGCTCAAGCGGATGCTGGAGGCAGGTCTCATCGTCGAGGTCGACGCGGAGCAGGACGATTCGCGGCGGCGTACGTATCGCCTGACCGGCGTCGGCCGCGACCGGCTCGCCGCTGAGCTGGAGCGCATGGACCGGGCGCTCGCGATGGCGCGGCGGGCCGGGGAGCCGGCCGGGTGAGCTGGGGCGAGCGCGTGTACGAACTGGTGGTCGCGCTGTACCCGCGCCGCTTCCGTCACGAGTACGGCCCGTCGCTGCGCCAGGTCTTTCGGGAGCTGGCTCTGGATCGGGCTGTCCCGGCCTGGCGCCTGTGGCTGACGGTCCTGGGCGACCTGCCCGGCAGCCTGCTGCGGGAGCACTACGAGAACCTGAGAGGAGGCGACATGAGGCACGGGGCGTTGCTTGGCCTGGCAATGGGGCTGATCTGGACGGCGGTCGACATGGTCAACCAGGGCGTCGTCATGGACGACCGCGAGCACGCGATTCTTGGCGCCGGCTTTCTGGCGGCACTGGTGCTGCCGTGCGCGCTGTCCGGATTCCTGGGAGCACGCCGCAACGGGACCATCGGCACGGGTCTCACGGCCGCGCTGGTGACCTGTGGGGTCGGATCCGCGCTCGGCGTCGCCGCGATGTGGCTCGCGACGTGGATCTTCTACCAGAACCAGCTCATCGATCCCGGCAACATCGCGGACTTCCGACGCAGCGGACTGCCGACCATGGATGCCTTCCTCGTCGACGACGACCTGCGTGCCTCCATCATCGGGCCGGCGATGGCGCTGGTGATCGGCGCCGTCGTGGGGACCGCCGGCGCCGCGCTGGGCAGCCAGATGAGGCGGACGGCGTGCACGATCGGGCCGTGAGTCACCCTCCGGCTAGCGGTGCGTCCTGCCGGCCTCGAACGCCGCGGTGAGGAGGGAGAACGCGAGGTGCTCCCCGGAGTGCTCGAGAGATGAGCCACTGCCGACCTCGGCTCTGAGGATGCGCGCGGCCTCGACGAGGAGGCCGA
>Ga0126379_10002198_pt1 | contig 12341 bp, 10 predicted proteins | sample PanSoiMetPlot_24_FD_92640 | JGI IMG/M metagenome (GOLD analysis project Ga0126379, IMG submission 92640) | Tropical forest soil microbial communities from Panama - MetaG Plot_24 | ecosystem: Environmental > Terrestrial > Soil > Tropical forest > Bulk soil | place: Panama | collected 2016-02-17
CATCAACAACCCGACTACCTTCACTTTGCCTACCTTTCCTTCCCAACTCGCAGGGGTTTATTGGTATGTTAGGCAACGCCATGTCCACCGTCAAAACGCAAATCGAGCCGGCTGAACGTATCGCTGCCCGCTATTGGATTTTCAGCCCGGTTCAGGACATGGTCTTTATCCTGTTCACACCGATCCTGATCCTCGGCGCCTTCGCGGCCGCACAACGCGGTGGATGGATGAATGGTCTTCTTGCATTCGCGCTGGCGCTGGCAACGGCGCATTATCTGCCCGGCATTTTGCGGGCGTATGGCGACCGCGCGCTCTTCCGGCGATTTCAAGTTCGTCTGATTCTCGCACCGTTGTTTCTGTTCACAGTGACAGCAGCATTCGCTTATCTGAACTTGCACATTGTGCTGCTGCTTGCACTGTTGTGGGGCCAATGGCACTGGATGATGCAGGTATACGGCTTCGCGCGCATCTATGATGCGAAAGCCAGACCCGAAGCAAGAACTCCTGCGTGGCTGGACCGGACAATGTGTCTGATGTGGTTCGGTATGTGTGTGTTCGTGCTGAACATCGATTTACCGTCCTATGTCACGAGTTTTTATGAGAGCGGAGGGCCGATCATTCCGGCACAAGCCTTCGTATGGTTCACCCGTGGATGGCTGGCTGCGACCATTGTCGTCACCGTTATCTATGTGGTCCGGATAGCCTCCTCGATCCGGCAAGGACACTCGCCAAATCCACTCAAGTTCGTTTTTGTTGCGGTCACTTTCATTTATCTCAGCTACACGGCCGGCGTGGTAGAGCGTCCGTTAATGGGCCTGGCGTTGTTCGAATCGTGGCACGACGTCCAGTACCTTGCGATCGTGTGGATGTTTAATCTTAACCGGACACGACAGACGTCCGACGCTGGTCCGTTCATTCGGTTCCTTTTTCGACCTCGCCGAGCGCTCTTGCTGGTGTATGTAGGGCTGTGTCTTGCATTCGGGTTGCTCACGCATGCATGGACCTTGTTCAAAGACGACAGGGTGATCCGTGTGGTGGTCTCGCTGGTCTCGGCAACCGGCATGCTGCATTACTACATGGACAGCTTCATCTGGAAAATCCGTGAAAGAGAGACCAGCCAGGCCCTCGGCGTTGAGGTCAACGCCTCTGCCACCCAGGCAGTGCCGCTGATTCCTGCTTGGGCTCGCCATGTGGCTCTGTGGCTGCTGTTCGCGATACCGGCAGGATTGTTTTTCGTCGTCGAATCCAAGGGGAACGTCGCACCATCGCTCCCCCGTTATGAAAACGTAGTCGGCGCTTTCCCGAAATCGGCAATGGCTCATTACCAAATGGCCAGAGAGCTTCAGGAAATGGGCCGTCTGCGCGAAGCGAAAATTCATTATCAGGAAGCACTAGCTCTGGCGCCGAACATGCTGCCCGCCCATATCTTTCTCGGCGTGTTGTTGTCGGACCAACACGAAGTCGCCGACGCCAGGGACCACTTTCAACGTGCCCTCTTGCTGGATCCCCGAAATGCGGAAGTGCACAACAACCTCGGGATCATTCTCGATGAGGCAGGCGACCTGCCTAACGCAAGGATCCATCTCGAGCGCGCGATTGCTCTCGACCCACGATACCCGCTGGCGCACACGAACCTGGGAATGGTCCTCGTGCGTGCCGGGGATATGAAGAGTGCTTTGAATGAATTCGAGACCGCGCTTCGGCTCGATCCCGAACAGTTCATGGCACATAACAGCCTGGGTGAGCTGTTGATGAAAGAGGAAAGGGTGCCTGAGGCGAAAGCGCACTTCGAACAGGCATTACGAATCGATCCTGGTTATACGCCCGCGAAAAAAAACCTGGCGGCGATGGGCGAAGAAAATTAAGAACTCGCATGGGGGCTGCCCCCATGTACTCCGCGATTCAGCGCCGCCGCCCACCCCTTCCTGCTTTCCGACCAACTGCAATCAGGCGCCCAGCATCCGGCCCGTACGGATCACCATGGAGATTGCCGTAGAGTTTCACATCAACTAAACCGGCGCGCTCCATTTCCTGCCGAAGCTCTTGCCCTGAATAAATGTTGAGCAGGAAGGTGAACTTCCGTGCTCGACGATTTCGAATAACGGTCCATTCGTTTAGGACGCGAGTCCAATCGTCAAGGATGCTCCTTTGTTCCACCAGGACAGATCCGTCCGGTAGTGTCTGCGCCGAGGAACGCTGGAATATCTTCGCGAGAATCTCTTTCCCCATAATATCCATTAGAAATACACCGCCGGGTCGAAGAGACTTGGAGACGTTTGCAAGAACCGCTGCATCTTCCCGACGATCATCGAAATATCCAAACGTCGAGAACATGCTTAGGACAAAGTCATACGCATCACGTCGCACAAAATCCCGCATGTCTTCTTGAACCCATTCCACAGCGATGTGCGTGGATCGTGCTTTTGCACGCGCTTTGTCGAGGAGATATTTGGTTCGATCCACCCCTGTAACCGAAAAACCACGTTGGGCCAAGGCAATCGAAAACCTGCCGGTGCCGCAACCGAGGTCCAGGGCTGACTTCCCTTGCAGGTTCGTTAGCCTCAAGACTTTATCAACTATTTCAGAGGCAAGCGCTACCCGTTTCTCGGCGAATATGTAAGAGAATGTTTCGCGCCAAAAGACGTCATTATCGAACCATTCCTTCGCACGTTTCTGCCTTTTCATGCAGAACTCCAGTTGATGAATCAGTAACCGGGTATTCTAGCGTCCAAGCTCCAAAAACGTTTTGTGCAAACGATTGCTTCGCTGGTAATGTCTCTTATTTACGCTGCTTAAAAGGGAATTTGAATTGAAGTCTGCCAATCGATTCCGACTTGCCGTTGTATTGACGCTCTGCGTCTTTTTTAGTGTTGGCTGGTCGGCGGAACAATTACCGGCGCGGCTCAGCGACGAAGCGTTTTGGAAGTTGATCGCAGACTTCTCAGAACCAGGCGGTTCTTTCGTCTCCGATAATTTCGTCTCCAACGAACTCGCGTTTCAGGAGGTCCTTACCAGTCTCACGGAAGGAAGAAAGCCCGGCGGCGTGTACCTCGGCGTGGGACCCGAACAAAATTTCACGTACATCGCCGCCCTCAAACCGAAAATTGCGTTTGTGTTCGACATTCGGCGTCAGAATATGCTCGAACACTTGATGTATAAGGCCGTGTTCGAGATCTCCAAGGACCGAGCCGATTTTCTTTCTCACTTGTTTTCACGGCCGCGTCCCCCGGACTTGGAACAAGACTCCAGTGCCGTTGTGCTGTTCAACGCGTTTGATGATGTGGCTGCAGACCTGGATCTTTATCAGGAAAATTTGCGAATCATCAAACAGCGGCTGGTCGGCGAACACGGATTCACCCTGACAGTCGATGACGAAAACACGGTTGCAAATATTCTCAGAGCCTTTTACGTTGGTGGGCCGAATCTGACCTATTCGGGTCCGCGCCCGCCGACACGGACAATTTTACCGACGTACGAAGAACTGATGACCGACAGCGACAGCACCGGCAAGCCTCGGAGTTTTCTTGCCAGCGAAGAGAATTTCCAGGCGGTGCAGCGGCTACAGAAAGACAATCTAATTGTTCCGATCGTCGGGGACTTTGCGGGCCCAACGGCGATTCAGTCCGTTGCTCAATACCTCAAAGACCGCAACAGCACTGTCACTGCTTTCTATGTTTCGAATGTCGAGCAGTATTTGTTCATGAGCGAAGGTTGGAAAAAGTTTTATGCAAACGTCGCAACCCTTCCGCTGGACTCGAAAAGCGTCTTCATTCGGCCTCTCATCAACACCGGCACAGGGACATATACGTCTTCGCCCCTCTTTCGGTCGGGATTCCACTGGGATACGTTGCTCTTCCCCATTGAAGCTCTCATCGCCGCGTTCGATACAGAGATGATCCACACGTATTACGACATTATCCAGCTACCAAACTGAGTTCCGACACCGGCGCCGCGTGTTGCCAATCCTAACCAGAAGTGATATGACTGCGCGGAAGTTCCACCCAACATTTCAACAGAAGGGTTGCTCTGAAATGTCTCGATTACTTTGCGGCGTTGCATTCTTGCTTGCAATCCTCTTAGTTAGCCCGGCCCATGCGGCGACAGCGTGTGAGGATCTGGCCAAGATATCTTTGCCGAGCACGACGATCACGCTTGCTCAAAACATAGCGGCGGGTGCGTACACACCGCCGGTCGTAGGGGGCCAGGCCGGAGGAGGCGCGCGCGGCGGTAATCAGTTCGCGAACCTTCCCGCGTTTTGCCGGATCCAAGCGACGCTAAAACCATCCAGCGATTCCGACATCAAAGTGGAGCTATGGATGCCGGTCGCAGCAAACTGGAATGGGAAATTTCGCGGCACCGGCAATGGTGGTTTGGGAGGCGGTGCAGCAGTTAACGCGGGCCCGCTGGCGAATGGAGTTCGGCTCGGCTACGCCACAGCAGGCAACAATACGGGACACGAAGGTGATTCGAGCTATGCCATCGCCCATCCGGAAAAGATCAAGGATTTCGGATACCGGGCGGCGCACGAGATGGTTGTTGCTTCCAAAGCTCTGATCAAGGCGTACTACGACGCACCACTGAAATATTCGGTTATCGCCGAAGGCGGCGGTGGAACCATTGCCGCGCTCAGCTCTGCGCAAAGGTATCCGGACGACTATGACGTGATCGCAGTGACGGGAATGTCATCGTACCTGTCGCGCCACACGTTCGGGCAGATGTGGTATTGGTACGCAACTCATGATGATGAGCGTAGTCTTCTGTCTCCAAAGGAACTGTCGGTCCTGCACGAGGTTGCTCTCGAGCAATGCGATCACAAGGATGGCCTTAAAGACGGCATCATCAGCGACCCCGAACATTGCAAGGTAGACCTCTCGGGGCTGGTAGCGCAATCCAGCTTGACTAAGTTTCAGGCGGATGCCGCGCAAAAGATTTATGCCGGGCCAACGAATCCACGAACGAAGGAAGAAATCTACTCTCCGATGTATCCGGGGAGCGAACTCGGCTGGACGCAATTGGCGGGCGGCGCACAGCCGCTTGGGATCCGGTCGAGTTCTTCAAGTATTTCGTGTTCAAGGATCCGAAATGGGATTACAAAACGCGGCGGGTCAACTTCGATAGCGATCTGGCACTCGCCGATAAGCCGGACGTGGCGCCGGTTAATGCAGTCGACCCGGACTTACGCAAATTCTTCGCCCGCGGCGGCAAGCTGATGCTGGTTGATGGATGGTCTGATACGGCCGTGCCACCCAAAGTCGCGATGAATTATTACAAAGCAGTCGTAGCAAAAACGGGAGCCAAGCAGGTAAAAGAATCAATGCGATTCTTTATGGTACCCGGCATGGGTCATGGGCCTGGCACGAGCGGTGAAGAAAACTTCAATTACGACGCGCTCAACGTTATCGAACAATGGAAACAGACGGGTAATGCGCCAGAGGAGCTGATGTTCGATCACTACAAGAACGAAAAGATGGTGGGAAGACGGCTCGTCTGCCAATACCCGAAGGTGCCTACCTACAAAGGCAGCGGTAATACGGAAGACCCTGCAAGCTTCGTATGCAAATGAGTTCGACTTCTTGGAGGCACGAATGAACGGATCGAAAAAATTGTTTTTGCTTGTTGTCGTTCTGCTTTTGTCCAGCGTGTCGTTCGCACAGCAGAATGCCCCCGCTCGCGCGAAGGCCTTCGAAACCGCACCCGACATCGCGTATCAGTCGGTGGCTAATTTTCTGAAGCTGCCCCCGAACCTTTACCTCGGCGAAGGGATCGGCGTGGCGCGCAACTCGAAAGGTCACGTGTTTGTTTTTACTCGAAGCGGAAACACGCGACTGTTTGAGTTCGATCAAAACGGTGTGTTTGTTCGCGAGATCGGGCAAGGCCTGTACGGATTCGAAATGGCGCACGGAGTCCGTGTTGATTCGCAGGACAATATCTGGACGGTCGATGAAGGCACTGACGTCATTGTGAAGTTCAGCCCGGAAGGCCGCGTTCTTATGGTTATGGGCAGACGGCGAGAAGCCGTTGAGGGTCTCGAAGCCTCACCGCCGGCCGGCACGCCTCCGCCGCCAGCGCAGCCATATCGCTTCGCCCGGCCAACCGATATTACGTGGGACCCCGCAGGGAACATTTTTGTCGCCGACGGCTATACCAACTCTCGCGTCGCGAAGTACGACAAGAATGGCCGCTTCGTTAAGGAGGTCGGAACCAGAGGAACCCAGCCTGGGCAATTGAACACACCGCACTCGATCACGTCGGATGCGAAAGGCAATATTTATGTAGCCGACCGTCAAAACAGACGTATTCAGGTTTTCGACAGCGATTTAAAACTGCTCAAAATCTACGACAACATCGGCGCTCCTTGGGCGGTCTGCATCTCGCCAGGGCCGCACCAATATCTCTACAGTTCGAACTCGAACCCTGACAACAACGACTCGCGTCAAGCAGCAGTCAGCGGCGAAATTTACAAGATGGAGTTGGATGGAACCGTTGTCGGCAAGTTTGGCAAGCCGGGAAAGCAATTGGGCGAATTCAGCACGGTGCATGCGATCGATTGCCGGAACGAAAATGAATTACTCGTCTCGGAAATCACGTCATGGCGTGTTCAAAAACTCATCCTCAAACCTCGAGCCCAGACGCAGGCGTCGTCGAAATAGGAGGATTGATCATGCAACGTGCATCAAAGCTCTGGTTGATTGCAGCGGTACTCCTGGCTGTCGGTTCCCTGAACGGGCAGAACGCAGTTCCGGAGATACCTTACGACTCCACGCCCAATTTTCTGAAGCTGCCGGACGGTCTTTATCTCGGCGAAGCCGTCGGTGTGGCAACGAACTCCAAAGGACACGTGTTTGTTTACACACGCACCGGCTCACCTCAAGTGACGATGGGCACCAATCGGGCGTTTGCGAGAAATGCCGCGCGGCTGTTCCAATTCGATCAGACGGGGAAATACGTCCGCGAAATTGGACAGGGTTTATACGGGTTTGTCTTCGCCCATGCGGTGCGAGTAGACCGGCAAGACAACATTTGGGTCATCGACGAAGGCTCGAACATGGTCCTCAAGTTCGATCCCGACGGACGGGTTCTAATGACGCTTGGCAGAAAGCCGGAGGCTTTGCCTGTTCCCGCACCTGCTGCAAATGCAGCCGGCGGAGCGCGTGGCGGAGGCGGCGGGCGTGGCGGGCCGGCGGGTGCAGGAATTCCCGGTGACAACTTCAATCGACCGACAGATGTCGCTTGGGATTCGGCCGGCAATATCTATGTTGCCGACGGATATGGCAATTCTCGAATTGCAAAGTTTGACAAGAACGGGCGATTCCTCAAGTCGTGGGGCTCACGCGGGACCGAGTCCGGGCAGTTCAATATTCCGCACACGATTGCAATCGACTCGCAGAACAATGTGTATGTCGGTGATCGCGAGAACAAGCGTATTCAAGTGTTCGATGGTGAGGGAAATTTCAAGACGCAGTACACGAACGTCGGCGCGCCGTACGCAATCTGTATTACGCCAGGACCGCGTCAATTTCTTTACACGTCGAACTCGAACCCCAGCACCGGCATGGATAACGGCGAAATTTACAAGATGACGCTGGACGGAAAAGTTTTAGGCAAGTTCGGAACTGCTGGAAAGCTCCTGAAAGAGTTCGGCACGGTTCACGAAATGGATTGCCGAAGCGAGAACGAATTGTACGTGGGCGAAATCACGAACTGGCGCGTGCAGAAACTGACATTAAAACCCGCGCAATCGAATGAATAGGCACCGGCTGCAGATGGTGTGTGACCGACCCCCTGCCGCCTGCGGCGGCTCTCCCCCTCACGAAGGGGAGAATATTTAATGTCCGAAGGCGGCACGGAGCCGCGGTGGGAGACGGAAATGACTATGCAGCGCCTTCGAATCTTTGCATTTGCCTTCATGTTTATCGCACAGCAGACGGCGTCTCGCCCGTTTACTGTCGAGCAAATTCTCAGCTTCCCGTCGCCTGAAAATCTCGTTGCATCCCCGGTTGGGTCGACGATCGCGTGGACTTTCAATGAGCGTGGTGTCCGCAACATCTATATTGCAAGCGGCCCGGCATTCGAGGCACGCAAACTGACGTCATATACGGAAGATGACGGCCAGGAATTAACCCAACTCAGCTTTTCTCGCGACGGCAAGACCATCGTGTACGTGCGGGGCGGGGATCACGGTTCGAACCGTGGAGCGGACACACCGCCGAATCCTGCCGAATTGCCCGTGCAACCTCGCATTCAGATCTGGTCAGTAACTGTTCCTGGCGGCTCACCAAAACTGATCGGTGAAGGTGACGATCCTGCTGTATCGCCGGATACGGATCGCGTCGCTTTCGTCAGAAACCGGCAAATCTGGATTGCGCCAATCGATGGATCGAAGCAACCCCAGCAACTCTTTTACGCGCGCGGTACGAGCGACTCGCCTGCTTGGTCGGCGGATGGGAAGACGCTGGCATTCGTCTCGAACAGGGGAGACCATAGTTTCATCGGCCTTTATCTGCCCGAGCAGCCGATCCGCTTCATTGCGCCCTCGACCGGCCGCGATACGCAGCCGGCGTGGTCGCCGGACGGACGCAAGATCGCGTTCCTGCGACAACCCGGTAATGGCGGAACGCCCCGTTCGCCGCTCGCACGCACGGAATCGCCATGGGAGGTGATGGTCGCTGAAATTCCCTCAGGGCTCGACGCGAACATTACAGCCGTCCCGGCGATCTCGAGCGGCAAAGCGCCCGGCGACCAGATCCTGCAAAACCCAGGCGGCATCGGCCTGCGATGGGCTGCCGACGACTATCTCGTTTTCATGTCCTATCGCGACGGCTTTCCGCACTTGTACTCGGTCCAGCGTCCCGGAGCCCAAAACAGCCGGCCGATATTACTAACACCTGGTTCCTATATGGTGGAACAGGTAATGTTGACTCCCGATCGCCGCACCATCATTTTCAACGCAAACACGGGCCCCGATCGCAGCGATGTGGATCGCCGGCATTTGTTCAAGGTTCCCATCAACGCCGCGACGCCAACGTCACTCACAACCGGCACCGGGATCGAATGGAGTGCAACCGTTATAGCGGATGGCCAAAACATTGCGTATCTTACGGCCGGAGCGCAGCGCCCGCCCGCTCCATCGGTCATTGCGATATCCGGCGGAACACCTCGAACGCTGGGCGACGATCGCCTGCCGGCAGATTTTCCAACTGCACAACTGGTCACACCGGAACTGGTTTCGTTTCGAGCAAGCGATGGGGTCGAGGCACACGGACAACTCTTCAAGCCTCCTAACGGCGTCGGCGGCGATGGACGCAAACCCGCTGTCGTCTATATCCACGGAGGTGGGCCGCGTCAAATGCTGCTCGGCTGGCATTATCGCTGGGAGTACGCGAACGACTATGGAGCAAATCAGTATTTGGCGAGCAGGGGTTTCATTGTCCTGTCGGTGGATTACAGGCTGAGTGTGGGTTACGGACAGGCATTCCAGTTTCCCGATAACACGGGCGCTCGCGGCGCGACGGAATATCGCGACATTCTTGCGGCGGGCAAGTACCTACAGTCACGAGCGGATGTTGATCCCAATCGAATCGGGGTTTGGGGCGCGTCGCTGGGCGGTTATTTGACCGCACTAGCGCTTGGCCGCAATTCCGATGTCTTCGCGGCGGGTGTTGACATCCACGGCGTTCATGACCGGTTGGCGGTCGTCAACACGACGCAACTAGCCCATGCCCTGGTTGGAGACGGAATTGTCGAATCGGATTTGCGCCAAGCGCTAAAGGTGCAGTTCGACTCCTCGCCAATCGCGGCGGTACCGACGTGGAAATCACCGGTCCTGCTCATTCATGGCGATGACGATCGGACGGTGGATTTCCATCAGACTGTAGATTTAAAGCGGCGGTTGCTGGAACGGGGTGTCAAAGTCGAAGAGCTCGTTCTACCCGATGACGTTCACGACTCGTTGTTGTGGAGGAATTGGAAGACGTCCATTACAGCAATGGCGCAGTTTTTCGAACAGAATTTGCGAAAGAAGTAGGCGCCCTGAATTCGAGATGGTGTGTGAGCGACCCCCTCGCTCGCTTCGCTCGCGTCTCGGGGTCGCTCACACGCTATTCCGGAGTTGGGCCACTCTTTAGCCGAACACCTACACTTCATAAATCTCCATGGGAGAAACTGTCAACCGTTCGCACGCATCATCTGTGATGACGTAGGTGTTTTCCACACCCACTCCGCCCAGACCGGGATAAAAAACCTTTGGCTCAACGGCCAACACGACACCCGGCTCAAGAGGCGCGTCGAACTTTGGCGCGATCACCGGTATTTCGTCCAGCTCAAGACCGACGCTGTGCGCGACGAACCTGACCTGGTTCTCTGCTGCTCCCATGAAGTGGGCCGCGAACGACGTTTTCGCCACACGATTGAGAATATTTTGATAAATCTCGCTCGGAATGTTCCCAGGCCGGAGTTGATTTTCGATCCAGGCATTGAGCTCGAGGATGTAATGATGGGTATCGCGCATTTGCTGCGAAACCGGCCCGATGGAGTAGGTCCGCGACCCGTCCGCGATATACCCCGCATAGCCGCCACAGATATCGATCATTACTGGTTCGTTCCGCTGAAGCACTCTGCGGCTACCCATCGTCGGTGCAGCCGGATACAGGCCGCGCACGCCGACGGGACCATCGAAAGCATGCGGATGTGCCGCGGTTTCAGCGAATGAGACCGCGCCATAGTGCATCTCCATGTTGAACCTGCGGACGCGAGTCAAGCCCTGATGCCCCGCCATTCTCAGTACGTACTCGATACGGGCTGCGAGTTCGAATTCGGCCAGACCCTCGTGAAGTTGTTGGGGAACATCGAGGAACATCGTATCGAGTTGTTTCGCAGCGCGGCGGATGCATTCGATCTCATAGGGCGTCTTTACAGATCGTGCGTTGCGTACCAACATGGAGCTATCGATAATTTTTGCCTTGGAAAAATATTTCGAAACCTGGTGATAAACAGTCACCGGAAGGACATCCAATTCAAAGCCGACGGTCTCACCGGGATTCGGAATCAATTCACGTAACTCGGCATACGTCTTTAGCGGAACAAGACGCTTAACCGCGGACTCCATCTTGGCACGCTCGAAACTCTTCCGCACGGCGAGGAGCGGTTCGCCTTCGCGAGGAAACCAGAGAACCCCGTTCTGTAGGGTTCCTGTCAGGTAGTACTGATCGACGTTTTGGAGAATGATGAGCGAGTCACAATCCATGAACCGCCGGATGCGGGCCCACCGTCGTTCCAATTCTTCTCTAGGGACGTACTCAGTCAATTCCATAACCCCACCCCACAAAATGTAGTTCGTCGACCTGATCGATTTGGAACCCATCGAGTCCCGCCGCACGTAATTGCTGCCGCACTTCTTCCACTGTGTATGCTGCGTGGAGGGAAGCGATGAAGTCGCGTCGGAGGACAGGCGGAGCATCCTTCGCGTGTTCGTTCACCAATCGAACAACCGTCTCATGATTGGCCGGGCGGAGCAGATCGACCATCAGAACGGGGCCGCCTGACTTCGCACAAAGCGCCGCGGTACGCCACAATGCCGTCGGGTCAGCAAAGTGATGAAGGAGGCTGTTGCAAATGACGGCATCAAAGACCCGCCTTTCGAGAGCCGCATCCGGCAGGTAATGATTCTCCAGGGTAATTCTCGATTCGAGTCCCGCCTCCCGAACACGACGCCGCCCGAATCCCAGCATGGCTTCGGAACCATCGACACCAAGTGCAGTGACTCCAGGCAAAGCCTTGACGAATCGAACCGTCACATCCGCCGGCCCGCATCCAAGGTCGATTACCCGCCCCCCCGCAAACTGCGGGAACCGCTCGCGAAAGTATCCCGGAATTTTCCCATGGGACTCGCTCCAATCGGCAGCCGCGTAGGCCTCGGCTTGCTCCTGTTCGTCCATCAATTCGGGTTCAGGTATGCGCTCCATTTGTCAGGTCATTCTGGGACGGTTGCCTTAATTCCTAAATTCTTTCAAGGATGTTCGATTGAATTTAGGTAATTAGGGCAACCGTCCCCAAATTTCGAATTTCGATTTCCAATTACGCTTAGTACCTCATCGACGGAGATGTCTTCAAGCTTCCTTTTCCAGATAAGGCGCGAGCGACGGCCAAGGGGGCCCCAAATTCGCGGGTCGGTCGGGCCGAACAGGGCGAGCGTCGGGCATCCGCCGTAGGCGGCCAGTTGGGTAATGCCGGAATCATTGCCGACAAACGCGCGGACGCTTCGCAGGTACCGGAACACTTCGACAATTGAAAGATTTTGGGGCAGCCTACGGCTTCCCGGAAGACGATCCATGAGTTCTTCGAAG